>Ga0208872_1000068_pt1 | contig 106033 bp, 82 predicted proteins | sample CryBogCBH12Aug08_FD_185508 | JGI IMG/M metagenome (GOLD analysis project Ga0208872, IMG submission 185508) | Freshwater microbial communities from Crystal Bog, Wisconsin, USA - CBH12Aug08 (SPAdes) | ecosystem: Environmental > Aquatic > Freshwater > Lake | place: Crystal Bog, Wisconsin, USA...
AAAGGGGTTGCCGTAACGGTGGTCGCGCCGTTTCGAAACGAAGCGCGAAACCTTCCGTGGTTCATAGAACACGTGCCCGATTGGATCGATGAGGTCATCTTCGTTGATGGCAACTCCACCGATGGTTCCGTCGACGTCATCACCACTTTGATGCCACGCGCTCGCGTTGTCCATCAGCCAGGTCGTGGAAAAGGCAATGCCCTCGTCTACGGCATGGTGAATGCAACGACCGACATTGTGATCGCGGTTGATACCGATGGTTCGATGGACCCCGGTCACAGTGACGCGTTCATTATTGAACTCTTGAAGGGAGCGGACCTGGTGAAAGGTTCGCGGTACTTGCCCGGCGGTGGATCCGACGACCTCACGAAACTGCGCGACTCGGGAAACAAGGGTCTCACCATCGCCGCGAATCTGATCTTTCGCCAAAAGTGGAGCGAACTTTGTTACGGATATTTCGCTTTGTGGACGAAGAATCTCCACGCCCTCGACGTCGACACCTTGATTCTCAAGCACGGGAATGATCCGACGGGACTGACCTACGGCAGCGGGTTTGAAATCGAGACACTGATGTTCTGTCGTGCGGTACGCAACCGGATGCGCGTCGTCGAAGTGCCGAGTTTCGAGGCACCACGGACGCACGGACAGTCGAGTCTGCGCACCTTCCGCGATGGTATTCGGGTGGTGTGGGGTATTGCCGTTGAGCGACTCCGTCCGCGCCACCCTTCGGTTCGTTAAATCGTTTCTTTCGTGCCGGTGTCTCGGACAATTTCACATATTTCGGTGGTAGTTTCGTGTCCATAACCACTGATGTGCGCGCCGCTGTTTTTATTGCGCCTAAGAGACGAAGAACCGCCGTGCCTCACGAAGAATCAGCTCGATGAACCAGAAGGCCACGACGTCCTCTGCCATGGTCGTGCAGATATGGCTGCACGACTTGCGCGTTGGCGGCAGCGAGTTGTCATTGCTTAATGAATTGCAGAACATTGACCGCGAGAAGATTCAACCCACGGTCGTGGTGATGGGTAGTGACATGACTCTGGCGGATCGCTTTGAGTCATCGAATATTCCGGTCGTGCAGCTTCGACAAGGATCTTTGTGGTCCCGGGCGCGCGAGACCTGGTCGTTGCTCCGGGAACCCGACGTGCGCGTTGTCAACACCATGTTGTTTTGGCCGAACGTGACTGTTCGACCCTTAGCTCGACTGATGCGCATCCCCGTGTTGACCACCCTGGTCAACTCCGATTACGGCACGTCACAGCGGGAGAGTTCTCGTCACGGTGCGTGGGCCGTCGTCATGGCGCAATACGTCGATGCCGTCACGTCGCTCTTTGCGACGCGATTTCGGGCAGTGAGTGACGACGTGGCTACCGTTATGGGACGTCGCCTGCACGTTCGCAACGCGAAAATTACGACTCTGCATCGTGGCCGGAACCTGTCCACTCTCGGGCGTCGCACACCGGAACGTCGGGCGTCCGCTCGTGAACAGTTCCAGGTGGATGATCGGACCGTGTTCGTGTGTATTGGCCGACAGGATCGTCAAAAGGCCCAAGAATTGGCGGTCAGTGCGTTCGCTCGGTTGGCCGCTGATTACCCCAACGTCACGCTGTTGCTCGTGGGTCGTCCGGGAGAAAGTTCCGCCAAGATCTTGGAGGCGATCCAGGCCTCAGCGGTGCAACCACTCGACGTGCGACAAATTGGCGAGTTGTCCGATATTGGCGATGTCGTGTCAGCGGCGGACTATCTCCTCTTTCCCTCACGGTGGGAAGGACTTCCTGGAACGGTCATTGAGGCAATGGCTCTGGAGACGCCATTGCTTCTTAGTGATATTCCTGGCTCACGAGAAGTCACAGGTGGCCATGCCTGGTTCTATCCACCAGACGACGAGCAGGCCTGTTACAAAACAATGGTGCGCTGCTTCACCGAGGCCTACCCGGCGGAGTACTTGTCAACGGGTCGCGCTCGGTGTGAGGAGATGTTTGACGTCACCGTGATCGCCCAGAGGTTGTCGGACCTCTGGATCGAGATTGCTCGTAAGGGCTAAGAGATCTTTAGCGGGGCAGCCCGCGAAAGGTAATGCCCGCCGCGCTCAGTACATCTTGACCGGGTAATACGTCGGTGGCCTTGATGAGGCCGAGGAGCGAGTCGGATCGAAACGGCAGCGGTACGCGAGCTTTTTCGACGACTCGCAGTCCAGTCATCACCAATGTGGAAGGCACCGGAAGAGACGTCTTGGTCCGTCCGTCCGACGACACCGAGGTGAGAATTGTCGACAGATCTACGCGCTCCGGATTGGCGAGCCCGATGACGTGACTGGCGAAACGGTCGTAGTCATCGGTAATGCGCACGAGCGCGCTCGCGACGTCGTCGGCGTGTGCGAGGAACAACTTCGCGTGTCCGAAGCGGGGCCAGACGGGCAATCCAGCAATCTTTCGCAGTGTGCCCGCCATGCCGCCGGCGTCATCGCCATACACGAGGCCCGGACGAACAACCACATCGTGGAGGTCAAGGGCAGTTCGCTCGACCGCCAATTTCATGAGTCCGTAGGTCTGGGTGGTGCCGGTATAGGCCGACATGGAGGAGATAAAGATGACCTTCTTCACGCCGGCGACGTGAGCGGCATTGATCAGTCGACGTGACCCCACGACATTGCGTTGCCACGCGTCCGACGCACTGCTGTTGCCGAGGTCCCACGCGGAATGAACAAGAACGTCAACTCCCTCAAAAAGGGCCGCGTCGGGCGTCTCGCCCAATTCGAAGCGCCGCCACGTCATGGTCTGGTCGGTCGGCTTGGACCTCGTGAGCGCCACCACGTTGTGCCCATCATTTTGGAACGCTGACGCGAAGAGCGAACCGAGGTAGCCGGTCGCCCCGGTGACGGCCACGCGTTCGGCGCTCACGAGAGGCTTCCTGCCGCGAGCGCGCTCGCGATGCGGTGGGCGTTGGCCATGATGGTGAGAGTGAAGGTCGTGGCCGGTACGGTCGGGAACACCGAGGCGTCGACCAAGTGGACATTGCGAAGTCCCGCGACCCTGCCGAATAGATCACTCGAGAATTGGTCCGACGGCGAGGCATGGTGGGGAAATGAGCCGCCGTAGTGGTAACTCTTAGCGGCCCCCGACAATTTGGTCTGGCCGGGAATCGGATAGAGATCGAGCGACCGTCCGGCGCGCCGAAGGCGACTAATGACGTTCTTCAACATGGGTGCGGTGGCGTCGTTGTCCTTCGTGGCCACCGTGATCGACGGGAGTTCTCCCTCATTCGGACGACCGCCCAGGCGCAAGGTGGGTTGAGGTGACGCCCACGAGGGTAGGTAGCCCAGTCCAACCGTCACGTGTCGCAAGCCCAATTTGGTCACGGCTTCGAGTGGTCCGGCCGTGGCGATCGAAGGCAGTGACGCCATCATGATGTCGTTGTAGGGATAGCAGTGCACCAGTGACGCGTCTTTTCCGTCGCTGTCGAAGTTGATGAACAAGTTGAACTGGTTCAGGGTGAACTCACCGTCTTGCGTGACGTGCTTGACCGGACGCAGCGACAAGAAGGGCATCATGAATTGCGCGGACTCTTCGAGCGTGATCGTGGTGTCGGTGATGCCGAGCGAGCCGGCCACGATGCGCGTCGTTCCAATGGCGCCGGCGCACAAGAAGACGCGGTCGGCGGTGAAGCTGACGGCGCCACCACCGGTCGCGGACGTGGCGTGAACGATGGAAGAACCATCCGACGTCTCTTCCACGCGGTGCACCCGTACTCCAGAGTGGTAGCGCACGCGACCCGAACGACGAAGTTCATCGAACGTCTGCGACGCGGAGTAGATGAGTTCGTAGGGACAGCCGGTCATGCAGAGACCGCACAGTCGACAATCGGATCCGCGTAACGCGAGTCGGGCGTGGCCAGCCGTGACGCCGTGACGACGTGCCCCGATCCGATTCTTCTCGTAGCGCGACAACACACGACGAGTTCTCTCGGACACGGTCGGTAAGTGACTCGGGGTGCCGAACAACGGGAAGGCTTCCTCGAGGTCGTCGGCCTCGCCCGAAAAGGGAATGTGTCGCAAGATGGCTCGATAGTGCGGCTCAAGATCATCGCGACTAATCGGCCACGTGCGAAACGTACCCGTGGAGTACGGCATGACCTGGGCGCCCCACGTGTTCGAGAATCCGCCGTACGCACCCGAGACCACCAAGTCATTGGCGGAACCTTTGGCGGCGACTCCCTGCAGTTGTCCCATGTCCGCAAAGGGGAAATTCGACCCATAGATCTGCTTGCGCGGAATAGCTCCCGGAGCCTCCGGCTTCGGGGGTGTCGAAAGGTGGGCGACTTGGACCGGGTCCCAGCCTGTCGGATCGCTGGAGGCGAGTCCACTGCGCGACGCGACGCGGTCAGCCTCGAGTTCGCCACCGAGGTCCAGCACCGTGAGAGTGATGTCGGGGTTGTCCTGCAAGGCGAGACAGACCGCCGCCGCCGACGGACCGGACCCAACGATCACGATATCCATGGCACAGCCTCTCGGGAGAAGTGGGGACGTTCGCATCGATTCTACCGATGACGTGACCTCAAGGCCGTGGCGATGCTCACGCGGTGAACACCGCTCGATGTCGTGAAATTTTCTTCCGACTCGTCGCGAGAAGCATTTCGTTAACGCTCCGTGAAACGAGAGTGTTCCTTCGGTGTCCTGACCTAGTGCGGTACTACCCTGTGGGGTCGAGTCGAGGTAATCGCGTGGACAACGGCCAAGAGCCCTACCAGCCGAAGAAAGTGGCCGTCGCCGGGTGCGCCGGATTCATTGGTCAGCACGTGACAAAGCACCTCTTGGCGCGAGGAATCACCGTTATCGGTGCGGACAATTTTTGTGAGGATCTCTATCCCGCCAGCGATCGACGTCGAGCTATTGCGGAGATGAGCACGGTGGCGAATTTTTCCTTTACCGAGATGGACCTCCTCACTGGTACTCCTTCTGAGTTCGCTGAGTGCGACGTGTGGATCAACATGGCTGGCTTGGCGGGACAGGCGCGGAGTTGGGAGATTCCCGAGCGTTACGAGGCGGCCAACGTTGATCTCGCGGTCGCGCTTTTCCGAGCGGCGCAGGCTTCTCGCGTCCAACGTTTCGTCCACGCGTCCACGTCATCGGTCTACGGCGAGTTCGCCGAAGGTGACGAGACGCAACCCTTCGATCCCTGCTCGCCCTACGGAACGACCAAAGTCGAAGCGGAAGGTGCGCTGCGTGAGCTAGCGAAAGACGAGACGTCACTCGTGATTCTGCGGTTCTTCTCGGTCTACGGTCCGGGTCAGCGAACGGACATGGGCTTTTACAAGATCATTGACGCCGCACTGCGCCAGGAAGAAGTGCCCGTGCATGACCGCCCAGGACTCATGCGCGACTTCACGTACGTGTCTGACGTGGCGGACGCCGTTCTCGCCGTCATGGATTCTTCGGTTGCGGCGTCGATTTACAACGTGGCGTCATCGGACCCCACCTCGCTTGACGAATCACTTGCCCTCATCGACGAACTCACAGGCGGCACGATGCGGCGCCGCATGATTCCGACGCCGCATGGCCTCCAGACCCGCACCAGCGCGGACACGACCCGCCTGCGCACCGCAACGTCGTGGCGGCCATCGACACCCCTGCGGACCGGGCTCGAGAACCAGGTCGCCTGGCAGCGCGAGGCGCTCGCGCTCTAGCCCTAAAAACTCTTCTGACTCGGGCTTCCAGCGGAAACCCGCCGCTGTCGCCATCACTTGACTCCTCGGCGTCTCTCGCCATTCCTTCGTACCGTCTCGGTGAATAACGCCGTCGCGACGAACTAGGGGCTTCTTACCCTGCTCTTAAGAATTGGTCCTTTGTCCCTAGTGGCCCTTCTCCCAGCAGCACGAGACTCACATCAGGTGAAGTCAAGGAGAAGGCAGATATGAAAGCAATCAGAATGACAACCGCGAAGGTGGCCACCACGCTGGTCATTGTTCTGGGTGGTGCCACAACGACTCTGGCGGTGGGTGCTTCCGCGGTCCACCAGGCCAAGCCCGCGGTACACGCGAGCGCCCCGAAGGCCACGAAGACCATCAAGACCACCTACAACTTCAACGCGTCCTACAGCGGCACGATTTCGATCTTGTGGAATTCGTCCAAGCCCTCGACCGGGTCCATCACGGGTAAGGGATCAGGCACGAACTACGGCCTGACCGCCGTCACTGGTTCGGGATCCGCAATGGCGACCGCCCAGAGTGACCCGATCAATGGTGCCGGCGTCCTCAGTGGTGCAGGCAACACCCTGCACGTCCAGTTCGCAACTGGCTCGACCGCGACCGCCACCGGGAGTTCGGCACCGACCACGGTGATCATCTCGGGCAGCGCCAAGGTCACCAGCGGCACGGGCAAGTTCGCCAAGGCCACCGGAACGCTCAAGGTTTCCGGCACATTCAGCATCAAAGACACCTCGGGCAAAGAGGCGGACTCGTTCGTCGCCACGCTCAAGGGTGCCGTCGTCGTCGTGACAACCGTCAAGACGAAGTAGCGAAGGAGAAGGAGATACACATGAGGAGAATTACCTCCAGCATGGCGATCGGAGCCTTGGCTCTGAGCTCCATCGGGCTGGTCGGAGGCACGGCGGCGGCAGCAACAACGCCGACACTGACTCTGACCCAACCCACCGTGTCGGCCGTGAACGGTGCGCCGTTCACACTGACCGCAACCGCGAGTGAAGCAGGGTCTGTTGCTTTCACCGCGAACAGCACACCGATTCCGGGATGCGCCACTGAGCTCACCGCGGTGTCGGGAACATTATTTGTGGCCACCTGCCCGTGGACCGCGGCATTGACCGCGACGAGCCCCGTCAGCATTGGCGCGACTCTGACGGCGAATGTCGTAGCGGACGGCACAGCCACCGCGACGGCGGTCAACGTGAACGTGACGCCGGTGTCCCTCGCGGGCTCGGCGATCTACTTGGGCGCCAACGAGAAGTTGGTGGCGACCACGTACTCAGCCGGAACCGTTGTCTTCAGCCAGGGTGGAACACCCATCACGGGCTGCGAGTCGGTGACGAACGCGTTGAACGCGAACCGCACGGCGTACGCATCTACGTGCACCATTAGCGCGCCGGCTGCTTCCGCGGCCTTGAAGGCGACGTTCACCCCCAACAACAACACCTACAACTCGGGTTTTGCGACCTACAGCATGGTTGTGAACACCGTGGTGGCGAGTGGTGGTGCGGGTGCCGTCGTGGGCGCGCCCTCGACGATCACCGTCAATGCGAACATGGCTGGCACCGTCGGCTTCACTGCTAACGGCACGGCGATCACGGGTTGCACGGCTGCGACGACGACGTCGACCTCGGCGCCGTATGTCTTCACCTGCGCTTACACCCCGGCTGCCATTGGCACCGCCGCGATTGTCGCGACATTGACTCCGCAGGTGGGTTCACCTGAAGTGTCGAACTCGCTCAACGTGACGGCCTCGGCCATTGTTCTGAGTGGTGGCGCCGCCATCTTTGGCGTCAGCCCAGGAACAATTGTCGCGACCTCGGATGCTGCAGGAACTGTGACGTTCTACACAATGGTCGGATCAGCGGCAACGCCGATCACCGGCTGTGTCAACGTCGACACGCTCGGTGTGAGTGCGCCTTTTACGGCACTATGCACCTGGACTCCTAGTGCGGCCGGTCCGGCGGTGCTGAGCGCAGCTCTCACCTTGCCCAAGGGTGTTCCCGGTGGCGGTGGTGTGGCCGCGAACTTGAACGTGACCGTTGGTATTCCGATCCAGGGCCAGCAGTACCCGATCTCGATGTACGTCGACACCATCATGTCGTCGGGCGCGACCGGTACGGCCACGTCCCCGACCATTGGTGCGGGTTGTGAGATCACCAACGAGTTCCTGTTGGGTCAAACCATCGTGTTCCGTGTGTACGGCAATGACGCCCAGTTGAACGGTGCGCCTCTCACCCCGGTGAACGTCGCTAGCGCGACGATCAAGGTCGCTGGTTGGTCGGGTTCGCCCATCACCATGGCGTACGGCAGCCACGGCGGCCAGGCGTTCTGGACCGGCGTGCTCGCTACGGGTACCAAGACGGGTCAGTACAGCACCTTGGGTGTGATTCCCTACACCGTGACGTTCACCACGAACACGGTTCCCGCCATTCCCGGTGTACCGGCTGTCACCAAGGTGGTCCCGGTGTACGTGAAGAAGCTGGTCACCGTCAAGGTGGGCAAGGTCACCAAGAAGGTGTGGAAGATGGTCCTCGTTGGTCACAAGACCGTGATCGTCAAGGCCGCCATCCCGGGCGTGCCGGCCATCCCGGGCGCTACCGGAACCTTCAACTCGGCGTTCAACCCTGCTTCGCAGGCCACGCTGAACGCAATCCCGACGGTCTCCTAAAGAGTCGTCCGTAGTACGTCACTCGATCCTGTTCGAGCCACCACTTTCGGGTGGCTCGAACAGGGAGGGTGGAGCAGTACCCCGCAGTACCGAGGGCAAAGTGCTCTCACTCACCACCGTCGTCGGTGACTGTTGATTGGAGAAACGTGACACGAATCCCGCTCAAAAGAGTTCTGAACCGGAGGTTCACACAAGTGGCCGCCGTTGTCGTAACGACCTTGGTTGCCGGAACCACCATCGGTGGTGCCAGTGTGACCACGTCGTATACGACGAATCCCATCGTTCTCACCCAACCCGCCGGGCTCACCGGTACGGCACCGGTCCCCTTTACGGGCGTGACCTCGAGTGCCTTCAGTGTGGCCTCGAGCTTCTCGGGCACGTTGAACGTGACACCGAATGTGGGTCTCTCCGGCGATCACTTCTCCATCATTGGTTCGGGGCTTCCCGCGAACACGTCGCTCCAGCTGACGTGGGGCACGAGCAAGGCGACCTGGGTCGCCGACGTCGAGCCGAACACGGTCAACTACTTAGGTGACTCCTACACCAAGCAGACCGTCAATCTCGCCACGGTGACGACCGACGGTAGTGGTGGATTCACCTACGCGGCCGTCGCTCCCGTTGACTGGGGTGGCACGCACGACATCTACGCCGTGCAGAACGCCGGTGCCAACAATGCCGCTGCGGTCGCGCACGGTGGGTACGAACTCACTCGACGCATCATCGTGGCGCCGACGCACGGACCGGTCGGCACACCCATTCACGTCACCTACACGTCGTTGGGCGCAAGCCTCTACGCGGGTGGTGGTTCGGTGCTGTATGACAACCACTACGTCGGTGCCATCATGGGTCACTGGACCCGTGGAACCGCGTCCGCCATCATTCGTGCCTCGGGCGCGGTGGGCACGCACTTCATCCAGGTGGGTGACGCGATTAGCCAGTTGTACATGAACATCGTTCAGTCGCCTCTCGCCTATGTGAACAACGGATCCGCCACCTTCACCGTGACGCCGAGCAAGGGCATCCCCGTGCCGTACATCACGTGGCCGGACAATGTGACGCCGACCGTGAACCAGTTCACGACTGGTGACAACACCGCCATTGACTCATCAAGCAACGCCGTCGCCACCTTGTCAAAGACCGCGGGACCCGTCCTGTCGTCGGTCAAGGTGCACGTCACCAACTTGACGGTCTCCGGCACGACCACGCCGTCGAACGGCACCTATTCACTCGGATGGGCGACCGTCGCCGGTAGTCGCGTGAACTGCACCAGCACGTGCTGGAACGCACTCACCCTCCCGCTCGGAACGGCCACCGCCGTCAACGGGACGTTGGATGCGACTGTCACGATTCCCAACCACTTGGGTGGTTTCCACGTCATTGAAGTGGTGGATGCGAGCAAGAACATTGAGGCCGAAGCCGAGTTCTACGTACAAGAGAGCATCGTGCCCTTCAAGAACAGCGCTGGCAAAGTGATCAGCTTGGGCATCGCGACCGCGAATGACTCGACCGATCCCGCGGCACTCGCGGTCGGCCAGTCGGGCACGGGTACCTACACCTTGAAGGAGAATCAGGAATTTACGATCTCGATGGTCGGTGTCGGTTGGACGCAGTTCGACAACACCTTGGGTGTGGACTACGACAACAGCTACGTCGGATACGGCTGTGGCTTTAACTCCAACGGGTACATGGTTGTGCACATGTACGCGACCGGCGGTCCTGGCATCCACATCATCGACCTGCACCCGATGTTCTACACAAACTCGCCGTCCTTCGCGAACACGCCCTACGGCATGGTGCCGATCCTGACGTCGGGGAATGACTCGCCGGCTTTGGCTCTCGGGTACCAGGTTCCGACGATCCACTTCGCGATCAACGTCGTTAAGTAACTCCGCAGTTCTGTAGTTCCGCGTTACGCCCTCGCCTCTGGGGATTCCAGGGGCGAGGGCGTTGTGCGTAGGAGGGTGGCGACTCCCGTCGGTAGCCACCAATTCCAACGCCCGAGCAGCGTCATGACACTCGGCAGGACCAAGCCCCGCACGACGGTGGCGTCCACCAAGATTCCGAGCGCGAGCCCCATGCCCAACTCTTGGAGTCCGGCGACGTGGCCGAGAATCAGGCCGCTCACGGCCCCCACCAAAATGATCGCGGCGGCGCTCACGACGCGTCCGGTACGCGAGAGACCCGTCACGATGGCTTCGGTCGTCGTCGCCCCCGCGTCGTGGGCCTCGCGCATCCTCGACACGAGAAAGAACTCGTAGTCCATGGACAATCCAAAGAGCACCGCGAAGAGAAAGACCGGCACCCAACCTTCAATCTGGTCGACGCGGTACGTCCCGAGCAGGTGTGTGCCCACGCCGAATCGCGTAAAGAGAACGAGTAATCCGAACGCTGCGCTAACCGACAGGAGATTAAGGATCACCGAGACGACGGCGAGGACGAGGGAACGGAACGCTCGCGCTAACCAGATGAGCGCCATGAGCAGCGCCGCAGCGAGCACCCAGGGAAACGCGTCGTAGACCGAGGTCAAAAAGTCCACACCCTGTGCGGGGGCGCCGCCGACGACGGTGTGAGAATTGGGTCCAAAATTGACGCGGGGAATGTAGTGGTGCCGGAGTCGGGACACGAGCTGCTGCGAGTCGGGCGCGCCAAATTCGGAACGACCAATCACGTAGATCTGTTCGTAACGTCCCGAGGGATCAACGTAGGTGGCGTCCTGACCAATCGCGACGGCGAATACTTCGGGATCGACCAAGATGCTCTTGGCGAGTGACATGGTCGCCGCCTGTGCGGACGCCGTTGTTGCCTGGTGCGGTCGGCCCAAGTCGATGACAATCTGACTCGGCGAGACGACGCCGGGACCGAAGCGACTACTGAGAACACTCAGCGCGTGCGCCGACTGGATGTTCTGAGGGATGGCCGAGGTCGAACCCGGTGTGAGCTGGAGCCAGAAGGACGACGCGGAACACGCGGCGAGGATCACGAGAGCGACCGCCAGTGTGCGACGCGGTCGTGCGACCACTGATCGCGCCAGTCGTGACCACGGGTCGGGACGATCGGAGCTGCCCGTGGTCCGCGTGCGTGCCGTTCGAAGACCGCGCCGGCCGAGCATCGATAAAAGCGCGGGCAGCAGAGTGAGGGCGGCGGCCATGGCCACCAACGGAACAAAGAACCCCGCCGCACCGAGGGACCGCAGGAACGGCACCGGCATGGCGAACAAGATGGCGAGTCCCACCGCGACGATGCCGCTCGAGAACGCGACGGTGCGACCGGCAGTCGACAAAGTGGCCGCTAACGCCTGTTCGACGGTGACGCCCTCAATCGCCATTTCCTGGCGGAAGCGATGGACGATGAGCAGCGAGTAGTCAATCGCGAGCCCCAGTGCGATCAATTGGATGACGTTCGGGATGTAGAGAACCATCGACGTGCGATGCGCGAGGAGAAACACCACGCCGATGTCGACGGCGATCGTGGCTCCCGCGATCACGATAGGGATGAGCGCCGCCCACGACAGTCCGAGCACAAGAAGAAGAATGACGATGGCGAGGACGATCGCGATGACCTCGCCACGTTGCAGGTCAGCCGCGAGTATGGGCGTGAGATCGTGCTGCAGGGCTGGAGGCCCGGTCACCTGAGCGGTCGAGAGTCCCTCGCGGGCGAGTGCGGAGCGGAGAGTGTCGGTCTCAGCGGCGGCGTGGCTCAGATCGAGCGCGGTGTTGACGTTGGCGAAAATGGTGCCGAAGAACGCTTGTTGTTGCGTGACGTGCGCGGTAGGTACCGACCGAACGGCGCGTTGGATCAGTGCCTGATCGTGGGCGATCTCTCGAGCCGTGGCTTTCCCCAAGTCCGCGACGACGGTAAAGGAACCTTCGATGTTCTGATGGAAGTGACGAAGAAGTATGTGATTCGCGGTGGCCGAATCCGTGCCGGGGACAGTCAACGGTGAGGTCAGCAGACTCGAAAGTCCCGACGCGCTGAGCAGGCCGAGAACCCCGAGAACGACCCACGTGATGATCACGGTGGCTCGTCGTTTCGTCATCAGCGCGGCCCATGTCGCCGCGCGAGGTGTCGGTGTCGTGTGCTTCGTGTCAGGCGCTGGTGGTGACGTTCCCACCCAATCGTCGGTGCCGTCCATGTGGTGAGTTGCCCCGTCGAACGCCTCGTCATGGTGTGCACGGGGCGTGTTGGTCACCGTGTCATCCTTCCAGAGCCCGTCTCACGAGGGCATCATCACGCGCCTAGGGACCGAGTGTGGCGAGTGTGCGCAGACGGGAGTAACTTGCGGTGATAGGAAAGTTGACTTAATCAGTCAAGTATTAGCTCGAAGGAGAGCACGATGCGCATCGCGAATGACATCACGGAACTCGTTGGCAACACCCCCCTGGTGCGTCTGCGCAATTTGCCGGCCGCGGGTTCAGCCGAAGTTCTGGCCAAGCTGGAGTTCTTCAATCCTGGTGGGAGCGTGAAGGATCGCATCGCCGTCTCCATGATCGATGACGCCGAGGCCAAGGGTCTCGTCGGCCCGGACATCACCATTGTGGAGCCGACGAGCGGCAACACCGGCATCGCGATTGCTATGGTCGCCTCGGCACGTGGGTACCGCTGCATCCTCACCATGCCGGAGACCATGAGTAAGGAACGTCGCGCCCTTCTTCGTGGTTTCGGAGCCGAACTTGTCCTCACCCCCGGGCCCGACGGAATGACGGGGGCCATCAATAAGGCAACCGAGCTCGCCGCTCAGCCGGGGCACATCATGTTGAGCCAATTCAACAATCCCGCGAACCCCGCCATTCACCGAGCCACCACCGCCGAAGAAATTTGGAATGACACCGACGGCACCGTGGACATCGTCGTGGCCGGCGTCGGAACCGGCGGCACCATCTCCGGTATCGGTGAAGTCCTCAAGGCGCGTCGTCCGGGTGTGCAGATCATTGCGGTCGAGCCCGCGGCGTCCCCGGTTCTCTCGGGAGGCGCGAAGGGTCCTCACCCGATCCAGGGCATCGGCGCCGGATTTGTTCCCGACAATTACGACGGCTCCGTTGTCGACGAGATCATCGCCGTGGACGCGGCTGACGCCTTTGCCACCGCGCGCGCGCTCGCAACACGCGAGGGTCTGCTCGTCGGTATTTCCTCCGGTGCGGCCACCTTCGCCGCGCTCGCCGTTGCGGCCCGCCCCGAAAATGCGGGCAAGCGACTGGTGGTGATCATTCCCTCGTTCGGTGAGCGGTACTTGTCGACCGCGTTGTTCGAGGGACTCGTCGACTAGTCATGCTGTCATCTCTCTACCGAGACGCTCAGGTGATCGCCGAGCGCGATCCCGCGGCGAGCTCGGTGTGGGAAGTGGTGTTGACGTACCCGGGTCTGCACGCCGTGTGGGGACATCGACTGTCGCACCAGTTGTACACGTCCGGACATCGACTGTTGGCCCGCGCCGTGTCGGAATTCGTGCGACGCGTGACGGGCGTCGATATTCATCCCGCCGCGATCATCGGACCACGACTGTTCATCGATCACGCGACGGGGGTTGTTATTGGTGAGACGTGCGTCATTGGCGAAGACGTCACGCTCTATCAGGGCGTGACGCTGGGTGGGACCAGTCTCGAGCGCACGCGTCGTCACCCGACTATCGGCGACCGGGTGGTTGTTGGAGCGGGCGCGAAAGTACTCGGACCCATCACGATCGGCTCGGACAGTCGTATCGGTGCCAACTCCGTCGTCGTGCGCGACGTGGCCGAAGCCAGTGTGGTGGTGGGGGTACCCGCACGAGCAGTCTCGAGGGAGTCTCGCGTGTACCAGACCGCAGAGATGTCCGAGGACTCGCCGGACTTGGTGGCGCGCGCGGTGGCGTCGCTGTCACAACGCTTGTCGCGTCTCGAAAGTGACGCGGGTATTGATGCGGGTGACGTCGAGAGCATTACCGCTTTCGAAAACGATTTCTCTATCTAACGTCGTCGCCACCTCGAAAGGGCGATCGTGACAAACTCACGTCGTGACGTCCCGCGTGGCGTCGGACTGACGGAAAGGGGCGACGTGAGCCGAGAGAACCTACCGCGACCTCATCCCGCGTTCACGGGAGTTATCGGGCGCACCGTGCCCGAGTCACAGGCCGCGACCGTGCCGGTCACCTTGCCTCACCCGAGTGCACCGAACGTCATTGTGATTCTCTTGGACGACGTCGGCTTCGGCACCTGTTCGACCTTTGGGGGTCCGGTCCCGACACCGACGTTGGACCGTATTGCACAACGAGGCCTGCGCTTTAACCAATTTCACACGACGGCGTTGTGTTCGCCCACTAGAGCGGCACTACTCACCGGACGTAACCACCACAGCGTCCACATGGGCGGCATTACCGAGGGCGCCCTCTCATTTCCGGGGTATGACAGCGTCGTGCCGAAGGAAGCCGCCACGGTGGCTGAGGTCTTGCGCCACGACGGGTACTCCACCGCCGCGTTTGGGAAGTGGCACCTCACGCCGCCGTGGGAGCAGACGTTGAGTGGACCATTCGATCACTGGCCGACCGGCATGGGCTTTGATCACTTCTACGGGATTCTTGGCGGGGAAGCATCGCAGTGGGAGCCTGCGATGTACCAGGGCACCACGCCCATTACGCCGCATCTCGATCGCGACGATTATCACATGACCGAAGATCTGGCGGATCAGGCGGTGCGTTGGATGGAGCGTCAACGCGCGACGAATCCGGAGCGTCCGTTCTTTTTGTACTTTGCGACCGGCGCCATGCATTGTCCCCATCACGTGGCACCCGAGTGGAGTGAACGATTTCGTGGTCAGTTCGACGAGGGCTGGGACGCGCTACGCGAACAGATTTACCATCGGCAAGTAGACCTCGGCGTCATTCCCGAGGGCACGGTATTGACGGCTCGACCGGACGTAGTCCCATCGTGGGACGACTACGACGAGCGCTACCGCCCCGTTGCCTCTCGACTCATGGAAGTCTTCGCGGGATTCCTGGCCCACACCGACGCGCAACTCGGACGTGTGGTGGACGCCGTCGAGCGCTTGGGTATTGATGACAACACCATGATCATCTACATCACCGGTGACAACGGAGCCTCGGCGGAGGGAACGATTCACGGCGCGTGGAGTGCGCCGGCGTTCCAAAACGGTATCGAGGAAGACCCCGAATGGCTGCTCGCGCACATGGACGACTTCGGTACTGCTCGTTGTGAGAATCACTACAACGTCGGCTGGGCGTGGGCGCTGGACTCTCCGTTCCAATGGATGAAGCAGGTCGCCTCACACTTCGGCGGGACTCGCAACGGCATGGCCATTCGGTGGCCGGCGGGCATTCACGACGAGGGAGGGTTGCGCTCGCAGTTCCACCACGTCGTGGACATTGCCCCCACGATCTTGCGAGCCGCAGGTTCGGAGTTCCCCGCAAGCGTCAACGGCCTCGACCAAATGCGCGTTGACGGCGTGCCGATGAATTACTGCTTCACCGATGCCGGCGCCCCTTCGACACGAACAACGCAGTATTTCGAGATGTTCGGAAATCGTGCGCTGTACCACGAGGGGTGGATCGCGTCGTGCTTCCACGGGCGCGTGCCGTGGGATAGGTATTCCTCGCGGGAATTCGATGGTCCCGACGAGCGGTGGGAGCTGTACAACATCACCGACGATTTCAGTCAGGGTGTTGACCTGGCGGCTGAGTACCCCGAGAAGCTCGTCGAACTGCGAGCCAAGTTCGACGAGGTGGCGACGGACAACAACGTGTTCCCCCTGCGGGATCCGTTGTCAGGATTCCTCGCGGGCGTTCCCCTGCCGAGCAATCTCGGTGCGCGTACGTCGATGACCTACACGACGGCTCACGTGCGCATGCCGGAACGCAGCGTCGTCAATCTCAAGAACTGCTCCTTCCGCATCACCGCCGACGTGACTGTCACACATAGCGGGACCGAGGGAGTCATCATCTGTCAGGGCGGCAACATGAATGGCTGGACGTTGTATCTCGACGCTCAGTCGCGTCCGGTATTCCACTACAACTGGGTGGGTCACGAGCATTACGTCGCAATGTCGCCGGCGTCACTATCGGAAGGACGCCACACGGTCGCCGTGTCCTTCGCCTACGACGGTGGCCTGGGCGCCGGCGGCGACGCGCTCCTGTTGGTCGATGGCGAGGTGACAGCGACGGTCCGACTCGATCACACGGTCCCCTTCGTGTTCTCCATTAGCGGCGAGACCATGGACGTGGGTCGCGACACGGGTTCACCCGTCGGTCAGTACCCGCATGAATACCCCTTTACGGGAGAGATCCACGGCGTCCTCGTCGAGCGACTGAGCGAGCCGCCGCCTGAGGTGCAAGAACTGATCGCCGTCGGAGAATTCCGTGCGGGACTTTCGACTCAGTAAGTCTCGCGACTACCCGGTGATGTGGCCAATGGAGTTTGACGACGGATTGGTGAACCAGAGGGCCACATCGGGACCGGCCGCGATGTCAACGGGACTTGCGATGTTCAATCCGTTGTAGACCGAGAAGTCGTAACTCGTCGAGAGACGTCCAATGGTGTTCGCTCCGTAGTTGGTGAACCAGAGAGCACCGTCCGATCCCACCGCGATGCCTTGGGGAGTTGAGATTCCCGCCGCGGCAAAGTGAGAGACGGTCCCGTCCGTCGTGATCTTGCCGATCGAATTATTCCCACTATTTGTGAACCACAGGTTGCCATCGGGGCCCGCGACAATGTCAAAGGGCTTGTTGATGAATCCACCGGCGTAATTCGCGATGAAGCCATTGGTGGTGATGGAACCAATGGTGTTACCGCCATAGTTCGTGAACCACAGGAGACCGTCAGGCCCCGGCGCGATGTTGAGCGGAGTATTGACGCTCGCGTCGGTGTAGGACGTGGCGACACCCGCCGGCGTGATGCGACCAATGGTGTTATTGCCGTCATTGGTGAACCACAAGTTGCCGTCGGGGCCTGCCGTGATACCGACGGGTCCATTGATCGCGGGTCGATAGAAAATGCTCACGGCGCCGGTCGTTGAGATACGACCAATGGAATTGTCGCCGAAGTTGGTGAACCACAGATTCCCATCCGGCCCCGCCGTGATGTCGAGCGGGTTGCTGATGCCAATGGCCGCGAACGTCGCGATCGTTCCGCTGGGTGAGATACGACCAATTTCGTTCGTGATGGGACTGGTGAACCATAGGTTCCCATCGGGACCGAGCGTGATGGCGTTGGGTCGCGCGGTGTTGCCAAAGAAGGCCACGGCGTGCGTCGTCACTGACATTCGTCCGATCGAGCTTCCCGCGAAGTTCGCGAACCACATCGTTCCCGAAGGGCCGGAAGAAATGCCTAACGGATCGGAAATGCCGGGCATGAAATACACGCTCGACGTTCCGGCCGCCGTGATCCGTCCCACGGAATTGTTCGCTCCGTTCGTGAACCACAACGCGTTGTCGGGACCGAGAGCGATGCCCTGCGGCGTGGAGATGGCGGCTCCCGTGTAATTGGTGATGGTTCCGGCTGACGTGATGTGGCCAATGGAGCTATTGCCGCTGTTGGTAAACCACATCGCGTGGTCGGGGCCCTGCACGATCGCGACGGGACTGGACACCGTCGCACCGGCAAAGCGAGTGACGACACCACTGGTTGAGATCGTGCCGATTGAGTCACCGGTGTTATTGGTGAACCACAACTTGCCGTCAGGACCAGTAGCAATACCGTCCGGACCCTTGATCACGCCAGCGGGTGCGGTGAAGGCCTTGATGATCCCGCTGGGCGTGATGCGGCCAATGGAGTTGCCGAGATTATTCGTGAACCAGAGGTTGCCATCGGGACCGAGCGCGATACCGAGCGGTTTGTTGATCGTCGGGCTGGTGAAATTCGTGATGGTGCCACTCGGTGTGATGCGACCAATGGAGTTGCCCACGTTGTTGGTGAACCAGAGGTTCCCGCCCGGTCCCACGGTGATGCCGAAAGGTCCCTTGACCGTGGCGTTGGTGAAGGTTCGTGTGTCGCCCGCGGGTGTTGTTTCGCTGATGGAGTTGCCCGTGAAATTCGTGTACCACTCGAGGCCGGTTGTTGTAGTGGCGACCGATACCGGCCCGACCGCTCCAGCTCTCGTGGTGACTTGGGGCACCGTGACCACGAATGGTCCCGCGGGTGTCGTGCCGTACGTGTTGTGCGCGGTGACGCCGAATGAGAAGGAGGTCGTGCCCGCGGGGAGACTCCCGGTAACAAGTCCGCCGGCAATGTTGATGTGCAGCCACGTGGGTGCGTTGGTTAGTGCGTATGTCGCCTTCGGAACGGCACCAGCGACGAAGAGGTATGAGTAACTCGCTCCCGCGGTGGTCACCAGGCTCGGGGTGTCCTGAAGAAATTCTGGGGCGCGGGCCACTACGAGTTCGCCGGCGCGTTGGTTACCGGTGTCGGTGAAGAACACGTCGCCGTACTGGTCGACACCGACACCCTGAGGTTGATTGATTTGGGCCGCTGTCGCCTGACCGCCGTAACCGCCCAGTCCACTCTCCCCAGTGCCTACCGCGACCTTGAGCCCTGAGCCGGAGCGCCACGAGAAGATTTGATTGTCGAAGGAATCAACGGCGTAGGTCATTCCCGCCGATGTCACTGCGACGCCGGTGGGATACGTGACGTGGAACAACGTCGAGATGGTGTTCTTGGCAAAGTTCACGTAGCGGATCGACGAGTTGCTGGTGTCGGCAATCGTGAGGTTGCCCGCGGCGTCGAAGGCAACGCCCATCGGGAAATTGAGAAAGGCCAACTGCGGGTCACCGCCGTCACCACGGTTACCACTATCGGTGCCGATGCCCGCAGCGGTGGAGATATAGCGAGGTCGGAAAATCGTCACCCGCGGCTTCGCGGCGTGTGCAGCGAACGAGTGAACGACTGTCGGTATGAATGGACGGTACTTAACGATGCGAATCACACTGTTGCCCGTGTCCGCGATGGCTACTTCGCCGTTAGGACCTGCGGCTACTCCCACAGGTGCGTCGAGTTGTGCGAGGAGGGGTGACCCGCCGTCACCGTCGAAGCCGGCGGTCCCGTCACCGGCGAAGGTCGTGATGACACCGGTGGGATCAACGACGCGAATCACGTTGTTGCCTGTATCGGCGATATATACATTTCCGCCAGAATCGACAGCGACACCTTGGGGATGATTGAGTTCGGCGACGATGGCAGCACCACCGTCGCCGGTGTCACCAGCCACGCCGGTACCCGCGAAAGTAGTGATGATGCCCGACGGGCGAACTTCGCGAATCGTGTTGTCGTCGGTGTCGGCAATGAAGACATTTCCGTTGCTGTCAACCGCGATGCCTGATGGTGAATTGAGCTGCGCTCGGGTTGCTGGTCCACCGTCGCCGAGACTCGGACCGAGAGATCCCCCCGCAACGGGGACGAGCTCACCGGGGACTGAATTCGCTGGTGGCAAGGCACTTGCGCCGACGACGACCGGGGAAGAGACCAGTGGCACGAGCATGGTGACACCAGCGGCGACGGCCAGGAACGCACTTCGATACCGGGGCGAAATACGGGTCATTTCCGCCATCCTCCCGCTCGGCCAGAACACCCAGCATGTCCTCTTTGATGAGCGTACACTCAGGGCATGTCCCTCGGGTGGGTCGTTTGGAGGTTGCCAATTGTGACCCGATTTTTGCTACGAGGCCGTCGCCATGGCGAGTGATTCCTCCAACGAAACCGACGTCAACCTCGCGCCCGAGGACGCCCGAGTTCTGAACAAGAAATTTACTCGTCGAGAAGTTCTCGCAGGTTCCGGCGCCCTCTCACTCACCGCAGTGATCGTTGACTTTGACGCGCAAGTCCACGACGCCGCAGCGGCGCAGACCGTGTACGTCAATGGTGAACCGCACAACGTGATTCCGATCTTGCCGGCCCAGCCGTCGGTGCACTTTTCGATTACCCGACCCGAAGACCTTCTTCTTCTGGACATCACTTTCTACGGTTTCTCGATCGTGAAGGGTGCTAAGTATCCGTCACTCACCGCGACCACCAAGAAGACCACTAGTAACTGGATTGGCGTGATCGTTCAATTTCCGCCGCAGGCGATCGGGGAGGGCGTCTACTGGACGAAGGGTGGCTTTGACATCTTCGATCCCGCCCCCGTGCTATCTCAGGTCGCGGGACCGAGTCGTTTGTGCTTCACGTTCAATACCGGCGACTCCATTCCACTGCCGACGGGAAAGGTTGACGATTTGCTGCAGTGGTCGGGATGGAATCTGAGTGTGGTCAATAACGCCATCGTTGGTAAAGGTACCGCCGGGGTGATTCAACCGGCGGTGTACCAAACCGCCATCGAGAGTCCGCTCGCGCTGATCATGTCGCCCGTGGTTGATGGGGCGTTGCCTTCGGCGAAGGCCTTCTTTACAACACAGTTCATCAATCGCACGGAGCCATTCCCCTCGAAGAACGGCGTAATCGAATGCTGGAGCACCAGTCTCACGAGCAGTTCGGCCGTGCGGCAGACCGTTGGATACGCCTACACGCCGAAAGAGCCACAGGTCTCACCTGTGTGGGCCAATGACTACAACGCCGGGGTACCTGACGAGACGGATGAGACCAACATTGTGTACGCGAAATATGTGGAGCCGCCGAAATGAGTTACACGCCATCGGAATTCACGAAAGGCCCGCCTTTTCGATTCACCCCCATGGCGAGGTCGGATCGACAGAACCTCGTCAATATTGCCGGCAATCAATGGCCCGGCTCGTCCTTCGTCACAGCCAAAGAATTCACCCTCTCCGCACTTGGGGCATCACTTGATCTGCACGCCGAATTTCTCCATCGCGACAAATCCAACGGAGTGCCCGCGAACGACCTGTTGAGTTGGCGTCACGTCTCTACCTCGGGTCGCGATCATCACGTCAAACTGGTATACGGCGGCTACCTATTCCCACTCGGACATCGCGCCACGATGACCTTCATTATTGATCGTGTCTTAGCACCAGACCCGTCGCACCCCACGGAGTACGCCGGTGCGTATCTCCAGATCAGAACCTTCATCCGAGTGACGGAACACCTCAAGACGTATCCAGCTCCCGGTCAGCCCTACGGACGAAACGCGTGGCCGTTCTCCGCGGTCAAGGTCCTCACGAAGACGACTCCCACCCTCGACCCGCCGTCGAGCAATCCCGGTGGGACGATGCCGAATCTCACGACGCCGACGGAGTTGAATAACTATCCGCAGGCATTCTTCCCGTCCGTCGATAACGGCAACTACGTGCAGTTCAGCCTCCAGTTCACTGACCTCACCGGCCGTACGTTTACGACGCAGATGCCTGTGGCTTTTGTGTTCGGCGAGGCGGCGGCGTGGCCGCTCGATCCCTACAGCGGCGCCGATGGTGACATGGGAGCAATCGCCGCGGCGTACAACGCGCTCGCGCAACAAGCTGATCCATCACCTCTCGTGTGTGCGCCCGTTCCGGGAACAGAAATTCAATTCGCGCCCGAGGTTGCCCCCGGTGGTGTCATCAAGCCTGGTGCAACGACCCACCCCACCCTGCGCTTGGTCGTCGGCGCCGCGACGCCCACCCACGTCCCGTCAGCCACTGCATCGCCGAACGCTGACCAAACGATTCCGCCCATCACCACTCCGGTGTCGCGATCAACTCTCTCGAGCAACGATCAGCCGGCGTTCTATCCGGCCATTGCGAGCGCCAGCATTCGCCTACCCGCTGCTGAGTCACTCTCGCGTAGTCACCTCGAAGACAACTCGGGACCCGGCGGTGTTTCCATTTTCTACTTCGGCAAGTACGTCGCCGAAGGATTCACGACGACAAAGTCACCGCACGCACGTCGTCCCGCGGCGGTGAGCCCCCATCTCATTGATCCCGCCACATCCACGAATCCGGGCTCGATCTACGCGGGACTCCTCAATCAGCCAGGACTCAATTTTCCCGCGGACGCCGTGGGTGGTCTCGCGACGCCCAATATGGCGATTCAGGGACTCTCGGCGGCGGCCGGCGCGATCAGCGGCACCTTGTCGCAGTACGCCAACAACGCTGAAGCGCTGATTAGTGAGTATTTCGGTTCGATCACCAGCAGCAAGTTTCTCGGGGGCTTGTCGCTGTCGGAGATCCTGGGTGCTTTCAACAGTGACATGGGAGTTCCCGAGATCACTCGGCATATCGCGCCCGACGGAACGGTGACGGTCAGCTACACCCTGAGCGCGGACTTGAAGAGTGACTCCAGCGGGGTCTTCGCGCCCGCGGCCGGAGGTCAATTCAAGTTGGTCGCCACGGCGGTCGTTACACAAAAAGGTCAAACCACTCTCACCGTCGACGGCAGCGTCGATCCCTTCACCATTTCCATCTTGGGCGGCGCCGATGCCATCATCGAGATTCCATTCGGTGACGCCGGCTCCAGCCAGCCGGGCGCCACTTTTAGTGCCGGAACGGGCAAGAAGACCTCCGTCAAGCCGAACGTTGGACAACCGTCCTTCGAAGGTGCTCTCGATTTCATCAACACGTTGGAGCAGTTCCTCAGCGACATTGGAGGATCGGGCGTCTCTATTGATGTCACGCCAACGCAAGTGTCGGCGAGCATTTCATTGTCTTTGCCCAGTGTGGGTTGTGGGATCTTCAGTCTCGAGGATCTGGCATTGTCGGCGAGCATCGTGGTCCCTTTCCTCGGCGATCCGACCATTGCGACCTTCGGTTTCTGCAGTGCGGACAAGCCGTTCTCTCTCACCGTGATGTGCTTCGGTGGCGGTGGCTACGTGCTCGTGGGGGTGGGCCTTACGTCTCTGGAGTCCCTCACGGCGTCATTGGACTTCGAAGGGCACCTTGGTCTTGATCTCGGAGTTGCGAGTGGTGGCGTGACCGCGATGGCGGGCATCACCTTTTCGTATACGAAGGGTTCCGGATCAACGCTGACCGGCTTCGTCCGCATCACGGGCGAAGTGGAAGTGCTCGGTATTTTGAGCGTCACGCTGGAACTTCAGTTATCGCTGAGTTACGCGTTCGCGACGAATGTCACGACCGGGACCGCGACGATGACGGTGTCGGTGAGCCTGTGCTTCTTCTCGGTGTCCGTGGGTATCACGGTGCAAAAGACCTTCAATGGTCCGGCGCCGTCATCCCCACACTTGCGTGCTCATGATGGCGCACCGAGTCAATTCAGTCCCAACACCCAGACGAACTTTGGAGCCCAAATGGATCCCAGCGACTGGTCCGACTACTGCAACGCGTTCGCGAGCTGATCATGACCATTTCACAGAAAATCATCTGGACCGCCCTGCCGAACGGCATTGACGGCGCCGGACTCCACTTATCGGTATTCGTCGCCCCGCAATTGACGGCGACGGTGCCCGTGGGGGCCAACTTTGCGACGTTGTCGCAGTTCCCCGACTTCGTGTCGTGGCCCACCAGCATCATGAGTGCACCGAGCGGTCCCATCCGCTTCATGGTGACTCTGAATGATCACTTCCACACGTATCAACAACCGGCCACCATCGTCACCTCGCTGCCGGCGGCGCTCACCAATATCAACGTGGCCAATGCGTGGTCGCTCTTGTTTGATCCCACCACCACGCAGGTAGAACCATTCTTCTTTCAGGATTACTCGTTGAGCACTATTGAGACGTTCTCGGCGCGTTCCGTGGCGGACTTCGTCGCCTCCGTCTACGGCTCGATTGGCACGAATTCACCAACCGATCCGCTTCTGCTCACCGCGTCCCGCGAAACGCAGTTTCGATCCATGGCGGCTGGTGACGCCGCGAGCCAGGACGTGATTGACGCTCTGGCGGAACTCGGCACGGTTTCGACTCGGGGTACGACGATCGGCACCAACGCTACGAGTTTCAAAGTGTCGCCTCACATATCGGTGACGCCCGTGAGTGACTTCGCCAACCTGCACAATTTTCACTCACCACTCGGCCCGCCGAATAGGGCCAACACGAATCTGCCCACCACGCCAACGCTGGATTTCCACCAGGGCTTGACGGCTCTCAACAACTATCCAGCAATCTTGCGAATGTTCCACCTCGTGTTTGATGTGGTCGTTCCGGTTCCCGCCGGCTTGGCCGCCGGATCCATCAACGTCAAAGTGACACCGATGTGGACACCGAAGAGCACGCTGGGCACGTACAACGTGTCGCCGTGGACGGTGGCGAGTTACTCGTCAAAGAAATTTCAAGCGCAACCTCAGGGACCGGACTACGGCAACGGCATGTTGGACCTGAGTGACGATTCGCGGTTCTCCGTCACCGATCTTGACACCGACCTGGCGGGCGACCGATTGATTAGCTTGGGTCAAAACATCACGAGCGTTCAAGCGTCGCAAGCTACTCGCGCGCTCAGTCGCTACGGCAATCAACCCGCCGGACAAACCGCGGTGACAGTACCGGCCCTGCGTTCCGCGGGACCACAGGTGATCTGGGACGGCTACGCGTCAGCCGATGGAGCGGGTTTCTCCGGCCTTCTCTCGGGACAGGCCGCGCTCGCTTCGCAGTTGTCGACGTGGCTGACGAGCTCCGTCGATACCAATCTCCCGGTGATCTACGCCGAGCAGCTCATACGTGGCTTTCGAGTTGACGTCTACACCGCATCGGAATCTGCGCCTACTTGGCGCAGTTTGAATGGTCGTAACGGGACCTACACGTTCGGGCCTTCGAGCCACGCTCCGATCACCTTTTCACTGGTCGACGAAGGGATCTTGAGTCCCAGTGCGAGTCAACGCGCCGTCGCGGGCGTTGTGTCGTTGGGGTTCACTCGCTTGCAAGTGCACGAGAGCATCATTCGCTGGAACGGCTGGGGCTTGTCCGCTCAGCGCCCGGGGCGGCAGCTGTCGCGCTACACCAATGACACCGAAGACAATCCCCAGAACCAAGTCCCCGCTCCCGTGGCGGGTGGACCCACGCCGCCGCAATTGTCCGCCTACTTTTCGGCGCTATCACTCCCGCCCGAACTACGTTTTCCGAAGCTGCGGTACGGGAACCAGTATCAATTCCGCGCGCGCGCCGTGGACCTCGCAGGAAATTCGGTCCCGTTGTCGTCGACCGATAATTCGACGGCCACACCTCTGTTTACCCATTACCGCTACGAGCCCGTGCGTCCGCCGGTGCTCGCCGGCACGGCGCCATTCGTGCCCGGTGAAGGAACACATTTTCTCGTGCTGCTGGACGACCAGACATCGCCAGATCCGGGAACGAATGGACGTTGGTTGTTCCCGCCGCGCACGTCGATTGCCGAAGCCGAAGAGCACGGCATGCTCGATGGTTTCTCGTTCGGCTCCGCCCCAGACCCCTCAGCGGCGCCCGCAGGAGACGCGGAGACCTACCAATACCTCACGACCCTCGACACCAACAATTTGAGCACGATGACGGCGGTGCCGTACGACGTGTCGGCGTCGCCGACGTTGATCGGTACCTACGACCACGGCAATCAGAGCGTGCCGTACTTCACGGGTACACCCATGCCGTGGACGAACTATCTGTCTGATCCCCTGAGCGCCGGACCCGCGTTCGACTACTTGCCGGGTCTGCGCGGACCGATCACGAACACCTGGCGTGGGACGTGGCCGTCGGCCCAGCCCGTCCTCCTGCGCCTCGGTTCCGGTGCCGCCACTGGGACCACCATTGTGGAAGCGACCGACGTCACACCGGCGACACTCGCCGTGACGTTGCCGCCCGCGGAGTCAGCGGTGATTCGTGTGTCGAGTGCGCTGAGCGACAACGCCCTCTCAAAGTTGGGCGTGTGGCAATGGTTCGGACCGAGTGGCGACCCGTCATTAGTGGATCTCGCAAACTCGGGACAGATCTGGCTGCTCACGCCATTTCAAGTGGTGCGCATGGTCCACGCTGTTCGCTTGCCGCTGTCACGTCCGGCCTTCCAAAGTCCCCAGACGACACGGACGATCGGTGGCACGTCGGTGTCGCTGGATGATCCACAGTTCTCTGTCGACGACAAGAGCACGGGACACCTTGACGTGCTGGCGACGTGGACCGACAACTACGACGATCCAACCGACTCGACGAGTAATCCCGCCGCCTCTCCGTCGACGTCGAAATCTCGTTCGCAGATCACGACCAGCGGGCACGCCTTCCGACTCACGGTGCCCGAGCCGAATCCCAACGGACCAGAAGATCGTCCCTTGACAATCGTGGAACCTTCGAATCCCTTTGCCGTAGCGGGTCTGGAAGGCACGAGTCATCACAATCAGACCGCCACGCACCACATTGGCGATACCAAACACCACGTAGTGCACTACAGCGCTATCGCGACGAGCCGCTTCGCCGAAATGTTTGCGACAACCGAGACACACAGCGTGAAGGTCGGCACCCCACTCACGTTGTCGACCCCCGCTCTCGGCATCAACGGCGCTTCGGTGGCCGCGAAGATCTCGAACACCACACTCGAGGCGGGTTATGACTTCTCGGTCGACGAATCAGCTCGGACGTTCACGCTGCTCGCGGTGTCGGGTCGGGTGGCCGGTGCGACCGTGACCGTTGATATCACCTACGAGCCGACTGTCACCGTGGCGGGACCGTCGACGCCGGTCCACGTTCTTTCGAGCGCCCCGCCAAAGGCACCGGTCATCTCGGAGATTGTGCCGGCGTGGCAGATCACTCAACCCACCGGAACATTGAAGACGGGTGGCATTGCGGTCTCGCGCACGGGTGGATTCTTGCGGGTGTACCTCGAGCGTCCCTGGTTCTCTAGTGGTGACGGAGAACTGCTGGGTGTGGTGACGACAGTCACTAATCAGAATGACGTCACCCTCACATTCCCGACGGTGACTCAACAGAAGTTCGTCACCATGATGGGTATTGACCCGATCAACTACAACGAGTCCAGCGTGTCACCGTGGCCGGTGGTGCCGACGAAGTTCGTGAATCTTGCGAACGTGCCGCCGGTTCCCTATCGCGCGCCGTACGCGCACCCCCCGCAGGTCAACTTGGCGGAGGACTCGGACAACAACTACATGGTGTGGCCCTACGAGGTGCACTACGACTCGGTCACCCAGCGTTGGTACGCCGACGTGGCCCCGCGGCCCGGCCTCACCGAGGAGGAATACATCGCTCCTCCGGGGTACTTCATCCGACTCGCCCTCGTGCGATTCCAGCCATATTCCACACCGACATTCGGCTCCTCTCCGGTAGGTCCGCTCGAAGTGTCGCCGGTGGTGCTGGCCACCTTCGCTCAGCCGGTACCGGACCGTTCGGTCATGGTGGTACCGAATGGCGCTGACCCGCACGGTACGTCGGTGCTCGTGACGGTGAAGGGTCCCGCCTATCACGGGTGGCGTACTCCTGAATCGCTCGGAGGTCAGGACGCGATTCAGTACGACGCCGATAACCCGTGGTCACCACAGAATCCCGCCACCTACGGAGTGGACTTCTCGGCCACCTTGGGGAAGAGGAGCACTTCAACCATGGTTGTCGAGGTGCAAGTGCAGAACGGTGCCATGAACAAGATGGGTCTGTCCGGAGATCTCGCGTGGCAGACGATCGGCGCACCCACAGAGCTGCTTGCGACGTTCTCCAATTACGTGGACGTCACGTGGGGGGCCGTGGTTGGCGCTCAACAGCGCGGCGCGGTGAAGTTGCCGTACCCTGCATCCAGCCCGACCAAAATGCGCCTGCGTATCAGTGAGATTGACTACTACGAGGGCGCGAGTGCGCCGACGGTCGTCGACACCTCGCTGCGCCGACCCTTCGTGTCGATCATTCCGATCAACTAGTTGGTCCGCACTGGCTCAGTGCGCGACGGTGAGGGCTTCGCCGATGGCGGGCAATACGACCCAGGTTTGTCCGGGGACCATCGGGATCACCTTGCCCGCGAGATCCTTATAGACAGTGGGTTGGTTGAGCGCGGAGCGGCTCCACGTTCCCACGATCTCCTTGCCGCCCTGAAACACATCAGCCTTTCCATTTCCCACGAGCTGACCGACGGAACTCATGGTCCCCACACCACCGGCGTAGTTAATCCACATGACGATGACGTTTTGTGGGGAGAGCCGCACGCCGGTGCCCGAAATGTCGGGTGCACCGAAGATGGAGCGATCCCACGACGCAGTCGTCGAATTCCACGCGAATGTCACCGGGTAGATGCTCGGAAGATGGACGGTGAACTGCTTGACCGCGGGACCACTGAGTGACGACGTTGAGGAGCGGTAGGTGAATAACGGTGGTGGTGGCACGGGCGTGCCGTGGAACTGAAAGATTCTCGGCGCGATGAGATAGAGATTGTTGGGCGCCACCCGTGAGTCGTCACGGAACATGCCGGCGCCACCGGTCGTTTCGTCGACCAAAGTGACGGGCGCCTTCTTGATCGCGTTGATGGCGTACTGGGCACCGCCGGAGTAGGCGAAGATGCCTCCAATGGGTGTGACGACGCCGACGTCGGTCGGACGCACCGAACGGACCGGACCCACGCGTACGGGCGCGACAGAGTTGAAGATGGCCGCAAGCCGCGTGATACCGCCATTGACAATTTCCTCGTACACCACGTCCGCGTGATTGACACCCCACAATGGTCGGGCGTCAGGCGTGTTCTCGATCTTCACCGTGAGCGCCGGACGAGTTAGGGCTGCGCCTCCAGGGTTCGGCATGCCGGATAGTGGCGCGATCGGAATCGGGACAGTCGTGGTCGTGGTGGTTGTCGTCGAGGTTGTACTCGTCTTCTTCACCGCCACGACAGCCGCCACCACACCGAGCACGACCACCAGGGCCGCGACGAAGAAAATTGAGGTACGTCGCATGACGCCGACCATACTGCGCGCTCCCGCCGTCGTGAAGGACGACGGGAGTGCTGCACCCGTGCTTAGCCCTGCGTGCCGGCGGCAATCAGCTGGGTGCGCGTGGACGCCAATTTTGTGCAGACGCTGAGGGCCGGCTTAAAGGTGACGTCACCTTTGGCGTAGGAACCCAGAACAACCGAAACCACGGAAGCGGACGCCGCTTTGCAGGCCGACGGTGTGTAGTTGCCCGTTTCGGTGACGCCGAAAGCAACGGACACACTCTGACCCTTCGTCAACGTGTGAAGCGCCGGCATCTCGCCTATCGAAAGATTCTTCGCCGCGGGACCCACCGCCACGAACGTGCTTCCCGACATCTTGCCCGGCTGGAGAGCCGGAACGCCCTCGATCACGCAGGTCGCTCCCGTGTTCGTGAAGATGATGGGGTGGTAGATGGTTCCCGCCGCGCCGTTGGCGGGACCGACCCGCAAAGTGATGTGGCCGGGCGTGCATTTGGGTGGTGTGGCGGCGCCCGCCCACGTGGGCGCGACGGCGGTCGTTACAGGTACCAGAGCACTAAGAAGCACGGCGGCGGTCAGGGAGCGGCGAATAGTCACAGGTTTCTCCTTCGAGGGGTTCGTGTACTTGGTTCTTGTCCTCTCGAGGTACGTCATTACAGCGGAATTGTTGAGGCTGCGGTCGCCTGCTGGCACCACGCCCAGATGCGGGAAGTTACTGACGATATTGAGGTGGCTTCGATAGTGTGAGAAGTGGCCGTCCAACGTTGTACGTGCAAGCGCACACGCCCAGAAAGGGCAGGTGGGTGAAGTGATGTCATCCCGTATTTCAGGCTCCTCGAGCCGCCACCACGCCGCCGCGGCGGCGTTACTCGAAGATCGCATGGCTCAGCGCATGCGACAACTCGGTACCGAAACCGCCTTTGCGGTCTCCGCGGAGGCCGCAGCCCACGCGGCGGCGGGTCACCAGGTATTCCCCTTTCATATTGGCGATCTCAATCTCGCAACACCCGCCAATATTCTCGACGCGACCTTCAAGGCGGCCCGCGACGGTCACACGGGTTACTGCCCTCCCATGGGTATTCCCGAGTTACGCGACGCCCTCGCCGAGGACATCAGCGCGTCACACGGCGTGTCGTATTCCCGCGACAATGTCGCCGTGCAACCCGGGGGCAAACCCGTTATCGGGAAGTTCCTACTGGCGACGATGAACCCCGGAGACGAAGTTCTCTATCCCAATCCCGGGTATCCGATCTACGAATCACAGATCGAGTTCCACGGCGGGGTGGCGGTGCCCTACGGATACGTCGAGGATCCGAAAGGTTTTCGTATCGACCTCGATGCGCTCGAAGCGTCGATCACCCCACAGACGCGACTGCTCATTCTCAATGACCTGCAAAATCCCCTTGGTGCGGAGTGCACGAAAGATGAATTCCAACGGCTCGCCGAGATCGTCGAGCGCCACGATCTCTTAGTTCTCTGCGACGAGGCGTACTTCGACATCCGCTACGAAGGGCGCAGTACCTCATTCGTAGCGGTCGAGAACATGGTGGAACGCTGTGTGATCTTGTACACGTTCTCCAAAAAGTTCGCAATGACCGGCTGGCGACTCGGTGCTGCCGTGGGGCCACGACCCCTCATTGCGGCGATTGGTGCATTGAACGTCAATGACGAATCCTGTACGAATCACTTCGTGCAGGTGGGCGCGATCGAGGCTCTGCGTGGGGATCCGTCGGGACCACGCGAGATCATTGACATCTTGCGACACCGTCGGGACACGGCGGTACGTCTGCTCGGTGAGACCCCTGGCGTTGAGTGCGCATCACCGCGTGCGACGTTTTATCTTTTTCCGAACGTCACGCGAGCAATGGAGCAACTCGGCATGACGGACGTGGAGGTCTTTCGACGGCACCTGTTGGACGAGACGGGCGTGTCCGTGTGCTCACGGGTCCACTTCGGTCGGCCCCAGGACAATGAGTCCCAGCACTACTTCCGTCTCGCGTACTCCGGAATCGACGCGTCGTTGATCGAGGAAGGTCTCACGAGAATGCGTGACTACCTCGGGGAGGTGTCTCGTGGCTGAGCGCACGATGGATGCAACAACGTGGCGAGTGGAGGATGTGCCGCTCGATCTCGATGACGCGGCGGCCTTTGAGACGTTGGACCGGGCGTATCGGGCGCTGTGTGCAGTGTTGTTCAACTACGTTCCCACCTCGGGGCATCCGGGTGGTTCTATCTCGTCGGGCCGATTCGTGGCGCGAGCTCTCTTCGAGTCCATGGACTACGACCTCATGAACCCTCACCGTCAAGACGCGGACATGATGGCCTACGCCGCGGGGCACAAGGCCATGGGTCTGTACGCGATATGGGCCCTGCGCGACGAAGTGGCGCGCATTGCCGCACCGGACTTGCTCGCGACCAGCGAGCTCCAGCGTCTGCGGCTCGAGGACCTCCTCGGATTTCGCACGAATCCGACGGTACGCCAACCTCTCGCCCGTCAGTTCAACGCGAAACCTCTCGATGGTCACCCCACGCCAGCGACGCCCTTTGTGCGATTGGCCAGTGGGGCCTCGGGCGTCGGGTTCGCGAGCGCCGTCGGGTTGGCGATTGCGGCGAGGGACTACTTCGGGGAGAACGCGCCACGTGTCCACATCGTCGAGGGCGAAGGGGGACTCACGCCGGGCCGCGTGAGTGAGGCCGCCGCTGCGGCCGCGACGGCGGGTCTCGACAATGTTGTCGTTCATCTCGACTTCAATCAGGCTTCGATTGATTCGAATCGCGTGTGCCGTGAGAGTGATGAGCCGGGCGAGTACGTGCAGTGGACACCGAGTGAATTCTTTGGGATGCACGGCTGGCGGGTACTCAACGTGAACGACGGCCACGACCTCGCTCAGGTGGCCGCGGCTCAGCGCGCGGCCACCGCCCTAGGTCCCGGGGCGCCGACGGCCATTGTGTACCGAACAACCAAGGGGTGGCGTTACGGCATTGAGGGTCGCGCGTCGCACGGATCAGGGCACCCGATGTGTTCCGACGGCTTCTTTACGGTCATGGGTGACCTTGGTGAGATCGGCGCATCGGTGCCCATGTGCGATCCGGTCCAACGGACCTGCGCGGGCGCTCGCGACGCCGAACAGCGCGAGCGGTGTTTCTACGGTTCACTCGTGGTGATTCGTCGCTTTCTGGAAGAACACCGTGCTGACGTGGACGTGTTGGCGGAGCGCTTGCGCGCGGCACGCTCGCGTCTCGAGTCGCGGGACAGATCGCCGCGACCTCACGCGCCGCGCGTCACTGCAATCTACGAACTCGCAGCTACCTCGGTGGCGCAACGGCGCACGCCCGACGAGCTGGTCGTCACGCCGGGTACGACACTGGCGTTAAAGGATGCACTCGGCCAGTCGCTGGCGCATCTCAATGTCGCCTCGAACGGCGCGGTGTTGACCGCATCAGCGGACCTCCTCGGGTCCACGAGCGCCGCGCTCGCGGGTAAGGCGTTCGCGCCGGGTTTCTTTCATGTCACGAACAATCCTGAGTCGCGGCAAATATCCGTGGGCGGCATATGTGAAGACGGGATGTCCGGCGTGCTCTCGGGCGTGGCGGGATTTGGTGAGGCACTCGGCGTGGGTTCGTCCTACGGTGCGTTCCTCGCCCCGCTCGGACACATTTCGGCGCGCCTGCACGCCATTGGCCAACAGGCCCGCTCAGAGATCGGGGCACCGGATTTCGCCACCTTGATTTTGATCTGCGGTCACGCGGGACTCGCGACGGGCGAGGATGGTCCGACGCACGCGGACCCGCAGGCGTTGCAACTGCTCTCGCAAAATTTCCCACGTGGTGCAGCGATGGTGCTCACGCCGTGGGAGCCGCAAGAAGTGTGGCCCTTGCTGTCAGCGTCCCTCGCAGCGCGACCAGCGCTGATTGCGCCGTATGTTCCACGACCCGCGTGGGGTGTTCCCGATCGCGAGGCTCTGGGGTTAGCCCCCGCCTGGTCGGCGACGGAAGGTGTCTACTGTCTGCGCGCACCTGTCGGCACGCCGGACGTCACCGTGGTCTTGCAAGAAGCGGCGGTTACCAACATCTTCGTGAACGACGTGCTGCCGCAACTTCGCGATGAAGGTATCGACGTCGCTGCCTACTACGTCGCGAGCGCGGAGCTCTTCGACTCCCTGTCGGCGCAGCGTCGTCGCGAGATTTATCCGGAGGAAGCGGCACGACGGGCTATGGGTATCACGGGCTTCACGATGGCGACGATGCATCGTTGGGTCATGTCCGACGCTGGTCGCGAGGCGACACTCCATCCCTTCGTCCACGGCGGCTACCTGGGCAGTGGTTCCGGTGCGAGTGTCGTGGCGTCCGCCGGATTAGGTGCGTCGGGACAGTACGAGGCGATTCGCGCGTATCTTGATGTCCTCTCATCGAGTCACTAGGAGTCACGATCATGCGCGCACTTGAGAAGTCGACGGCCTCGCCTGGTCTCACCTTGCGTGAGGTGCCCACTCCGACCGCCGGTCCGGACGATGTGCTCATTCGCGTGCGACGAACGGGTATTTGTGGGACCGATCTGCACATCTATAACTGGGATTCGTGGGCGCAGACGCACGTGAGCACGCCGCTCATCATTGGTCACGAGTTCGTTGGTGAAATCGCGGCGGTCGGCGCGAACGTGGACGGTCTCGCCGTGGGCGACGTGGTGAGCGGTGAAGGACATCTCACGTGTGGCACCTGTCGCAATTGCAAGGCCGGCCGACGTGTGCAGTGCACGAGGACGGTCTCGGTGGGCGTCAATCGCGCGGGAGCATTCGCGGACTACATCGCGCTACCGGCAGGAAATGTGTGGAAGCACCACCCCGATATTCCGCTTGATGTCGCGGCCATCTTCGACCCTTTCGGTAACGCCGTTCACACCGCGATGGCCTTTTCTCTCGTCGGCGAAGACGTCTTGATTACGGGTGCGGGACCCATTGGCATCATGGCCGCGTTAGTTGCTCGTCACGCGGGGGCACGTCACATTGTGATGACCGACCGCTCGGAATATCGCCTCGCTCTCGCGCGTAGCGTCGGAGTCACTTTGGCGATCGATGCCGGCGCCGAGAACCTGGACGCGGTGATGTCGGATCTCGGGATGACCGAGGGCTTCGACGTGGGTTTTGAGATGTCGGGCAACGCGGCGGCGATGCGAACGATGTTGGCCGCCATGTGTCATGGCGGCAAGGTCGCGCTACTCGGCCTGCCGACAGAAAACTTCGGGATCGACTGGGCTCGTTTGGTCACCGATATGTTGACCGTCCGTGGCATCTACGGCCGTCAGATGTTTGAGACGTGGTATCAGATGAGCGTGTTCGTGGAGTCGGGGCTCGACATCTCGCCCGTGATCACGCACCGTCTACCGGCGGAGCACTTCGATGACGCGTTCGAGATCATCGCCTCGGGGGAGTGCGGCAAGATCGTTCTCAACTGGGATAACTGAGGCATCGGAGGCCACGTGTTTACTTCCGCTCGAACGTCACTACGTGAGGAGATTGATCAGATCCGGGCGTCGGGTCTGTACAAGGTCGAGCGCGTACTGGATTCCGCACAGGATGCACGCATCGAAGTCGCCGGACGTGAGGTCATCAACTTCTGTGCGAACAACTACCTGGGTCTCGCGGATGACCCCGCAGTCATTGCGGCGGCGCAGGCGGCGTTGTCCGAGTGGGGATACGGTCTCGCGAGTGTCCGCTTCATCTGCGGCACCCAGAGCATTCATCGCGAACTGGAAGTTCGTCTCGCGTCGTTTCTCGGGACCGATGACGCGATCTTGTATTCATCGTGTTTTGACGCGAATGGTGGTCTGTTCGAAACGCTGCTCGGTGAGGACGACGTCGTGATCAGTGACGAACTCAACCACGCGTCGATCATCGACGGCATTCGCCTGAGCCGGGCCACGCGACGTCGATATCGCAATCGTGACATGGCGGACCTCCGCGAACAGTTGGTGGCATCTCGCGGGGCTCGGCGCCTACTGATTGCGACCGACGGGGTGTTCTCGATGGATGGGAGCATTGCCCCGTTGGATGAGATCTGTGATCTCGCCGACGAGTTCGACGCCATGGTCATGGTCGACGATTCACACGCGGTCGGCTTCGTCGGTGCCCACGGACGTGGCACGCCGGAACTCTTTGGTGTCGCCGATCGTGTGGACATTGTCACGGGCACCCTGGGCAAAGCCCTCGGTGGCGCGAGTGGCGGGTACACGGCGGCGCGCGCGGAGATCGTTGATCTTCTGCGTCAACGGTCGCGTCCGTATCTCTTCTCGAACTCGCTGGCTCCCGCCATCGCTGGTGCGTCGTTGGCCGTGCTGGATCTACTGGCTACCAGTGATGATCGACGCCAACACTTGGCGCAGAACGCGGCACTTTTTCGTCAGCTCATGGGCGACGCCGGTTTCGATTTGCTGCCGGGTGAGCACGCGATTGTGCCCGTCATGGTGGGTGATCCCGTGCGCGCCACGAAAATGGCTGACGCATTGTTGGAACGCGGCATTTACGTGATTGCCTTTAGTTATCCCGTTGTACCCCTCGGTCGGGAGCGAATCCGCGTTCAATTGTCGGCGGCGCACTCCACCGAGGACATCGAACGAGCCGTGGCGGCGTTCGTGGCGGTTCGCGACGAACTCGAGTAGCACCGGCGGGAATCTCTCTTCACTCAAGGTGATGGCGTCACGGGCGGGACGAGGTCGGGACAGCTCGCGACCAACTGCGCCACGCCGTCGGCTGTGACAAAAGTCCTTATCGCTCGCGATTTTTCACTCGTAACTTTGAGGGATGGCGGCACAACACGGGGAGCACACCGCAACCCAACTTCGATTGCACGGTCGCGGAGGACAAGGAACGGTCACGGCCGCTGAGTTGCTCGCGGTCGCCGCCTTCGAGGACGGTCTCTACGCCCAGGCTTTTCCGAGTTTTGGTTCCGAACGCATGGGAGCACCTGTCGAGGCGTATTGCCGCATTGGTTCATCCCCGATTCGCACGCGGGAGCCGGTCGCTCGACCCGACGTCGTGATCGTGCAAGATCCCACGCTGCTCGGTCAAGTGAATTTGTTCGGTGGTCTGGCGTCGACGGGATTCGTCATCGTGAATGCGTCATGTCCCGTGCAGGAGTTAGAACTCGACGGCTTATCGGAACTAGTGCCGCTCACCCACATCGTCAGCGTTCCCGCCACGCGTATTGCGCTCAAACACATCGGGCGTCCTACGCCGAACTCTGCGTTGCTCGGAGCGCTCTCAGCATTAACCGGTCTTATCTCCACAGCCGGGGTGATCCACGCACTTGAGCATCGGTTCGCACCGGCCGTCGCGCACGCCAATGCTCGCGCGGTGATGGAAGCCTTTGACGTCGTGGTAGCGGAGCGAGGGGAGGCCATCAGTGCTGCAGCAAATTGAGGGTTCGCGCGCGGTCGCTGAAGCGGTGGCGCTCTGTCGACCCAATGTCGTGTGCGCCTACCCGATCTCTCCCCAGACACACATCATCGAGGCCATTGGCGCGATGGTGAAGGCGGGTGAACTGGACGCCGAATTCGTCAACGTGGACTCTGAGATGGCTGCCATGTCGGTACTAATTGGCGCGTCGGCGGTGGGTGCTCGTGCGTACACGGCGACCGCGTCGCAGGGTCTGCTCTACATGATGGAGGCGGTCTACAACGTGGCGGGCCTCGGACTCCCGGCGGTGATGACGCTGGCGAATCGTGCGCTCGGTGCACCCATCAACATTTGGAACGATCACTCCGACGCGATGAGTGTGCGCGACGCGGGTTGGGTGCAACTTTTCGCCGAAACGAATCAAGAAGCGATCGATCTCCACATCCTCGCCTTCTCCCTCGCCGAAGAGTTGTCGGTGCCGGTCATGGTGTGCGTAGACGGATTTATCTTGACGCACGCCATTGAACGAGTGGACGTTCCCGAACAGGCACAAGTGGATCGTTTGCTCGCACCCTTCGAGCCTCGTCACGTTCTTGATCCCAGTGACCCCGTCTCCATTGGGGCAATGGTGGGTCCCGACGCCTTCACCGAAGTTCGCTATCTCGCGTCGATCAAATTGTTGCGCGCCCTCGAGGTCCTGCCGCCACTCGCTCAGCGGCACAGCGACGAGCTTGGTCGCTCGGTGCCCTCGCTCGTGAGTCCGTATCGTCTCGACGACGCTGACGTTGTGGTCGTCGCGATGGGATCGGTCCTTGGAACGATCAAGGACGTCATCGACGAGATGCGCGACGGCGGACACGCCATTGGCGCGCTCGGGGTGAGTTGCTTTCGACCTTTTCCCAAGGAACAGATTCGCGACGCACTCGCCACGGCGACGCGGGTCGTGGTCGTCGAAAAAGCCTTCTCGCTGGGATACGGCGGCATCCTGGCGACCGATATCGCCCTCGCCGTAGCGGGTCGGGGAATTCCTATTCACACCGTGATTGCGGGTCTCGGTGGTCGCCCGGTGTGGGCCGCCTCGCTGCGAACCTGTTTCGACAGTGCACTCGATGCCACCTTGAGCGAGACCACGTTTCTTGACCTCAACGAAGAAGTGGTGGCTCGCGAAATCGGTCGCATGGCGGCGACACGTCGCTCCGGACCATCGGCGGAGAACGTCTTGCGCGATCTCGCAGAACGGAGTCGCGCATGAGTGCCGAACGAGTGCCCGTCCGCTTCTACCAAGTTGGAAGTTTCGCCGTCGGTAACCGGTTGGTGTCCGCGGATCGAAGGAACGCGCAGTCGGATCCGCAACGAGCGAACAGTCTCACGTCAGGACACCGCGCGTGTGCGGGGTGCGGTGAAGCACTCGGTGCGCGCTACGCGCTCGATGCCGCCACGCGGGTGACCAACGGTCAATTGGTGGCCGTCAACGCGACCGGGTGTCTCGAAGTCTTCTCCACGCCGTATCCCGAGACGTCCTGGCAGCTGCCGTGGCTGCACTCGCTGTTCGCTAACTCGCCGTCAGTGGCGACGGGAGTCGCCGCGGGTCTGCGGTCACTCGGGAAATCCGAGGTTCGCGTGATTGCCCAGGGTGGTGACGGCGGCACCGCGGACATTGGGATGGGTGCGCTGTCGGGCATGTTCGAACGCAACGACGACGTGCTCTACATCTGTTACGACAACGAGGCGTACATGAATACGGGGGTGCAGCGTTCCTCGGCCACTCCGGGAGCGGCGCGCACCGCGACGACCGACGTCGTTGGTGAACACCCGGGCAACGTTTTCGGCACCGGAAAGTTCGTTCCGGCCATCGCCATGGCGCACGAAATTCCTTATGTGGCCACGGCGTCGGTCGCCGACCTTTTTGACTTAGAGACCAAAGTTGAGCGAGCGATGAGTATGCGCGGTGCGCGCTATCTCCATATCCTCGTCCCCTGCCCGCTCGGCTGGGGATCGGCCTCGAGCGACACGATTCGACTGTCGCGGCTGGCCGAGGAGACCGGACTCTTTCCTGTCTTCGAGGCCGAAAACGGCGAGTTGACGGGGTCGCGCACGATCCGTCACCGCGTGCCGGTGGAGGACTACCTCCGCTTGCAGCGACGCTTTTCGCACTTGTTCACTCGCGACGGTGCCGTCAAAGATGAAGCCACAGTGGCGCGGATTCAAGCAATCGCGGACCGCAACATTCGTCGGTATCGACTGAGTGAGGATGACTCGTGAGCGACGATCTGCCTTTTGCCATCACTCTGCCCGTGGGCTCGAGTCTCGCGAATAAGACCGGGAACTGGCGCGTCGAGCGACCGGTCTACGTCGAACGCCAACCGCCCTGCACCACGGTGTGTCCGGCGAGTGAGGACGTGCAGCGCTGGTTGTTTCACGCCGAAGAAGGTGATTACGAGTCCGCGTGGCGCGGGATCATGGAGAAGAATCCGTTGCCAGCCGTGATGGGTCGCGCGTGTTTTCATCCGTGTGAGAGCTCGTGTAATCGAGCGCAACTCGACGAGGCTGTGGGCATCAACGCCGTTGAACGTTTTCTCGGTGACCGGGCGCTCGAGGCGGGTTGGTCAATTCCCGTGACGGCGCCGCCCAGTGGACGGAAGATTCTCATTATTGGCTCGGGGCCAGCGGGACTATCGGCCGCGTATTTTCTGCGCCTCGAAGGTCACGACGTCACAATTTATGAATCAGCATCACTGCCGGGCGGCATGATGCGTTACGGAATTCCCGCGTACCGACTCCCGCGCGACGTGGTCGACGCGGAGATCGCGCGGCTCGTGGACATGGGTGTGGTCATCGAGACTGATCACCCCGTTGACGACGCGATGGGCGCAATGGAAGACGGCGGATTCGATGCGGTGGTTGTCGCGGTCGGTGCGCAAAAGGGTCGTCACTTCGATATTCCTTCGGGCGATGCGAGCAAGGTCATGGACGCGGTGTCGATGTTGCGTGACTTCGAAGCAGGTGACGAACCGATTCTCGGACGCCGCGTCATTATCTATGGAGGTGGCGACACCGCCATGGACGCCGCACGAAGCGCCACGCGGTTGGGCGCTCGCGAGGCCATCGTGGTCTATCGCCGCACCCGTGATCGCATGCCCGCGCACGACGAAGAGGTCGCTGACGCTCTCGCCGAAGGTGTGCAGATGCGATGGTTGACCACCATTCGCAGTGCGGACAGCGACCGCGTGATGGTGGAGCGGATGTCGTTAGACGACAACGGCGTCGCCGTCGGCACGGGTGAGTACGACGAGCTCGAAGCGGATTCTCTCGTTCTTGCGCTCGGTCAAGACACTGACCTCGGCCTGCTCGAAAGTGTCGATGGCGTGGATCTCCACGACGGAATGATCTTGGTCGACGAGCACCAGCGGACCGGCCGACCGGGAGTATTTGCGAGCGGTGACGCCGCCAGCATTGGTGTCGGCGACCGCACATTGACGGGGGCCATTGGACAAGGTCGCGCGGCCGCTCGCGCGGTGTCGGCGTATCTGCGGGGTACCGAACCCGAGTCCGACCCGCCCGCGGATCCGGCGAGCTTTGACCGGATCAACGCCTGGTACTACTCGGACGCCGATCGCACCATGCGTCCACGACTCGAAGCAGCTCGACGTCGCAGCACCTTTGACGAAGTCGTGGGAGGCCTCACGGCCGATGACGCGTTGTTCGAAGCGCGTCGGTGTTTGAGCTGCGGCAACTGTTTCGAGTGTGACAACTGCTTTGGCGTGTGCCCGGACAACGCTGTGATCAAACTCGGCACGGGTGCGGGTTACGAGTTCAATTACGACTACTGCAAGGGTTGCGGGATCTGTGTGTCCGAGTGCCCGTGCGGGGCGATCGATTTGGTGCCCGAACAACGGTAGGGCCTCAGCCTGGCGTGCACATTCATGAAGAAGACCCCACCATTCGGTGGGGTCTTCTTCAATGGTTCGTCACGTTGACGACCACTACATCTTGGATGACTACGCGACCGGAGCAACCGACGTCAGCTTGGCGACGCGGTTCTTTTCGGGCGCACCGAAGGCGGATGTTGATCCCATTCCTTGCGCAGTGATCGTGAAGTGTGACGCGTTCGATCCGAGCGCCTTCTTCAAGTACGCCTCAGTGACCTGGGCGCGCTTGATGCTGAAGGCCTTGTTCTGTGCGGCCGGGCCGTACTTGTCGGCGTAGCCAGCGATATTGACGATCTCGTTGTGACCGGCAATGATCGCCTTGGCGAAGGACGCGATCACTGTCTGGTCCGCAGCGGTGAGCGATGTGCTGCCTGAAGCGAAGTAGACCGAGGCGCTCGGGGTAACCGGTGGGATCGCGGCGAAGCGAATCTCGACGTAGCCGCTGCCACCTGCTCCACCGTTGCTCGCGAGACCACCGAGGTTGCCGGTCACGATGCCGGCGCCACCACCACCACCGCCACCTTCGTTGGACGTGGCGTCCTTGCCGACACCCGCAGGTGTCGTGCCACCACGGCCACCACCGTCAACGCCACCACCGCCGGGCTCGGTTGTCGTGGCGCAGTCGACGCCACCACCGCCACCACCACCGCTACCGAACATGGTGTCAACGTTAAAGAACAATCCCGAGTTGGGTGTGGTGCCGTTGGCACCATTGCCGCTGCCGGTGCTCCCGAGGATCGCGCCACCGACGGCGCCATCACTGCCACCACCGGTGGCTTCGACGTTGTAGTAGTACAAGCCGTTGAAGGCACAGTTACCGGGGTTCTTACTCACGAGACCCGAAGCCGAACCGCCGGCTTTACCGGATCCCGACGTGCCACCCTGACCGTAGGGAATTGCGGGAGATCCCGGAGCGACAATTAGGTAGTAGCCCGCGCCACCACCGCTTCCACCATTCGCCTTGCAGTCCGTGGTTGTGCCGGTCGCGACGGTCGACGCCTGGCCATTACTTCCCGCAGTGCCGATAGTCGCACTGCCGGTGCCACCGTTGCCACCAGCGCCGACCGACACGGAAATCTTCGTCAGGTCCTTCACTACAGTGGTGCAGACCTTGACGGCGCCACCGCCACCACCACCGCCTGGTGCGTAGCCGCTACCGCCACCACCACCGGCACCGGCACCAACGGTCAGTTCCTGAATCGAGGTGACGCCCTTCGGTACGGTCCACGTGGACGTGCCGGTCGAGGTGAAGGAGACTTCGCACACGCCCACCGCGGCAAAACTGCTGCCCGTCGGACACAGACCACCGATCCGAGCGGCCGCTCCGGCGACGTCGCCACCCGTGGCCGCAATGGAGCCCGCGGACGTGAGACCCACCGCCGTGAGTAGTGATACAGACAAAACCTTCGGCCGTGACGTCATGATGTCCCCCGTTATTGTTGGTCGAACCCTATTACAAGTCCCGCGGGGTGGACACGATTTTCTTCATGCAAGGACGTGGAATGGCTGTACCGGTACTGACAGATCCACAACCTTTTCTCTTCGTGGCGCATCACGACCGCCAGCGGCCCGACACCATCGCGATTTCCACGATTGAACGGGATTACACGTTTGCGGAGACCTACGCCTACGCCCGAGCGATCGCCGGGCTCCTGCGGGAGCGGGGTGTCGCGCCAGGCGACGTTGTCGCGTGTCGCGTCGCCAACAGCTTGCAGTTGTTTTTTCTTGAAGCGGTGTTTCACGAAGCCGCCATCTGGTGCAATCCACCAAGTGACGAGGTTCTGTTAGGTCCCGTGGGCGTTGACTGGCTGGTCAGTCCGACCTCGGTGGAGGGATTTGACGAACGTCGCACGATCATCATCGACGACGAGGTGCTTCGTTCTTTGAACACCTCCACGTTCACGGGCGCTCCACGGGCGTATCCGGCGATGGACAGTGTCTGTCGATTGTCGTTTTCCAGCGGTACTACGGGCGTGCCCCTCGCGATTCCGTCGACGGTCGCACGACAGGCCAATGTCAATCGCGACGCCACCGATCACTACCCGTTCTTGTCACTCATGCGTGGGTTCGTTGGTTCGGGCGCTAAGTCCGCGACGAATGCCATGTGCGAAGGCGACACCTTCGTGTGTTCGGGTTCACCCGAGGACAACGTGACCCTTGCGCAGCGGAATTTCGTGGCGACCATCCACGGTTCGCCGCTGCAGATTGCCGAGTTCTTGGACATTCTGGAGCAACGCGAGAATCAGGAGACGTCCATTGTCGACGTCCAGTTCGTCGGGAGCTACCTGCCACAGGCCCTCCTCGAGCGAATCCACCGGGTTCTCGGAGCCACCGTGACGGCTCTGTACGGCTCGAGCGAAGTCGGGTACGTGACGCGACGAAAGCCGGTCACGGGGGACACCCACAACGTCGGGCGACCACTTCCGACCGCCGAGGTTCAGATCGTCAGTGCTGAGGGCGAGGTCCTCCCACCAATGACTGAAGGCGTTGTTCGCACGCGGACGACGAGGCCCAACGTTCGGTACTTCCGCGCAGACGACGAAACACGTGAACACGTGCGCGACGGGTGGTTCTACCCGGGTGATCTCGGACGACTCAATCTCGAAGGCGAACTCGAGCTGGTGGGGCGCGCGAGCGAAGTGGTCAACATCGGCGGCGTCAAGTTCAACCCCGAGGTTCTTGACGCCAAGGTTGTCGCGATGGCCGGCGTGGCGGACGCCGCCACGATCCTGTGGGATACAGAGAACGGTCCGGGCTACGCGGTGCTGGTCGTCACCGACGACGATTTCGATGTCGCTTCACTGACGGAACCCGTGCGTGTGGCCTCCGGTGGTCTTGCGCCCTCAGCGATTTTTCGCGTTCCGTCGATTCAACGCGGCGTGACCGGCAAGGTGCAGCGCGCGGCGATGGCGAACTGGGTGCGTTCGGTTCTCGCGGCCGAATAGAGGCTGCTGTAACGCAAAAGGGACGTTGGGGAACAATGTGCTGTGACGCGACGACGGCCACCCATAACTACTGTTGGTAGGAAATCAGATCCGAGGAGGTGCTGGTAATGGCGCTCTTCCCGATCGCTTTTCTCGCGGGGCTCATCGCCGGAATTTCTCCGTGCATCTTGCCCGTGCTGCCCGTCGTGTTTGTGGCGTGGACGACGCCGCTGGATGACGGCGAAGTGACGGCGACCCATTCGCGACGTCGCGCCTTTTCGGTGGTGGCCGGACTCGTCCTCAGTTTTACGGTCATCATCTTGTTCGGCACCACGATCCTGGACGCCCTCGGACTACCGGACGATCTCCTGCGCAACGTCGGTATTGGTTTGATCGTTCTCCTCGGTATTGGCCTCATCATCCCGTCCTTTGGCGCGTGGCTGGAGCGTCCTTTCGCTCGCTTCGCCGTAGCGTCACCGCAGAAGACGCGCTCGGGATTCGTCCTCGGCCTCGCCCTCGGGGCAGTCTTCGTCCCGTGCGCGGGACCGATATTGACAGCCATCACCGTGCTCGGCGCTCATCACCGCGTCGGTCTCTCCGCGGTGGTTTTGACGCTGTGCTTCGCGCTCGGCGCCACTATTCCCCTCATGTTCATTGCTCTCGCCGGCGAGCGGGTGGTGGAGCGAAATCGAAAGCTCGCGCAACGTGCGCGCACGTGGCGCCCCGCGGCCGGGGTGGCGCTCGTCGCGATGGCGATTCTGGTGATGACGAACGCGCTGTCCGGACTGCAGACGTGGTTGCCGGGATACACCAGCACTCTCCAAAAAGGCATTGAACAAAACGCCTACGTGGCCCGCCAATTGCACCAACTGCAATACGGCGCAACCGCCGGGGCCATTGCCGATTGTTCGAGTGGTGCTCCGATCTTGGAGAAATGTGGCGCGGCACCCGCGTTCTCGGGGATCACCCACTGGCTACAGACCCCTGGTGGCGCGACGGTGTCCTTGTCGTCACTGCGCGGGCACGTCGTGCTGATCGATTTCTGGACCTACTCGTGCATCAACTGCGAGCGCACGCTTCCTCACGTCGAAGCGTGGTACCAGAGGTACCACGCGGCCGGTTTCGACGTGATCGGCGTCCACTCACCGGAGTTCCCCTTCGAGCACTCGGTTGGGAATATCCAAACAGCGGCCCACGATTTAGGTGTGACGTATCCCATTGCCGTTGACAACAATCTCGACACGTGGAGCGCGTACCAAAACGAATACTGGCCGGCGGAGTACCTCGTGGACGCAAACGGCATCGTGCGGCACGCCGAATTTGGCGAGGGCAATTACGGACTGTCCGAGAAATTGATCCGTCAGTTGCTCGTGGCCGCTCGTCCCCACGTCGTCTTACCGCCGTCGACGGCGGTTCCCGACCTGACCCCCACGTCGCCTCTCAGTCCCGAAACCTACGTGGGGTACGAGCGCGCGCAGTACACGCAGAATTCTCTCGTCCCCGATCGGAAGACGACCTACAGCTTGCCGTCCCCGGTTGCTTCAGAATCTCTCGGCCTCGGAGGTGAATGGACCGTTCACTCGTGGTCCGCGACGGCCGGTGCCCACGCGGTACTCGCACTCAACTACGTGGCCAATGACGTGTACCTCGTCCTTGGTGGTCACGGCTCCGTGATCGTGACAACTCCCGACGGCGCGCGAAAAGTCATTGCGGTGTCGGGATACCCCCGGCTCTATACGTTGCTGTCGTCGACGTCAGAGAGCGCCGGGGTCATGACCATGACGTTTAGTCCGGGAGTCCAGGCCTACGACTTCACCTTCGGTTGATCGTGAACGGAGCGGCGTGGGAGTCTCGTGACGGGTGCCGGGGATTCGCTGACATCTCGTAAATAGGGCGTTATCGACTCTTTTTTGCCCCGGAAGTGAAATTCAAGAAATATTTTTCGCATTGAGAACCTGCCGACTCTAGGATCGCGCACATCGAATGGTGGGGGGATCCATGAAGTCTCGAGTTCTAACGACATCGCTGTGCGCGGCGCTACTGGCGAGCGGCGCCCTCGCGGCAGTGGGTACACAGGTCGCTTCAGCAACCTCGGCCTTACCGAATTTCGTTGAGAAGACGATCTACGCGTCCATCCTTTCGGACCCCGTGGCCGACACCCCGGTGACGATCGACACCGTCCCCGGTGGCGACCTCGTGGTGACGACTCGTTCCTACCCGGACTCCGACGGCATCGTGCAACTCACGCGAATGCACGCGAACGGCACCGGCTCGTCCGTAGCGACTCTCGCGTCAACTGGAATGCCCTATGTCAATCACGATTTACTGGTGCAGAACACGAGCGGCGTAGCTCGGGTTCTCATTAGTTCTCCGAACATCACCTACGTCGAGCAGCACCCGGCTCTCGCGTGGTCCTCGGACGGCGCCACGGTGTATTTCGTGGCTCCGGTGCAGGATCACCCTACGTGGTCAACAGTGGATTCGGTTCCTTACGGCGCTACCAACGCCACGCCCACCGTCATCTACACCTCATATGACCCGCTCGGAGCTATCCAAGTCACGTCCGACTCGATTTACGTGAAGGACGAGCTCACAAACAAGGTGTGGCGCATGAGTCTGACGGGCACGCCCGAACACCTCCTAGGCCCAGCGATCAACGGCGAGCGTTTTACGGTGAGTGGAAACACGTTGTATCGGTGGAATCCCGACACCAACGAACTGACACGTCAAACGACGGTGGACGACACGACGACCGTGATATCTCACCCGACGAACGTGCTTGCCTTGACCTCGTCGGCGAGCGGCGACCCGGTTGTCCTGTCCACGGGGGCGAGCACCCTCGTGGGCTACAGCCTTTTTGACGGGTCGCCGTTCGCGTTCGGTCCTCCGGCCGCTCCGACGGACGTCGCGGTTTCGGCAACTGGTTCGGTCTACGTGACTGATCAGGTCGCCGGCAAACTCTTCCAAATTGATCCGTCGGCGGGTACTGCGTCCACGGTGGTCGCCGGCATTGGCTCGACGCTAAGCGGCACGGTTGACGACGCCACGGTGCCCTCCCCGTTCCACCAAAGCCACGCCGCTCCGATGCCGCTCGCGATCGCACCGAATGGTGACCTCTACGTGGGTGATCTCGCGACCGGACACGTCGACAAGGTGAGCGGCGGTACGCGTACGCAACTCCCGGGCACCTTTCAATCACCAACGGGACTGCGCATTAGCAATAACAAGTTGCTCGTGGCTGACTCGTTGGCCAAGACGACCACCATCGAGGGTCTCGACGGTTCGTCGCCGACCACCATCAACGCAACGTTGGGTGCCACCACGCTGGACCCGTGGGTGACCACCCCGATCCCCAGCAGCACCGACCTCGTCACCGTGGATAATTTCCGTGACTGCGTAGTGCGCACGAAGGCGGCCGGTGGTACCGGGACCGCGCTCGTCAGCGTGGATGTCTGTACGGGACCATCGGAATCCGGACTCTTTGGCGCAACCTCGGCCGTGGTGTCCTCCGACGGTTACCTCTACGTTGCGGACGCCGGCAAGAACCGGATCGTGCGCATGCACACGGACGGGACGGGCTTCCAGGTTGTGGCGACCTCGATTGCGTATCCGCAGGGCCTCGCGATTGACGCGGCGGGCGATCTCTGGGTGGCCGCTCGCGGTGGGCTCTTTGAGTACCTTCCGCCGGTGACCTTGACCGCGAGCGCGTCGAGCGTGCAGATCGGATCGACCATTCGCATCACCGCTCACGCCAACGCGGTGACGAGCGACACTCCCGAGTACGTCGTGGACTTCTATCAGGGCTTCAACAGCGCGGCCTCGTCGCGCATTGTGAACTGCGCGTCGTCCATCGTCCACAGCGGCACGACGTTCTGCGATGTGGCCTTGCCCAAGCTGGGGCCGTACACCTTCAGTGCCACGTTGATCGGACCCGGTTCGACTCGCTCGTACTCCACGCCAATCACGGTGCACGTCATTGCCGCTCCGACGACGGTCACCACCACCGTGCCGCAGCCGACGGTGGCGCATCGCGTTCGCATCACTCTCGGTGCGACGGTGACGTCCACGGCTCCCTTCGGCGTCGTCAATAGTGGCTACGTCGTGTTCTACGACGGTCGCTCAGTGCTGTCGGCGTGCTCGAAGGTATTCGTTCACAGCGGTAACGCTTCGTGCACGACCTCCTTTGTCGCCACGGGTAATCACGCGCTCTCGACGCACTACATCGAGAATGTCCACTGGGCGAATGGAACGTCGGCGTCGGTGACGTTGAAGGTCACCTGACGGACCCCGTCAGTCACGCCGCGCGTGACGGAGGCGGTTAACCGCGAGCGCGAAGGCTCTCACGGATTACAGCGATCACACGCTGCGGGATCACCGCGGAGTGAGTCATCAAAGAGCGATCTACTCGCCCGACAGTGAGGACATTCCCACCTCTCACCACACGCCATATTTGTGGGGAGTCCGCAGTCGGAGCAGGGCGCACCGCGAATGACGTCGGCCACGCCCCACCCGACGAGATCACAGGAGGGACACGGCGTCGCTAAGCGCGTCGCGAGATCGCGAGCCGCTGCTGCGATCACGATGCGTCGGGAGTGATTGTGGTGGGCGCGTAGATCGCTCTGTACGAGTGCGTGACCCGACGGCGACGCGCGCGACATCTCCATCACTGCGGTGCGAAGTAAATCCACGTCGTTGATTCCTTTGATCATCGATACGGGATCGACGTCGACGTTTCGCACGAGCACAGAGTGATCCGGAAATCGCGCCAGCGTCGCGATCTCCTCGAGATTGTCGAGGGGGCTGACCTCACGCGAGATAACGACGGTGTCGACGGAGGCGGCGGAACCCACGACCGGTGAGGGCAGGTCGTCGACGACTGCGACGATAATTTCGGAGTTCACCGTGATCCACGGCATGCTCGGATGAGGAGAAAACGTCCCCTCTGACGCCAATGCTCTGGCGACCCCGAGATCCCGACCGAGCTGCGCCTTCGCAATCGCGGTCGCGAGTGGAGTATCGCGTCGCGGAGTCTCGCCGTCAAAGGTTCCGAGTTGGTCGGTGTCGGCGTGCAGCTCCGTCACGCGCACGCCGAGTATCTCCGAAAAGATCGGTCCTACGACCGCACCTTTGTGGTGCTGGGTCACCAGCACGAAGTCGCCGTCGCCACCGGGCACACGCCTACTCATCGGGCTCTCCCCGTGGACGAGGGCAAATTAGGCTGGGGCGAGGAACACGTAGGGATGGGCAGATGACAGCGGAACGAGCGAAGCCGGACTGGACATTTCTGACGAATCACGCCCACGTGTTGGTGTGCGTGGCCCAGGATTCGGAGATTCGTGGTCGCGACATTGCCGAACGGGTGGGCATCACCGAACGCGCCGCTCAAGCGATCGTGGCTGACTTGGTGGCCGCCGGGTACGTGATTCGCACTCGCGACGGTCGTCGTAATCGATACGAAGTGGTGCCCACGGCTCCCCTGCGACACCCCATTGAGGCCGCTCATTCGGTGGGCGATCTGCTCAAAATGCTGGGAGTGAAGGCCACGTGACACTCGTATCTCCATTTCACGAAGTAAATCAGGTAATTAATATTACATAACTCTTGACACGCGAATTGTAGTTCGTATAATGTCGGAGCGTGAACACATTCGCGCTGACATCCATTGGACTTCTATTCGCGGCCGCCTTGTGGACGACGCGACCTACACGTTGGTCACTCGTCACGAGTCGATGGAGCTCGCGCGCGGGCCTGGCGGGTGTGGCGCTCGTCGAAGCGGTTGCGGTACGTGGGCTGTGGCGGGGCACGCCACTGCAACTGAGCGTCGGGTCCACTGACCTACTGCGTTTTGATCTCGCCGCAACGATGCTGACGGGACTAATTGTCCTGCTGGGCGTCGTCGTACTGACCTACGCCGACCGCAATCTTGACGGCACCCCGGGCGCAGCGACATTCGCGCGGTGGAGCAACGTGGCCCTGGTGGGATCACTGATCACCGTTGGCGCCACGCGGTTCAGTGTCATAGCGGTGGGTTGGATTCTCACCACGATCGCCACGATCGCGCTCGTGGGCATCGCCGGAGGAGCATCGGGACGTCGGGCGACGTCGCTCGCGGCGAGAGCGTTGCTCGTGGGCGACGTCGGCTTACTCGTGGCGGTCGTCGTGTTGTGGCGTCAGGGGGCCGACTCGTTCGCCACCGTGACGACGGCGGCGTCACTGCACCATCACGCGATTGGCCCCGTGCCGCTCGAGGTTCTCGTCATCGTGGGAGCCTTGATGGCGGCGATGGCGCGCGCGGGTCAACGTCCCTTCGCCCCGTGGGTTCCCGCCACGGTGGCAGCACCCACGCCCGTGTCCGCCCTCCTCCACGCCGGCGTCGTTAACGCCGGGGGACTTCTCCTCCTTCGCCTGACACCGCTCCTGCACCCGAGCAGCGCGACCACGTGGATTGCCGTTGTGGTCGTGGGTGCCTCCGTCGTCGAGGCGGTGCGCACCTGTCGACGCCGGGGGGATGTCAAGGGAGCCCTCGCGTATTCGACGGTGGCCCAGATGGGTTTCATGCTCGTGATGGTGCTGCTCGGTTTGCCGGTCGTGGCGCTCGCCCACATCATCGGGCACGCTCTCTTTAAGGCCTACCGATTCCTCGACGCCGGAAACCGCGTGGAGCACGTTGCACGGCGTGATCACTTCACAGCTCGATCGTCGCAGTGGTCGCGAGAGGCTCGTTTCGGTGTTGCGGGTCTGGCCCTCGCACCCGTGATCGCGGTCGGTGGCGGCATCTTCGCGATGGGACACCAAGAAACTTCGTGGTTCGTCATGGTGTTGATCGTGGCGGCGGCTGTCGGTCGCGGGGCGTGGCGACTCGCCGAAGGTGTCACGACGCGGGCCCACGTCCAGCGCGTCGCACTCACGTCGAGCGTGCTCTCGAGTGGATATCTCGCCGTCACCGCGGTGCTCGATCGTCACCTCAGTCCTGCCCTGCACGCGCACAGTGCTCCGCTCGCGGTCGTCACGCTGGTGGTGTCGGCGATCATCGTCGCCGGTGACACCTCGCTCGCGAATATGTCACTGCAGCTGCCCCGTCGACCCTGGGAACCACGTCACGACCGCGCGCTGACGCGTTCGATGGGCACTCGGCCGAACGTCGCGTGGGGAGGCAAGTGATGATCTCTCGTGATGAACGCGTCGCGGTGCAATTAGCCGTGACGACCGCCGCCAGTGCCGTACCCGTGAGCTGGCCTCTCGATCGCTTTGTCGCAGTGAACCCTCTCGCCGGCATCGTCGACCAGGGCTTCCACCGAGCCCTGGCGACATCGACCGCTCTCTACGGTGGTCGCGCCTATCCGAAGGCCGACGTCGTCCGTCAGCTGGTGTCCGACGGTGCACTTCCTCACCCGCGCGACGAACGTCTCCTCGACGACGAGGACATCGAGCGACCTCGACGCGCCACGTTCCTGGAACGGACGCTCGCCCACGGGGTCGCCGCGCCATCGGAAGAGATTGAGCAACTAGTGGCGGCCATGTTGCGCGACGGTGCCGCGACTCACCGCGCCACCCTGACCAGCTACGACTGTCGACAGTCCGCCCACGCTCGCCGAGAGTTCCGCCGCGTCGTGGGGTCTCGCGGTGTGAACTGGTGGCAGGAGTTGCCGGATGACGCCGCCGCCGCACTCGTGGTGAGCATGAATGCCCTCGGACTTCCCCGCGAGCAGTGGTCGTCGGAACTTGCCACACAATTCGCACGACTCCCTGGCTGGGCGTCGTGGGCGAAGTGGTGCGATCAGTGGTCGAATGACGAAGCGGGAACGCCGCGACTTTCTCTCGTCGAACTCGCGTCGCTCCTCGTGAGCTGCGACGCGGCGGTGCGGGTGACCGCGGGGGACGTCGTGTCCGACACCGCCAGCATTCTTGCGCCAATGGAGGACGACTTCGGAATTTCGCGTATGGACGTGGCGGGGCGCGAGCGTCTGGCGTACATAGAAGATTCCTTCATTAACGCGACGACGGCGATGTTCGTGGGTTCATCCACGCCCGTCACGTCACCGGCGGCACAAGTGGTGATGTGCATCGACGCTCGCTCGGAGGGACTACGCGCGCAGCTCGAAAAGACGGGGCCCTACGAGACGCTCGGATTCGCGGGGTTCTTCGGCGCACCCGTTCGCATTCGTCCGCTGGGCTGGGAGGCCGGATACGACGCCGCTCCCGTCCTGTTGCACCCGGACATTGAAGTCGAAGAAGTGCCCCGTCTCGGGCACGAGGGCGAGATCGAAAAGTGGATCCAGCAACAGCAGGCCCACGTCAGCGAGAACGCCACCATGACGGACTTATCGCACGACGCGTCCTCAATGTTTTTTCTCGCCGAGATCGCTGGATGGTCATCTCTCGCCGCCACGGTGCGGCGCACATTGGCCCCCGGTGCGGGGAAAGGTCGCGAGGACGACGTGCAGAGTGCCATGGACATCACCTCGGTCCTCGAACAAGGCGAGCAGTGGGCTCTCGTGGCCGAAACGTCACTTCGAGCGATGGGGCTGACGAGGAACTTCGCGCCGCTCGTCGTGTTGTGCGGTCACAAGTCGTCCTCGCGAGCGAATCCTCACGCGGCCTCGCTCGACTGCGGCGCGTGCGCCGGTCACGCCGGTGGTGCCAATGCTCGCGTGATGGCGTCGTTGCTCAACGATGCGTCCATTCGTCGGCGGTTGGCGGCGCGCGACCTCGTCATTCCGGACGACACCTGGTTCGTTGCCGCCGAGCACGACACCACGACCGACCAGGTGAGCGTGCAGGAGGCCGCGATGGTGCCCGCTCATCATCGCCGTGGGGTTCAGCGTCTCATGGAGGATCTCGCGGTTGCGACACAACGTCACCTCGCCTCACGCGTGGGCCACGCCCCGGGCTTTAGCTCGACGGCGCCGCGCGCCGTGCGACGCCGTGCGGAGGACTGGGCGCAGACGCGACCGGAGTGGGGTCTCGCGGGGAACGCGGGATTCATCATTGCGCCCCGGTCAGCCACCGCTCACCTCGACCTTGAAGGACGCTTCTTCTTGCACTCCTATGACGCCGCGTCCGACGAAGATGGGCGTGTCCTCGAGACCATCCTCACCGCGCCGGTGGTCGTCGCGCAATGGATTAATGCGCAGTACTACTTCTCGACCGTTAGTCCGACGGTCTTCGGCGCGGGCGACAAGACGCGCCATAACGCCGTCGGTCGCGTCGGTGTCCTCGAAGGTCCCGAAGGTGATCTACGCATCGGGTTGCCCGAACAATCAATTCGCTACGGCGAGACGTACGTGCACATCCCGCAACGACTCACGTGTTTCGTCGAGGCCCCGCGGTCACGCATTGAGGACGTCATTGCTCGCAACCCGATTCTCGTGCACTTGTTCGACGGTGAGTGGCTGCACCTGGTCGCTCGTGAGAACGCGTCGAGCGCCTGGCATCGCCGCCGTCCGCACGGGGACTGGCACGACATATCGAAGCAACAGAAAGAGGAGAGCCCGTCATGAAGATGGATCACTTACACGCGATGACCAAACTCGAGATTGTCGTCAATGGCGACGACGTCGCCGCGGTCGACGGACTACTGCGCGCCGCGGGAGCCACTGGCTACACGGTCCTCGGTGGCGTCTCGGGACTCGGGCACGGGGGTTTTCATCAAGGGTCCCTGCACTTCAATGATCGCGACACGCAACGCATGATTGTGTGCGTTGTCGCCGACGGTCAGGCCGACGTCGTGGTTGACGCCCTTCGTCACTTTTTCGCCGATCACGCCGGCGTGCTCTTCGTCTCACCGACATTCGTGTCGCGACCGGAGTACTTCCAGTGAGCGAGACACCAATTATCTACGCCCTCGGCCTCAATGATCTCGCGTCCGACTTCCGTCGGGCGGCCGCGGAATTGGGAGCGGTCGCCGTGGCGTGGCCCTGGAGCGACGTGGACGCCCCCGTTCTCGAAGTTGAGGGTGATGCCCTACGTGTGCGCTACTCGCGCACCGCGATGGACGTCGCCGACTCGCTGTCGACGTGGAGCGAGGAACTTCGCGCGTGTGGTTTTCCCACCGACGTTGATGCCTCGCGAGAGATGGTGATCGCGGTCGCCCGCACCAATGAGGGTCACTGGTGGTGTCCCTGGTACGCGTCGACCTTCGATGATCGTGACGTTGTTTCATCGGCCATCAGTCGAGCGGCATCGCTCGTCGCGGGTCTGAACGGAGTCGGTCTTTTCGAAGTCGCTGTGAGCGACCGTGACGAGCTCACGGTTGTCGACGTCCGCACCCCCGGTGCCGGGGACGTGTCCGCCGAGTGGGACACCCGCGAGTGGAACGAACACGTGCGCGCGCTTCTCGGACGAGCGCCGACGCACGACGTGGAACCAGAACGTCGGCAATGGATGTCGATCGTGGGAGGTGTGGAATGTTAGAGGGCAAGAAGATTCTCGTCACCGGAGTCGCAACGAATGACTCGATCGCGTACGCCACGGCGATGGCGGCCCGATCCCTCGGTGCGGACGTGTTGGTCTCGGCCTTTCCCCGCGACGTTGACTCCGTTCGAGAACTCATGGGCGACGACTTCCACGTGGTGGGTGCTGACCTCACCAAGGACGACGATCTCGATACTCTTCACCGCGCCATTGAGTCGAGGTGGGGAACTCTCGACGGGGCCCTACACGCCGTGGCCTTTGCTCCCCGGGACGCGCTCGCGGGTGATTTCCTCGCGACACCTTCCGCGAGCGTCGAAATCGCGATGCGCACCAGTGCCTGGAGTTACGCGGCCCTCGCGCGCGTCCTGCAGGAACTTGCTCCGCCGAGTGGCGGTTCTCTCGTGGGCCTCGACTTTGACGCGGGCGACCGGGCGTGGCCGATCTATAACTGGATGGGCGTGTGCAAGGCGGCATTGCGCTCGGTGTCCAAGTACGTTGCGCGAGATCTCGGAGCCTCAGGGATCCGCTCGAACTTGGTGGCGGCGGGACCTTTGAGTACTCGCGCCGCGCTTGGTATTCCGAACTTCTCACTGCTCACCGAAGCGTGGGACACTACGGCGCCACTCGCGTGGTCGAGCACCGATGCGAGTCCCGTCGCGGACGTGGTGTGCTTCTTGCTCTCGGACTTCGCTCGCGCGATCACGGGTGAACTTCTCCACGTCGACGGGGGATACCACGCCATGGCGCGCTCACGTGCCGACGACCACGGCGGCTGAGAGGCGTAGCCACCGCGTCGGGGTACCTGTCCGTGTCGAGGGGTGAGTGCGACACTGTGACGTGGAAAACAGTGACGTAGAACCCCTGTTGTCGACCGCCGAGGTCGACGCGGTCCGCGGCATCCTGGATGCCAGTGGGCGACGTGGTGAAGAGATCACAAGAGTCTCCGTCGTCTGGGGCGAGCGCCGACATCTACTGCGGGTCACGACGTCGACCGGAACCGTCATCGTGAAACGTCCGAAGTTCTTTGACGACGAGACGCGTGACGTCGCGACCTTCCACGACGAGGTCGCGGTGGTGAGTTTCTTGGATGCCATGCCGACACCCGTCGCTCCCCGCATGATGGGATTCGACGCGGCGACGGACATTCTCGTGATGGAAGACCTTCCTCCGGGACTTGCCCTGTCCGACCTTTTTCTCTTGGGCTCCGCCGCTGAGGCGACCGCAGGGGTCCAGGCGGTGGTGCGCGCGTTGGCGAGCGTGCACGCGTGGAGCTTCTCTCGGGAAGCCGATTTCGTAAAGCGGTACTCATTGTCGCCCATGGAGGATCGCTCCTGGACACCGTGGAATGTTCGGGCGCTGTCCGCTCGTGAGGAATTTGTCGCTTGCCTCACCACGTGGGGAGTGGACGTCGGCGGACTTAACGACGAGATCGATCGAGCACTCGAGATCTTGTCGTCACCGCATCATCGTGGCGTTATCCACGGGGATCTGTGCCCCGACAACGTGAGAGTCGCCAACGGCGCGGCGCGCATTTTCGATTTTGAGGCAGCGCTCTACGGTCACTGGGCCCTCGACGTGGCCTACTTTCTCTCGCCCTTTCCTAGTTGTTGGTGTTTCGCGGAGTTGCCGACTTCGGTATCAGCAGCGGCGCTTGTGACCTACGAAGAGGAGATGTTGCGCTGGGGCATCACTCTGGACGACTCGTGGAACGAAAGTTTGGCGGCGGCTCTGCTGTGCTTCGTTCTCGTGCGTGTCGCGACGAGTTCCGCCATCGAGGGACCGGACGACGAATGGGGCACGACGTCACTACGAACGAGGATCGTCACGTGGCTTCGATGCTTCGAGCGGTTTGCGCCGTGCGAGGAGACGTTTCCCGCTGCAATTCGTGTTGCTCGCGAACTCCTCGCGTCGCCCCGACTGACGTCCTGGGATGTGTCGGCCCCGGCGTACCCCGCGTTCGCGGCGGGTGATGTTGACGTGGTCAAAGTACCGGAGTTTTTCGAACCGGGTCTCTAGGTCGCAGCGTCGCGGTGGGTGACCACCGCGACGCGGACGTGCTTACGTACGACGCTGTCTTAGGGCTTGACGGTGAAACTCTGCGCGGAACCGGTGGCGGGGGCAAACGACAAGCTGGCACCGGCCGCGACGGCGGCAGTGAGCGTGCACGTTCCTGCGGCCAGGTAGGTCACGGTCAACGTGCTCACGGTGCACACCGACGGTGTCGACGACGTCACGGACTTCGTTCCGGTGCCGGTCGTTGACACGGTCGCGACGAAGTGTCCCCCAGCCGTGGCGCTCGTTGGAATATTGGTGATCTTCGGTGCACTGGAGGCGGCCTTGTACACCGAGAAACTCTTAGGCGTCCCGGTGGCCGCGGCGTACTTGCCGCTGGCGGCGACTTGCGGGGTGAGGGTGCACGTACCGAAGGTGACGAAGCTCACATTGAGACCACTCGTGACGCACACGGTCTTCGTGCTCGAGGTCACTGAACGAATACCGGGGCCACTGGTACTCACACTGATGAGCAGCGAGCCACCCTTGACGGCATTCGTCGGAGCATTCGTGATCGTTGGGGTGGCCGGTGTAACCAGTGTCACCGTTACCGATTGCGGGCTACCTGAGGCCGCGAGGTAGTTCGTACCCTGAGCCACGTGGGCCACGAGGCTGCAGACGCCCGGAGCGATGAAACTCACGGTGAGGAGATTGGTGGTGCACGTCGCCGTCGTGGTGGAAGCCACCGACGCAGTGCCGTCGCCCGAGGTCGTCACCGTGGCCACGAAGCTGGCTCCCATGAGGGCGGATGTCGGCATGTTGGAAATCGTGGGTGAGGACGGCGTCGCGCGCGCCACCGTGAAACTCTGCGCCGAACCGGTGGCGGCCAGGTAGTTGCTCGTGGCGGTTGATTGTGCCGTCAAAGTGCACGTGCCCGCCGCGATGACCGAGACGGACAGTCCGCTGACCGTGCACACGGCGGTCGTTGAGGACGAGACGGAGATGGTGCCGTCGCTGTTGGTGCTCACGGCCGCGGTGAAGCTCGAGGGAAACGTGGCCGAGCTCGGCAGATTGGTAATGGTCGGGGTACTCGGGGCGACCGGTCCGACGGGTGCCGGCGCGGGAACGACGGTGATCGACGAAGCCATGTTGTCCGCGATGTAGACGTTGCCGGCCGTGTCAACCGCTACGCCGAAGGGAGCGGTCAGGGTTGACTCAATGACGGTGCGCGTTCCGCCGGGTGTGATCTTGGTGACCTGCGCGTTGTTGTCGACGACGAAGATGTCGCCCTGAGCGTCAACCGCCACGTCGCGAGGGTGAGCGAATCCGGTCGCGACCGAAGTTCCGTCACTCGCCGGAGCGACTTCGATGATTTGACCATTGAGTTGGTCCGACACGTAGAGATTCTTGGCGGCGTCCACGGACAGTCCGTCAGGGGTTCCCGTCGCGACGAGACCCGTGATGTAGCTGATGGTTCCCCCGTGTTGCAGATAGCTCGTCGTCAACTTGGCAATTTCGCCGGTAACCGCGACATAGATGGTCCCGGCACTGTCGACGGCAATGGCCCGCGGCAGGATGAACTTGCCCGGAATTGTCGTCTGCACCCCCGCGGCCGTTACTTTGACCACGCGACTGTGGCCGGAGTCCGCGATGAAGACGTTGCCCGCGCTGTCCACGGCGACCGCGGTCGGAGTCAAGAGGCCCGTGCCGATCACCGTCTGTGTTCCACTCGGCGTGATTTCGACCACGCGGTTGTTGCCGGTATCGGCGACGAAGACGTCGCCCGATCCGTCTACCGCGAGGTGCGACGCCTTGGAGAGGCCGGAACCTAATGACGTCGGCACGGTGGTCGCTACTGCACCACTCGTGGCGGGGACGGTGATGCTGGCCAGGGTGACGAGGGATACGGTGAGCGCAGCAGCGCTTTTTGAACGAATCTTTTGTAACAACACGGTGCACGTCCTCTCATGTCGACGACGCGACAGCCGAAAAACAAATTTTTGCCATCGTACTAATAACGAGGGTGTGCCCTCCGGGAGAGCGCGGGAAGGGTCAGGCCTTCGGGACGGCCGTGACCGCGACGACCGAACTGGTGCCGGCGACATTGGTGGCTGCCAACGTGATGTGCACCGCTACCTTGGCCGTCAGCGCCCCGAAGGTCGCGCTCTTGGCGGAGCCCGCTTCGTGGTAGGTCTTGGTCGACTTGCCCTGCTTCACGACCACGACGTAGGAACTGACCGGGCCACCAGTCGTGGCCGCAGTCCATTTCAGTGTCACAGATTTGATGCCACTGGTAGCACTCACGTGCAGAGGTGTCGCGGGTGCATTCACGACGTTGAGAACGACGGACGTTCCAGAAAGAACTTGACCGTCGTTACTGATCGACCTCACCTTGTACGTATAGGACTTGCCTCCCGTCACGGCGTTGTCAACGCACGAAGTGGAGGACGTCACGCAAATTTGTGTCCCATCACTTGTTCGCACCACGACGTAGGTCGAGATGCCCGCTCCCGTGATCGTGGGTGGTGTCCACGACACGGTGGCACTGTGCGCGGATGTTTGCGTGGCCGTTACCTGGGTGACGCCAGCTGGCAGTGCGATGTCGTACTGACCCACCACGGCCGCCTGCGCCCCGGACTGGTTGGACACGTAGCCGGAGTAGGTGCAGACGTAGGACGATACGCACGACAGCGTGTTGACGTACATGTTCAAGGTGATCTGTCCGTCCAGGCCTGGAAGAACATCGGGAGTGTTCCACGCACCGTTGCCGTAGGTCCAAAATCCAGAGGTGTTCCCATTTGACGAGGCGTAGTTCCCGGCGAGGACGCACAGGGTGGCACTGACACACGACAACGACGACGGCGTCTGGTTTACCGCGCTAGTCGAATTCGGTCCGAGCGGCACGCTTGTTGAGTTCCAGGTTGAGCCGGACAACGCGTCGAGGAAACTCTTGGTGTACGGGAGCGGGGTGTGATTGTTGATGTAGCTGCCGGTGAGGAGGCACGACGTTGCCGAAAAGCACGTGGAGGAAAGGTGTCGAATGCTCGACGCGTTACCGGTCGTCGAGGCATCACTCGGTAGCGGCACAGCAACGGGAGTGGCGGGAACGCCGTTAGCGACGGGGAGGGCCATCGGGACCTCCAAGTTGCTGCCAGTGACGCGATATTCGCCGAAGATATTGCAGTCGGTGGCATCCCAACACGAGATCGATGAGGGAACCCAGAGACCCGGGTCGAGGGCATTCGAAGGAGCGGGCAGAACCTCGGGTCCGATCCAACTGGTCCCGTTCCACACGTCGTCGAACGTCGCCACCGAGCTACTTGCCGTGTCGTATTGACCAACGAGCAGGCAGAAGGTCGGCGACGTGCACTTGACGGTCACGACATCACTGTGCGACGAAGAACTGGTCGAGAAATTGTTCGGCAGGGGCACATTCGTGACGAGGGCGTTGGGAATCCAAGCAATCGCGGCCGTCGTGGAAATCGTCAAGGTCGTGACGAAGGGACGCAGACGTCCACCGGTGGTGTAACTCCCGACCACCCAGCACGTGATGCCAGCGACGCACGAAATATCCGACGCCGTCACCGGAGTCGCGGTGGAGTTGGTCGCGTCGAGTGGACCTTCGATGCGCTGCGAAGTCAGGACGCTGCCGTTGACCGTGACAACCACGTAGGGCCTCGTGACGGCACCTGTGTCCTCGTAGGAGCCAATAGACATGCACGTCGAATTGACGCACGACATCTTTGTCAACGTCGCGTGCGAGTTATCCGCGGCTCCATTTGGGAGCAAGGTCAAGGTGGGTAAGGAAATTGTCCCGGTGGCGGCGTCGGCACTGGTAGCCAACGTGGCACTGAGCCCCGCCGCAAGCATCACGCTGGCGGCGACGTAGCGCGTCAGACGACGACGAATGGCGTATGACGTGTACATATTTTCCCCCCGATGAGCCCGAAGTGTCGGGACGTGGTGTGCCGAAATGCTAACTGCCGTTACTTTCTCGACAGCGTCACCGGAGACGACGCCCGGAAAGTGTTGTTAGTGAAACGCCCTACGCCGAAGGCGTGTCGTCGGGCGTGACGGGCGCGGGCGCGGTCGGTGTTGCGGCGGACGAGTTAGAGATCGTCGTGCTCGTAGCCGACACGCTCTTACGCAGTGCGTCGTAGATCGTGAGACCTTGACCCACAATGCCGGAGACAATTTCCGTCACTCCCTCGGTGCCGTTGAGCACGGTGAGATTGGATCCCTTGATGCCCTCGGCCGCAGCGGTGACGAGTTCGGGCAACGCGTCGATCAACTTGTTCGCGGCGATGAGGGCCTGGTTGCCTTCGGAGAGAGCGTCGGCGCGCATATTGATGGCGGCCGCTTCGGCCTCAGCCACCGTGCGCTCGGCGTACGCGTCACCATCGGCTTCGTGCTTCTTGGCCTGCGCATCGGCCTCGGCGCGGATCTTCTCCGCCTCGGCGTTGGCCTCGGCCAACTTACGCAGGCGATTGGCCTCGGCTTCGGTCTGGTAGTTGACCGTGTCGCGGCCGGCTTCGGCGATCGTGCGCTGACGGAAGGCGTCCGCTTCGGTTTCCGCCTTCACGCGGTCGCGGTTCGCGTCCGCGAGGGTGCGGGTCTTATAGGCCTCGGCGTCCGCGGGACGACGAACTTCGGATTCGAGGCGCTTGTCGGTGAGCTCGGCTTCCTTCTCGGCGAGGATCGTTTGTTGGGAGATGACGTCCTGGGTCGCGCGGGCTTGCGAGAGAGGTCCGGCCTGGGCGGCTGCGGCCTTGGCTTCTTCGATTTCCGCGTTGAAACCCGCGGTCTTGATCTCGGTGTCGCGCATGTACTGGGCCTTCAAGGCCGCGGCGGTCTGCTCCTGCTGGGTCGCCTCCTGGTCCGCCTTCGCACTGGCAATACGAGCCTGTGACGCGATGGCGGCGGCGTGAGGAGCTGCGATGTTGTCGATGTAACCCGAGGAATCCTCGATCTCTTGAATTTGAATGGAGTCAACGACAATGCCGAGCTTCTCCATTTCGCCGTGACTGCCGTCCTTCACCTCTTGAGCGAGTCGGTCACGCTCACGAATGATTTCTTCGACCGTCAACGATCCAATGATCGAGCGGAGGTGACCCGCGAAGATGCGACCCACGAGTTCTTCCATATTGTTCTGCTCGGCCAAGAAACGACGAGCGGCATTTGCAATGGACGCGGCGTCATCACCGATTTTGAAAGCCGCAATGGCGCGCACGTGGAGACGGATTCCCTGGGTCGTGATGCACTCTTCGGTGATTTCCGACTCGCGCAGCGAGAGGGAGAGATAACGGGCCTTTTGTTTGATCGGAATGACGAAGCAACCGTGGCCGGTGACGATGCGAAATTGCGTGTCCTGATCGCCGCGACGGGATCCGGAAATGAGCAGCGCCTCGTTCGGGGCGGGAACGTACCAGAACAGCATGATGTCTCCTCGAGGGTCAGTACGGCGTGACGAGAACGGTGCGACCAGAAATGATCTCCACAACGACGACACGGGAGTTCTTCGTGATCTCCTCGTCCGCCAGGGCCTGATAGGCCTCGACGCCACCGCGAATAGGAATCATGACTTCGCCGGGGCGACCGTCACTGATGGGGACCGACACACGGCCAATAGCGCCAACGACTTCTTGGCTCAATTCTTCCGACATGTTGGCCAATTCTCCTTATATTGCTAAGCACCAACGTACTCCTGGATGTCCGTTGTGGGCAAGGAGAATTACGAGCTCACGCTCGATGCTGAGTTACTGATCGTTGAGAAGATTCTGCTCACTAGAACCAGATAGATCCTTCAGTGAAAGTATGTCGTTGCCGTGTCGGCGACTTTTATGTTCCCCCGGAGCACCGCAACGACACTTCCCTAACTCGTCGCCGCAGATCGTCGTCGATAATGCTCGGCGGCCTCATTGCCCCAATGCAAGGAATAGAAGACAAGGAGCATCCCCGCGGGGTGACCGGCCGTCGGGTGGTTCTTCCCGGAAAAGAACGTCGGGACGACATTCACCGCCCCGAAAGCAACGAGGACGCACGTCGTGACACCCAGCCACGAAGGAACTCCTCGGAACAACGCCGTGTACGTTCTGCGATCGCCACGAGCATTGATGAGCGCGATGATCCACACTTGACCAGCTACCAAGACGGGGATCCCAATCAGTAGCAGCGGGAGAAGATTGGGGTACGAACGTCGGTGCACGACATCGAGGAAAAGAACGACGAGGCACATCACCCCCGCGCAGAGCCCGGAAAGAAACATCAGCGCGGCATTGATGGCGTCAGAACTCTCGGAAAACGCGATGTTGGCAAAGGTTCGCCTCGAAACTTCGTCACCGGGAAGCGGGGGTAACCAGCGCTGTCCGTCCCACCACCTGCGCCGACGTTCGCCGAGAGGGTCTGGATACCAACCTGGTTCGCGATTCCCTTCGTGATCCACCCTCGAATGTTATGGCGCACCTCTCCAGTCAATGGAGTTCGGGTGGTGGCGATTTACCTTGTGACGCCTACGTAACTCTCTCTACGAACACCTAAGAGGATTGGCTCGGTTCTGCAAATCTAGGCTCGCGGAGTGGAACCAATGAGCCAAGACGAAGAGATCAATTGGGGTCCGTCAATTACTGGTTGGTGGTCACGGAGGCGCCGGAATCGTGGACGTCACGATGAGGACGAATCAAAGACTTTCCAACATCTCCTGTCGTTACCGCCGATCGAGTGGGTGAGCGAAAAGCTGTGGTACGACATCAACGAAGGCGGGCCTGGTTGTCGACTCATAGATGACATCGCGGAAATCGAGAATGTGATTGCCAAAGCTCGACTTGCTTTTCGGTGTGTAGACGATTTCTATGAGCCAACGCCTCAACTTCTCGAGCGGCCGCTCGCTCGCACACTTCTCGTGTGGGACGGCTACCTCGGTCGCGCCAGCATGGATCCTCTCCTGATCGACGCGCTCGCGACGGTTGGTGTCACGACTCTTAACGCCCTCAATTTGTCGGAACGACCGATATGGGACAAGGAGCGAGCCACATATGTATCTGGGAGGGACGGCGAATATTTTCCGCGACCAGGATTCGCGCTCGCATACGAAGTCAACGCGACCGTCGATGCCATTGGCCACTTCTTGTCCGACAGTCCCCGCTCATTCGTGTTGCTCGGTGGCCACAACCTCGAATTTGCGCTCATCGAGGATCTGTGCGCCGAGTGCCAGATCGTCGTCTCTACGGAAGAAGCACTAGTCGCTTATAGCGGCGGAGATCTTCGGAAGCGAGCCGAACAATTTTGCAGCAATCTCGAAGCAATTCATCGGAGGCCCTACTCAGAACTGGTTGGACGTAAAGCATCCTCGGACGAGGACGGTAACGATCGTCGGTTTCTCAAGCCGGTTGCTGAACGAGTATTCCGGATGAACGAGTGGATTCTCGAGAAGTATCCGACACGACGAGACAAGAATTTCGACGCCGAACGAGATCTGGTGGCTATCGCTCAAGGCGAGAACGTGTGGCTCGACGTATTTATTCACTCAACCGCTGATCCTCTGCCGCGGATTCAGGAACGAGGAACTTTGTTGCTCTCCCGAGACCAAGCTTCCTGGAGTTCCTACAAGTACCTACAAGGGCGGAAGCTTGAGTTGCCGGCAAAGTTCACGTCGGTGGTGATGGATGAGGTGGAGGCTCCAGAATCGTTGAGCCAGCGCGAGGACCTTGCTACCTACGAATTTGAGGAACATGAATACGTGCGTTTTACGTTCGTGTGGAAGTCGGGAACCTTGGAAATAGTCACTCTCGAGGAGAACGTCGATGTCGTGTCGGGCTATTTTCTAGATCGCATTGAACAGTAGGTAGCGCGCAAACTCCGGAGTTCGCGCGGCACTTTCTTTTACGAACGCGCGGTGTTTTCTCGACCGTGGTTCCACTCTTTAAAGGGTTTTCGGAAGAGCGCGAGCGTGACTGCGGTCCACAGCGCTAGCGCACTCAGCCACAGCCACCCCGGTGCGTTGAACGTGCTCGAGACGTGAACGAGTCCGCTACACACTGAGTCGTTACATGTGGATGTGAACGGAGAGACTAATTCGGCGTCGGATTGATGAAAGAAACGCCCTAAGACCACAACCAGTACGAAGAGGATGGATCCCCAGACGATCGACAATGCCGAGCAAGCCAGTAGGCGCCTCCGATCAGTCCTCACGTTCACAACGTACAGCCGCGGGTAACTGTCATCTCGTTCGTTGTGCAGACGCGGAGTAGCGATCGACAGTGAGATATGAAGAGGAACTCTTTCTTGGGGTGTTACCTAGAGTCGGACGTGGAGGCTCGTCTCTTCGCACCTCGACCCGGCCGGACTGTTACGTCGCGAACATTGAGGACGTGACCTTCCGCACATTGCAGAGATACCGTCGCGGTCGAGCCACATGCGCTGTGCGACAGTTCGACCGGTGGACCGTCGGGCGCAAGCCACTTATCGCCCCATTGCATGAGGGCAACAATGGGGATGAAGGCGTCGCGACCCATGTCCGTGAGTCGGTAGGCGAGACGTTCGCGATCGCCGGCGTCTTGATAGGGCACTCGCGTGAGCAGCCCTTCATCCACCAGATGACGTAGTTCGTTCGCGACCACTGGTTCGCTCAGTCCCGTCCGTCGAACGAATTCGTCAAAACGCGTACTTCCGTAATACGCCTCGCGCAGCAGCAGCATATTCGAGCGTTTCCCGATCAGCTTGACGGCACGGTCCATCGAACACGCCGCAGCCGACCACGCGTCGCGATCGTGCAGGGCAGTGGTGAAACGAACTCGGTCGGGTGTGTCGGACATAACTTGCAATCTCCTAAGTCAGAGCGTAGGGTCTCTCACTATGGAAAGCCTAAGTCATCCGCAGGATCGACCGCGAGCGGTACTCATCGTTCTGTGCGCCGCCGCCTTCATGGCGTCACTCGATTTATTCATCGTCAATGTGGCCTTCACCAGTATCGGGTACGACTTCCATCAACGCTCGTACGCAAACGTGAGCTGGATCCTTAACGGCTACGCCATCATTTACGCCGCACTCCTTATTCCCCTAGGTCGGCTGGCGGACCGCTACGGACTCAAGGCGGGATTCCTGCTCGGGCTCGGTGTCTTCACGGCGGCGAGCGTCGGGTGCGCGTTCAGTGGATCGCTGTGGATCTTGGTGGGCTTTCGGGTCCTGCAAGCCACGGGCGCTGCCGCCCTCACTCCCACGAGCCTCGGACTTCTCCTCAACGCCTATCCGGCCGAAAAGAGGTCGGGCGCCGTTCGCATTTGGTCGGCCGTTAGTGCCATGGCCGCCGCTATCGGTCCCGTCATGGGCGGAGTTCTCGTGCAGCACTCCTGGCGTTGGGTCTTTCTCGTCAACCTGCCTCTCGGCATCATTGCGCTCGTCGCCGCCGCCATCTTCGTTCCTGACCGCAAGAACGCGACCGAGAGCGTGCTGCCTGACCTCGTGGGTGCCGTGGTCCTCACGGTGGCCATTGGAGCATTGGCACTAGGCCTCGTGAAGGCGCCGGCGTGGGGTTGGACGTCACAATCGACGATGGTGTCCTTCGCCGTCTCACTCGGCGCCGTCATTGTCTTCGCTCTTCAATCCCGTCGTCATCCCGCTCCCGTCATCGACCCTGTGCTGCTGAAGGTCCGGACATTCTTGTGGGCCAATGCCACGAGCCTGATGTTCGCCGTCGCGTTCGCGTCGAATCTCCTGATCGCGATCTTGTGGATGCAGAACATCTGGCACTTCTCGCCCGTTCGCACAGGACTCTCTGTGGCCCCGGGTCCGTCAATGGTTCCCGGGTTCGCGATTTTGGGTGGCCACTTTGTTCGACGGTACGGACCGGGACTGGTGACAACCGCCGGTTGCGTGTGCTTCGCCGCCGGCGTCGGTCTCTCGCAATTGCTGTTGGGTGCGTCGCCGCAGTACTTTTCCGAGATGTTCCCCGCGCAGATCATCACTGGCATCGGCGTCGGGCTCGCACTGCCCACGATTCTGTCGTCGGCGACGGCTGACCTTCCTTTAGCTAGGTCCGCGACCGGGAGCGCGATTGTCAACATGAGTCGTCAGATTGGCAGCGTCATTGGTGTGAGCGTATTGATCGCTTTGCTCGGTACGCCCACCACGTACGACGCCGCCGCACGGGGCTTCGAGCATGCGCGACTGGCGTGCATTAGTGCAGCACTCGTGGCGGCGCTTACGGTAGTTGGGATGACCTCGAAGAATTGGTCGAGGACCCCACGTCCTCAACCACTTGCGGCGGAGTTGACCTCGTGACGCAGGGGCGATTTGCGCGCGCGACGGAGGTGGCTCTTCACGACGGGCGTTACGAGGGAGAGATTCATCCGCGATGGGACATCGCCGGTAACGCGAATGGCGGCTACCTCATGGCAATTGCGGCGCGCGCATTGCTGGACATGACCGGTCGACATGATCCCGTCACGGTGACGGCTCACTTCTTGTCGCCCGGCCGTCCCGGTCGGGTGAGCATTGTGACCCACGAGGTGAAATCTGGACGTCGGTTTGCGACGGCAACAGCGACACTGAGCAGTGAAGATCGTCCGCTCCTCACGCTCCTGGGCACTTTCGGTGACCTTCGGGAAACAAGTGCCCCGTTGCGCATCGATGGGACGCCGCCGGATCTGCCTCCCGTCGACGATTGCATTCCCGTGATCGCCACCGAAACGTTTCCACCCCCCTTTATGGGCCAAGTCGAACTTCGTCTCCACCCGGATCAAGACCTTTCACCTCGTGCTCGATCGATCGGCAAATCCGAGATCTCGGGTTGGTTCCGGTTGCGTGATGATGAGGAGATCACCAGCACCGCGTTGCTCTGCGCGTTAGATGCGTTTCCACCCACGATCTTCAACACCGATCTTCCCGTGGCGTGGACACCGACGATTGAACTCACAGCACATGTGCGCGCTCGTCCCGTCCCCGGTTGGTTGCGGTGTCGCTTCACGACACGTTTCATCACCGCCGGCATGCTCGAAGAAGATGGTGAGATTTGGGATGAGAGTGGAACGCTGGTCGCGCAGTCGCGGCAATTGGCGCTTGTCCCTCAGTCGTGACCTTCGCAGTCGTAACACCGCGTCAATGCCCCCATGACAAAAGACCTCTGTTCGTGCCGGCCATTCCCATCGCCGTAAACTGAAGTGTCGCGGGAGGAACGTGTACGTCTGCTCGAGCGTTGAAGAAATGTTGACTCTCGAAAGAGTCGACGCCACTATTTTTCGTGGCCAAAACGGTCCCGCGAGTCCGCGACAGGCTCTTTATGGCGGCCAGGTTGCAGCACAGTGTTTGATGGCGGCCGCGGCCACGGTGCCCGAGGGCCGCTCCCCCCACTCACTGCACGGCTATTTTCTGCGACCGGGATCCGTCGACTTGCCCGTCGTTATGGAAGTAGACCTCGACCGTGACGGTCGGAGTTTCTCCGCTCGCCACGTCAATGCTCTCCAGAACGGGAAAGTGATCTTCTCCATGGTGGCGTCATTTCACGAGGAGCGGCCCGAACCGTCTTTTGACGCCGCGCCACGCCGCGAGGTTCCCGAACCGAAGAAGGATCCGTCGTCGCACAGTTGGAACACGATTATCGACGTCATGGACGTGACCCCCTTCGATCTCGCGACCGGACGGTTCCCAGACTGCATGTGGGTCAAGACGACTGATCCCTTGCCCGACGACCCCATTATGAATGCAGGTGCCCTCGTTTTCCTGTCGGATCTCGGCTCGGGTTTCGGGCAGGTCGATGCGGGCTTATCCGGTCGTGGAGGACCGAGTATTGATCACGCGATGTGGTTCCAGGAACCTATTCGCGCCGACGAATGGGTTCTCCTCGACCTCATTCCTGTCAAAGCGTGGTCGGCCAGAGGGACTTATCACGGCTCGCTTCGAGAACAGAGCGGACGCCTCGGCGCCACGGTCTACCAAGAACACCTCTTGCTCCCGATGTCGGCTCTTCGCCCGACGCCACCGAGTTCTGATTCGTAGTTCTGTGGAGTCGAGAAGACTGCTTCGCTTGATCTCGGCCAAGATGAGCTTCGTTATCGAGACCTTTGTAACGGAAGTTCTCATCACAAGAATTCGTACGGAGGTCCTTTGAATGATCAACTTTTTCCTCGGATGTGGCTTTTGCGTTCTTGGATTCCTGTCGCTTTATGCACTTCGCTTTTCCGCGATAGAGACAATCAGAACTTGGCCTCGATGGCTTCAAGTACTTGCTTTTCAGCGGAGCGAATCGTTCCCCGATGATGAATTGCGACTACGCCTATTCTTAGTCGGCTTGTTTTTTATTCTCGAAATCTTCGCTGTTCGATTTTTCACTTATTGAACGCGCTGTCGACCTGCAATCGACCAATAGTCACCACTCCCGAAACCTCTCTGAACTTGAATGGAATCTGACGCAACTATCATTGATGTCAATGAACATACTGGGAATCAAGGCGCACATAGAATATCGAAATTGTAAGTGGCCTCTAGAACCCTCTCTCATCTGGAAAGAAAGAGTTCTTACAGCGGCTGATGATTCTGGTATCCACCAATCGTCCTCGATACTCCGGATTACTGTGTCGTCCTGATGAGTTCGGCAGCATTCGCCATCATCATACTTGTTGCGATGATGTCTCTACCTTGGACTGTCTTACGATCAATTGATACGACGATCTCCTTTGAAGATGCAGTGTCAGTGAACGTGCCGGCGGGGTTATATATCACTGTTCTCGGTGTACCAATCTTCACGGTGACAAGACCTTTGGTTCGTATCACCGTGAATCACGACGGCTTGTTGCTGATGCCAATGTGGGGACTGCCGCCTACATTGGCCGTTAGATGGACTGACATGAGCTTCGTCGATGTCAAGCCTGGAAGGATTCGATTTTCTTTGGCAAGACGACCGTGGCTGAAGCTTTCTTTGGTTGGTCTGCCCCTTCTCTCCCTGGGTGGTGAAGGTTCGAAGGGTGCAACGGAGTAGTTACTCTGAATTGGCCAAGGCCGGGGAATAGACCCGTTGATGATGCAATCAGAACTCGGGTGGCTGCTTGCTCGGCAATAGGATTCTGATCAATGGTCCATAGAAGCATTCGGCATTCGTCACTCGTATGACAGTGAGCGACAAGCCCAAGCTCGGAGCGTTCTACAACGCTATTTCGTTCATCTCGGTGATATTGATGGCGTCGGCATGTGGTGCTGTCTACCGTCTCTCGTCCATCGGAACCAATTCTTCGGTGTCCATGTTTGTGTTCACGGGACTTATGGCGACCGTCGTCATGACGGCGCTGCTCGTCTTGTTTCACAAGAGCAAGATAGTGAGAGAGAAGGCCGGCTTGGGGCGCGATGAGATGACTGGTCTGCAATCGTTCTTCACGATATATATGTGCTGCTGCGTCCTTCTGTATGGCGCCGGCATGATGGGCGTATTTCGGAGCTACCACAACATCCACTTTCCGATCTCGTATCAGATCTTTGGGAGTTGGACAGTCATCACGTTCTCAATTGCCGTTGGTCTGATGATTGTCTCTCGACTACTTTTTCTCCGAAATCACTGGGATTTGTACTATCAGAAATAGTTGTCGCTAGTCATTCACTGTTTGCGCGACGAACTCGGGTGCTCGGCCTTGGGCGAAACGCAATCTCGCATAGACCCGCGCGCTCATTTGATGTTGACTACTGGCTTCTCCTCAGAGGATCTGCGGCGACTACTTGATCGGTTCGTCAGTTTTGACGCTTCGGGAGAAGAGTGCCTTCACAAGAATCAGAGTGGCGCATCCTCTCCATTGAACATCCGCCTACGAAACAGGCTCTCCTCGGCGCAAAGTGAGCACCACTGGGATCTGACTATTTCCAACACTGGTGGTCCATAAGCTTCCCGCAAACACGCAGGTCGGTCCGTGACAAGACGTGGCAGCCAGTTGAACGGTCTGATGAAGGTGATCGATTATCCGATGATTGAGGTTGAGCCCGTGATAGCCCGATACGAAGAACTGAGCGTCATTTACATAGCCCAACGCTGAACAGTAGCCAGAGGTGGAACAGGCCAGTGTTCCGAGGAACCAGTCGGAGCGTTGGATGACGTACGGCCCCCATCGTCCATTTTCAAAGGCGATCGTGCTTGAAGCTTTGTCCGATGAAACAAGGGCAAGACAACTCAAACTGTGCCAACAACTCAGTGACTGAACCTTGGCGCTTCGCAGGAGAGGTGACGACGGGGCAGGGAGTGTGTATTGATTGATGCGGCCGTTGCTGCTTGAGTACATAACTGTGTGCTCGCCGTTCGACATCGGGATGCTCGCGGCAACGTTGCAGGTATTCATCGGCGCACACGTCAAGGCGCTGTAGTCCATGACACCCGAATAAACATCTCGCCACGCGCCCTTGTGACCGAAGAGAACGAGTCCGCGTTCAGCAACGAGGTCAGCGAACATCGCGACTACCACGCAGTCGCCTCTCGGTGCGCACTTCGCCGTGACCGACACGCCGTCGCCGGAGTTCAACATTCCTTTAGGTCGGTAATAATGCACTCGACCCCAGTTCCCGTTGTGTTCTTCAGTTACGAAAAAAGAAGGTACCTGGCTAGCCCCGTCACCGGTTTGACCCGCAACGACACAATCGCCTCGGTGCCAACACGAAATGGTGTAGGGATCAAGGAAAACGGATCGATGCAAGAACCGCGCGGACGACCAGACGCCATGGTCTTCGGTCATTAACAACGCATTCGAGGTGTCGGGGAGATAGTTGGCTCCAACCGGTGCCAAAAATGTGACTCCAATCGCAGCGCAATTCCCAAGGCTCCAACAACTAACGTCATTCAGTCCTGTCTGGGATGTGGTCTCGCCCTTTACGGCAATATTGACTGAAGCGACTTGCGACCACGAACCGCCAGAGCCCCCCATGATCGATGTACCGCTGGTCGCGACGCAATAGTTGTCGGTCATACACGACACTCCGAATGCGGAACTGTTGAGTCCCCCAATTACGGCGTAAGGCCTGAAGTCCGAACCGAGAAGTTGGGAGAGCAACAGTGTGACAATGATCGCGAAAGTCAGCACGAGGACGCTAAAGACGGCAAGGATGATTCCCAGCGTCGAGGACACTTTTCGCGCAGCTCGCATCTCCATCAGAGGGATACTGTCATAAATCTCTTTTTGGTCTACAAAGATCGACGCGTGGAAGTGGATTCCCATCGTGCCCACAGCACGAGGTCATCCCGGACCCGGCCCGGCTCGAACGGGCGGCCACCCTCGCCAAACTGTGGGTTAGGACTCACCCTTACCGGGTAGATGAGTCTTGAGCGGGTTCACAAAGAAAATAGAACGTCAGAATCCCCCACTGACTGCGCTCAGCTGAAATGGTCCTTTTGCTCGGGCGCTCTCTTGACAACACGTCGATGCGAGAATTCACGCAGGGGACACTAGGCGGGATCTTCGCGGAATCCGTTTGAAATCCACCGAACTTGTAGTCTGCAGCCGCAGCACTCGTTAGATTCGGGTCGTCGAGTGCGAGAATTCCTGTGTGCCGCCAATTGTTCTGAGTACACCCAATTCCACAGGTTCACTAGATCCGTATATCGATGTGATCAACGACTCATTCGAATTCGCGGCGTCGGCCGCGCGCCGACTACTTGGTGCCGACGATATTGATGTCGTGGTTTTTGATGCTCCGGAACAGACCATCCCCGAGTGGGGCGTTGGTGGCTACACCTACGGCGAATCTGTCGTTCTTGTCGCAGTGGACCCAACTTGGGAAATTGAACGAAGCAAGTTAGTTGCAACGATGGTTCACGAGTTCCATCATGCAATGAGGTGGCGCGGACCTGGCTGTGGCGGAACCTTGGGGCAAATGCTGGTATCAGAAGGACTTGCGGAACTGTTTGAGGAAGAGGTCGTAGGTGAAGCACCTTTTTACAGCAAGGTCGAAATTTCCGACGAAGAAATGACCCGAGCATTGCTTGAGTTGGAGAACAGAAATTTCGACCAATCCAAGTGGTTTTTCGGATCCAGCGACGTATCCAGATTCTTTGGCTACGCCTATGGGTACCAAATATGTCGCACCTATTCCCGGAGGGTTGGAAGATCGGCTGCCGAATTGGTTGAAGTGTCCACCGCTGAGATCATCTCTTTAACTCGACCATGAATGGGGTCCGGTCTGATGAGCCCGCTTTGATCATGGGCAATGTGAGCATCCCAACCTCGAAGAGATTCTTGGTAGCAGTGATCGTGACGTGCGTCGTCTTCGGCTCAATTGTTTTCAGCGCCTCAGAACTTACGGGGGGTGAATCCGCTCCCGACATCGGCCCGAAGATCTTCTTTCCGCCTGGCTATCGAAGCGGTGATTTCACTACTTTCACATACCCAATGGCTGTCGACGATACGGTTGATCTAAGTCCAACGCTGCTGTACAACTATGAGAGCTTTCCTGTCAGGATCGTCAGTCTCAGTCCGTGGAAGCCCTCAAAAGGACTAATTTTCCTCGGTCAGCATACGTATCCGTACTGCGTTTTTTCTGCAGTTCCTGTCAATGTTCTGTGGCAACCCAAATCTGAGCAGACTCCCTATTCAGGGAAGGTGTCCGAGTCCGACAAGATTATTGAACCGGATAAGTACTATTTCTCACATCGAAGCAAGCACAATCCACCAGCTTTTTGTCACGAGACTGTTCCGCAAGATCGCACTTTATGGGTTGACGAATTCAAAGTCAGCAAGCCGGGGAAATACAAAGTTTCTGGTTTCATCGTGACGTATGTTGCACTCGGACAACGACGACTCGTGCGCATCCCAATACATTTTGTGTTGCAGGTCTATCCGGTGGCTGCTTACAAGGGATTGCCATACCATTGAAACCGCGAATGAACTGAATCACGAATTACCAATACGCGGCTAGATATGCGATAGAGAACTTGTGCTCCCCAATCCTAGGGAATCAGGCCGACGAGCTTCTAAGGAAAAAACAATCGGGGTCGAGAACTTGGGGCTCGAAACGTCCAAGTCAATGAGTGGGAACGTTCGGCACGCCTAGGTGCACGGTTACTAGCGAACCGGACGTGAGATCGAAGAACGATGACGGCTGAAGGGTCATGCAATCAGCGCTCTATTGGAGAGAGGCAAGTAATCCATGAGAGCCCAGCTCGTTGGCCGCGCAGGTACATGGCGCAGCGCTAAGCGTTCCGATTAGGGAGCACGCTCACCTCAGGGGGCATCGTTCTTTCGCAACAGCATCCACGAGTCATTTCGCTACGCAAACATGTCGAGTTTGAAGACGCGCACGCCGCCCGTAACGGGTGGGGAAACCTGGTCATCTTAGAAACTACGCAGTCTCCACCCGACCGTCCGGCTTCAACTCTGTAATCTCAATTAGGTTTCGGGCACGCAATATTGCTGTCGATGTTCCACAGACGTGCTAATGGGTCAGGTTCCGATTCCATCAAAGTTGAGTTGTACGACATAATGAATCCGTGGATGTCGAATTGGCTCAGATCGTGGCATTAGTCACCCACGGGAATGCATGGTTAGACGGCGATCTCCGTACACGAGCAACCATGGCGGATTTTGAGGCAAGCAACGCCGCATTTAATCAAGTGCGATCAATCGTCTTTCACGATCAACTCGTGGGTGAACAGTTCTTGAGCGTTGAGACATGGCTCGCGTTCCTTGAAAGAATTGAGATTGACAGGTTGCAGTTGATTGCCAAGATCGATAATCCGGATGTCGGGTTCCTGAATCAAGGCAATTGGGGGATCGGCGCACGCGGAAAACGACTCGTGCAAGGTTGGTACGGGCACTGGGGTGTTGACGTAAAGGATCTCGCTCGACAGGCCGAGAACCCGAAGATTGTTGACATCACCTATCGGGGCTTTTCAAGCGATGGAACTTTTGTGCTCCCGCCTCCAGAACTCCAAGCTAAGCGTGAAGAACTTCTCGCGGCGGTGGATCGAGCAATTCAATTCGCTGCCTCGCACGAGTCGTTGCGAGTTTGGACTGGCTTCTTCGAGCAAGCCAAGGCACGGGACGCTGCGGAAATATCTCAACTAGGGCGATTCGATGCGCTTTTTCCTGCCGACGGTTACGGCACTGAAGCACGGAGATTGTTGGATTTTGCCGGCACGGCGTGGTGTTTCGGAGGGATGGGCTCTTGGAATGATGTCCAGTTCGAGAACTCCGGTGACCAGGACGAGTACGCCACGGTAACTTTTCGACTTTTTCGCGCGATCGTGTCCGCAATAAAGGAGGCGGCTGACGCTTTCGAACCGGCTGCAAAGTAGATCGTCGACACTCTCACTCAACAATGGAAAGTGACAGCGAGAATGGCGCTAGAAGTGTGATGCATTCAGGTGAGATCTCCTCGTACACCTTCAGGTTTGTTTCGATGCTGCAACTAGTTGCAGACTGCAAATTGTGAAGGGTTTCCGCTCGGTTTTTCGCAGCAAGATCCTCTTGAGTGTGGTTGCGGCGATCGTGGCGCTCACCGTTGCAACTGCTCTCGTTCATCGGGGTGGTCGTGGGATTCACGAAGGCAACGCCCTCGCCAACAATGGCGACCAAGGGTATTCCGTACCGACGTGGGTGGGCGGACCTGCATACATTGGTCCGGGAGATTGGAATCAGTCCAGCAAGCCCTTGGTAATTACGAGTGCGACGCCGCGATTTGGCACAAGAACACCGGTACGTTGGCGTTCGTTTCAGATCAACTATTGCGACACCGCCGGACAGTCCATCTCAGACGCTCCCGATTCTCTTGCCTTTGCGCCGATGAACCCCAACCATCGATGGAGCCCCACACCGCTGTACGACCCTCCGATTGGTCACGGATACAACCCAGGACCCGACCGAGGCGGTGCGAGCTGCCTGTTTAAGAACCACAACGGAACGCCGTTGTACATCATGTTCGAAGTCATTCCCTTGAAGAAAGAAACGATCTACATCAACGGCTTCGACTACCGATACACGAGTGGTGGAACGAGATTCTTCGAGTTCGTGAATTTGGAATACCAGTTGCAAGTTGCTTCCCACTGCAACATAGGCAGAATTGGCTGTAACAAGACCGCGACCACAGAATTTTCGAACCCGCACGGTACGACGCTTGCGTGGCACAACTATCCGTAAGCCAATGCAGTGAGGCCTGATTTCTAGAGGGTCAACCAGTTGTTTTCGAGTAAGACGTTGTTAAAGGTGTAGGTATGGATTTGCGGCGTTGATGCGGGTCGACGCGTGGGCGCTGAGAAGTCCTACCGCGTGTCGCGAGCGTGGCGAGCGTGTCCCGGTTGATTCCACGTGGAGAGCCGACGCGTGGCCGGGCCGAAAGCGATATAGATCGTGGTTGCGAACCAAATGGCGTAACAGATCTTCGTGTTGACGAACGCCAAACCCATGGAGGCGAGATACGCGAGGGGCACCACGGTCGAGCGCACGATCGAGTTGCGTACGGAAGCTGTGGTCACTCCCGCGACGAACATCGCGATGTGACGATAGAGGTAGACCCATAGAGCAAGGAACGCCAGACCTATGAGCAGCATGTTGAGGCTGTAGAGCATCACCGAGATGGACGCGCCAGAGGATTCACCCCAGGAGTAATTCGCGAGAACAGCGGTCGAAAACGGCAGGAAGGCCACGAAGGCGATGAGGCACAAGTTCAGCAACAACAAAGGGCGATCCACGTTCGCGATACGGCGGAAGAGTGAGTGGTGGGACACCCACACCAAGCCAATGGTGCAAAACGAGAGCGCGTAGGCAATGTAGGACGGCCAGAGATGCCACAGAGCGTGAGCCAATTTGTCGGGCGCCACGTCGGGCACCTTGATCTCAATGACGAGAAGGGTGATCGCAATCGCCATGATGGCGTCGCTGAAGTACTCGAGGCGCTCGGATCCGCCATCAGAGGCGCGTTCGATATCCCGCTTCGGTGTCACCGCGCCATCTTTTCATGGACGTTGCGCTCGGGTGGATTCTCTCTCAAAAATTCCGTGACACGACCGCCTCCGACTTGTATGGTTACCTCCAAGCGCGCCGCGCGCCGGACATCGAAGAGGTTGCCCATGGAAAACACGCATCCCGTTACCTGCCCCGCGTGTCACAGCGCGAACGTCATGGCCACTCTCCCCGGCCACGGCCAAGAAGCAGTGGAACTTCACGGCAACGCACAAGAGCCGATGATGCTGCCGGGTCACGGGCAAGAAGCAGTGGAGCTTCCCGGTCACGGCCAGCAGGGCGTCGACACTCCGGGTCACGGGCAACAGGACGTCTCGCCGTTCACGTGCAACGAATGCGGAACAGCTTTTCACGCTTAGTGCAGTAATTCGGCTCGTAGATCGGTGAGCGCGTCCTCGAGTGAGGATGCAGCACCTCGGGCCATATGCGTAGCGAAGTGTTCGTCGCCCACGCGTTCGTGCACGTGAGCGAGGGATCGCTCGCGCAACTCCGCCTCCACTCGTTCCAATACGAGCTTGTCTCGATCAATGATCGCGGTCGCCGCACCGTGGAAGTACGCGGCTTCGGTGGTCCTGTCGGCCGCATCGCTGACGAGCGCACCTTGAAGTAATTGGTACACCACGAGGTCGTCCCAGGTGTGATCAAAGTCGAACGAACGAAGCAACTGACCACGGGCCACGACCAGATCACCATCCAACAACGCCACGGTGGCGAGGTTCAAGGTCACGTTGGCGAGTCGGCGCAATTGGCTCATCCCGCTTTCGTAGTCCTGCACGATGGCGAGAGCTTCCTCGAAGCATCGACGTGCCTCGACAAGATGTCCGACTTGCACTTCGAGCAGTCCGAGGTCCTCTAAGACGCGCGCGGTGTTACGACGATCATTGAGCGCTCGAAATAGCGCTAGGGACTCGCTTAAATGAGCCCTACCCTCCTCGACGTGCTCCCCACCGAGCTCGGCACGCATGGAGCCCGCGATGCGATAAGCAATGGCACGTAAGTCGGTCTCTTCGTGCGGCGCGCTCGCGATGGCCGCGTCCGCGGCCACAACTGCCGCCTGGGCTTCGCCCCGTCGGAAATAGATCAATGCTTCGAGTGTCGCGAGATCGGCCGTGGCCGCACCATCCGTCACTGCGGAGAGCATTTCGCGGCCCTGACGCACCATTTGCGACGCCGCATCAACGTCCCGAGACAGGAGGTAGCACCGTCCGAGCACCGCGCACGCTCGAACCTCGAGGGCGGTCGGTTTCTCACTGGTCGACGCCAACAAGGGGGAGACGAGGGCGATGCCTTCCTCGGACCGAAAGCGATACAGCCAAAAAGTGCGGAGTGCGACGCTCATGGCGAGTGCGGTCTCTTTGGTCGATGGCGTGTCGGCGAAGTGACGAAGGGCGACGAAGATGTTCTCCTGATCGGCCTCGAGTCGCTGGTGCCACTGGTCCTGGTCGGCGCCGCCAAGATGGGGGTACGCCGAGCGAACAAACGCCGCGAAATATTCTGCGTGTCGCCCTCGTGCGGCCATCGCGGCATCGTGGTCGAGCTCGAGTTTTTCTCGACCGTATTGCCGCAGACTCTCGAGCAATGAGTAGCGCGATACGCCTGCGGAAACGATCGCCTGGATCAGCGACTTGTCCATCAAGGAACCAAGAGCGTCAAGGGCGTCATCGCCGAGCACCGCTTCTGCGGCGTCGAGGGAGAAGTGTCCGGCGAACACCGACAACGCGCAAAACGAACGTTGCAAGTCGTCACTCAAGAGGTTGTAGGACCAGTCGATCATCGCGCGCAACGTCTGCTGTCGCGGCGAGATGGAACGATTCCCGCCCGTGAGGACTCGGAGGTGGTCGCCCAATCTTTGGTTGAGTTCCTCCAGTGACATCACACGTAGTCGCGCTGCGGCCAGTTCGAGAGCGAGAGGAATTCCTTCGAGTTGCGTCACGATCGACACGAGGGGGGGACCGGCTATCTCGTCACACGCCATGGTGGGCGTGTGGAGGCGCGCGCGATCAAGAAAGAGCTGAACCGAAGCCGACGCAGCCGCGACCTCAAGAGACTCACCAGATCTGGGTATTTCGAGGGAGGGGACTCGAAACACTGATTCCCCACCCAGTGCGAGCGGCTCGCGGCTGGTCGCCACGATCAGGCTCGTGGGGCTCGCCTCGAGCAACGCCGAGGTCACTCGGGCCACTTCGTCCAGGAGGTGTTCGCAGTTATCAAAAACAAGGAGTACGCGACGACCACGAAGCGCCTCACACAGTGCGTCGAGCGACGTGATGGACCTATCAACGAACGGGAGGCCCGCAACCACTGCGGTGACGACGAGGGCCGAATCGTTGAGCGGTGCGAACTCAATCAGCCACGCCCCGTCGTCGTAGAGCGCCACCATCTCCCGGGCCAACTCGATGGCTAGTCGGCTCTTACCGCAACCTCCGGAACCGGTGAGAGTGACGAGCCGATGAGACGCCGTCATTCGCTGGAGCTCGTCGAGTTCTTCGCGGCGCCCGACAAAGGAAGATAAGTGAGAGGGAAGATTGTGTTGCACCAGGTCCCGGGGCACGGAGCGAAGATCCGGGAAGTCCGTGAGGAGGCCCTCGCCCGTGACCTGAAAGACGTGTTCCGGACGCTCGAGATCTTTGAGGGCGTGTGCCCCGAGGTCTCGTAAACCGAGGCCGCTCACGGGGTCGTCGTGGAGCAATTCGGCGACGGTTCGGCTCACAATAATTTGGCCACCGTGGGCGAGAGATTGCAGACGCGCCGTACGGTTAACGGTCGGGCCGAAGAAGTCACCCTCACGCGATTCGCACACACCGCTGTGAATTCCCATACGCACCGTCAGAGGTGCACTGGTGCTCCATTCCTCGTCGGCGAGCGAGCGCTGAATAGCCGCAGCGGCGACCACGGCGGTTGACGCCGTCGGAAACGCCGCGCAGAACGCGTCGCCCACGGTTTTAAAGACGTGACCCCCGGCGTTCTCAATCGCCCGCCGAAGAATGTCGTCGTGGCGCAGGAGCGCCGTTGACATCAACGCGGGTTCTTGTTCCCATCGTCGCGTCGAACCCACGATGTCGGTGAATAACAACGTGACGGTGACGCGCGCGGTGTCCGTCATGGTTGACTTCGTCGACGGCTAGAACTGCGGTGGCGCGACGGGATGCGACAGGACAAAGGACGTGGCGTCAGCTCCGTTGGCGAATTGCGTCTCGAGAGTGGCGTACGACAGAGAGAACGTGCCATTTCCGAGACCACCCCACGTCGGACCCCAGGACTGATAGAACCACACCATCTTCGCTTCGGGGTCAACCTTGAACGCCTGAATCTCGTGGCCCCCGCGCACCGTGGCGTCCGGGGTCAAGGGGCATTCGCCGGTCGGCAGCGGGGTATCAAAGCTGGTGTACCACTGCACGCCCATGATCATGGGTCCACGGGTCATGAGACCGAGGAAGTTCCGCAAGGTCATGGTGTGGTGGGCCTTGGCGATGATGCCCATCTTTTCGAGTGCGTCAGCGATGCACGGTCCCGATGATCCCCAGTCCGTCGGCGGGTACTGATCGCCCGGCGCATTGAATTTGGTGGCCTGGCTGTAGAGAGAGAGCGCGTCGGTCTCGGTTAAGGCCCAGCCCGGCTGATGTAGGGGCGTCGTCATGAGTGCGCCGCACGTTGCGTTTCCCGTGCAGGATCCGATGGCGCCCTGATCGAAGGGCGGACACATGCGGGTCCATTCCACGACGTGTGTCGGCGGGTGGGGAACTTCGTCATCGGTAATGAGTCGACGATGGAAATTTTCTCGTCGGTCGATATGGCGGCCGAGTCGACCACCCCCAGATGTCGACGGAGTTTCCGGCAAGTGCGTGTACGTCATTCACCCTCCCCATGTCTGTGCCTACGCCACGTGGCAGTCACCCTACAAGCGTTGCGCCGATTACGACGTGTGTTCGTGAGTGAGCCATCGTCGCTCGTTGCGGGGCTCTTCGTCTTGCTGGCGCTCGACCAATCTGGGGGTGCGGCAACAACGTCGAAAAGACGTTGACCCCACTGTGACCGGCATGCGACCGCGACACTCCGGTATGAATTACGCGCACACGTTCTTGTATCGAACAGTCGGCACATACTGACTCCATCGCGTGACGCCTATGGCGCCATCGATATCCGCACAGACCAGGGCACGCGCGTTAGCCGCACTGGTCCACAAGAATCCGCTCCACCGCCGCACGTGACCATCCGCGTACGCCACGAGCACTGTTCGACCGTCACTCGTAAAGCTGACCGCGTCTACGGGGCTCGCATCGCCCAAAAGTGACGCACCGAGTTGGGTGCCCGTCGCGGCATCTACGAGGACCACGCTGTCGTCGCTAGCGCCCACCGCGATGATGTTCCCGGCGGGTGATACGGCGATCGAGGAAGCAACGTGCGCGCTCGGTCCGCGGACGAAGAGCGAGTGTCCGCTTCGGTACTTCCACACTTGAACCTCCCCGTTACTCGAACCAATCACGAGGGCATCGGACCGTGGGGAATAGGTCACTGTCGAGACGGTCGCTCCGCTCGGCGCGGGCAACCAGGCGAGCGGAGCCCTCGTACTCGAGGAGAACACCTCGGTCCCTTCGTCGTATCCGACGGCAAACGTGTAGCCGTTCGGACTAAAGGCCACCGCGACCACGGCATTCAGTCCCGGAGGGAACGCCCGAGGACGAGTAACGACACGGGCCACGGGAGTGGTCCCGTGCAGCGACCACAATTCGACGGCGGAACCGAAACCGTTGGCGTCGTACCCGGCTGTGTCGTCCGGATTGGCTGACGAGGAGGAATAACCGGCGAGGAGATATGCGCCCGATGGACTGAAGGCGAGCGAGGAAACGCGTGCTGCATCCGCGTGCGCAATGTGGGGATTGGCTAACCCTCGTGGAGCGGAGGAATGTTCGTAGAGATCAATGGCGCCATAACAATTGAGAGCAAAGACGTCGGGCGATGGTCCGAGGGAAACCGGGCCGCAGAACACATGTGGGGTGTGTGTGGGCTGCGGGACAAGAACGCGGGCATTCGTTGATGCGCTCGAGAGATGCCACAGGGTCGTCGGACCCGTTGATTCCTCATTGGTGACTACGTAACGTGCGCCCGCGCTGAATGCAGCGTCGAAAGTGGTCGTCAGGCCCGGCGCTGCGCGTCGATCGTTGACACCCGCGTCCGTCCCCATGGTGCGACGCGACGGGTCTCCCCATATCTGCACCACTCCTCCCGTCGCGGACACCAACACCTCGTGCCCGGATGATGTTGTCCAGCCCGCCAGACTCGGCACGCTGCTTTGAGCACTGTCCTCCACCGTCGTGTGGCACGTCGTCGTCGGCTGGAGGAGGGAGCACTCACGAACCGTGCCGTCGCTGAAACCGACGGCCACCTTGCTTGACGCCGCGTTGAACACAACTGATGCGCGGGCGGCGGTGCCGGACGAATCCGTGATCGTCGTGAGCGCGGTGGGTGAAACAAAATTGCTGGTCAACGAATTCTCGATGGGATAGATCGCCACACCACTCGTGGTGACGTTGGCGACGAAGTGACCGTTCGGGCTGAGGACGAGACTGTTCGGATTCTTGAGTAAGCCCGACGTCAGCGATTCGTAGAGGAGCGGCGAAGCGTTGGGCCGGATCGGCCAGCTCGTGACGGCAATGGATCCGTCGCCGATCAATAATTGCGGCGATCCGGCGACCGTCGCAAATCCCACGGTCCACGCCGAGCGACCTGCATTAAAGATCAGGGGAGGCTGTGACAGCTGCCTGGTTCGCGGAACGCGAAAAACATACGCGTGTGTCCCACTACTTCCCGCCGCGAGATACGTGTCGGTCGGCGAGAATGCGAGTGACGTGACGGTGTCGTCGGCGACGCGTGTTGTCGACAGCAATCGTCCGCCCGGCACAGAGAACAGATCAAGGAACCCCGAACTCGTTCCGACCGCGAGAACGTTGTGCGCGTGATTGAACGCCATCGCCGGTACGGCCGTTGTTGACGCGGGCGGGTGGAGGAGTTTTTGGGTACCGAACCCCGCGTCCGTCCAGAGGTCAAGGGTGCCATTGGCGTTGGCGGCGACAATGGCATCCCCGCTGGTGTCTGTCATCAGCAAGGTGATGGTCGACGTGTCGCCTTCCAACTCACTCGTTAGTCCCGTGGCGGACGCTGACTCGAGGCCACTGATGAGAGCGCTCGACGAGGCGCTGCCGGGTCGAAGTTGCGTGGCCCGAAGGCCCGCCATCAACGCGACGTCCAGGGCCGAGCTTGATTGTTGATTTGCGACTGTCCCGAGGATGGCAGCGTCGTACCCTGCGGCGGAGAGTGCCGCCTCGTTTCGTTCGAGTGCCGCAATACGTTGACTCGCGAGCGCGCGAGCATGTTGTGTGGTGGCGTCCGCACTCGCGCGCGCGGCCGCCAAGGCTGCCTTCTCGCGCAGAAGGGAGTTCACCTGCGCGATGTGTGATTCCTTGAGCGCAACGGATTCATTGTGCCGCGCCGCTCGTTCGGCAACTTGCGCGTTATGGCGTTGTACTTCGGCGAGGGTGCCCAGCACGAGCGAGAGCACCAGCGAGAAGAGGACGGCGAGAAAGGCCAACCGCGTTCTCCGCGAGGCGGCCTTGCGGCTCTCCGCCACAAATCGATGCTGCGACACCGTCGGCGCGGGCTCGTTCGTCGCGTGCGCCGCGAGGAGCGCCTCGGCGTCACGAAGGTCCCGACCCCGTAGCAGCAGGCTCTTGTCTTCGTCGCGCTCCATCCAGGTGGCCGCGAGGACGAGAAGGCGGGTGTGCGCTCTTGTCCATTCGAGATCCGTCGTCAGTGCGGTGTGAATCTTCTCGATCGCTTCGGGCTTGTGTTCCTCGTCGACGCACCAGATCCAGTTCAGATGGCGCAGGGCCAGTGCGGCGCCCGCAGTGCCGACGCGCTCGCAGGCGACTGGCACGAGGCGCTTGTTCGACGCGAGCGCCTTTTCCAATTCTTTGGAACAGTAGGGCGACGCCAACGAGCTGGACGAGATGACGAAGAGAACACTGTCGGCGGCGTCGATGTTGGATTCGATATCCCGTTCCCACTCCGAGGCGGGTGGAATGTCGGCCCAATCGACCCACGCGGTGACGCCCGCACCCGTCAACTCGCCGTGCAACCATTGAACGAAGTCCGCGTTATGACGCGAATACGAGATGAAGACGTCACTCACGCAGTTACCCCCGATGGGGTGGCGTGCTCGCTGGTGCCGGCGTTGTGCTCGCCGCGGAAGTCTCGGTCTTGTTCTGATCTCGCATCACCGTCGTGAGATAGTCCTCGACGTCTTCTGAGATCAGTGCCTCGACGGTCACACTGAAGTGATGAAAGGCGCTGAGGTGCGTGTGAAAACGCTGATAACTACCTGTGAGTTCGAGAAATTGCCAGCCTTGACTCTTGAGTAGCTCCGACGTGCGCCGGTACTGCTTCCATCGCCCCCCGTAATTGAAGAAGGACTCGACGGCGATGGAGATGGAGCCAAGGAGGCTGACGGAGAACGTCAACCACGCGAGGACTGTCGCGGCCGCAGCGTGGTGTGTATTCAAGAGGACCAGGGCGGGCACGATAAGTCCCGCAATGATGCCGACCAGTCGGAATCGGTAGAAGCGAAGCTGATCCTTTCGCGCATTCGACGCAAACCAATTCATTTGGCCGAGCCACCGTACGCGCAGGTAGGTCTTCTTTTGTTCGTCGAGGTCGAGTCCGTCGACAAGTGCCGCCAGCTCGACGTGTGATCCAAGTATCCCCTGTGACGTTGCCACGTCGCCCTCCTTGATCGGCCTGCGGCGCTCCGACACCGTTCGACTGTACGACGGGAACGACGTCGATGACGGATTCATGCGCTCTCGATGTCAATTGAGGACCACAGCGACCTTCCCGTTGGTCACCGCAGAATCTTTCGGGTTGAAGGTCAGTCGGCACTTGTGTTGTCTCGTTGTTGACCGTGCACCTAAGACGGCTACTGGTTCTCAAGCTTTCGCAGCTTCAGCGCGTACCTAGCCTGCCACCGAACTTCTTGATCTTCATCGTTGATGGCGGAGGTGAGAAGCGAATCCACTTCAGGATGTCCCTGAATATGAGTCAATGCGTCGCACGCCATTCTCCGACACCACTTGTCTGGGTCGCTGGCGAGGACCTCAACGAGGAGTGGCAACGAGCGTGGATCATTGAGTGCCCGGTAGCTAATCTCGCGCAAAGCTGCGAAGCGGCTGATTTCATCAGTGAGCAACTCGAAGAGCTGGTCGGTGGTGGCTTTGCGCGCGAAGTCCTGCATCGCGCGCCTGCGCAGATTGATGTCGCGCTCCTGGGGTGTCATCTCCAGTTCGTTGGTTCGTGGAAACCACACAACCGGCATATCCCCTCCATCGATGGCGGCCTGCATTGCGAGCCACCCATAGAGAGTGAGGGCGCTTATCACGGCTTCCGACAACTCATCGTGTCGTGACGTGGGGGTGATCGTCCACCAAGTGTCGCGCCTGCTGGGCATGAGATGGCCAAGACGTGAGCTCCAGATGCCGTTGGGACTCGGAGACGGCGTGTGTACGACGCTGAGGTCGAAAGTGAACTCAACTTCGGACTTTGAGCTGTACCTCGATTTCAGCGCGTCGACGTGAGCTTCGTAGTCGCCGTGGACGATGCGGAACTTGCCCCCGGAACCCTTGAAACCGAGATGCCGCATCGCCGGAGCAACTTGCTCTTTCATGAAAAGTCGATAGGCATCCTGGGCCGTGCGCAACAGTTCAGCCACCGAGAAAATGTATCTCCGAAGACTGCGCCACTCGAGTTGGGCGGTGGCGCAGGAAGTACTTTGAGATCGCGGGAGCGCGGTGATCAATCAGGACCCTTTGGCGGATGATGCCACGTAGGTTGCGCAGAACCACTGGCGGAGCATCGGGTGGGTCTTAGTCGTCGTGATGTTCTCGATCTTCGGCTTCGCCGCAGTGGCGACCTTCCTGCAGAACTGGAATATCAGCAGTTTGGTCCGCGGCGTTATCTGCATCACGATCGGCATCGCCGTGGTCTTTTGGATTCCCTACCGCTTCTTCGTCTACTCGCGAATTATCGTCTCGCCGACGGGACTTCCCGTTTGCAACCCATTTCGTGCATACGGCATCGCCTGAATCGACGTGACATCGATCGCGATGACCAGCGAAGGATTGATCATCGCGACCAGAAGTGGCCCCTAGGTGACGGTCTTGGACGTGCTTTCAACGTTTGGCCACGGCTCGGATCCAAAGGATTCGGATTCAAAGGATGTTGAATCCGGAATATCTGGCAAGATGCGACAATGCCCCTGGACGAGAACTTGCTTGACCTGCGCGAGCTTTCAGAGGCATGGGCGCTTAAATGGCCAAACTGCCGCCCGATTGCAGGGGAGATTCGCGGAGTACATGAGCGGTGGGTGCGATTCCACTGTCTTCCAGGCTCAAAGCGGTGTGCGAATACGGATCAGGAATACGAGGAGATTCTCCGCCGTGAGCTCGCGCTTCTGACCGACTTGAGTCGGCAGAGTCGCGTCGACAGTGATGACGTCTTGATCGTTACCTACACATGGTCCGACTCGAGAGACGTCGAAAGTGCACCTCGTTCGGACCGAGGACACCACTGGATGAGTCTGCCGGTCGACCCACACGAAAATGACGTCTGGGCCCATTTGTTTGCATCGAAGTCACAATGGAGAAGTGGGGAACTCAATTCACTCCTTCGGCGGATAGCCGATGACGAGATACGTGCCTTGATCATGCCGCTTGACCTTCAATGGCTCTTCGCGCCCTATGACGGAGGAGTCGACATTGTGGTCGCAAACTCCTCGCTTCGAGACGAGCTCAAGTCGGCACATTTCGAATGGCTTCCGCTAAATCCATCTGGGCTCTAACAAGCGATATTGGTAGCGCAATACGTCAACTCATGTGGCACCGAACGCGATCGCACCGACTGGACGATGGAATGACGTGACCTCTTTTTGGACATAGTCATAGTCGACGCAACCTCGGAATCCCCCTAGGTCAACCAATCGAGAAATGCCAAGATCAATGAAGGCGTATTGCAGAGCTGTCACAGCACGAACGTACGTTCGACGTAGGATACGTAAGGGAGGGTGATTGATGTCAGAGGCAGCGGCTCTTCTTGTGCGGCTCTTGGCGGAGCCAGGAAAGTGGTCTGCCATTGCCGATGAAGTCGAGGAATCGGGAACCGCCTCAGTTATGGCCCGAGCTCACTTGACGGGTCAGCAGGCGCTATTCAATGAGACCACTGAATTCGACACTCGATTGGCCGAAGCAGAGAACTTGCTTCTGGAGTGGAGACACGAAGGCATGAGGTTCGCGTCGCTTCTCGACAATGAGTATCCACGCCAACTTCTGACGATTCACCAGAGGCCGCCATTCGTAATGTGGCGTGGTGAACCGAATGGTGCAGATGCGTCCGGAGTTTGCATTGTCGGTTCGAGGGCTGCGTCACCTAGAGGACTAGCGACTGCACGCGAGCTCGCTCATGGCTTGGCATCGAGGGGTGTTCCTGTCATAAGTGGATTGGCGGCAGGAATTGACACCGCTGCGCACTTAGGAGCACTTGATGCCGGGGGGCGAACCGTTGCGGTCATTGGCACCGGGCTTCGTCGTGCTTACCCCGCAAACAACGCCGAGCTTCAGGACCGCGTTGCTTCAGAGGGCATGGTGCTATCGCAGTTTCTTCCTGATGCTCCTCCCACCAAGTACTCATTCCCGATGCGCAACGCGATCATGAGCGGATACGGTGCAGCAACGGTCGTCGTCGAAGCCTCTTGGAAGAGCGGGGCCAAAATGCAGGCTCGCCTAGCACTTGAGCACGGCCGCATGGTTCTTTTGATGAGCTCGCTTCTCGAGCATGATTGGGCTCGTGAGTATGCCGTACGCCCAGGCGCCCATGTAGTGAGCTCAATCGACGAGATTATGGAGTGCTTGCAATCACTTGAGGTAGGCAGTGCACTCCTTAGTTGGAGCTGACGCCAAAGGTGCCCACGGTTGAAGAACTAAGTGCACCTTTCGAGAACTATCTCCTGCCTGTTCTTGCAGCTAGCGCAGGGGTATGTCCTATTTGTCACACGGCTAAGGAGGATGGTTTCCCCTTCTGCTACCAGTGCGACCAAGCACGCAGGATTCTCGGTGATACCACCGATGCTCTCGGTTTCGTCGCGCTTGCTGCCAAAGACAATCAGTTCGCCAGGGACCTCTGGGTCTATAAGAGCCCAGAAATTGGGAGTATCGCTCAACGCACACAACTTGGTCTGGCAGCGGTCCTCTGGAGGTGGCTCAAACTGCATGAGTCGTGCGTGGCGCGTGAAGCAGGGACTGAGGAATTTGAGGTCGTTACTTCGATTCCGAGCATCAAGCGACCCTCGGGCCATCCTCTAGAGACCGTCGTATCGAGCCTCGTTCAGCCCACAGCGGATCGCTACCAGGTGCTCCTGTCTCCCAACCCTCACAGCGCTCGAGGGCACATTCTTGTTCAGGACCGCTTCACCGTAACCATGAGCTTGTCTGGAATCAAGTCAATCTTGATCGTCGACGACACTTTCACAATGGGCAGCAGAGTTCAAGGAGCCTCGTTCGCCTTAAAGAACGCCGGCGTCGAAACCGTTGGGGCAGTATGCCTTGGAAGGCACTTAGCCCCGCCCTCCAGCGAGCCTTATCGTCAGCTGCACTTGGACTATTTAAAGTCTGCCAAGCAACTCGGATGGTCCTGGGATACCTGTGCGCTATGTCGATGACCGGACGGATATCACTTCAGAGAGTTGATTCGGCTTATTTTGATTAGCCCGTGCTGTGACTGTTGGAGCGGAAGCGCCCGTGAAGCGCCCTAGGTCGAATAGTAAGCCACTCGATTTCGAGAATTTCCTTTGGTTGCAACACTTTCGTCCGGCGGTGACGGACCCTCTACTTGGCTTCCGAAGCTGAGAACGCCGGTTCGATTCCCGTCGCCCGCTCCACGTCGATTTCGTTGGGGTCTGCCCCCACTCTTCTTGACATGCCGATTGCACGACACCCCCGTGCTGAATAGATGTCCCCGTTCCTAAGACTTTCTGGCGGCATAACGGTCCTATTCGCGTGGGTCAAGATTCGACCGGCGGCGTGTTGAAGATCGCAGCGAAGACTTAATGTTCCCCGATCAGCTCGAGGTGAGCGGACACTTTGCCAAAGGAGGCCGATTCGCGAATAAATTGACAGAGACGGGTCGCCGCCGTCAGACGCCATACGTCCGCGATCGCCGCGACTGGACCGACTACTGCGCAGAAATCAAGATTCCCTGACTACCCCAAGAGGGAAAGGAGATTGCGAGCTCCGCATGTACTCGAACGAGCTGCAAGTAACGACATTCTTAGTTCGATCGTTGAACCGTCGCTCAGTTCGATTTTCCACGTGTCACGCCGAGCCAAAGCTACATTGGCGATGTCACTCCTATGAAAGGTGGCAATTTTCTTCAGTGTTGACCCACCATCATCATCATGGTTGCGTCGTGTACCGAAGAGTGCGATGTGGAGTTTTGTCGTCGTAAGGACGGCCACCGGTGCTGGGCGAACAGCTAGGAATCCAATCGACCGAGGCTCAACAGTGAGCTTCTCACCCGTAATCCATGCTGATGTGAAATGCGCAATGGCCAGAGGCTCGTCCGACCAGTTCGAGTGTTGCGCCCTCTGCTCGAGATACGTGGCGAACTGAACGACGTCTGAGTGAGGAATAGTTGGGCTGTGCTCTCGAGCCAGATATATCAGCTCTTCTGCCAGGTTCACGGGAACATTGTTATCTGCATTTCAGCTCAACTTCTTGGGAACGTCCCCAAGAACCGTGTTCATGACAACTTTGACGCGTCATACTGATGGCCGTGGCCACCATCCCACCAGCACCTCCGCCAACGGTCAAACGACACGGCGAGCTCAACGCTTTCTTCGCCGACTTTTCCTCGGATGCATTAATCGCTCGGCTCATGGAGATTGGCCTTGAAGACGACTATTACTCACACGAGGCCAAACACCTGGCCCACGCGCGTGGCGAGGCGTCATTCGGGGAGATCCTCGTTGCACTCCACGAACGTTCAACTCGAGATGTCTTCGATGCAGCCGTGCCTTTGCTCACAAATGCAGATCCATCGGTCCGCATCATCGGCATCTTGATACTGAGAGAACTCGGCACGTGGGGAGAGCGACCCCTCTTCCCCGAGCACTGGGAACTCTTTCGAGAGTTAGTTGCACTCGAAAGCGATCTCGCAGTCGTGAGAGCTCTTGCAAGCGCCTACAGCTTCATGTCCGGCAGCGAGGCCGTCGACATGATGGTCGAATTCTCCCGGCACAGCGACTACGAGATTCGAAGCGCTGTGGCGTTTTCGATTTGCAACTGTGGCCCAATGAATGATCCTCGCATCGTCGAGGTCCAACTCGCTCTCGCCGGTGATGACGATGCCGATGTGCGCGGTAGCGCCGTATACGACTTCATGGAAAACATCACCCTCGACAACCAGATTGTTCGAGACATGCTCTTCACCGCGCTCAACGACGAAGACGAGAAGGTCCGGGAGTATGCGACGAGGGCTCTCAATGCCAGGGGCATCTCCGTCGAAGCGTGAACGGCAATTGAGATTGCGCTTCTGATCGCCGGTTCAGTGTGACACGCTCATAAAGAGACATTCGATGAGCTGGAGGTGTCGGTGGCGGTCAAGGTAGAGATTCTTGAAGTCAATGCCGGTACCGTCTCGCCCAGTCAGGGTCTTGCGGGGTCGTGGATTTACGCATGGGTCACGAGACCTGAGGGCCAAGTGATCTACGTCGGCTCAACTTCGATGTCGCCATGGGAGCGCGCTCATCTTCATCTCCACCACGCCGACCCTGAAGTAGCTCGGGTTGCAATGCTTCGGCCGTCCGCCATGTGTGAGCAATTCCTTGTCGTGGCGGTGACGGTCGATGACGGAGCCAATAGGACTGCGGCGAAGTTCAGAGCAATTTCTCTTCTCAGAGAATGCGATCTGCTCGGGCCTGATTATGTTGGACCAGCTCCCGTCGCGACCACCTCTTCAGGGCAGCACATTGGCGCCGCCTCTGATCTTCTTCGCGCAATTCGTGAGGTGGTGAGCGGGCTCTAACTCATCGTGGCAGCGTTGCGGAAGCGGACAAGGTCTGGCCCGCGCGACGAAATCAGTCATGAACTTCCTAGTGTCCTGCCATGTCACCATCGGGTCCCTCAAAGCGCTGGACGTTTTCGTAGATTCCGATTACCAATTGACCTGCCGCGCTTGAGTAACGATTAGCAAAGTTCGCCCACGACTCCCAACTGACACGCGGCCGTCAGGCCACGCCGTGGCCCGCAGGGCGCGTAGCGCCCAGCGGAGCTGACGGACGCGTTGACTCAGAATTCAAGAAATCATTGGGTTTTCAAGACCACCAAGAAATTTCTCGAGAGAAATCTGTAGAAAGACGCACTTTTCGATGGCTACCAGATCAGGGGGTGAAATGCACCTCCCTCAGAAGGAGACATCATGCGTGTACCCATTGACACTGCAACGGTCAAGTTTGCGAAGGCCGGACCGGTTGAAGCACCTTCATCGAGCCACCTCGCGGTCATCAAAGAACGAACATTCGCACGAAGCTCTGGTGCTCATTCCGCAACTCGTCTAAGCGCACAGATCCACGTTGGTCGGTTTCGTTGAGGTCCCGGCTGCCTTCCGGCATGATCGGAATGATCGACTCAACGCTGAGTTCAGAGATCATCTTGGGCGGTCCACGGGCGCTTCGCACCCAAACTGGGCGCTTTTGGGCGCTTCACGCAGCACACCGGAGGCGTCTGCGGGACACTGCAGGACAGTCCGAAACCCTTGCAAATACTAGGGTTTCGGCAGTTTCACCAGAGAGCGGGCGACGGGAATCGAACCCGCGTTCTCAGCTTGGGAAACTGGCCTCGGTCCCTTTCGATTGTCCCCAGAGCCCTGTATTCAATTGATATTGCGTCCCCGGGAGTGTCGTCACGAAAGGCGTTGGGCGGTCTATGGGCGGTTAGCCAACTTCAGCTTGGTTCGCTAGTTGCGATTCAAGGCTTCTAACTTATCCCTCGCTCGACGTTGGCTGGGCATCGGCCGCCTCCGGCGGGACATGCCGCGCATGCCGACGGTTGGATCCGGACGTCTCGGCAGACTTCCGCGCCGTCTAGAGGAGTTTGCCCTTTGTTTCAAAGATTTTTCGCGTCAAACACATTTTGAGGGCCATATAGGCATTGCACGGTCCGCAATCTTCAGGGCTAGTCTCACCTCCGTGCGAGCACAATCCAAAGTTTTCCTGGCGCTTACGGGCTGCAGCCTTATGCTCTCTTCGTGCGGCTTTTCAGGAAGCAACGCATCGAGATCCGCTACGCACAGCACTGGAAAATGTTCTCCCGCTCGTGAAGTAGTGGGACTTAGGGCCGCGAGTAAAAGAGCAGCAGGAAGAACTTTCGTTCTCACATTTACAAATGCGAGCATGACGACATGTTCTCTCGGGGGCTACCCCTCGGTCACGGCGACGTCAAACTTGATTCGTCATTCAGGAAGTCAGTTTCCTTTGATGGAAACTGCGTCTCGTTTCAGTGACGGAGAGAATCACAGTCCCTCGACCGAACTTCAATTGGTCCAAGTAAGCCCGGAGTCATCCGCCTACGCTCTCCTCACAATGCAACCCAAACTTGTCGAAGCGGGAACCGTCTGTCCCGTCTACGACATCCTTTCGGTACAAATGCCTGGCAGTAAGAAGACGACCTATTTCAAGGTGAACATCTCGGCGTGCGATTCACTCGAAATCCATCGCTTAGTGTCGCACCTGAGTGAGGGATCGGCCTCCGTCGCGATCTAGAGACATCACGTTTCACGAAGCGAACTTCGCGAAACAAAACGTATTTTTAGCCATGAGTGAGTCTCAGCGCGAGGAATTTCAAATAGAAGATATTTCGTCCAGTAATACTTTCTATGACGATCTTCTGATTTGGAAAAAGGAAAAGTAATCCTTGACACTCGCTCGGATTAACCCTACGTTCAGGAGGTTGGCCGAGTGAGGGAATATCAATGTTTCGTCGATTTGCAGCCCTTGGATATAACCCCCGACGGTCAAGTCAATGTCGATCCGCATCTTTTCAAATAGCGACCGTCACCATGGCGATCATCGCGATTGTTGGAACGTCGGTGTTCGTCGAGCAGGCGGTCGTTCACGCGACGCAGAAGTCATCGACGCCGTGGGTGCGTCCAGGTATTGCTCGGGTGGCGGTGCCGCGATCGTCGACGAGCGCATCACTCGCCTCCGTTTCGGTGCCGGTGTCGCAAGACCAGCTCGCGTGGGTGGCGCTCGGTGCGCTCAACGAAGTGGAGATGATCAATGCGGCCACGGGCGAAGTGTATGGATCGCCGATCCCGCTGCCGACCAACGATTCTCCGGTCTCGATCGCCTACTGGCGTCCCAACCTCGGCTATACGACAGCGACGAGTTCGGACCCCCAGGTTGTCGTTCTTTCCAACAACACCAGCACCGGCACTGACTACGTCACGTTCATTGACGCTCTGACCAAGACCATCACGTCAACGATCTCGCTTGGTGGTATCTACGGCACGTCAATTGCCACATCAACTGAATACGATCTCGCCGTTGTTGCCGATACCAACTCTGGCAACACCGTCTCGCGCATCAAAGTACTCAGCATGAAGACCGACTCGGTCATCCAAACCTTCGGCACCGTCGCGGGTTCGCCGCAATCGATTACCGGCGTGTCCTTCGACTCAATGGGATGGAGCGTCGAGGCGGTTTCGCCCAACCTCCACAAGGTCTATTACTTTCAGAATTCGGGAACGGGCTCGTCCACCTTCACTCAGCCCACCGGATCGACGTACACCGGAAGTTCATCCTTTGATCCACAGAACATCGCGGCCGACCCGACCGGCACGAGTGGCAGCACCTTCTACTTGACAGGTACCGCGAGTGCAAAGAGCTTGTGGTCGATATCTGAATTCGTGAGTGGATACACCACGAGCATGAACCTATTGAAGACTTTTGCCCACACTCCCGGACCACTACAGATTTCGGCCGGTTCGACGACGGCATACGTGACGTTCCCACTGATGACGACGAACAACATTGGAATTGTCACGTTGTCGGGCTCGTACGCCACGACGTATCTCACGACCACAACGGCACCGAGTGCGGTTGGTCTCAGTTGGGACTCCGGAACCTTGCTCGTCGGTGATGGGTCGTCCGGCACGACCGACCTCGATCTCGTCGCCACCTACGCTCCGGCGGTGTCCTCAGTGGGCACGGTCGCCGGAACGATCTCCGGCATCGCCATGCCGATCTCATCGTTCATTCACTACAACATCTACGCGATCAATAGTCCTTACATCACGGTGATCGACTCTTCGACCGGTGGTGTGATCAACAACATTGTGGACAGTAATAATCCGCTCACCGCTGTGTCGAGCCCTGACGGACGATACGTTTACGTGGTCAATGAGACTGGTGGCGGTGGCTCGGGTCTTGATCCCCAGGTGGTCGAGTATTCAACGGCACTCTTCGGTAGCGCGGGTAATCCGGTTGTCGCGACCTACACCATCAATCAATCCGCGAGCACACCCTTTAGTTATTCGCTGAGCAACGTGCCGGTGATCGCGCAGGCGGCAATGTCGCCCGACGGCGACTCCCTGCTCCTCACGGACTCCGCCAACTCGGCGGTCCTGACTCTTGACCTTGGGCCGTACGACGGCAGCTCGTACCTCGGAAAAGTCGTGAACGAAGTGTCACTGAACGGCTCGACGGCCGAGACTCCGAAGGGCATCTCCATCCTCCCCGACGGTTCGTACGCCTACGTCTCCAGCCAACCGGTCTCTGGTGGGGGAGCGGGTGGCATCACGGTGCTGACGGCACACGCTTCCACGACCGGTTATAACTCACCGAGCTTTATCGCTGGAAGTTCCTTGTCGGACACACCGCCCACGGGATATTCGGCGATTTCTCTGTCGAAGCCGACCGAGATTCAGACCTCTAACAACGGGCAGCTGCTCTACGTGCTCGACACCAATTCGTCGATGCCGCTGTTGTTCACCTTCGCCGTGGGATCAACCGGCGCGCTCACGACGGATCCCAACCCGGCCTTTGCGGCGGGTAACAATCCCGTGAGCTTTGCGCTCTCACCCGAAGATTCGGTCGCCTATATCTCAGATGCCACGACGAAACTCACAACGGCCATGAATCTGACCGCGGGCATTACCGACGACCGAGTTGGCTCGCCCAACTTCACTTCCGGGATCACACCACTTGTTCCGAACTCGAATTCGAATACGCCCGATGGCCAGTGGTTCGCGACTGGGTACAACACGGGTCCTCTGGGCATCAATGACGTGGGCGTCTTCAGTTCCGTCGACGGCACTCTTTCGAACTACGCGGCGCTTAACGAACAGCCTTCGTCCATCACGGTGTCGCCCGTCTCGTCGTCGCAGTGGCTCTCGTCTACCCTCGCCTACGACGGTCAGATCGGATGGGCTGAACTGTTGCAGGGTGGCATCAACCAGTCAGAGCGGGCCGATTCCTCAATGGTCGATTTCAATACGGCCGGCACACCCAGTGACGCCCCAGGAGCCAGTGCGGGAACGAACACGGATACGCGTTCGTATTCGTTGTCGGTGAACTCCTTCAGTATTCCCGACCTCGGCCTTCCGCTCGACTTGACGGCGAGTTATGACTCCGCGCGCGTTGCTAACAGCATGGATTCGTCCTCGTCGCTCCCATCGTTCGCCTTCGGTTGGCGACTGTCGACGGGTACTACCGCCACACAAAATCCGACGACGGGGACATTGTTCCCGTGTCTCATCACCGTGACCCAGTCCGACGGCACGATCATCTATTTCAATCCCTCGACTTCGATTGGGTCGAGTTGTCCGACCGCCGGTTACGAGCCGTTGCCCTGGGAACAGGCCAGTCTCAATGTCTTGTCGTCGTGCACCGGCTCCGGCAGCGACGCCTGCTGGCAAGTGACCAATCTCCTAAGCGGCGAATCAACGTACATCGACGCGATTGCGAGCGCACACCCGGTCTTGACGCAGCAGGACCGCAACGGCAACACCCTTACCTACACCTACAGTTCCGGTGTCCTGCAGTCAGTTTCTAATTCTGGTCGGTCACTTAGTTTCACGTATCCGACAGCCGGAACGGGAACGTGTCCATCCAGTTTCAACTCGCAAACGGTGGCCAAGTGTTGGGTCGTCACCGATCCCATCGGTCGCACCGTTACCTACATGCTCGTTGGCAACAGCACCTCGGGTTACGACCTAGAAGGCATCACACTGGCTCCTCCCTCGGGGAGTTCCGCCTCGAATGCGACGTACGCCTTTAGCTACTCGGGACACCTCCTCACCTCGTGGTGGGACCCACAGAACTACGCGAGTTACGCCGGCAACACGGCCGAGGCAACCGACATCTCGTATGCGTCAACGGTGGACTGGGTGACGCAGACGACGGCGCCGCAGGTAACGAATCAAGGCGTCAATATGTCCTCAACGTACACGCCGACCACCACGTTCCAGTACGTCACGGCGGACCTCTTCACGGGCAGCAGTCAAGTAGTTGTCAAGGACGCCAATACGAACTACAACGCATCCACGAGCTCGAGTCTTCCCGGAGCCAACGTCACCCTCGATAGTTACGTCGACTGGGGCCTTGTCGCTCAGGTCCAGGGCTACGGACCGACCGAACTTCCGTCGATTAACCCTACAGCCGTTACCTCAGAGACGGCAACGACGCTGCGTGACCCACTGACGTTGATGCCGGTGGAGTCACTGAGCGCTCTGGCCGACACGTCGACGGGAGCCATGTTTAATAGTGGCGTCAGCTTCACGGCCTACGACATTCTCGGGAACGCTATCGAGACTTGGTCCCCAGGACCGACCTCTAACACCTGGGCCACGACGACTTCGTCATATAACCAGATGAATGAGCCGATGTCGTCCACCGACGCGAACGGGAATGTTTCGACCTATACGTATTCTTCAACGGGTCAAATTCTGACGACGACAACCCCGCCGACCAATGCGTGGACGTCGAGCCCAGTGACGTCGAACTACTACAACTCAAATGGCACCTTGTGCGCGAGTCGCGACGCCAATGAGGTTGCAACTTACGGCGTTCTTACAAGTTGTTCCACCAGCCACGACACCTACGAGACATACGACTCTGCGGGGGACTTGCTGACGACGACAAATCCCGTTGGAGACGTATCGTCGAGTTACTTTGATTCCGATGGCAATGCGTGCGCTTCACTCACTCCGGATGGATACGCCACCGGTGAGCGTCTGACGAGTTGCCCGACTTTGGCGCAGTCCGATGAAAATGTCATCCTGACCCGAAATGTCTTTGGCTCGGTGACCTCGTCAGCATCACCGTCAAACGCTCCCGGCGGCACTTCGTGGACATATTTCAATGCGAACAATGATCAGATCGCATCAGTTTCCGTGCTGGGGAATCCCTCGACATGCAATCCGCTCACAACGTCAACGTGTTTGTACACGTCATACGCAACGTTCAACCAGGACGGTCAAGCCGTTAGTTCGACAAGTCTGACGCCAGCGAGCGGAACGTCAGGCCCAACGTCGACGACATTCTTTGACCCGAACGGAACTTCAGTGGCATCGGTGCCCCCCGCGGGCAATGTGTCAGGCGCGACACCAGCAAACTTCGAAAAAATAAACACCCCAAATTCGATGGGATCAACGGTGTCGGCGACGCCAGCGGCAAGTCTTGCCGGAGGTTGTTCCACGATGTCGAAGGTGTCACTGTGTCCGAGCACATCGTATTCGACTACCGACGCAGCTGGAGACACCACTGGAACCTATTCACCGAACAGTGCTGGAACTGGGACAATTTCGAGTACGACGACGTATGACCCGGAAGGCAATGTGTCAACGTCAGCCAGTCCGACGAGTTCGTCGTCTACTTCAACGACGTCGAATGTTTATGACGTCGCCGGTAATCAATTGGAGTCAACGACGGTGGGCACGTCGGGATCGACTTCCGTTACCACGGGCTCCACGACGACGTATGAGCCCAACGGAGCAAAGTGTTGGACCACACCTTTAGCGTGGTACGGAAGTTCCGCACCGTCGTGTTCGTCACCACCACTGTCATCTGGAAATCAGACCTCGATCAACTACTACGATGGTGACGGACACTTGGTTGCGGTCAGCGGCCCCGGAGCAAATCCTTATGCACCGAGCAACTTGAGTGGTTGTAATCCGCTTACGACTTCCAACTGCTCTTTCACCACCTACTACACCTTTAATGAAGCCGCGCAGCAAGTCACGTCGACTCAGCCACAAGACTCCAATGGGAATTACCCAACAACAACCAGTTATTTCGACGCAAGCGGAAATGTCATCGCGGTGACTGATCCGGGTGGCAGTCCTGGAACCTGCAACCCCGCCACAACATCGACCTGCAATGACACGATCTACTCGACCTTTGACGCTGATGATCGCGTTGACCAGAAGACCTACACCGATGGCACACCTACGGTGACGTATACATACAACAATGATGGAAGTCGAGCGACGATGGTGGATGGAACGGGTACGTCGACATATACGTACGATGGGCTTGGGCGAATCGTGTCAACCACGAACGGAGCCGGTGCTACCGATACTTGGGGATACAACTCAGCGGGCCAACTTATTTGCCTCAGCTATCCCAATGGCTCGGGCGATACATGCAGCACAGCGGGAGCTGGCACGAGCACGCCACCGACGGGTGATCTTTCCTATACATATGACACACAGAATCGCCTGGCAACCCAATCGACCTGGACTGGCGTTACACTAACCTATGCCTACGATTGCTCGGGCTTAAAGGCATGGATATCGACGGGTACATCGAGTCAAACGGAATGTAACACTTCTACGATGTCTGATCCCGCCGTACCGTCCGCTCCTTCTGCCTTGACAACAAGATTTAGTTATGACGATACTTCCGGATTGCTCACTCAGCAACAGACTACTGCCAGTGGAGGCTCCACCAATCTACTAAAGATGACCTTTGGCCGCGATCAACAAGGGCACGTTTCATCCTCAACACCGACAATCGACTCCTTATCCCTAACTACTGATAGTTACACGTATGACAGTTCAAATCGAGTTGCCTCCGGGCCGATCATAGGATCCTCCGGGTCAACCAATTATTCTTACACGCCTTCAGGTGGAGTTGCTTCAAACACAAATATCTTCGCTTCGTCTTCATACTCTCCATCAGGAAATCTCTGTTGGACCAATGCTTCGGCGAGTAGTTCTACATGCGGTTCTCCACCCGCTGGTTCGACGGTTTATACCTATAACGCCGATGGTGAACGTACATCCGTGACCCAATCCAGCACTGGTCTGCACGAAGACTACTTGTGGACGAGTTCCAGTGAGCTGCTTGAGTGTGCGAATACCAACGGTACAGCGTGCTCAGTTTCAAGCCCGAGTTCGACAACGACAACGTTCACTTATGACGGTTCCGGACTAAGGGCCTCGTCGACATATCAATCAGTTGTCAACTCTTACGTATGGGGACCCAATGGTCCTCAACTTCTAGCAGATTCAAACTATGACTATGTCTACGGCGCAGACCCAACGGTACCCATGCTTCAAATACAATATAATGGTGTTACTAGTAGTCCCAATGTTGATCTTTTAATCACTGATGCAAACTTCAACATTCGTGGTGTAGTCCAAATCTCCGGGTCTGTTAGCTCATACAACACGACGCTAGTGAACTACGTGGATTACGACTCATACGGGAATCCAATAACACAGGCTGGTGGTATGTCCGTGCCGTCAGGATTAGGAAATTCATTTGGAGTTTCGTATTCTTCAACAGCGTTCGGCTTCGGTGGTTCATATTCAAGTCCAAGCGGATTGAATCTTCTAACGCATCGCAACTACGATCCATCTGTCGGTCAGTTTGTGGGGACTGACCCACTCGTACAGATAACTGATTCCCCATATGTTTATGCAAACGATAATCCGATTGAAAATAGTGATCCATCGGGACTGTTTACTTTAGGAATATGTGGCGGCGCGGCAGCGGCATTACTTTGGAATATAGGTATAGCAATCACGGGAAGTGTGTGCTTACAGAGAACTTGGATGACCCCGGGTGGAAATGACGACATTGGATTCTCAGAAACATTGGGATATGGCTTTATAGGAGTCGGTACATCGGCCGGTCCGTATGGGACAATTGAGATCTCAAGCGCGAATGGACTATATAAATTAGCGCACTGGTTTCATGCAATTTCAGTTTCATTGGGTGCCTTTACAGGCGACGTCTTTTGGAACACAGCCACTGGGAATGACCATGTGGTTGGAGGGGATGTCGGCGTGGGAAAACCTGGTGCTGTCGGTGTTCTTTACAGAACAAACACTTGGGTGCAGCAAGTCAATGACTCCTTTCTTGCCAATGCACTCCGAGTGATTTGGGATGGGTTGATCACAGGAGTTCTCGGCCCGCAGGTTGGGGGTGCAATAGTCACAACAAGTTTTCTTCGCAGCATGATCGATAAATTTACAAAATCGTTGCCAAAGAAATGAGCGAAGGTAGAGATTCCTGCGCTGCATCCTCGAGTGTTTAGCTAGAATGTGAGTATCCTCAATCATTCATGGTGATTGGCCCCGTGGCCGAATCCACAAAAGAGAAACTAGCGATCAAGTCGGGTTGGAGTGATGTCAAAGACTGCAAGTGATTGGGCAGAGCATGAAAGTGTTTAAGAGGAATCATCCGAGTTCATCGAAAGATTCACTGGAGGTGATGAGTGAGCCACGTTTTTCGTTTATTGGCGGCGTTAAGGGTCTATTTTGGAGTATGCCGCCACCCTTTGCCAAACTCGACATCTTCGATGATCGCATCGAATTGGGTCCCAGCAGCAGGTGGATACCCAGTTTCCTAGTCCCCGGATTTCAAGGAGAATTCAGAGAGTTCTCAAACATTCAAGGGGTAGGGAGTGCATCTTGGATCATAGCAGGCGTCAGATTTGAGATGGTGACTGGCGGCTCCACGAGGACTTTCTCGACGACCGATGGTGAAGCGATTTTGTCGGCATTGAATAGTCTGGGATGTCGGGTTAATCCTGAGAGACTACGTCTAGGTATCTTCTTCTCGTAGTGAATCTCCTCGGGTTTTGTCATGACACGAATCCTTCGAAAACGTCCGGACTTTCTGACTTGTTGAGCTGATAGTAATGAATGAAGCCGGACTGGAATGTTGGAGCGTAAATCCTTTGAGAGGCTTTTTTGCCACATTTCCGGGGTAATTCAGTTACGCGGAGGCGAGTCTCCTTGTCCACTCGGGCTGCGGGAGACTGTCGATTGGCCCTCGAGGGCTTAGCCTCTTGAGCGGAGAACTTCTGCAAGGAATCAATTCGGTACAGTTGTACCGACCGACGTATAGCGCGAATGAGCGGGTACGGCCTGTTCGGATTGGAGTACGAGTTGGCCCGTTCTATCCACCCGTTCCCTGCGCGCATGGCACCTGAAGTTGCTATGGCGGTCGTAGGAGGATCCGCACCATCGATGCGGATCCTTGATCCGATGTGCGGTTCTGGAACGGTACTCAGTTTGGGTGTCCGGGGCGGACATGAGGTAACCGGATACGACCTTGACCCCCTCGCAGTCCTGATTTCGCGCGTAGCGACGCAACCGATTGATGCCGATGTCTTTAACAAACTCGCCAACGAATGCCTAGCGACCGCGCGGAGAGCGCGGGCTACCGACTCTCATTGGTCCGACAGCGAGATGAATCGCACTGGGATAGTTGGAGGCTCCAGACTTTGGAAACAAGGATGGAGCCATGGGAAAGAACAACCAACGAAGAAGCCCGCAGGCGAGGCGCTACTCACCTGAGGAGAAAGCACAAGCGGTCCGGCTCGTGCGGACACTTCGCGATGAACTCGGCACCTCACGCGGGACCGTGCAGCGGGTCGCCAATCAGCTTGGATACGGGGCTGAAAGTCTGAAGGCCTGGGTTCGCCAAGCCGATATTGATGACGGGATCATCGGCGGTGTCACGACAGCCGACAAGCAGCGCATTGTGGAACTCGAGCAGGAGAACAAAGAGCTGCGGCGAGCCAATGCGATTTTGAAGAGCGCTTCGGCTTTCTTCGCGGCGGAGCTCGACCGCCCACAGAGGTGATGGTCGACTACATCGATCAGCACCGCCAGGAGTTCGGAGTCGAGCCGATCTGCGAAGTCCTCGCAGTTGCTCCGAGCACCTACTAAGCCGCCAAATCGAGACCGCTGTCGGCACGAGCGAAGAGCGACACCGTCCTTGGCGAAGCCCTCCGCGAGATCCACGCCGCCAACTTCTCCGTCTACCGCACGCGCAAGATGTGGAAGGCCATGCGCCGTGCCGGTCACGACGTGGGCCGCGACCAGGTGGCTCGTCTCATGAGAAACGAGGGCCTCTATGGGGTTCGAAGGGCAAGAAGGTGCGCACGACCACGCGTGACGACTCGGCTCCTCGTTCACCCGACCTCGTCGAACGCAACTTCACGGCGAGCGCACCGAACGAGCTCTGGGTCACTGATCTGACTTACGTTCCCACCTGGCAAGGCGTCGCCTACGTCTGTTTCATCACCGACGTCTTCAGTCGCAGCATCGTCGGCTGGAGAGTGGCCAGCAACATGCGCACCGAGATGGTCTTAGACGCCCTCGAGATGGCGAGGTGGCAACGCGGCACCAGGTTCGACGACCTGCGTCTGCATTCGGACGCCGGGTCGCAATTCACTAGCATTCGCTACGGCGAGAGACTCGATGAAATCGGCGCCCGCCCCTCCATCGGATCCATTGGTGATTCGTTCGATGATGCACTCGCTGAATCCGTCAACGCCCTCTACAAGACTGAGCTCATGCGAGGGCCATGGAAGAAGAATGACGACCTCGAACTACAGACCCTCACGTGGGTCCACTGGCACAACAACGAGCGATTGCACAGCTATCTCGGCGACGTTCCGCCGGTCGAGTTCGAGGCAATCTACGATGCAACCGTCAGCGAAACCTCGCTGGTCGAACTCACAAGTTGAGAGTCTCCATCAAACCCAGTGCGATTCAGATTGCCGAAAGCTTGAGTACGTTGAGCGCAAAGGATGTACATCTCAAGGAATGGGCCGAGTTCACGGTGTCGATAGTGAAATGAAGGTTTGCTAGTGGTATGCAACTAGCGTACGCCGGCGCAAGCCCTTGAGAACGATCGAATTACCAAAATCACGTTCAGCCCGGCGAGTGGGTATTGGGACAATTTGCCTAGCTGTTTACCGGCCATGCAGGCCAAGTACAACTTTGCACTCTTCACAAGTAATTGCACTTTCATCGTCTTGAAACGACGAAGTGACCCGCGTATTTGTTTCCGAATGAATCCCACACGAAAAGTACGCCTTCGCTTCGTCGAAAGCGTGCACCAGGCCTGTTTGAACTTCCCGAACGAGGTGGCGGATCATGAGCAAACGTTAGCGGCTGATCAATTCGACGACAAACGCACTGAGGTAAAGTCAATTGTTGAGAAAGCCAATCGAAACCTCCGGTTTTAGACTGAATTTGGCAGATTTCGATGTTGTGGGTGGCAGCAGGACTCGTTATTACTTGTTAAATTTTCTTCTCAACAACGTCACCTTACGAATCAGCCGACGTCATCGGCACCGGAATCATTGGAATAAGTGTGGGACCAGCGATCGTGCAGACCGTGGCTGTGCTGGCCAGTGGTTTTTGTGGTGCTGCTTCCTATTACTGTGGCGATAGGCGGCTCTATACGGCGTTGGCGTCATCAGGACAGTGGCTGGACGCCGCTACTGGCCTGGGTAGGGGTGTGGGCGCTGGACTGTTGGCATTGGCCTTTAGTTAGGGGCACTCCTCAGGAGTGAGTTGGGTAGAGCTGGGAATTTGCCCCGCGTGGCTCGTACTCGGGTTCTCCATGTCTCGGATTCTGACGGTGGATGTCGTGGCGTAGCCGTTTGTATATAGCGACTTGGCGCGGTTCAGGGGCCAGCCCGAGACACGGATCTAGCGCTCGCGCTTTGCGCTCATGCGCGCGAACTCGTTGGCCCCACGAGGCATGTCCAACGGGACAACTGAGATGGACGGGTGAAACACGACGGTGGGGACTGAGTGGGGACCGGGAATGAGATCGAAATAAGTCGAAACCCGCCGACTCCGCCGACTCCGATCATCTCTTCCGTGCGGCTCCTCTTCGCGGTGTCGGTCGGGTTGTCGAGGCGACCTGGAGCTCGAGTTTTTTGGCGGTCCGTGGGCGGTCCAGCTCCAAAAAAAGTGCCGTTTGGGCGGCCATGGGCGTTTCACGCAGGACACTGACGGATACTTGCGGAAACGCCAGGAAACTTCAAAACCCTTGTAATTACTGGGGTTTTGGCAGTTTCACCAGAGAGCGGGCGACGGGAATCGAACCCGCGTTCTCAGCTTGGGAAGCTGATGTTCTGCCGCTGAACTACGCCCGCGCAGGGACCATCGTAGTCGGGTGATTGCTGAAGGTTCGGGGTCGCAGTGCCCCGCGTGATCGGTCCACAGGGATAGGGGTTACTAACGAGTATCGTTTCTTCGTCATGGTCCTTTCCGATCGCTCCATCAAAGAGGCACTCGACGCCGGTCGCATCATCATCGATCCTCTGGACGATGACTGCATTCAGCCGTCGTCGGTGGACCTCCACATTGACCAGTACTTCCGGGTTTTCCGCAACCACACCCAGCGGGTGATTGACGTTCGCGAAGATCAGGAAGACCTCACCGAATTGGTGGACGTGGGTTCCGAAAACCCCTTGATTCTCCACCCGGGCGAGTTTTTGCTGGGTTCCACCATCGAGCGCGTGGCCCTTCCGGCCGACTTGGTTGCCCGACTCGAGGGCAAGAGTTCACTCGGACGTTTGGGTCTCCTTATTCACTCAACCGCTGGATTCGTCGACGCGGGTTGGGACGGACACTTGACGCTGGAACTTTCCAACGTCGCGAACCTCCCGATCACCCTGTACCCAGGAATGAAGATCGGTCAGATCAGTTTCTTCGAGATGACCACGCCCGCCGATCGCCCTTACGGAGCGGCCGGTCTGGGTTCGAAGTACCGGGGCCAGCGTGGTCCCACACCAAGTCGTTACGCCGAGAATTTCCGGAAGCCGACCGCGTCCTAGGGACGAGGGCGGCGACCGAGACCATTAGGAGGACCAGTGCTGGCACGCATCATCTTGGGGTTGGGGATCACGATCGTGTGTTTCGCGATCGCCGGTCGCCGTTTCTTCTGGCTGTCGAAGTTGATTCGCAGCGGTCAGCCCGCCCCGCGACGTTGGCAGGGATTCCGCAAGCCGGCCGAGGCCGAATTGGTGGAAGTCGCGGGCCAGCGCAAGCTACTCCGTTGGACGGTGCCGGGCCTTGCCCACTTCTTCACCATGTGGGGATTTACCGTTCTTATGACCACGATCATCGAGGCGTACGGCGCCCTCTTTAATCGTGACTTCCACATTCCACTGATCGGGACCGACAACTGGTTGGCCTTCATCGAGGACTTCTTCGCGACCGCGGTGCTCGTGTCGCTCGTTGTCTTCTCCATCATTCGAGTGAAGAACGCGCCGTCGAAGAAGGACCGCGCCAGCCGTTTCTACGGCAGTCACACCGGTGCGGCGTGGTTGGTGCTCTTCATGATCTCCATGGTGATCATCACGCTGCTCGTCTACCGCGCCGCGCAGATCAACACCGGTCACTTCCCCTTCGGTCAATCCAAGTGGGCCTTTTCCAGTCACCTGATTGCCACCTGGCTCCAGCCGCTGGGCACGGGTGTGAATTCCGTGCTCGAGGCCGTCTTCCTCATCGCCAACGTCGGTGTGATCGCCGGCTTCTTGGTCTTTGTGTCCTACTCAAAGCACCTTCACATTTTCCTGGCGCCCATCAACGTCGGTGCCTCGCGTCGACCCCGTGCCTTGGGTGGGCTCGACAAGACCCCCGACATGGACATGGAAAACGTCACCGAGGACACGGTCTTTGGTGTCGGCAAGGTGGACGACTTCACCTGGAAGCAGATGCTCGACTTCGCGACCTGCACCGAGTGCGGTCGCTGCCAGTCGGTGTGCCCCGCGTGGAACACCGGCAAGCCGCTTAGCCCGAAGCTCCTCATCATGGGTCTACGCGACAACATGTTCGCCTCGGCCGACCGCTTGTTGTCCGGGGAGTCGAGCGGCGACGTGGAGACGCTCGTTCCCTCGGTCATTGACCCCGACGTTCTGTGGAGTTGCACGACCTGCGGTAGCTGCGTGGAGCAGTGCCCGGTCGACATTGAGCACGTGGACGCCATTATCGACATGCGTCGTTACGAGGTCTTGATGGAATCGCGCTTCCCGACCGAAGCCAGTCTGTTGCTCCGCAACATGGAGAACCAGGGCGACCCGTGGGGTCTCGGCCAGGCCAAGCGCGGCGACTGGATTGCGGCGATGGACTTCGAGATTCCGGTAATCGAGGACACCATTCCCGACGACGTGGAATACCTCTACTGGGTTGGTTGTGCCGGTTCGCTCGACGAGCGTGGCCGCAAGCAGGTGGAATCAACCGCCCGCATGTTGCACCGCGCGAACGTCAAGTTCGCGGTGCTCGGCCCGCGTGAGAGCTGCACGGGTGACCCCGCGCGCCGCATGGGTAATGAGTACTTGTTCCAGGAGATGGCCAAGGCCAATATCGAGACTTTGAACTCCGTGGGAGCGAAGAAGATCGTCGCGAGCTGCCCGCACTGCTTCAACACCATGAAGAACGAGTACCCGAGCCTCGGTGGGAACTACGAAGTCATTCACCACGCCGAACTCTTGAGCCACCTCGTGGCGACGGGTCGTCTGACCCCGGGAGTTGGCTACAAGGGCACTGTCACCTACCACGACCCCTGCTACCTCGGTCGCCACAACCGCGTGTTCGACGAGCCGCGCAACGTGCTCGACGCCATTCCGGGTGTGACGCAGGTCGAGATGGGTCGCTGCCGCGAAAAGGGCTTCTGCTGTGGTGCCGGTGGCGCTCGCATGTGGATGGAAGAGAACATCGGCAAGCGCGTCAACATGGACCGCACCGAAGAAGCACTCGGAACCGGTGCGGACATCGTCTCGACGGCGTGCCCGTTCTGCATGATCATGATCGACGACGCCGTCAAAGCCAACGGCAAGGGCGACGAAGTGTCCGTCATGGACATCTCCCAGGTCGTGGAGCGTTCACTGCTCGAGGCGACCGGTTCGGCGCCGAGCGCAGGTGCCTCGTCGGCCGAGTAATTCGGGGCTAGTTCACAGTCCCGAAACACACCGCTAACCGTGACGTAACGGAGGCGGACGACACTGACCACAGTCAACTGAGGTCAGCGCCGCCCTCGCCAATGCATCACGGAAA
>Ga0208872_1000070_pt1 | contig 104015 bp, 91 predicted proteins | sample CryBogCBH12Aug08_FD_185508 | JGI IMG/M metagenome (GOLD analysis project Ga0208872, IMG submission 185508) | Freshwater microbial communities from Crystal Bog, Wisconsin, USA - CBH12Aug08 (SPAdes) | ecosystem: Environmental > Aquatic > Freshwater > Lake | place: Crystal Bog, Wisconsin, USA...
TGGTGGATCTGGATATGAGCCAGTTGAGTCTGTACTGCGGTTTCTACTTCCTGTTTTACCACACCCCCAAAAAATGCCATCATAAACATGCCAGCAAACAGACCTGCTGCAACCGCAGCAATGACTACGATGCTCCTTGTTTTGTTTCTCCAGATATTTCGCCAGGCAATTTTAAAAAGCATGATTAACTGTTTAAAGCTTGGATTACATTCATTTTTAAAACCTTATAGACTGCAAACAGGGATAACAGGATGGACATGATTAAAACGATATATCCCTGAATGAGAAAATTGGAAGGGTTGATGGAGGGCTGGATAATGGGTTCGAAATTAAATCTTTGAGCCATCTGCGCCATATTGCCCTTCATCAGTATGGGATGCATTCTGAAATACCATACAATGGGAATAGCAATGGCCATCCCTGAAATAGTACCGATAAGTGAAATGATCAGCATTTCCAATAGTACAATCAGGGCCAGTATTTTTTTCTTCATACCGATGGCGATGAGTATACCAAATTCATGGGTCCGTTCATTGAGCATCATTAAAATGGTGCCCAGCATTCCAAATCCAATTACCAGGTAGAGTATGCCGGACATGATCAGGTTCTGTCCCATTTTAATACTGTAAAACTGGTCCAGCTCCGGAATCATCTGCTGCCAGTCCATGATTTCCAGGTTTTCTCCATTGGCTTCTTTTATTAAAGCCTGACTTTCCCGGTTCATGAACGACTGGTCATCTATTAAGATGGTAATAGACGTATACCTGGGGCCAATACTCAGGAAATCCCGGCAAGCCTGCATGGGTAACCAGGCCATGGAACGGTTCATTTCAGGTATCCCGAGTTTAGCAATGCCTTTGATCCTGTATTTACCTGCAGCCATATTACCCTGGAAGCCCTGGCCCATTAGGACCACGGTATCATTGACGGTTAATTTTAAATAACTGGCAAGGCCTTCGGCAAGAATGATGGATTGGTCGCTATCCCCGAGATAGGAACCGGCGATTATTTTTTTGGAGAGGCGGGAGACAAAGTTTTCCCTTGCGGGTTCAATACCGGTAATGGCAATACCCTTTGTTCTGTTTCCGGAAGAAGCAAGGGCAAAAGATTCCAGTCGGGGTGCCCAGCCGATAATATGTTTTTCGTTGTTCAGTACCTGTGAGAGTTGAGGGTTAGCTTCAAAAGAGCTGTCAAGCGTTTTATCCTCCCAATAGCCGGAATGGTGTATTTGCAGGTAACCACAGGTCATGCTTACAGTATCGGCAATCATTTTTTCGAACATACCCACCGTCATTACCCGCATCAGAATAGCAAAGAGCACGGCAAATAAGACAGAAGAAACCGTGATGGCCGTCCGCCGCCTGCTGCGCCACATATTCCTCCATGCCAGAATCAGGTACATCATTTTGCTTTTTTCATATTCTGTTCAGAAAAGAGGTCATTGTCCAAGGGCAGGTCAAATACAGCGGAATTATAAATAAATACCGTTTCCTGGCCTTTTTTACCCGCCGGGATCATTTCCAGTTTTGTGGTAATAATTCTGCCCCCCATTGTTTTAATATCCGAACACTGCATGGTATTTTCCAGTGAATTGTATTCATCATAAAATTCCAGTCGCAGTTCCAGGAAATCTTTCTGGTCCACCCACATATATACTTTACCCCAAACCACGGCCGCTGCAGGCAACGGAATCAGTTCCAGTTTCCAGCATTTACGGCCATCAATGATACTATCCCCCACAATTTTATGGGTATAGTCCTCAATACGGGAACTGCTTTTCACCAGGTCGTCATTGGTAAAATCGGTACCCATCCAGCTTTGAGACATCATGGAAGGAGGCAGTTTCACCACCCGTTCAATACCCGGAATCCAGTTCCAGATTTCTTTATTCCTTTTGAGGAAAACGGTACCTGCATCTTTAGCCGGAGCGGTAACCAGGCTGAGGGAGTATTGTTCGCCCTTGGACCAGGCTTTCATGTTCATGGTACGTGTCCAGCCCGGACGGATAATTTTAATGGTGACTTCTATTTTGCTGGAATGCCCTTTGATATTGTTTTCAGCTTTTGTAACAATGTCTTTGGCGGACTGGGCCTGTAAGCCTGTTCCCCCTGCAAGGAGGAGAAATATCAATGTAACCGGAAGAAAGTACCCAAACTTCATGGTATAGATTTAAAGCTGATAGCATCTATTGTATTGGGTAGACTAATGGAGAAATACAGATGGCTATAAAGTTCGGCATTTTTGGGGATTATGCGGAGGTTAAGAAATTAATAAGCGGTTTTAGGGGTAATGAGGGTTGGGGATTGGGATAAGGGGTATCAAGGCAAGGTTTTCTTTTATTTAAACAGGTATGTTTTTGGTGGATTTTTGGAGGTTTAGTCATAGTTAAGCTATAGATAAGCTATCCATAAGCTATTGATGAGGTAACTTAATACAGGATAACTTATGTATGGGATATATGTATGTAAATAATATTTTAAATATTTAGTACATTTGTATTAATTTACATTTATCATGTTGATTAGTGGGGAGGTGGTCGGGTTCTGATAGGGGTATGGTTTAGTTAATACATATAAATAAGAATAGTAACCATATCGGGGAAATCCTCTTAATGGTCAGAAATAAAAAATATAAATTGGTTAAATGAAACTTCAGTATTGTTCAGACCTGCATTTAGAATTTTGGGAAAATAAGGCTTTCCTGAGAAAACATCCGATTAAACCAATGGCGGATATTTTAATATTGGCAGGAGATATCGTTCCATTTGCGCTGATAGATAAATGTAAAAATTTCTTTGATTTGGTTTCTGATGAATATGAACATGTTTATTGGGTGCCAGGCAATCATGAATACTACGGTTCTGACATAACCGAAAAGACAGGGTTTCTAAATGAGCAAATCAGAGCCAATGTTTATCTGGTTAACAATATTGCAATTCAGCAGGATGATGTACGATTGATTTTTTCCACTTTATGGTCGAAGATTAGTCCGGTTAACGAGCTGCAAATTCAGCAAAGGCTCAGTGATTTTAAATTAATCCACAATAATGGATTGCGATTTACAGCGCAGGACTTTAATCAGTTACATACCAATAGCCTGGCATTTATGGAAAGTGAATTGAACCATAAAATAGAGGGAAAAACTGTGGTAGTTACCCATCATGTGCCCACGTTTTTCCAGTATCCTGATAAATTTAAAGGAAGTCTGATCAGTGAAGGTTTTGCAACGGAACTTTTCCCTTTGATTGAAACTTCCAATGTGGATTATTGGATCTATGGCCATCATCATTGTAATGTGCCGGAATTCAGTATTGGTAATACGAGGTTAATTACAAATCAGTTGGGGTATGTGGAATATAAGGAGCATAAGTTGTTTAGAGGGGATGGGTGGGTGGAGGTGTGAATGATTATTTCGGGAAAGTACCCGCCGGAAGATTAATAAAAAATGACAGCCTGTTATTTTTCAAAGTCGATTCAAAATTTCGAAGCAAAATTGGCATACCGCCTTCCATTGTCAAGCCGGTAATCGGCAGTTACGATGCAACCCGGAATGTGCTCACAATTATAAAAGCCGATTTCAAAGGGGATAAAAAGTATGTAAATTCAATGTGGGAAATACAGAAAGAACCATTTAAAGGCGATGTCATCAATGCCTATAATGACGGTGAAAATCAATCGGGCAATCAATTGGGCAATTTGTATGAATTGGAAACTTCTTCCCCGGCTAAAGAATTGAAAAAAGGGGAATCTGTAATTCATGTGAACAAAATATTTCACTTCATGGGTTCGAAGCATGCTTTAAATTTGATAGCCCATAAGCTTTTAGGAGCCTCTGTTGATGATTTAAAATAAAAAATCAGTACAGTGGTTACTGTAACTAACTTTTATTTCCATGAAAACTAATCTAATACTGTTTTGCTTGCTGCTTTTACAAAGTTCTAATGGTCAGATCATCAGCAACTGGCCCCTTCTTAAACATTACGATCAGGAACATCTCCTGAATATTGCCTTGACGATGGGTGGTATTGGCACCGGAACGGTTTCGCTGGGCGGAAGGGGCGAACTGCGCGATTGGGAAATCATGAACAAACCCGGAATTGGTTATAGCACAGTTACAAAGGGGAATGATGCCCCTTTTTTTGCGATCTATGTACAGCCTCAAGGCGGGCCATCGATCACCCGCGCCCTGATTGGCCCTGTACACCCAAGCGAATATCAGCATTTCGAGGGCCGTCCGGTTAACCAGCATGGTTTTCCCCGGTTTGCAGAAGCCAGCTTTGATGCTGCCTATCCGGTTGGGGTGGTGAACCTTTCAGATAAAAGTTTACCGGTAAAAGTGAAGATCATTGGTTTTAACCCATTGGTGCCGGGAGATGCCGATGCCAGCGGGTTGCCGGTTGCCGTTTTAACTTACGAAGTAACCAATATAACAGACAAACCCATTCAGGTTTCGGTATGTGGGTCGATGCGCAATTTCGTAGGAAAAGATGGCAGCAAATACCATATTGACTGGAAGGGCGACCGTATTCCTCAAGGTGCAAAAGACAATCAGAATGCATTCAGGCAGCAGAATGGCCTCAGCGGTATTTTCATGTATTCCGATAGCCTGCCTAAAAACGATGCGGCCTGGGGAACAATTGCCCTGGTTACTGATGAAACATCGGGAATCAGCTATCGGCGTTCTTCAGAACCAAATAACTGGCAAAGAGCAACCCTCGATTTCTGGGACGATTTCAGCGCCGATGGGGAACTGGCCGACAAAAAAAAATTGTACGACCATGATCCGATGGCTTCACTGGCAGTAAAAAAGGCGATTGCCCCTAACAGCAAAGAAACATTCAGGTTCTATATCACCTGGGATTTTCCGAACCGCTATGCCTGGTCGCCGGTGAATGCAGGAAATTATTACAGCACCAAATATGCCGATGCCTGGGAGGGCGCTTTAAAAATTATCCCTCAAATTCCTGCTTTGGAGCAAAGAACAAAACAATTCCTGAATGCATTTCTTTCCTCCACCTTGCCTGAAGAAGTAAAGGAAGCCGCTTTGTTCAATCTGAGCACCCTCAGATCGCAAACTGTTTTCAGGATACAGGACGGACACATGATGGGATGGGAAGGGGTGATGGACGAATTTGGGTCCTGCCAGGGATCTTGTACACATGTCTGGAATTACGAACAGGCAACACCTTTCCTGTTTGGCGAACTTGCCCGTACCATGCGCGATGTAGAATTCAATTATGCAACCGATTCAACAGGCCTGATGAGTTTCAGGGCCGCTTTGCCGCTGTCCAAAGCCACTTCAATAAAAATTGCCGCTGCCGACGGGCAAATGGGTTGCATCATGAAAATGTACCGCGATTGGCAGCTATCAGGTGATAATGAATTCCTGAAAACCAACTGGGCCAACATCAGGAAGGTACTTGCTTTTGCCTGGATCAAGGGAGGTTGGGATGCCAATCAGGATGGGGTGATGGAAGGATGCCAGCACAATACAATGGATGTGGAATATTATGGCCCGAATCCGCAGATGGAATTCTGGTACCTGGGTGCCTTGCGGGCCGCAGAGGAAATGGCAAAAGCAATGAAAGACAAGGAATTTGAAAAGAAATGTCACACTTTGTTTTTAAACGGAAGCAAATGGACTGATGACAATATTTTCAACGGTGAATATTATTTCCAAAAGATCATGCCTCCGGCATCAGCAAAAGACATTGCTCCCGGATTGAGGGCCGGCATGGGATCAATCAACCTTTCAGACCCCAATTTTCAGCTAGGCAAAGGTTGTTTGGTTGATCAGCTGGTGGGGCAATACATGGCGCATATCTGCGGGCTGGGGTATCTGGCCAGCGAAAAGAACATCAAAACAGCACTGAAGTCGATCATGAAGTACAATTACGTCAGTGATTTTTCGCCTTTGTTCAACAATATGCGTTCTTATGTGATGGGCGACGAAAGTGGACTGATAATGGCCAGTTGGCCCAACGGAAGGTTGCAAGTACCCTTTCCTTATTTTGCTGAATCGATGACGGGCTTTGAGTACACGGCTGCAGCAGGGATGATCTATGAGGGCCAAACTGCCAATGGTTTAACTTGCATTAAGAGCATACGCAACCGTTTCGATGGCCTGAAACGAAATCCATTTGATGAACCGGAATGCGGCCATCATTATGCCCGGGCAATGGCCAGTTGGGCAGCGGTTTTGGCACTCAGTGGCTTTCAATATTCAGGAATTGAAAAATCGATGAGTTTTACCTCCAACTCCGGAACCTACTTTTGGAGTAATGGCTCGGCCTGGGGAACCTGTAAAGTTGAAGCAGGGAAGGCAACCCTTCAAGTGTTGAGTGGCAATCTCGTGTTGGACCATTTTTTGCTGAATGGAAGCCCGGCAAGATTACCTCAACCTTTGTCGCTCAGGGAAGGCGGGAAGGTTCAACTCAATGTCAATTGACACGTTGCGGATTGTTAAATGGTAAAACAGTTAAACAAGTAAGAAGAATGATACCATGTGTTGTTTTTTTTGTTCAATAGTTTGAATCACTTCCGGAACAACTTCGATGATTTTTTGATGGGTGTGCTTTCAATTCGCTTCAAAGTATATACAGAATAGATGAATAGATTTAATCTGTAAATTAAAGAATATGGAAATGATAATTTTGGCACCACTGCAGGTAAACAGATGTTTGAAATGGAAATAGAAGGAAATGACCAGATATTTGTCCTGAAAGGAAATTTTATGAAAGAGGACTAGTGGTAGTAAAAATGAAGACTAATTACTGATTTTTTATTGTAAAAGCAGAATTAGGCAGTAGCCATGCAACTATTTCTTTTTTTTGCCATAAGAAATACCAATTTCTTCACCCGCTAGTACTTGCTTAAGGACTACTGAGAAATTGGCTTTAAATTCACCTACGTTTAAAACTTTCATAATATTTTTTTTAATCAAATATAATCAAACTTGACAAGTTGATAATTGTCTTGTCCTGTAATAGCCTTACAGAAAACTACTCACTTACTGGCAGGCCATGAGTATACTGGTGTTAAGCCGAATCCTGTATGGCCCTATCGGTTTTGGAGGTTTGCACCGAAGGCCTGTATTTTGGAATCGTGTATTCAGGGATCGGTTGCTGCATACAACAGAAGAAGAAAAAAAACAAATGAAAGGGTAATAGGAAAATGATGCCGTTAAAAGCTTTGTTTAAAATTACAGAAATAGGTAAGCCGGTAAGGATGATTATTTTTTTATAATGGAATATAAAACCGATGGCTCCGGAAAGTATGGGCATTTAAATTGCTGACTTACTCAGCCAATGAAGAAATCCATACAATGATATATTGCACCCAATTTTGTTTTTGATAGCCCGATAAAGTAAAATATACATCATTTGACTGGTTGATAAATACTTTGCCCCCCTTTTATTGTATTAAAAAATAAATTATAGTTTTATCATCCTGATTAAAAATTTTTTTATGTTGAATCCTGTCAAAACCGGCCTTTTATCCTACGGAATGTCCGGCCGTATTTTTCATGCACCGTTTTTAGCATCAAATCCAGGCTTTAATTTTAAGGCAGTGGTAGAGCGCCATGAAAAAAAAGCGGTATTAAAATATCCGGGGATTATCAGTTATAACAGTGTGGAGGAATTGCTTAATGATGATTCTATTGAACTGGTGGTGGTAAATACCCCAAACAATACCCATTATGATTTTGCACTGAGTGCCCTGCAAGCCGGCAAACATGTGCTGCTGGAAAAACCGGCTACTGTTACAACTAAAGAGTTAAATACTTTATTTGACTATAGCAGGCAGCTGAATAAACACTTGATGGTGTATCAGAATCGCAGGTATGACAGTGGTTTTTTATTGATGAAGCAAATGATAGAAAGTGAAAAGCTGGGAAATGTGATAGAAGTGCATTTGCGGATGGACCGTTACCGTATGGCTATTGGGCCAAAAATTTTTGCAGAAAATAATGAGATTCCGGGAAATGGACTGCTCTATAACCTGGGTCCGCATTTACTGGATAATGCCATCAGCCTGTTTGGAAAACCGGTTAGTTTTCAAAAAACTACGGGTATTTATAGAACTGCGTCCAGGGTGGTGGATTATTTTCATTTTCACCTGCACTATCCCAATCAACTGAATGTATTCCTTACTTCCGGGTTACTAATGGCTGAACCGGGATATGGGTTTGTTGTGAATGGAACAAAAGGTAGTTTTATGAAGTATGCAGCAGACCCCCAGGAAAAACAACTCGATGGGGGCATGATGCCCACTCACCCTGATTTTGGAAAAGAAGGGGATGGTTATCTGGCTAAGCTTGTTACTATTGGGGAGGATAGCCAAAGAAAGATAGAATGGCTTGCTGCACCCAGGGGAAATTACAATGCAATTTTTACTGCAGTGTATGAAACGGTGCGGAATGGGGTGCCTTTTCCGGTGAAAGAAGAACAGGTTTTATGGCAGCTGGAAATGCTTGAAGATTAGCAAATAGTTATGAATAATTATAAAAAAAATATTAAAATAACGCGCATTAATTGCAAAGAAATGAGTATATTAGCAGATAGTATTCACCCTGTAAAAAGGGATGATCCGGCTATACAAATTACACATGTGCAGGTTCTTTGACATCGTTTATCTGTCTGTTGGGATAGCCGGCTGCAGAGTAGGTAAACAAACGAAATGGTTGAAAGCTATAGTCTTATAAACTCATTTGGTTTTCTACCAGGATCTTGCGGAGATTGATTAACCCATAGCGCATCCTGCCCAGGGCAGTATTGATGCTGGTTTCTGTGATCTCGGCAATTTCCTTAAAGCTCATGTCTGCATAATGGCGCAATACGATGACTTCACGCTGTTCTTCCGGCAACTGATTCAGCATTTTACGGATGCGTTCATGGCTTTGACTTTGAACCAGTTTGGTATCGGCACTTTCCTGGTTTACATTCAGGATCTCAAAAATATCTTTGTTATCGCTGTAAATGACATTGCTGCGTTTGGCTTTCCTGAAATAATCCACACATAAATTATGGGAAATACGAAGGGCCCATTGTAAGAATTTGCCCTCTTCATTATAGCGGTTAGACCTTAAGGTATCAATGATTTTAATAAATACTTCCTGGAACATGTCCTCTGCCAGGTACTTGTCCTTCATTAAAAAAAGTATCGAAGAGAATATTTTCTCCTGATACCGCGTTATCAATATTTGGAAGGCGTCCTGATTGCCTTCCTGGAATGAACGGATTAAATCCGTATCCAATGCCTGTTGCAGTGGTTTCATGCTTTATGGTTTTTGAAACACTTGAAAAAATAATAGGATTATTGGATAGGCGGAACCAAATCGGTGCGGCTGTAACATACATTACGGTTGCAGAGATTTTCAATTCTCAATTTGAAATTAGATGTAAATAGCAGACCCACAAAGTTTTGTGCCATTCTGTTAATAATTATTTAGAAGTGGAATGCTTATTCACACTTTTTTTGGCACCGGTTTTAAACATAACCCAGAATATTCTGTTTATTTGTTGAAGATATGGCAATCAGGAAATCAGAAACCGGAACATTGGATATAAACAGTAAACGCAAAACTTCCGATAATATTTTAGTGAAGGGTGCAAGGGTGCATAATTTAAAAAATATTACGGTTGAATTTCCCAGAAATCAATTTATTGTAGTGACCGGTGTAAGCGGAAGCGGTAAGTCGTCCCTTACCATTGATACCCTTTTTGCGGAGGGCCAGCGCCGCTATGCAGAAAGTTTAAGTGCTTATGCCCGTCAGTTTATGGCCAGAATGGTAAAACCGGATGTGGATTATATCAAAGGGCTTTGCCCGGCAATTGCCATTGAACAAAAAGTGGTTACCCGCACTCCGCGCAGTACGGTAGGCAGTATGACGGAGATTTATGATTATATGCGCCTGCTCTTTGCCCGTGCCGGCAAAACCATTTCTCCCATCAGTGGCAATGAAGTGAAAAAAGATGATGTGCCCGATGTAATCCATGTAGTGAAGGGCATTCAGAAAGGAACGAAGATGATGATACTTGTGCCTTTCAGGCAGCATGCCAAACGCGACCTGAAAGAGGAACTGAATATTTTAATGCAAAAGGGGTTTAGCAGGATCGGTTTCATGACAGACCCCAAATTGCCCTTAACTGCACACCGGATTGAAGATGCCCTGGAAATGGGGGAAACAGAACTGAAAAAACTGTTTAAGAATACAGGGAAACAGGAATCACTGAAGAGTGGGAGTGCTTTTGTAATCATCGATAGGTTAGTAGCAAAAGAAATGGATGAGGATGACCTGCATCGCCTGGCGGATTCTATTGGTACGGCTTTTTATGAGGGGGAGGGAGAAATGTTTCTGGAAATTGAGGGGGTAGGCCTGCGCCAGTTTAGTAATAAGTTTGAACTGGATGGGATTCAGTTTGAAGAACCGGTACCTAATTTATTCTCTTTTAATAATCCTTATGGCGCCTGCCCTACCTGTGAAGGGTTTAGTCAGGTATTGGGCATTGATGCCGAACTGGTGATACCCGATAAACGCCTGAGTGTATATGAAGGGGCCGTTGCACCCTGGAAGGGGGAAAAACTGGTTTGGTGGAAGGACCAGTTTATTAAACATGCCAGGGGGTTTCCGATTCATAAACCTATTGCCGACCTGAGTGAGGAACAATACAAAGAGTTATGGACGGGCGTAGGCCATGCTTCCGGTATTGACGATTTCTTTAAAGAAGTGGAGCAGAACCTGTACAAAGTGCAGTACCGGGTATTGCTCAGCCGGTACCGGGGAAGAACAACCTGTCCTGATTGTGGGGGATACCGTTTACGGAAAGAAGCTTTATATGTGAAAGTAGGGGGTAAACATATTGGCCAGTTATGCGAAATGCAGGTGAAGGACCTGAAACAATGGTTTGATGACCTGGTATTGAATGAGCATGACCGGCAGGTGGCGAAAAGGATTTTACTGGAAATTCACCAAAGGATTGCCACTTTAATGGATGTGGGATTGGGTTACCTGACCCTGAACAGATTGGCGAATAGTTTAAGTGGTGGGGAGAGCCAGCGCATACAGCTAACCCGGAGTCTGGGTTCTAACCTGACTAATTCTTTATATATACTGGATGAGCCCTCTATTGGGTTACATTCCAGGGATACGGTTCGACTCATCAGCGTGTTGAAAAACCTCCGTGACCTGGGTAATACCGTGGTGGTGGTGGAACATGATGAAATGATGATGCGGGAAGCGGATTATATTATTGATATGGGTCCATTGGCCTCGCACCTGGGTGGAGAAGTGATTGCAGAGGGGAATTATGACCTGCTAATTGCAAACCCGGAGAGCCTGACCGGCAGGTACTTAAATGGGAGTTTACGTATTGAGCCGCCAGCAGTTTTGCGTAAATGGAACCGGAGTATTACCATTGAAGGGGCCAGGCAGAATAACCTGCAGCATATTACGGTGGAATTTCCACTGAATGTACTTTGTGTCGTGAGCGGGGTGAGCGGAAGCGGTAAAACCACATTGGTAAAACAGATCTTATATCCGGCCCTGCAAAAGATAAAGGGGGAATTTGCAGAAAAAGTGGGTTTCTATCAATCCATTAAAGGGGATATTGATTCGATTTCCCAGGTAGAACTGGTGGACCAGAATCCAATTGGGAAATCATCCCGCAGCAATCCGGTTACCTATATTAAGGCTTATGATGAGATCAGGGAACTGTATTCCAAACAGCCCTTATCTAAGATCAGGGGCTTTATGCCCAAGCATTTTTCCTTTAATGTGGATGGCGGGCGATGCGATGCCTGTAAAGGGGAAGGCGAACAGGTGGTGGAAATGCAGTTTCTGGCTGATGTTCACCTGACCTGTGATGTATGCGGTGGTAAACGTTTTAAGGAAGAAGTGCTGGAAGTACAGTATAATGGAAAGAGTATTTATGATGTGCTGGATATGAGTGTGGATGAAGCCATTGAATTTTTTAAGGAAGAAAAGAATATCCGCAATGCCATACAGCCCTTGCACAATGTGGGCTTGGGCTATATTAAACTGGGACAATCTTCCGATACCTTATCCGGTGGGGAAGCCCAAAGGGTGAAACTGGCCAGCTTTTTAGGAAAAGGGAAGGGGCATGGGAATATCCTCTTTATTTTTGACGAGCCTACCACGGGATTGCATTTTCATGATATTAAAAAATTACTCGCTTCTTTTAATGCACTGATAGAACAGGGGCATTCCATATTGGTGATTGAACACAATACTGATGTGATTAAATCGGCCGACTGGTTAATTGACCTGGGGCCGGAAGCGGGGGATGCCGGAGGGAATCTTGTTTTTGCAGGAAAACCGATGGATATTAAGAAAGTAAAAGAGAGTTATACCGGGAGGTATTTATAAATTTCAGGAACTGGTTTAAAAAATTTGTGAAGAAGAAATGGGCCGGATGACCGGAATAAGGGGTAAAATGATATTTTTTTTGTTGTTTAGAAGCCTGATAGCATTGATTTTAAGGTTATTTTCCACAATTTATATATTTTTTTGCACTTAATTTTCATAATTCGGTTGTGTTCTAATATCTTTGCAGCCCCAAAAATCGTATGTCTAAACAACCGCTGATCAAACAAGATGGAATTATTCTGGAAGCATTGAGCAATGCAATGTTCAGGGTGAAGCTGGAAAACGGCCATGAAATTCTGGCCACCATCTCAGGTAAAATGAGGATGCATTATATCAGAATTTTACCGGGTGATAAAGTGGGTGTGGAAATGAGTCCGTATGATTTAAGCAGGGGCAGGATCATATTCAGATATAAATAATTGCTGTAAGCTAAATATTATAATTATGAAAGTAAGAGCTTCCATTAAAAAGCGCAGTGCAGACTGTAAGATAGTGAAGAGAAAAGGCAAGCTGTATGTAATCAACAAAAAGAACCCCCGGTTTAAGCAACGCCAGGGATAATCTTGATTTGTAAATTAGTAATTGAAAATTTAAAATAGAACTATGGCTCGTATTGCCGGTATCGATTTACCAAAAAATAAAAGAGGCGAAATTGGTCTTACCTACATCTTTGGTATTGGCCGTTCTACTGCCCAGTACATTCTTACCAAAGCTGAAATTGACTTTGATAAGAAAGTAAACCAGTGGAATGATGATGAACAAGCAGCAATCCGTAATATCATTAACAACGAATTTAAAGTTGAAGGTGCATTACGCAGTGAAGTACAAATGAGCATCAAACGTTTATTGGATATTGCCTGTTATCGTGGTTTGCGTCACAGAAAAGGTTTACCGGTTCGCGGACAGCGTACCAAAACCAACAGCCGTACCAGAAAGGGTAAACGTAAGACGGTTGCCGGTAAGAAGAAAGCACCTAAAAAATAATAAAAATAATCAGGAGCTCATTGCAAATTGCTTTGAGCTTTTGGTTTTTTATAAAACTGCTGGATAATTGCGCAATTGCGCAGCAGGAGGCAGATAAATTTCAGACGATTACCTCAAAAAGTTAACAATGGCTAAAACAGCAAAAGCACAGAACAGCGCGAAAGCGGCTGCAAAAAAAAGAGTAGTAAAAGTTGATGCAGCAGGTGATGTACACATCAATGCTACTTTCAACAATTTAATTATTGCATTCACCAACAAACATGGTCAGGTGATTTCCTGGTCTTCTGCCGGTAAAATGGGATTCCGTGGTTCTAAAAAGAATACTCCCTATGCTGCACAGATGGCTGCTGCAGATGCTGCAAAAGTTGCGGCAGATGCTGGTTTGAAAAGAGTGGATGTATATGTAAAAGGACCGGGTTCCGGCAGGGAAGGTGCTATTCGTTCTGTATCCCAGAGCGGTATTGAAGTTACTTCTATTAAAGATGTAACCCCTTTACCACACAATGGTTGCCGTCCTCCTAAAGCAAGACGCGTATAATTCTAATAGTTCTTACTATAATATTGATAAGCCAAAGGCTTTCATTTACACAAAGGGCGTGAGATTAATTTTTTACGATTTTTTACAGATCAAAGCGCCGATTCAAAAAAAATCGAAATGAAACAATACTATGGCACGTTACACAGGTCCGAAGACCAAAATCTCCAGAATTTTCGGAGAGCCTATTTTAGGCAATGGAAAATGGTTGGGAAAAAACAGCAATCCTCCCGGCCAGCATGGTGCATCCCGCAAACGTAAAACTTTAGGCGAGTATGCAGTGCAGCTGAAAGAAAAACAAAAAGCTAAATACACTTATGGTGTATTGGAACGCCAGTTCCGTAAAACTTTTGAAGAAGCTTCCCGTATCAAAGGTGTTACCGGTGAAAACTTAATCAAATTACTGGAAGCACGTTTAGACAACGTTGTATTCCGTATGGGATTAGCTGCTTCACGTCCTGAAGCAAGGCAATTGGTTGCACACAAACACATTACTGTAAACGGAGAAGTTAGAAATGTACCTTCTTATTCCTGCAAAGCCGGTGATGTTATTGCTTATAAAGGTAAAAGCGGAGATAACTCTTCCATTACCAGTAAAGCACGTGGCAAGAACCCTAAGTTTGGTTGGTTAGACTGGAATGAAGCTGAAAAGAAAGGCACTTTTGTTACTTATCCTGAAAGAGAAAATGTTCCTGAAAACATTAAGGAACAACTGATTGTGGAATTGTACTCTAAATAGTAGTACAGTTGTGTGAGATAACCCGGATGCCAATAGGATAACCGGAAACAAATAAATCATCAAAAAAAATACGGAGTATAAAATGGCTATTTTAAACTTCCAGAAGCCCGATAAGATCGTTTTGCAGAAAGCTAATGATTTTGAAGGACAATTTGAATTCCGCCCGCTTGAACCAGGATTTGGTTTAACCATTGGGAATGCTTTACGCAGAGTGTTGTTAAGCAGCCTTGAAGGTTATGCCATTATTGGTATCAAAATTGAAGGCGTGGATCATGAGTTTGCAACTATTAAAGGGGTAACTGAAGATGTAACTGAAATCATCCTGAACCTGAAACAGGTTCGTTTCACTAAAATAGTGGATCATGATGTTAGCAGTGAGAAAATTAACTTATCTGTTAAATCCCGCACTGAATTTACTGCAGGCATGATTGGTGAAGTTTCACAGAACTTTCAGATTATGAATCCTGAATTGCTGATAGCAACTTTAGACAGTTCTTCCAAACTTGATATTGAATTAACTATTGCCAAAGGCCGTGGTTATGTTCCTGCAGAAGAGAACAAAAGCAAAGAAGCTCCATTTGGTTATATTGCAATTGACTCTATTCATACTCCCATCAAGAATGTGAAATATACCATGGAGAACTATCGTGTGGAACAGAGAACTGACTATGAAAAGTTGATTCTTGATGTGGCTACAGATGGTACCATTCATCCTGAAGAAGCTGTTAAACAGGCATCCCGTATCCTGATTCAGCATCTGATGATCATCACAGACGAAAATATTACTTTCGATAACAAGGAAGATAAGAAAGAAGATGTGGTGGATGAACAAATTCTGCAACTGCGTAAAGTATTGAAAACACCACTGGAAGATTTAGACCTTTCTGTTCGTGCATTCAATTGCTTAAAAGCAGCAAAAATCAACAGCCTGAGCGAATTAGTACAATACGAACAGGAAGATTTGATGAAATTCAGAAACTTTGGCCAGAAATCTTTAAGTGAAATTGAACAGGTGTTAACTGAAAGAGGTCTGAGCTTTGGTATGGATTTAGTTAAACTGGGATTAGACAATTTAGATAACTAATCTATTTTTTAAACCGTTTCTTAACAGAAACAACTGTTGCAAATCCTGACACGGTGCAACAGCTAAAACTTGAAATGTCATGCGTCACGGAGACAAAATCAACAACCTGGGCCGTAAGAAAGCCCACAGAGCAGCATTACTGAGCAATTTAGCCAGCCAGCTGATTGTGCACAAACGTATCGTTACCACTTTAGCAAAAGCAAAAGCTTTACGTACTTATGTTGAACCTTTACTTACAAAAAGCAAGAAAGGTGTAACTAAAGAACAGATCAGCCACCAGCACAGAATTGTGTTCAGCTATTTGCAGGATAAAGAAGCAGTAAAAGAATTATTTACTGTGGTTGGTCCAAAAATTGCAACACGCCCCGGAGGTTATTCCCGTATCATTAAATTAGGAATTCGTGTAGGTGATAACGCAGAACAGGCAATGATTGAACTGGTAGATTTCAATGAAATTTATGGTAAATCAATTGACAAAGCTGGTGAACCTGCTAAGAAAACCCGTCGTGGACGTGCTAAAAAAACTGAAACTGTTGCTACTGAAGCAGAAGCAGTGGAAGTTACAGCAGAAGCACCTGCATCAACCGAAGAAAAAGCGGCTGAATAAAATAAATGTTGAAAAGTTTATTATAGGAAGGCAGGACTTTTTGGTTCTGCCTTTTTTATTTTTGCAACCGAAAAAATAATTCTATACATGTCTCATACAGTACAACCTGCCATACTTTTGTTAGAAGATGGGCATATTTTTTACGGACAGGCTTTTGGAAAGATTGGAACTACCGTTGGTGAAATTTGTTTTAATACAGGAATGACCGGTTACCAGGAAGTATTTACAGACCCCAGCTATACCGGACAGATCATCATCATGAATAATGTGCATATTGGTAATTATGGAGTGAAAGATGCTGATGTGGAAAGTGATACCGTAAAAATACGTGGTCTGATTGCCCGAAACCTGGAAGAACAGTTTAGCCGTTTTATGGCGAATGGCTCTTTACAGGATTATCTGGTTGCAAATAATATAGTTTCCATTGAAGGGGTGGATACGCGTGCACTGGTTGCACATATCCGTACAAAGGGTGCTATGAACTGTATTATTTCTTCTGAAATTCTGGATGAAGACCAACTGAAAGCAGAACTGGCTAAATGTCCCAATATGGACGGACTGGATCTGGCTTCTGAAGTTTCTACCACTGTAGAATATGAAGCTGGTGATGTAAATGCAGCATTGAAAGTGGCCGTACTAGATTTCGGGATCAAAAAAAATATCTTAAACTGTATGGTGGAACGTGGCATTCATGTACGTGTACATCCGGCCAATACGCCTTTAAGCAGACTGAAAGAATTTAAACCGGATGGATATTTTATTTCCAACGGACCCGGCGATCCGGCAGCATTGCCTTTTGCCATTGATACCATTAAAGGGATCCTGGCAGAAAATAAACCTTTATTCGGGATTTGTTTAGGCCATCAGTTACTGGCACTGGCCAATGATATTCCAACTTTTAAAATGCACCATGGGCACAGGGGACTGAACCACCCGGTTAAAAATATAATCACAGGCTTATGCGAGATCACTACCCAAAACCATGGTTTTGGTGTAGATCCGGAAGCAGTGCGCAAACATCCGGGAATTGAAATTACCCACCTGAACCTTAATGATGAGAGTATTGAGGGGATCAGGGTAATTGGTAAACCGGCTTTTAGTGTGCAATACCACCCGGAAGCAACACCGGGCCCGCACGATAGCAGGTATCTATTTGACAATTTTGTAGCTTTAATGCATTCAACTAACTAATCTCCGAAAGGAGATTTTTTATTTATGATAGCATGGAGTATTTTCATCCTATGAAAAATTGGTTCTTTTTACTTGTTTTTGCCGCTTTACTTATTGCTATTTATTTTCTGGGAAAGAAAAACGGTTGCAGTGAAACCCGCACCACCATTATTGAAAATATTGTCAGTATTAAACAAATTGCTGAGCTCTCTACACTGGAAGTAAAGGGTACCTGCACGGTAAAATTGTCTAATGCCAATCAGGAAGGCGACTGGTGGAATAAGATGAAGGATTACCTGATGGAAAATACTTTACAGGTGACTGTGCCCTATACTGCCAAATTTGGGGTGGATATGAGCCAGCCGGATTTTACTGCTGTGATTAAAGATTCTACCGTGAATATTCATTTGCCTGGTTGTAAGTTACTGAGCCTGCAATTGAGGCTGGATGAATTACAAACCATGAACCAGACAGGTATTTTGGCCAGTACCACTATTTATGACCTGACCAAAGCCGAGAAAACATTGTACCAGCAGGTGATGCAACAGTTATCTGCCAATACAGCGCTGATTACGCAGGCACAGCAATATACCGCTGCAGTGTATACCAAAATATATTCACCGGCAGGCTACCATGTTGTCTGTACATTTGGTAAAAAGTAAAGCGATTATTGAACTTATTCTATTCTAAATCAGTATCATGAAAATTGCGATCATTAATGGGCCGAATTTGAATTTGTTGGGGAAAAGGGAACCCACTGTTTATGGGAACCAATCCTTTGAAGCTTATTTTGAAGCATTGAAGGCTTTGTTTCCGGATATACAATTTGTCTATTTTCAAAGTAATATAGAAGGAGAGTTGATTAACGAAATTCAGAAAGCTGGTTTTGAAATGGACGGGATTGTGCTTAATCCCGGAGGATATACTCATACTTCGGTGGCCATTGGGGATGCTATTGCGGCTATACCGGCACCCTTGATTGAAGTACATATTTCCAATGTGCATGCAAGGGAGGAATTCCGGCATTTATCGCATGTTTCTGCTAAAGCAGCAGGGAGTATTATTGGGTTGGGACTGAAAGGCTATGAACTGGCAGTGCGCTGGCTTACTGAAAAAAAATAAGGATATGCAATTGACTTATAACAAGCGTTTATATTATTTACTTGCTTTTACCATATTGATTAAAATACTGGTTGGTGCTTTGCTGGAGCTGGGTAATGATGAAGTGTATTATTATACTTATGCATTCCAGCCCGACTGGAATCATTTTGACCATCCGCCCATGGTAGGTATACTGATCAGGTTCTTTAGTTTGAACCTGCACTGGCTGAGTGGATTGTCTTTACGTCTTGGGGCCATTTTAAGTTGTGCCGTAGCTACTGTTTTTATTTTTAAAACCGGTAAGCTGATCAGTTCTGAAAAAATGGGCTGGTATGCGGCTCTGATCTATAATTGTTCTGTTTATACCGGTATTATTGCCGGGCTGTTTATATTGCCTGATTCCCCGCAAATGCCTTTCTGGACAGCGGCGCTTTACCTGATGAGCAGGATTATAGTAAAAGAAGAGAATACAAAAACATGGGTATGGCTGTTACTGGGTTTAGTAATTGGTCTGGCAACATTAAGTAAGGTACACGGACTGTATTTATGGGCTGGTTTTGGGTTGTTTATTTTGTTGAAGCGCCCAAGATGGTTACTGAACTGGAGGCTTTACCTGGCTGTTTTGATTACTATTTGCGCGATAATACCCATCTATTACTGGAATGTGCAGAATAATTTTATTACCTATCGTTTTCATTCAGAAAGGGTAACTCATCATACAGTGGACTTTGGTTCTTTTATGCAGGAAATAGTGGGTGAGTTTGCTTACCAGAACCCGGTAATTTATATTCTGCTGATAGTTGGGGTAATTTATCTGATAAAGAACCGTACCATATTTTCCTCTACCTTACTGGTATGGCTGCTGAGTATGGGGGTGCCGATGCTGTTGTTATTCTGGGGAGTATCTTTATTTAACCCTACTTTACCACACTGGAGTGGTCCTGCTTTTATACCTTTCTTTTTTATAGCAGCCCGTTATTGTGAACTGAAAAAGGGAAATGCTATCCTACCTGTATTTATAAAAATAGCAGGAGGATTAGTTTTATTTATTCTGGTATTTGGAACAGCTTTTATACGATTAGCCCCATTTAATATAGGAAGCCAGAAAGCTGAAAATTTTGGAGAATACTGTCCAACGCTGGACCTCAGTGGCTGGAATGATTTTGGTAAAACTTTTACTGAATTGGCTAAAGCGGATGTAGCCAGTGGTAATATGCGACCTAATTCCCCCCTATTGATTAATAAGTGGTTTCCAGGGGGGCACCTGGAATTTTATGTATCCCGTCAATGTGGCTTACCTGTAATTGCAGTAGGTAAGCTGGAAGATGCACATAAGTTTGCGTGGCTGAATAAAGACAGAAAATCCCTTCAATTGGGAGATAATGCTTATGCAATAGTTCCTTCCAACTTACCCCTGGATGTGCAAAAAGCTTATGGAAATTATTTCCGTACTATTGATGCGCCGGGAGTGATTGATCAGGTGCGGAATAATGGGGTTGTGCGGAGGTTTTATATTTACCGGTTAAAAAATTGTATTAAAGTTCCGGATCCGATACTGCCCTAAAGGTTAATCGGACCCCTTATCAGGCACCACAACCTGTGCCGGTTTAACGAGTATTTCTTCTTCTTTTTTACCAAAGATCTTTTCAAAGTCCTTGGTATAAGAAATACCCACGCCCTGGCGCAATACCCTGCCGAAAGTGCCGGACTGGTTATCCAGGCTATTTTTACTGAATAATATACCCCGAAGTTTTTTATCCTTAGAAATAATAAATTGCACATTAATATCTGGCAGCCATTGTGTGCTGGTATTACTATTACTGGTATTAGCGGTACCAAAGCCTACATCCAGGTCTCCGCCCACAGAAACGATAACATTATCATTAAAGAGGTTATAGGCCACTTTAAAATTAAACCGGCTTCTGTCAAATCCGGTGGACTGGGAAGAAGGTCCGGTTCCTGTACCACCATTACTGATGGAGAAATTGGTACTGTTATACACATAAGTACCCACATCTATATGTAACCGGTTATCATGGAAAACTTTTAACAGCAGGTTGGAAATAGATTTATTGAGTTCCTTGGTGATCATGGAAGAAATAGTATTGACACCGATGGAGGAGAAATTGATATTGGCACCGCCGGAGCTGCTTCCATAAGGGGCAAACATATCAAACACGATGAGGTAACTCACCTGTTTCAGGATTTCATTTTCATCATTTTCCATCTGGTTAATGAGCTGTGTAAATACAGGGTCTGAATTAACCGGGCTGCTTTGGGGGAATGATATTTTAAAATGAATGGTAGGTTTAGTTAGTTTATCTGTGAGTAAGGCACTAACATATACAGGGCCCCGGTAAGATTTTGTGGAAGTGTTTTGCAGGTTGATCTGGTTGCTTAACAGGTCTGCCACGCTTACATTTTCTGCAGTATACTGGGCTGTGATTTTAATTTCTGCATTCAGGGGGTCTCCATTCCATTCAATATAATTACCTGCATCAGCTTTTAATACAAAGGGTTTACGGATGATGGACTGGAAATTAAAATCATAATTTCCATTGTCGATATTATACCGGCCAACGATAGATAAAGGGTCTTTGGTACCTACTTTAATTTTAAGCCTTCCATTGCCGGTTGCTTTGATCACATCACCGCTTAAAGGATCCATGATCACATCAATTTTAACTTTGTTGTTGGCGGTCAGGTCCATGTCTACCAGCAGGTTAAAATTTTCTTCATCGTCATCCATTGATATGATCTCTTTACCATATTGTTTAAAGACTATAAAATCTGCTTGTCCGCTTTCTTTACTTACTGAACTGGGAATATAGATATGAGAGGAATCATTGGCTTCGGCAATGATTTTCATAACACAGTTTTTTTCAGGCCCCTTAAAGCTAAGGTTTGCATTTCCAATGGCCCTGCCATAAAATTGCTGGTTATCTGTTGCTTTTGTATCCAGCATTAAGAGTTTATTGGTAGAAAGATTAAAGTCGAAGTTCATGTTCTTAAAACCTTTCTCGTATAATTTTCCTTTTACAAAGCCTTTGTTGTTCAGCTGATCATGGATGGTCATTTCTCCAAAATCAATGCCATCCTCTTGAAATTTAACCATTGCAGAGTCTATACGGTAATAGACCTGAGTATAATCTACTTTTAAGCTACCATTCTTAAGTTTTACGTTGCCCAGGAGCGCAGGTGATTGTGGATTGCCGGAAATGCTCAGGTCACCGGAAGCATATCCTTTCAGGTCGCTGAATATACCTTTCAGGAATTCCTGCAGAAAATTTATTTTAGTATTATTCAGGTGGATGGAAGTACTTAAAGGAGCTTCCACCGAATCTTTCAGGTCATAAAAACCGGAGGCATTAAAATCGTAATCTCTGTTCAATGAAACCGCATTAAAAGTAAGCAGGTGGGATTGGAGGGTATAGGCTGCATTTGCACTGATATCACCTACAGAATCATTATTATAGTGGAACTGTTCTGTTGAAAGGATAGCTTCTGCATTGAATTTACCATAAAAATCATGCAAATGGATTTCACCGCTTGTAACACCCTCCAGTTTCGGGTTTCTGAAAAACAGGGAAGTAATATCCCCCAGTACAATGTTTTTTAATTTAACAATGAGGTTATTTTTATTATCGCCATCTTCCTTTTCACTTTCTACCGAGATTTCCTGAAATCCCTGGGAAAATTTTACATTCTGTGCAGATACAAAATCTTTGGAGACCACAATTTCACCCTGTTTCTCCAGATCCCATTTCTTTTGATTGAGAATAAAGGAAGAAGGGGTGAAGTGAATTTTAACACCATCACTCAGGGTGGTGATTACAGCATTGATATCAGCTTCATTTAAAGTATTACTGGCACTGGTTTGTATAGAAACTGCAGATTGCCCGTTAGAAGATTTAATATCAAATTTTGAATTGGGAAATGCAAAACTATCACTTACCTGAATGGATGAAATTGTACCCAGTAAAAACAATGAATCCAGGTTACCCACTCCTTTGATGTCAGCGCCAGTGATGGAGAATTTTTTATAATTTCCAAAGGGGAGTTTGACATTCAAATTAAGGATATTGTTTTTTGTATTAACAGAACCAAAAACCGTAGCATCACTGAAACCGGATAGATTTTTATCAAACAGTTTCAAATAGGGTTCAATATAATTGGTTTTAACGGAGAAAGTAAAATCCTGGTCCGGTACAACTGTTGCAGGAGCGTTGATATATAAAGGGTAATAATGATGCAAAAAAGATTCAAAGCTCTTTTGTAAAGACATGATTTTAAAATCTCCTTTGATTTGGGCGCTGATTTCATTACTGCCCAGCTCTAATACCTTTTTATGATCGATAATGGCAGAGGAAAGGTTTAAGGAATCGAAACTTACTTTATCATCATCATTGCTGATGCTTGCATTCAGGAATTTAGCTGTTCCTGAAAAGTTATCAATATTGGTACCGCTGAAATTAACATCCAATAAACCGGTAATAAACAGATTGGTTTTGTAAAAATTGAGCGGTTTTAGGTTTGACTTGTTCAGATCGCCTAAAATATTGAAACTAGGGATTTCTTTGGTAAGGTCTACTTCTACCTGGCTTTTAAATTCCAGGTTAGGGTCATCGATATTAATTTCACCATTATAGTATTTCTTCTGGAATACGCCATTGGTGGTGATATTAGAGTAAGTATAATCATTAAAGCCAAGTTGACTGATATTACCCTCAATTTCTGTTTTCAGCTTATCTATAGAAAAGTTATTACCATTTATTTTACCATTAAAGTCAACTTTACCAAGTGTAGGGTAATCCAGAAATTTTCCAATATCAAATTGAGTAGTGGTAACGGAACCCGAATAAGTATCATCCTGTTTATCAGGGAATTTCATGGCCACATCTGCTGAAACTGCTCCGATATTGGTTGATAAGGTGCCAGCAGTTTTGAAGTCATAAATGGTACCATCAAAGGTTCCGCGGAATAAAATATCGCCCAGGGATTCCAGGTTTGGATTTTTTACCTGTCTTACAATGGGCAGGATGGTGGCAATATCACGGTAATTGGTTTTGACAATACCGTTATTAAAAATAATCCGTGTGGTATTGATATCCGGTAAACCGGTCATATTGAGTATACCACTGATATAGGATGTATTTCCTGCTTTTGCCACCAGGTTTTTGGCGGTAAAGTTTGCAACAGTACCCAGAAAGTCTCCATTCAGTACCACTTCCTTCTTCCATGATTTTAATGCAGGTGCAAAAAAAGCAATATCGTCGCTGTTAACTTTAGAATTACGGATTTTACCTTCCATTACCACATCATTGATATAATCACCAAAATCGTGATTAAAAGCTTTAAATTTCATAGCATAATAATCACCCACCCTGCTTTTGTTAGTTTGAAGGTCCAGATTAGCAAATTCCATGATTTGCGGGGTAACACGGTATTTGGCTTTCAGTCTTTTTAATTCAATGCCGGATCTTTCCCTGGCATTGAGGTCCACCTCCGACCTTAATGTGTCTTTATTTAAAACGGTATGATGAAATTTACCATTCAGCTTAGTAATATATATATGGCTGCCATCAAATTCAGGAAAGGGTTTATCCTGATCTGATGCAATACTAAGTGTGCCATTGTTCAGGGTGATGAGGTTGGTCTGAATATGGAGATTTCCCGGATTTAAGTGAAGTCCGGTATCTATAACTACCTTTTTAAGTCTTTTTTTATGCAATGAATCAGGTTCCAGACCATTAAAATCGGACAAGGCAAAATAGGGTTTATCAATGGTAACAGACTGGATTTTCAGCAGGCTTTTATTAAAGTCGATGGTATCTGCATCCACCATCAGGCTTTCTGCTTTAATATGCATCGCTTCTCCATGCCAGAGGTCATTTTCCAGAAAAGATACATGTTTAAGATTAACGACTTTCAGGTTAAGGGTAAAACTACTTTTCTTCTTTTTTGTGGTGGATTTAGGGGAACTGAAATTATCTGCAATAAACTGATAATTCCATACAGAATCTTTACGTTGCAATTTAATAACCGCATCTTCCAGTCCGAAGTATTTGATCTCAGCCCTGTCCTTGAAAAAAAACCAGTCAGTAATCCGCAGTTTTAAAGCACCAGCATATAATAAAGTATCTTTTTGTTTATCCCTTACCAGGATCCCTTCAATATTCATTTTATTGAACAGTGAAAATTCTACTTTCTTAACCTTAACTTCTGTCCCCAGTTCTGCGGATAATTTCTGAGTCACCATTTTAACGAGGGTGGTTTGAACTGTAGTTGACTGTAAAGCAATAAAAGCAATTAAAAAAAAGGATATGAAAATGATCCTGAAAGTTTTGAAACGGTAAAGCAGGTAAGCGATAATAATACACCCTGTAAGCGATAATAAGAATAAATAAGTAAAGTGAAAAATATCAGATGCTAAAAGAAATACGGCAATAAAGATAATTGCCGCAAGGGCGATCAGAAAACGGTGATTTATTTTTAAATACTTATTCAGAACCGGACTGTTTTTACAATAAAAATTAAAGGTACTTTCTCTTTATTCAAATTCAATACCAAACTAATTTATTATGCGTAAAATTATCAGGTTTTACGTAAGATACTGTTAAAGGAGATGATTTGTTGCAGCGTAGCAGGTAAAGTTTTATAGAAGTATTTAAAATATACGGGGGTTGATAAGGTCATAAATAATTTCAAGAGTCACTTCAGTAAAATCTTTAACGATAAGATCGGCCTGATCCAGTTCTTCTGCTTTATGGGTGGTTGTTAATGCAATAACAGCAAAACCAGCCTGTTTTGCAGAAAGCACACCGGAGACTGAATCTTCGAAAGCTATACAGCGGGATGGAGGAATCTCCAGTTCTTTAGCTGCAATTTCATAAATTTCAGGATGGGGTTTACCATGGGTGATATGAGTGGAATTAATCACTGCTTTGAAAAAATGCCTGACAGGTATATGGTCAAACATAAAACTGATATTTACCGGAATACCGGAAGTGGCAATAACCATTGGAATCTCTGCATTATACAGGGTTTCCAGTAAACTGATCAGTCCGTTTACCGGATGAATATGTGCAGCATATATGTCACGATAAATAGCTTCTTTTTCTTCGGTATATTGTTTGTTTTCTTCGGGGGTTAAATTGGGATGGAAAACATATTTCAGCACATCAGCATTTGTTTTGCCATTAAAATGGGCTACAAATTCTTCTGAAGTAAATGTTCTGTTCCTTCTTTTATAAAATTCCTGCCAGGATAAAATATGATATTCATTATTATCGATCATGGTACCATCCAGGTCGAATGCTATTCCGGGTTTCCCTGTAATCATAAACAGCTAAGGTTGTTTGGTTTCTCCTTTTAGGATACGTTCATTATATGCATGGCTCTGTCCAGCACCTTTAGGGATGCTTAAAGATTGCCAGTTTTCATTTTTGATCCATTTACCCAGGTACACAATTTGGCCTACATGATAGGGGTAATGTGCCAGTTGTCTTAAAATAGCATCAATAACCAGCAAGGGTTCTGTGCGGATATAAATGGTTTTGGAAAGGTCTTCCGGTTTGAGGCTCTCCAAAGTTGAGAGCAGGCAATTCCATCCGGTATTCCAGAAAGAAAGGATATCATCTTTACTGCATTCGGAAGTTTCAAATTCAGCATCCCTTTTACGCCAAGGTTTTTCTCCGTCTTCGGTAAGAAAGTTAGTCCACCTGCTAAGCATATTACCATATAAATGCTGCACAATAACAGCGATGCTATTATCCGATGCGGAAGGACTGATAAAAAAATCCTTTTCTTCGAGCTGTTCAAAGGTTTTATCGCCCAGCTCTTTATAATTTTTAAAACGTTTGATAGCGTTTTTCAGGAATTCATTTTCAATGGACATGCCTTGTTGTTAAAGTGATGAAATACATTGAAAGAAATGGTGACCGGATTTTTAAAATCCGGCAACACTATCATCTCCACGGCTATCAGCAGCTACTTCCCTTTTGCCATCTGCCAACACTTTAATTACTTCTGTTCTGCCAATTGCACCTCTTTCAGATAATTTATATCCCATGGTTAATAGCTGTGCTTTTACTTCTGCAGAAAAGCCCTTTTCTGTCATAATTTCATCGGGAAGCCACTGGTGATGAAATTTAGGTTTATTCACGGCATCGGAAGCATTCATGCCAAAATCAAGGATATTGATTAATGTCTGAAATACAGAAGTTGGAATGGTGGTACCACCCGGGGTACCAGCAACGATATAGGGATTATTATTTTTATCCAGTACAATAGTAGGCGTCATAGAACTCAACATTCTTTTACCCGGCTGGATGGCATTGGCTTCACCACCCACTGCTCCGTACATATTGGCAACACCAGGTTTTACACTAAAATCGTCCATTTCATCATTCATGATAAAGCCAGCACCTGCCACAACAGTTCTGCTGCCATAAGAATTATTAAGAGTAGTGGTAATGCTAACCATATTGCCATCCTTATCCATGATACTGATATGGGTGGTTTCTTCACTTTCTTTAATAGTACCAGCCTGGATATTGGTGCTTGGAGTAGCTTTGGAACTATCATAATCCGCCATTCTATGCTTGATATATGCATCACTGGTAAGGGTTTTAACAGGAACTTTCCAGAAATCAGGATCGCCCATAAATTCGGCCCTGTCTGCATACGATCTTCTTTCTGCTTCAACCATTAACTGGACACTTTTAACAGACTGAAAACCATATGTGGAGAGCGGCCTGTTTTCCATCATTTTCATTAACTGCCATACAATGATACCGCCACTGCTGGGGGGAGGCATGCCAATTACTGTATTGCCTTTATAGCTGAATGCCAGAACTGTTCTTAATTTAGCCTGATAATTTTTAAGATCTTCCAGTGTGATAATGCCATACCCTTTTTTCATTTCCTCCACAATCAGCTCTGCAGTTTTACCTTCATAAAAACCTTTCTGGCCTTTATCACGGATTCTTTTTAAGGTCTCGGCCAGGTCTTTTTGGATTAAAGTATCACCTGCTTTCCATTTGCTGTCTTTAACAAATGCAGAAGGAGCTGTACTGTTTTTAACCAGAGATTCATGTACGGAATTTAAAGCCATAGCTTCTCTTTCAGAAATGGCATATCCATTTTCAGCCAGATCAATTGCAGGTTGAATTAGTACTTTGAAAGGAAGTTTTGCATACTTATAAGTTGCAAATAAACCAGCAATGGTACCCGGTACGCCGCTGGCCTGGTGGCCATATTGCGACAACATGGTTTGTGCTTTTCCAGTGTTATCCAGATACATATCCCGGGATGCTTTGGATGGGGCTGTTTCACGGTAATCAATAGCAATATTTTCTCCTTTTGCATTACGACCAATTAAAAAACCACCACCGCCAATATTGCCGGCATTGGAATACACTACTGCAAGGGTAAGCTGAGTGGCGATAGCTGCATCAAAAGCATTACCACCCTGTTTCATGATTGCTGCACCTACTTCACTGGCCAGTGGATGGGCACAGGCAACAGAAGCTTTGTTAAAAGTTTGGGACTTCACTATAGTATAGTGGTAAGGGTCTACTGCTTTACCAGGACCAACAATACTGGAATGCTGGGCGGAAATAAAGGAAAAGCTGACTAATAAGACTGAAAAACAGAGTATGGTACTTTTCATTCCTGAAAATTAAGGTTTTTGCAAAAAAAACAGGAATAGATACGAACTGATTTTAAAATAATTGATAAACGGGGCTATTTTAAGTGCGAGGAAAGGGCCTTTAAATGAAGAAAGCCCTTTTTACAGGGCCTTGTTGGGTTACCAGGATTCGAACCTAGACAGACAGTACCAAAAACTGTAGTGCTACCGTTACACCATAACCCAATCCATTATCCGTATCTTTTCAGATTGGGCTGCAAAAATAGGGGTGAGGGCAAAATGTACCAAAAAAACATTACCGGTTTTGGAAATTAAACTGGTTTTTTCTTTCTTGTACTTTGAATAATGATGGTTTCTTCCATCAGTTTTGCCTCATATTCAATAATAATGATGACAGATTGCTTTGAAACTTCATCATACCCAAAATCTGGTTCTTCCGGATAATTAGGTTCATTAGACTCCGGCGAAGTAAAAAGCCGAGGGTTAATTCCGCTTTTTAAGAGGTATTGCTTTACCTGTTCTGCCCGATGGTGGGAAATTGGCATTTTATCTTTTGATTTTTCTTTCCTTCCTGCAAATCCGTAAATACTGATCTTTTTCAAGGTAATGGTGGTATCATCAGGAGCAACATCATTCAAAATAGCTTTAGCAGAATCTGTCAGTTGCCAGTCGTTTCTGTTAAACAGAACCTTTACTTTTACAGTATCATTGTCATTTGCAAGCAGAAAGTTAAAAAACAAAGTGGTGAGCAGAAATAGGATGCATTGTTTCATAGTGCAATTTACATTGAGATTCTTTTATTTCTAAATTACATAAGAATTCAGCTTTTAAAAATATACAATGGACAGGAAAAAATTTATTCAACAAACATCATTCGCATCAGCCGGATTGTTTTTTTCAAAATATGCTTTTTCAGGAACCGGTAATACAGATTTCCCTTTAGTGAGGGTGCCGGAAGCCCAGCGAAAATTTAAAAGCAAATCTGTAGAAGCATTAATTAATCAGGTTCAGAAAAAAATTGGCAACTCCGAAATTGCCTGGATGTTTGGCAACTGCTTTCCCAATACCCTGGATACAACTGTTGATTTTGAAATGATTAATGGAAAACCGGATACCTATGTTATAACAGGAGATATTGATGCCATGTGGTTAAGGGATTCAACTGCACAGGTTTGGCCTTATATTCCCTTATGCAGGGAGGACAAGGAATTGCAGCTACTGATTAAAGGCGTGATTAACAGGCAGGTAAAATGTATTTTAAAAGACCCTTATGCCAATGCATTTTATAAGGATGAAAATAAAATAAGTGAATGGAAATCTGATTTAACAGATATGAAACCAGGTATTCATGAACGCAAATGGGAAGTGGACAGCTTATGTTACCCTATCCGTTTAAGTTATGCTTACTGGAAAACAACACAGGATACCAGTGTTTTTGATGCACAATGGGGGGCAGCGATGGAGCTGGTGATTAAAACATTTAAAGAACAGCAAAGATTTGACAATAAGGGCCCCTATCATTTTCAACGCACAACGGCCTGGGCAACAGATGGAGTTCCTTTAAGCGGATATGGCTATCCTGTTAAACCAAATGGACTGATCTGTTCTGTTTTCAGGCCAAGTGATGATGCTACTATTTACCCTTATTTAGTACCCAGTAATTTTTTTGCAGTTATTGAATTAAAGCACCTTGCAGCAATTGCTCAAACAATAGTTCCTCAAAATAAGCTATCAGTAACAGCTGAGGCTTTGAGTAAGCAGATAGAAAATGCCCTTAGTGAAAATGCAATCATTGAAGTGAAAGGATTTGGTAAAATCTATGCTTATGAAGTGAATGGATTTGGCAGTTTTAATTTAATGGACGACAGTAATGTACCTTCTTTACTGGCATTACCCTATATGCATGCCGCTTTTGCAAAAGACCCGGTGTATATCAATACCAGAAAGTATATCTTATCTGACAGTAATCCGTTTTATTATAAGGGAGCAAGGACAGAAGGCGGAGGTAGTCCGCATACGGGTGCAGATATGATCTGGCCTTTAAGTATAATTTTAAGAGGGTTAACTTCTGATAATGATATTGAAATAAAAAAATGTATCAGCCTGTTGCAGCAAACACATGCAGGAACCGGTTTTATGCATGAGTCTTTCCAAAAAGACCATTATGAAGATTTTACCCGTAAATGGTTTGCCTGGGCGAATACGATTTTTGGGGAATTTATCTGGAAAGTTTACCAAACCAAACCTTATTTACTGAATTAAATAAATAATATGATGAGTACAAAACTGATATTGGTTGCTTTGTTTGTAATATCTATGCTAATAATGTCTTTTAGGTTTGACAGGAAAAAGAAAATTTTGTTTTTTGGAGATTCCATCACTGAGATGGGCATGCAATCCGGCGGATATATAAAACGGGTTGATTCCCTGATTTATAATTCCGGATTACAGGATCAGTATGAAACTATTGGTGCCGGAATTGGGGGAAATAAAGTAACCGACCTGTATTTGCGTTTGGAAGAAGATGTGCTTGCAAAAAATCCTGATATTGTTGTAATCTATATTGGCGTAAATGATGTATGGCATAAGATGGGTTCCGGGACTGGAACTGATTATGACAAATTTGGAAAATTTTATAAAGCCATTGTAAGAAAGCTGCAACAGGCGAATATTAAAGTAATACTGGCTACACCTGCAGTAATTGGAGAAAAAACAGATTTCAGTAACCAGCAGGACGGGGATTTAAACCAGTACAGTAACTGGATCAGGAGTTTTGCCGCTCAAAACAGTTTGCCATTGGTAGATTTAAGGAAGCTATTTCTGGACTATAATTTGGCCAATAATCCAAATAATGCAGAAAAAGGAATTTTAACTGTGGACAAGGTACACCTGAATGCCAGGGGAAATGAAATAGTTGCTGAAGCTTTTTGGAAATCTATACAGGCTATTAAATAAAGGAAATAAAACAGGTCAGGCTTTTGAAAGAAGGCCCGACCTGTTCTTATATTATTTCGTGATAACGAGGTAATAGTTTTTCTTGCCTTTTTGCACCAGCAGGTATTTGTTTTGCAAAAGATCTGCAGTGGATATGGTTGTTTTCTCTGCAGTAACCTTCAGTTTATTAATACTGATTCCACCTCCCTGCCACATTTTTCTGGCTTCACCCTTACTTGGAAAAATTTTGGTATCTGACATAAAAGAAACCAGATCGTACCCGTTTAACAGTTCTGCCTGGCTGATTTCTACAGTGGGAACACCTTCCAGAACCTGTAACAATTGTTCTTCATTCAGGCTTTGTAAAATTTCGGCCGTATCATTACTGAATAAAATTTCACTTGCCTGGATAGCAAAATTGTAATCTTCCGGGCTATGGACAAAAATGGTGAGCTGTTCTGCCAGTTTCTTCTGTAAAGAGCGCTGATGCGGAGCCGCATCATGTTCATTGATCAGGCTGTCAATTGTTTCTTTTGGTAAAAGGGTAAAGGTTTTGATCCATTTTTTGGCATCCTCATCTGTGGCATTTAACCAGAACTGGTAGAACTGATAGGGAGAAGTTTTTTTAGCATCCAACCAGATATTTCCTTTTTCTGTTTTGCCAAATTTACCACCATCTGATTTGGTTACAAGCGGGCAGGTAAATGCAAAAGCTTCTCCGGCAGATTTACGGCGTATCAGTTCTGTTCCGGTTACAATATTTCCCCATTGGTCGCTTCCCCCCATTTGAAGTTTGCAACCTTTATTTTCATAAAGCCAGTAAAAGTCATAACCCTGCACCAGCTGATAGGTAAATTCAGTAAAACTCATTCCGGTTTCGCCTTCCAGCCTTTTCTTAACACTATCCTTCGCCATCATATAATTAACGGTGATATGTTTACCTACATCCCGGATAAAATTTAGAAAACTGAAATTTTTAAACCAATCGTAATTGTTCACCATTACCGCAGCATTAGGCTTAGTACTGTCAAAATCCAGAAATTTTTCCAGTTGTTTTTGTACACAGTCCAGATTATGCTGTAATATTTCTTCACTTAATAAGTTTCTTTCTTCGCTTTTGCCGCTGGGATCGCCCACCATACCGGTTGCACCTCCAACTAATGCATAAGGCTTATGGCCTGCCTGCTGCAGGTGAACCAATAAAAGAATAGGCACCAGGCTACCGATATGCAGGCTGTCTGCTGTTGGGTCGAACCCGATATACCCGCTTGTCATTTCTTTATTCAGTTGTTCCTCTGTCCCGGGCATTATGTCCTGAATCATTCCCCTCCAACGCAATTCTTCAATCAAATTCATTTCTTGTTATTTTGCGGCAAAAGTAATTACTAATTTCGCTTTATGAAAAAAGTTGGTACCGGCACCCGCACCCTTAATTTTATAGTGGACAGTTTTATAATATTGCTACTGGCTTATACGACCTATAAAATCCAGAACTGGTATGTATATTATTACAGAATTCATTATTTTAAGTTTGGCTGGCATTTTTTTGGTGTTTTATTTGTGTATTATACTTTTTTTGAAAGCATTTTTGCCAGAACACCCGGTAAATGGCTAACTTATTCAAAAGTGGTGAATCTGAAAAATGGTAAGCCGGGCTTTTGGCAGATAGTAATTCGGAGTGTAGTTAGGATTATAATAGTGGATCTGTTTTTTATGCCTTTTCTCAATAAAACTTTACATGATTACCTGAGTAAAACGGAAGTAGTAGAAATTTAGGAAGCTGAAGAGGGTATAAATTGGTTTAATGTACCTGTGGTTTTACGCAGGAGCAATTCATCAAAACCATCTGCGATAAAATTTTTGAGCAGCCCCACCTGTTCATAACCCAGTTTAAAATACAGTTGCTGAGCTTTTTGGTTAAAGGAAGAAACACAAATAAAAACATTTGGAGAAATCTTAAATATTCTGTTTTCCGCAAATTGAACCAGGGCGGTACCAATGCCCAACCCTCTGGCATCTGCAGCAACCGCCACTGTCTGAATATAGCCTTTAAAACTGCCGGTTAGTTGTAAAATGATGATTCCCAGTAGTTTATTATCCTCAATTGCAGCATATATTTCTTTTTCGGGACCTTCAAAAGCTTTCATGCACTGGGTATAATCCTTTTTCAGGGTAATCCAGGGGTCGGCAGAACACATGATTCGGGCTCCCTGCTCGTATATAAAGGGGTTATTTGTCTGTTCAATAGTTAGAGACATAGCACTCTGGTTCTGTTAAAAGTACAAAAGAGTTTCTTATTTCTAGTTTCGCAACAGAAATCCTATTGCTTCATTTATTTTTGCTTACTTTATTTTTCATTTAAATTCATCAGCAGCACGTGGCAAAGATTGGTATCAATATAGCGACAGGTAGTTTACAGCAGCCGGAAATGATTGTAGGGATTGATTTGGGGACTACCAACAGCCTGGTAGCAATTATCCACCCGGAGTCAAAAAAACCTGTGGCTCTTAAAGAGCATAACAGCAGTAGTCTGGTGCCAAGTATTGTACATTTTGATGCTTTTGGAAATGTTACTGTTGGAGAAGCTGCCAAAACATTTTTAGAATCTGATCCTGCCAATACTATTTTTTCAGCTAAAAGGCTAATGGGTAAAAGTTACAATGACCTGAAGCAAAATGCCTCTTTTTTTACCTATAAAGTGATTGATTCTGATGATGAAAAACTGGTTAAAGTACAGGTAGCCGAGCAGTTCTATTCACCCATTGATTTATCTTCCTTTATTTTAAAAGAATTAAAAGCAAGGGCTGAACATATTTTAAAAACACCGGTAACCAAGGCTGTTATTACTGTTCCGGCCTATTTTAATGATGCACAAAGGCAGGCTACAAGAGATGCCGGAAAACTGGCCGGGCTGGATGTGTTAAGGATTGTAAATGAGCCTACTGCTGCTGCATTAGCTTATGGACTGGGGTTGGAAAAAGACATGGATACTACTATTGCTGTATATGATTTAGGGGGTGGAACTTTTGATATTTCCATTTTAAAAATCAGTAATGGGATTTTTGAAGTATTAAGTACCAATGGAAATACCTATTTAGGCGGGGATGATTTTGACCGGGTAATTGTTGGGTATTGGATGCAGGAATTTGGGATAACCCCAGAAGAATTAAGGCTGAATAAAGAATTATCTCAGGGATTGCGCTTAAGAGCCGAAGCAGCTAAAAAGCATTTAAGTGAACATGCATCTTATACTGCTGAATGGAATGGTGATTTGCTGGAGATTACAAAAGTTAAATTTGAAGAACTGATTGCCTCTTTTATTGCACAGACTCTGGAATGCTGTGGCAATGCTTTAAAAGATGCAACCTTGCAAACCAGTGATATTGACACTGTAGTTATGGTAGGCGGGAGTACACGGGTACCTGCCGTAAAAAATGCGGTAAGTGCGTTTTTTGGTAAGCCTGTTCATGATGAAGTAAATCCGGATGAAGTGGTGGCATTGGGTGCTGCCGTGCAGGCAGATATTCTGGCCGGTAACAATAAAGAATTTTTATTATTGGATATAACTCCGCTGAGTTTGGGCATTGAGACCATGGGAGGTTTGATGGATGTACTGATACCCAGGAATTCCAAAATACCTACCAAGGCCGGGCGCCAGTATACCACCCAGAAAGATGCACAGAGTGGGATGCGGATATCTGTATACCAGGGAGAAAGAGACCTGGTAAAAGATAACCGTAAACTGGCAGAATTTAACCTGAGTGGCATACCGGGTATGCCAGCCGGACTGCCTAAAGTGGAAGTAAGTTTCTTAATTAATGCCGATGGCATTTTGGTGGTGAAGGCAAAGGAGTTGAGAAGTGGGGTAGAACAAAGTATTGAAGTAAAGCCACAGTATGGGTTGACTGATGCCGATGTGGAGAAAATGTTGTTGGAAAGTATTACCTATGCCAAGGATGATATTGCCCTAAGGGCATTGGTAGAAGCCAAAACTGAGGGAGAACAGATATTGGAAACCACTGAAAAATTTCTGGCTAAAAACAGCAAGCTGGTAAACCAGGAAGAATTAATTGAAACTGCCGGGGCGATGCAGAACCTGCAACTGGCATTGACGATGGATGATAAAAACCTGATACAGTCTAAAATTGAAGCATTAAATGAAATAACCAGACCATTTGCAGAACGTGCAATGGATGTTGCAGTAAGTGGCGCACTGAAAGGGATGACTATTTAGAAATGTTTATTGTTCCAGTTCAGTTTTCCGGAAAATATATTTTCCGATAATATCAAATTCAATATTTACCTGAGTTCCCTCAATTACATTTTTAATACTGGTATGATGAAAAGTATAGGGGATAATAGCCACTGTGAAGCTGTTGCGGCCCACATTGAAACAGGTTAAACTGGTGCCGTTTACACTAATACTGCCTTTTTCAATAACCAGGTGTGCAAATTTTTCCGGGAATTGAAAAGTAAATTCCCAGCTTCCTTCCAGTGTTTGTCTTTTGGTACAATCTGCCGTACAATCCACATGGCCCTGCACCAGGTGCCCATCCAGCCGGCCATTCATTACCATGCACCTTTCCAGGTTTATTTCAGCACCATCCTGCAAATGGTTCAGATTGGTTTTTTTGAGTGTTTCCTCAATGGCAGTAACGGAATGGGTATTGCCTTTAATACTTTCAACAGTTAAGCAAACGCCGTTATGGGCAATGCTCTGATCTACTTTCAGTTCCTGGCTGATGGGGGATTCAATCAAAAATGTTTTATTAGTACCGGTTGAGACTATTTTTTTGATGATCCCTGTGCTTTCTATGATACCTGTAAACATGACTGCAATTTAGTTTCAAAATATGATTTAGAATCAGATTTGGTATTTTGGGGAATAATATTACCTTTGCTGCCCATTATTCACTTAAAGGAGGTATAAAAGCTATGCTTATCATTGATTCAAAAGATTGCGAGAATATCGACAAGGCGCTGAAGAAGTACAAAAAGAAGTTTGAAAAAAGTAAAACTTTGCTGCAGCTGAGAGAACGCCAGACATTCACAAAACCCTCTGTTGTACGCAGGGAACAGGTTTTGAAAGCGATCTACAAGCAGAAATTGGCAAGTGGACAAATAGAAGAATAAACTTCTTTTATTCCCAAAATATTCCAAGTAGCCTGGTTTACATAACTTCAGGCTACTTTTTTTATGCATTTTTCTGAAACATATCCGCAGGTTAACCGCTTTCTCGACTATCTAAAATTTGAAAAAAGATATTCGAAACACACGATTATATCCTACCAGACCGACCTGGAACAGTTTTTTTCATTTATTATCAGTCAGTATGATAGCCCCGCACTACCTAAAATCACAGCTTCTATTGTCCGTAGCTGGCTGGCAGAAATGAAAGGAGATGAGATGACATCCAAGACTATTAACAGAAAGATCTCAGCTTTAAAATCATTTTTTAAATACCAGATGAAAACAGGGGTGCTGAAAAAAACTCCTATGTCTACGGTTATTGCTCCTAAAATAAGCCGTCGTTTGCCCTCTTTTGTGTCTGAAAACGATATGGAAACTTTATTGGAGCATGTTACATTTGAGGATAACTGGAAAGGGCAGACGGAAAAACTGGTATTAAAACTGTTTTATGCCACCGGAATGCGGTTGAGTGAACTTATTAATCTGAAAGAATCTCAGCTGGATAGCTCTTACCAGCAAATAAAAGTGCTTGGGAAGGGGAATAAAGAAAGGATTATACCCGTATCTGCAGATTTACTGAAAGAATTGAAGCTGTATACAGTCAATAAGCCCCGGGGTGAGGATTGCCCGGTTGAAAATGTATTTGTGAATGAAAAAGGAAAAACATTGCAACCCAGGTATGTTTATGGGTTTGTTAAACGCCATTTATCGGAAGTAACCACTATACAGAAAAAAAGTCCGCATATTTTAAGGCACAGTTTTGCCACTCATCTCATGAATCATGGAGCTGACCTGAATGCAGTAAAGGAACTATTAGGCCATAGCAGCCTTGCTGCTACACAGGTTTATACCCATAATACTATTGAAAAGCTGAAAGAAGTATTTCAGAAAGCACATCCGAAGGCATAGATAAAGCCAGGTTTAAATTTTTTAAAAAAAATAACTTAAGTCTGAAAATTTTATTAAAAAATGAAGTTTTCACTTCTTTTTATGAAGTGATTTGATTAAATTTATAGTGGCAGGAAAAAATGGGAAAAAAGCCGTTTTATCTGTTTGGAGTTCTTTAAAATATTATTTTTTAAATTTAAAACGTGAGTTGTTATGAACGTTAAAATTCAAACTGTACGCTTTGATGCGGATTTGCAATTGGTAGAGTATGTTACACGTAAATTAGAAAAACTGGACACCTTCCACGACCGGATTGTTAAAGTGGATGTTTTTCTAAAGCTTGATAATGTGGTTCATACCATTAAGGACAAAGTAGCTGAAATTCGAGTACACGTTCCCAGACATGATTTCTTCGTGAAAGCATCGTCAAAATCCTTTGAAGAATCTTTTGACAACGCATTAGAATCAATTGTATCTCAAATAAAAAGAAAAAAAGAAAAACTTGCAGCCTAAAAATGATGAAGTCCCGCCTTTGCGGGACTTTTTTTTGACTTTTTTTGAAAAAAAAAACGGCTATAAATCAATCTCCTGCTAAGATGTTAATAATTACCTGAAATTTTTATTGAGAAGAATTTTGTTGAAATAAGTTTTCCATTACCTTTGCCATCCCGAAAAAAGGGGTAGATCTTAAAAGTCAAGCCGAAGTAGCTCAGTTGGTAGAGCAGCTGATTTGTAATCAGCAGGTCGCGGGTTCGACTCCCTTCTTCGGCTCATCGGGCAGGTTCCAGAGCGGCCAAATGGGGCGGACTGTAAATCCGCTGTCTTTCGACTTCAGTGGTTCGAATCCACTCCTGCCCACCAAAAGAGTTTACAGGTAATAAAACTGTAAACTCTTTTAACCAGAGTTCTTGGTATTTTAAAAGTTATACCTGTAAAGGTTACTGATAAAGTACAAACATTGAAAAAGCGGGAGTAGCTCATTTGGTAGAGCGATAGCCTTCCAAGCTATAGGTGGCGAGTTCGAGCCTCGTCTCCCGCTCCATTTTCAGTAAGCGGTAACGCAGTTGAAAGCAGGCAGGATATAATGCTGCAGGTTGCTGACTGAAAACTGCCAGCTGAGAGTTGCCGTTGTAGCTCAGTGGTAGAGCACTTCCTTGGTAGGGAAGAGGTCGTGAGTTCGATTCTCACTAACGGCTCTGGTTATTTGAAACGGATGCGGTTTTTACGAAACATTGATATTTAAACCTTGTTAAATTGTAATACTGCAGCTAAAACATAATGTAAACAATCGATAAAAGGTTAATTATCTTTGCGCTAAAATTTAAAAACACAACTAAAAACAAAATAAAATGGCAAAAGAAAGCTTCAACCGGGACAAACCACACGTTAACGTTGGTACAATTGGTCACGTTGATCACGGTAAAACTACTTTGACTGCGGCCATCACAATGATCCTTTCTAAGAAAGGTATGGGTAATGTTGCTAAAAAGTATGATGAAATTGATGGTGCTCCTGAAGAAAGAGAGCGTGGTATTACCATTAATACTGCCCACGTAGAATACCAAACTGCTTCACGTCACTATGCTCACGTTGACTGTCCGGGTCACGCTGACTATGTAAAAAATATGATTACAGGTGCTGCCCAGATGGATGGCGCTATTTTAGTTGTTGCTGCAACTGATGGTCCAATGCCTCAGACAAGGGAACATATCTTATTAGCACGTCAGGTAGGTGTACCCCGTATGGTTGTATTTATGAATAAAGTGGATTTAGTGGAAGATCCTGAATTACTGGAATTAGTTGAAATGGAAATTCGTGAAATTTTAACCAAGAACGGTTTTGATGGTGATAACACTCCAATTATACAGGGCTCAGCAACAGGTGCAATGGCTGAAGATCCAAAATGGGTTGCAAAAATCGACGAATTAATGGAAGCTGTGGATTCTTATATTCCATTACCTCCGCGTCCGGTTGATCAACCTTTCCTGATGAGTGTGGAAGATGTATTTTCTATCACTGGTCGTGGTACAGTTGCTACAGGTCGTATTGAACGTGGTGTGATAAAAGTTGGTGAATCTGTTGAAATCGTTGGTTTAATGGATGCTCCTTTAAACTCTACTGTTACAGGTGTTGAAATGTTCAAAAAATTACTGGATCGTGGTGAAGCTGGTGATAATGCAGGTTTATTATTACGCGGTATTGAAAAGAAAGATATCCGTCGTGGTATGGTAATCGTTGCTCCTAAATCTATCACTCCCCATACTGAATTTAAAGGTGAGGTTTATGTATTAGGAAAAGAAGAAGGCGGACGTCATACTCCATTCTTCAATAAATACCGTCCTCAGTTTTATTTCCGTACTACAGATGTTACCGGTGAAGTTACTTTACCAGAAGGCACTGAAATGGTAATGCCTGGTGATAATATTAACTTACAGGTTAAATTGATTCAGCCGATCGCTATGGAAAAAGGTTTGAAATTTGCGATTCGTGAAGGTGGTAGAACTGTAGGTGCTGGACAGGTTACTGAAATCTTGAAATAATCAAGACTATTCTTCTGAAAGGAAGAATTAACATATCAATCGAAAGTCTTTGGTCAAGGTAATTTAACTTAGACCGGAGACTTTTGATTCATACGGGCATAGTTCAATGGTAGAATAGCGGTCTCCAAAACCGTTGATCAGGGTTCGAATCCTTGTGCCCGTGCAACAGGAATTTTATATTTCTGATTTCAAATTGAAATAGATGAACAAGATTGCAACTTATTTTAAAGACAGTTACCATGAGTTGGTAGAGAAAGTTAGCTGGCCTACCTGGTTACAACTACAGCAAAGTACTGTTATTGTATTGGTGGCAACCGTTATTATTACTGCAATGGTATGGTTAATGGACTTTAGCAGTAATCAGGTTCTGAAACTGATTTACTCATTATTTAAGTAATGAACTCAATGGAAGAAGAAACACTACAACAAAAAGAAACCAAATGGTACGTTTTACGCGTGGTAAGTGGTAAGGAGCGCAGCGTAAAAGAGTATTTGGATAAAGATATTGCGCGTAATGGGTGGACTGAAATAATTAAGCAAGTGTTCCTTCCGATGGAAAAAGTTTATAAAGTGCAGAACGGTAAAAAAGTAATGCGTGAAAAAAACTATTTTCCTGGTTATGTGATGCTGGAAGTGACTGATGGTAAATTAACGGATGATGTGGTGCAGCATATCAGTAATATCAGCAATATCATGCACTTTTTAACTGATGGTAAAGGTTCAAAAGGAAATATTATTTCTTTGCGTAAAAGCGAAGTAAACAAGATGCTGGGTAAAGTAGATGAGATGAATGACCAGGGTGTTACTTTAAGTGAACCATTTATTGTTGGAGAAACCATTAAAATTATAGAAGGACCGTTCAATGATTTCAATGGGGTAATTGAAGAAGTAAATGATGAGAAGAAAAAACTGAAAGTAACCGTTAAGATTTTTGGAAGATCTACTCCTGTAGAACTGAATTATATGCAGGTGGAGAAATTAGGCTAAGTATAAATTAAAATACTAAAAATCCCGCTTTATGCGGGATTTTTTATGAAATAAATTTGCGTTTTAGATATTTAAAATTACCTTTGCCCTCCCAAAAAGTTCTTTAGATAGAAGAATGATTGAATCTCAATGAAAATTGAGACTTGGGAGTATTGATAAAAACAATACGTTATCACCAATTAAATCAAAAAATTATGGCAAAAGAAATTACCGGCTTTGTTAAGCTTCAGGTAAAAGGTGGCCAGGCTAATCCAGCGCCTCCCGTTGGACCTGCTTTAGGTTCTAAGGGTGTCAACATTATGGAGTTCTGTAAGCAGTTTAATGCCAGAACACAGGATAAAATGGGAAAAGTTGTTCCTGTTTTAATTACAGTTTATTCAGACAAATCTTTCGACTTTATTATCAAAACTGCCCCAGCAGCTGTTCAGTTAATGGAAGCCGCAAAAATTCAGAAAGGCAGTAAAGAAAGTAATCGTATTAAATTAGGCAAAGTAAGTTGGGAACAGGTGGAAATTATCGCAAAAGATAAAATGCCTGACCTAAACTGCTTTACTATTGAAAGTGCAATGAAAATGATTGCAGGTACTGCACGTAGTATGGGTTTAAATATTGATGGAAAAGCACCCTGGGAAAACTAATTTATTCACCTTAAAAACACTAAAAAATGTCTTTAACTAAAAAAAGAAAAATAGCTGATGCCAAGGTGGATAAAAACAAATATTATTCCCTTAAAGATGCTTCTACACTTGTAAAAGAAATAAACTGTACAAAATTTGACAGTTCTGTTGATTTACATATCCGTCTCGGAGTTGATCCTAAAAAAGCAGACCAGCAGGTTCGCGGAACAGTAACCTTGCCACATGGTACTGGTAAAACTAAAAAAGTACTGGTTCTGTGTACACCTGATAAAGAAGCTGAAGCAAAAGCTGCCGGAGCGGATTTTGTAGGATTGGATGAATTTATACAGAAGATTGAGAGTGGTTGGGTGGATATTGATGTTGTGGTTGCCACACCTTCTGTAATGCCTAAAATTGGTAAATTAGGTAAGATATTAGGTCCCCGTAATTTAATGCCTAATCCTAAAACAGGTACTGTTACTAATAATGTAGCTGAAGCTGTTAACGAAGTAAAAGGTGGAAAAATTGCATTTAAAGTAGATAAAGCCGGGATTGTTCATGCATCTATCGGCAGGGTTTCTTTCACTGCTGAAAAAATTGCAGAAAACAGCCATGAACTGCTGAATGCAATATTGAAACTGAAACCATCATCTTCAAAAGGTACTTATTTGAAAGCGGTTAGTATGGCTGCATCTATGAGTCCCGGTATTACATTAGAAGTAAAATCATTATCAAACTAAATCCTGGTGATTCCATTAAACTGGAAAGTGACCCGGGTTTTTAAAAGTTTAGTTTATGACAAAAGAACAAAAAAATGAAGTGATTGAAGTTTTGAAAGAAAAATTCAGTCAATATAATAATTTCTACGTTACTGATACAGAATCTTTAAGTGTAGCAAAAATTACCAAATTACGCAGGGCTTGTTTTGACAAACAGGTGGAATTGAAAGTGGCTAAAAACACTTTAATCCGTAAAGCACTGGAATCTCTGGATGCTGAAAAATATGCAGGTATTTATGATTCTTTGCATAATGTAACAGCATTAATGTTCAGTGACAGTCCGAAAGAACCAGCCTTAATTATCACCTCATTCCGTAAATCGCTTAATGGTGACAAACCATCCCTGAAAGCTGCATTTATAAATGGTGATATTTATGCAGGCGATAATAACCTGAAAGCTTTAACCCAGATCAAGACTAAGAATGAACTGATTGGTGAAGTTATCGGATTGTTACAATCTCCGGCAAAACGTGTATTATCTGCTTTATTGAATCATCATGAGAAGCAGGCTGAAGCAGTAACTGAACCTATAGCTGCAGCAGAATAGTATAACTGAAATTCGTATCAAAAACAACCAATGTCTCTGAGGTTAAAAAGAGGCAATATTCCATAACCTTCCGCCGGATTCAGCATATGAAAATGAAGGCGGTTTTTAAAAATTAAATATTATGGCAGACATTAAAGCATTAGCTGAACAATTAGTAAGCTTAACAGTAAAACAAGTTCAGGAATTAGCAGACGTATTAAAAGCAGATTATGGTATTGAACCAGCTGCTGCTGCAGTTGTAGTTGCTGCAGGTGGTGATGCAGGTGGAGCTGCTGCTGTTGAAGAAAAAACATCTTTTGATGTTATCTTAAAAAGCGCAGGTGCCAGCAAATTAACCGTAGTTAAAATTGTAAAAGAATTAACCGGTTTAGGATTGAAAGAAGCTAAAGATTTAGTGGATGGAGCTCCTAAAGCAGTTAAAGAAGGAATTTCTAAAGCAGAAGCTGACGATTTAGTTGCTAAATTGAAAGAAGCTGGTGCAGATGTAGAAGTTAAGTAATTCATTACTTTAAAATAAAAGCCCCGATCATTTTGATCGGGTTTTTTTGTTTTAAACACAGTTTAATGCGAAATCGATTGCGTAAATATTAATTCCTTTATCCTATTTCGTTTGTTTAATTTTCTTCAACTTACAGCTTTTTAGTTAGTGTAGTACTGATTAAAATAAGATCATTAAAAGGATTGCTATTTAAAATGATTAAGTTCTCGTTATATCCATTAATTTAAGCCATCATAAATTTCAAATTACAATCTGGTATGAGCATTTTGCAACAATACAGCCTGGAAGGAAAAGTTATTATTGTAACAGGCGGTACAGGTATTCTGGGCTATTCTTTTGTAAAAGCAATTGCAGCTGCTGGCGGAACACTTGGCATTTTGGGGAGGCGAATTGAAAAAGCTAAAGCAATTGCGGAAGAAATTATCAAAACTGGTAAAAATGCAATAGCACTGGAAGCTGATGTATTAAATGATGCTCAGTTAATGGATGCAAAACTACAGGTTATTGAAAAGTTTGGAAGAATTGATGGTTTGGTAAATGCTGCAGGCGGAAATATACCGGAAGGTGTTTTATTACCGGAAGATGATTTGTTTGCAATGAATATTGAAGGGATGCGCAAAGCTATGGACATTAATTTATGGGGAACAATTATACCCACTCAGATTTTTGGAGAAGCCATTGCAAAAAGTGGCAAGGGTAGTATTGTAAATATTTCCTCCATGAATTCAAAAAGGGCGGTATCCCGGGTTTTAGGGTATAATATGGGTAAAGCGGCAGTTGATTGTTATAACCAATGGTTTGCAGTTGAAATGGCAAACAGGTATGGTGATGCTATTAGGATGAATGCACTGGCTCCCGGATTCTTTTTAACGGAACAAAACCGTTACCTTTTGACCAGAAAAGAGGGCGGGTATACAGAAAGAGGTGAAAAGGTAATCCGTCAAACTCCTTTTAAAAGATTTGGTAGCCCTGAAGAACTTCAGGGAGCACTGATCTGGTTATTGAGTGATGCCAGTCAATTTGTTACAGGTGCTATGATAACTGTAGATGGAGGTTTTTCTGTTTATAGTGGGGTATAAAATAAGTCTCTTAAAAATTAGCAAATATGAGTTCTCAAAAAATTGGTAATTATCGGTGGACAATTGTTTCGTTGCTTTTTTTTGCAACCACCATTAATTACATGGACAGACAGGTAATTGGTTATTTAAAACCATTATTCTCATTGCCGGTTGAAAAAGGCGGATTGGGATGGTCTAATACAGACTTTGCATTAGTGACTTCCCTTTTTACATTATTTTATGCAGGTATAACATTTATTGCCGGATTTATTATTGATAAAATTGGGACGAAACTGGGATTGGCATTATCATTAATTATATGGTCTGTTTTTGGTATATTAAATGCATTTGCCGGCAGTTTAGCACTGGTTCATGCCTGTATACGTTCTTTATTTGGTATTGGTGAAGCAGGAAATTTTCCTGCTTCTATTAAAACCATAGCAGAATGGTTTCCTAAAAAAGAAAGGGCGCTGGCCACAGGTATTTTTAATTCGGGAGCCAATGTTGGTGCAATGATTGCTTCTATTGTGGTTCCGTTAATTGCTTACCGAGTTTGGTTTAATGGTGCTGTTGCAGGATGGCAAATGGCTTTTATTATAACTGGGCTAATTGGTTTTTTCTGGTTAATATTTTGGTTTTGGTTATACGAAACACCAAAGTCACATAAAAAATTGTCGGTTGCTGAATTTGAGTATATACACAGCGATGATACCGAGCCTGCAAAAGGAGAAAATATTTTGACAGCCCCCTGGTATACTGTTTTAAAATACAGGCAAACCTGGGCATTTTTTTTGGGAAAATTTCTTACTGATGGTATTTGGTGGTTTTTATTGTTTTGGTTACCTGATTTTATGAAACAGCAATTTAATATGGAGGGCCATGCTATTATGGTTCCGTTATTTACTGTATATGCTGTAGCAATTTTGGGGAGTGTGTTAGGCGGAGGATTCCCGATGTTATTTATGAATAAAGGAATGGAAGCTTATAAAGCCCGATTAACAGCAATGCTGATTATAGCAATATTGCCTGTTTCATTATTAACCACTCCTTATTTTGGCAATGTTTCCATATTTGGGGAGCGAGCTTATATTTATGCCCTGATTGTAATTTGTATTGCTGCCGCAGCTCACCAGGCATGGTCCTGTAATATATTTACAACTGTTTCGGATATGTTTCCCAAGAAAGCAGTAGGATCAGTAACAGGGATTGGCGGACTGGCTGGCGGATTAGGAGGTGTTTTGATACAACAGGTTGCTGGCAGGCTGACTGATCATTATAAGGGAATTGGAGAAGCAGCTGCTGCAGTTCAAAACCTTACAGGTGATGCAGCCAGAATGTTGGTACAATCTCATGTGCAAACTGCTTATGGCATTATGTTTGGTTTGTGTGCACTTTCTTATCTGGTAGCCTGGGCTTGTATAAAAATTCTGGTTCCTAAGTTTCAACCGATAACAGATTTGTAATTGCTGTTTAACTAAATAACAAAAAAGTGAATGAGCGTATCATTCACTTTTTGTGGGGTAATTTTGCTAAATAAAATCAGATTTTAATTTTCAGCACCAGTTTTTTAATGGGTTCAACACCGCCAATCATTGGAGCATGCACATCTTCCGGAAAGAAAATAGCAAACTGCCCGTTGATTAACTGAAAAAATAGGTCTGGCTGATCATCAAAAAACTGTACATCTTTTGCTTCGTTATATGTACCCTTTGGAAGCTGGCAGGCATTTCTGGGTTTCCAGCCAATGGTTTCATTGCCCCTGATACATACCTGGATATCAATGTATTGATTGTGGCATTCAAAACCAGCCAGGCTTTCTTCTGCTTTTTTTCCTGGTTTATCAGAAACTATGGCTTTAACAGCAGCTCCATCCACATCAAATTTTCCAATTTCCAATTCTGCAAGGTCTGTTGCTAGTAAGTAAGATATCGCTTTAGGGAAGCTTGGGTGTAAAGCATCATAACGGTTTATGTTTTCAAGAGCATCAATTATCATGATAAAATATTTTATTCAAATTAGTGGATTTAATTATCGCTGTACTCTTCCGGAACCATCACCTTTCACCAGGTCGTTTACTTCTTTAACGGTAACATGGTTCAGATCTCCAGGGATGGTATGTTTCAATGCAGAAGCAGCTACACCAAATTCTCCAGCTTCTTTAAATGATTTGCCGGTAACCAGTCCGTAAATAAAACCACTGGCAAATGAGTCGCCGCTACCAACACGGTCAATAATTCTAACCTCATATTCTTTGGTATGATAGAATTCAGTGCCATCATATACCAGGGCACTCCACCCATTATCAGAAGCACTATGGCTTTCCCTTAATGTGGAAGCAATAAATTTGAAACCGAATTTTTCTTTCATTTGCTGAAATACACTTTTATAGCCATCCAGGTTCAGTTCTCCTTTGGTTACATCCGAACCTGCAGCTTTAAAACCCAGTGTTGTTTCTGCATCTTCTTCATTTCCTATGCAAACATCCACATACTGGCAAAGCCTGCTCATAATTTCACGGGCTTTTTCTTTACTCCAGAGTTTTTTACGGTAGTTCAGGTCAATGCTGGTGGTAATTCCTTTTGCTTTGGCAGCTTTCAGGGCAGCTTCAGTCAAGATAGCCGCTTTGTCACTTAAAGCGGGGGTAATACCAGTGGTATGAAACCAGTCTGCGCCTTCCAGAATCTCATCAAAATTAAAATCAGACAATTCCACTTCAGCAATAGATGCACCTGCACGGTCGTACACAACCTGAGAAGCCCGCATAGAAGCACCTGTTTCCAGAAAATAGATACCCAGCCTGTCGCCACCTCTGGCAATAAACTGTGTGTCTACGCCATATCTGCGCAAATGGTTAATAGCTGCCTGACCTAATGGATTATCAGGAACTTTGCTAACAAATGTACCATGCAAGCCATAGTTACAAAGTGCAGCGGCAACATTTGCCTCACCTCCGCCATACGTAATATCAAAGGTGTCTGCCTGAACAAATCTTTTATAATCCGGGGTAGATAAACGCATCATAATCTCTCCCAGGGTGACTACTTTTTTAGACATAAATTATACGATGTTTGAATTGTTGTTAAATGAATAGGTTTACAAGAAGGCAAGTTTTGAGTATTCAAATGTAGAAATCAGGATGAATATGGAAGCTAAAAAATACGATAACGATTGCGTAAAAAAAAGAATAAATACTTTTTCTTTCCCGAAAGATTGAGGTGCTTTGCAGGAGTAAAAACGGATGATTTCAAACGTCAAGTACATGAATAATAAAACAACATTGCTTCAGCTGATTCCTGAACAGGGAATATTGCCACTTTATTTCAATAAAGACAAAGAAGTAACCATCGAAGTGTTAAAGGCCCTTTACAATGCGGGCGTAAAAGCAGTGGAATATACCAACAGGGGAGAAGCTGCTTTAGAGAATTTTAAAGCAATGCGTAAAATATGTGATACAGAACTAAAGGGAATGTATCTTGGTATTGGCACTATCAAGAATGGTACAATGGCGCAGGCCTTTATAGATGAGGGTGCAGATTACCTGGTATGTCCCGGATTGGTGGAATCGGTGGCAGTAGTGGCCGACAAAAATAATATGTTATGGGTTCCGGGTTGTATGACCCCCTCTGAAATTATCAAAGCGGAAGAACTCGGGGCAAAATTTGTTAAATTGTTTCCGGGCAATATACTCGGTTCAGGATTTTTATCTGCTATTAAAGAGTTATTTCCTCAGCTTCTATTCATGCCAACAGGTGGAGTTGAGTTAAGTAAAGAAAATATTTCAGGATGGTTTAAAGCTGGAGTTGCCTGTGTGGGAATGGGCAGCAAATTAATCAGTAAGCCATTAATGGATGCAAAAGATTACAAGGCTATTGAAAGTGCAACCATAGAAGTATTAAATCTAATCAGATCAATCAGATCATAAAGTGTTTCATACATAAGTCGGTTATTGTTTAAGAATGAACCTTGTCCGTTTCCGGATAAGGTTTTTTGTTAAAATTTGAAACTCAGGCCACCCAGCAATATATATTTTCCATAACCAGCTTCCAGAAAAATGCCGATATTACCAGCAATTTTGAAATTTACACCTAAACTAGCCTGGTAAGCAAGATATGAGGGAACACCAGGTATATTTAAATTGTTACCGCCATTGTCTGTAAAATTCTGTTGCCAGCTGTTAACTCCAATGGCAGTTCTCAGATAAGGTTTTATATTATTTGAAGCAACCGGCATATAATTTATCATATCCAGCATAAAACTCCAGTTGTTTAATGAACCCGTAAATGCATTTGAGCCCCCATTATAATTATAATAGGGTTGCGATACAGTTCCATGGGTAACCATGAGACCGAGACTCATATTTCTGTTGAAACGGTAATCAACTGATCCGATAATAGGTCCCGTCTGAGATGCAGAACCCGGATAATAATTATAAAAAGAAGGAAGCTGATATTTATCCAGATTAGGGAAACCATACCCGGCCGAAATAGACAAGTAAGGTTTAAATGGGGGTAAATTGGGCTGGTTTCTTCTGGATTTATATCCACGGTGAACATGATAACCGTATCCTATTCCCGGCCCAACAAAAATACCAACCTGTGCATTTGTTATGTAAAATATTAACAAACTGGTAATAAGTAAAATTAGTTTCTGTTTATTCATAGTAATCAGTTTATTATTGAGACATTAAAAGCTGTTCCAGGGTTTATTTGAACATTCTTAAAAGAATGTTAGTATTGCTAAACTGTTAAAATAGAGGTAATTGAAAAATTGGCTTAAAATTTGATTTTGCTATTCCGTAGCTTTCCTTAATTTTGCAGTCCTTTTAATTTTGGGCTAATTATCAATGAGTAGTTCGGTACGGCCGTTAATCCCGAACCACCTGATTTTTGGACAAGAGAATAGAATCGTTCTCACCATTGTTAAGCTAAACCGGTTTTACAAAATACTATGTCTACAACAAATTTGAACAAGAGGATCAGCTTTGGTAAAACAAAACACCTTGCTGATGCGCCTGATCTGCTCGACATTCAGTTACAATCGTTCAGAGAATTCTTCCAGTTAGAAACGACGCCAGATAAGCGTAATATCGAAGGATTGTTTCGTGTGTTTAAGGATAACTTTCCTATAACAGACACACGAAACATATTCGTACTGGAATTTCTGGACTATTTTATTGATCCCCCACGCTATAGCATTGAAGAATGTATGGAACGTGGTTTGACGTATGCTGTGCCTTTAAAAGCCAAATTACGTTTAAGTTGTAATGATGAGGAACATGTTGATTTTCAGACTATTGTGCAGGATGTGTTTTTAGGAAATATTCCCTATATGACCCCCCGTGGTACCTTTGTGGTAAATGGTGCTGAACGTGTGGTGGTTTCTCAGTTACACCGCTCTCCAGGTGTTTTCTTCGGACAATCTATTCATCCAAACGGGACAAAAATCTATTCTGCCCGTGTAATTCCTTTTAAAGGTGCATGGATGGAGTTTGCAACAGACATCAATAATGTGATGTATGCTTACATTGACCGTAAGAAAAAATTCCCTGTAACTACTTTATTACGTTCAATCGGATTTGAAACTGATAAAGATATCCTGGAATTATTTGGGATGGCTGATGAAGTGAAAGCGGATAAAAAGACTCTGGCCAGTCAGGTTGGAAGAAAATTAGCAGCACGTGTATTGAGAACATGGGTGGAAGATTTTGTGGATGAAGACACAGGGGAAGTGGTATCTATTGAGCGTAATGAAATTGTGATGGAACGTGATACCATTCTGGATGAAGATGCAATTGACCAGATTATTGACCTGGAAGTGAAGAGCGTATTTATTCAGAAAGAAGATGTGGGTGGAGATTATGCGATCATTTATAATACATTAAATAAAGATACCTCTAACAGTGAACTGGAAGCGGTTCAGCATATTTACCGCCAGTTGCGCGGTGCTGATGCCCCTGATAATGAAACTGCCCGTGGTATTATTGATAAATTATTCTTCTCTGATAAAAGGTATGATTTAGGCGAGGTGGGCCGTTATAAAATTAACCGCAAATTGGGCCTGGAATATCCTTTAGAGAAAAAAGTGTTAACCAAACAGGATATTATTGAAATTATCAAATACCTTGTTCGTTTAACAAATGCCAAAGCAGAAATTGATGATATTGATCATCTGAGCAATCGTCGCGTAAGAACTGTAGGAGAACAATTATATGCTCAGTTTGGTGTTGGTTTAGCACGTATGGCCCGTACCATCCGTGAAAGAATGAATGTGCGTGATAATGAAGTGTTTACCCCGGTAGACCTTATTAATGCCAGGACTTTATCTTCTGTAATTAACTCATTCTTCGGAACTTCACAGTTATCCCAGTTCCTGGATCAGACCAATCCATTAAGTGAAATCACTCACAAACGCCGTATCTCTGCATTAGGGCCCGGTGGTTTGAGTCGTGAAAGAGCTGGTTTTGAAGTGCGTGACGTACACTATTCACATTATGGAAGGTTGTGTACAATTGAAACTCCGGAAGGTCCAAACATTGGTTTGATATCTACGCTTTGCGTTCATGCTGCGATTAACGATATGGGATTCATTGAAACTCCTTACCGTAAAGTAGTGGATGGCAAAGTGGATATGAAGGAATTAACATTCCTGAGTGCTGAAGAAGAAGATACAGCTAAAATTGCACAGAGTAATTCCCCATTAAAGGAAAACGGTGAATTTGCAGAAGAAAGGGTTGTTTCCCGTCAGACAGGTGATTTTCCGATTTTAGATAAAGGAGAAGTGGAATATATGGACGTTGCACCTAACCAGATTGTTGGTTTGAGTGCCTCCCTGATTCCTTTTCTGGAACATGATGATGCCAACCGTGCATTGATGGGATCAAACATGCAACGTCAGGCTGTTCCTTTAATTTTACCTGAAGTGCCGATTGTTGGTACTGGTTTGGAAGGAAAAGCTGCACGTGATGCAAGAATTCAAATCCATGCAGACGGAAATGGTATCATTGAATTTGTAGATGCAAATGAAATTCATGTTCGTTATGACAGGAATGATGCTGACCGCTTAGTAAGTTTTGAAGATGATTTAATTGTGTACAGGCTTACTAAATTTATTAAGACCAATCAGTCTACAAACATTAATTTACGCCCGTGTGTTAAAAAAGGCCAGTCTGTGAAGAAAGGAGACTTCTTAACCGAGGGTTATGCAACAAAAGATGGTGAATTAGCATTGGGCAGAAACCTGCAGGTGGCATTCATGCCATGGAAAGGGTATAATTTTGAAGATGCGATTGTTATTAATGAAAAAGTTGTCAGGGAAGATTGGTTTACTTCAGTACATATTGATGAATATGAACTGGAAGTACGTGATACCAAATTGGGTGAAGAAGAATTAACACCAGATATACCCAATGTTTCTGAAGAAGCTACCAAGGATCTGGATGAAAATGGTATCATCAGAATTGGAGCTACTATTAAAGAAGGGGATATTTTAATAGGTAAGATTACCCCTAAAGGTGAATCTGACCCTACACCGGAAGAAAAATTATTGCGTGCAATATTTGGTGATAAAGCCGGTGATGCAAAAGATGCCTCTCTTAAAGCTCCTAATGGAACAGAAGGTGTAGTAATTGATAAAAAATTATTCCAGCGTGCTAAAAAAGATAAGAATGCAAAAGTCCGTGAAAAAGCACAACTGGAAAAGGTAGAGAAAGTACACCAGCAGAATGTTGAAGATATCAAAGAACAATTATTGAGCAAATTGCAGATCTTATTAAAAGATAAAGCTTCTGCAGGTGTTACCAATAATTTCGGAGAATCTTTAATTGGAAAAGGTGCTAAATTCAATGCCAAGAACCTGGCTTCTATTGATTATCAGAATATCAATCCTTTGGGTTGGACTGGTGAAAAAGAAGTGGATGAGTATATCAATACCTTATTGCATAACTACAGCATTAAGTTTAATGAAGAATTAGGCCGGTATAAAAGAGAAAAATTCAATATTTCTATCGGGGATGAATTACCTGCTGGCGTATTGAAACTGGCTAAAGTTTATCTGGCTGTTAAGCGTAAGCTGAAAGTAGGGGATAAGATGGCGGGCCGTCACGGTAATAAAGGTATCGTTGCCAAGATTGTACGTGCAGAAGATATGCCATTCATGGAAGATGGTACTCCGGTTGATATTGTACTGAATCCGTTAGGGGTGCCTTCACGTATGAACCTGGGGCAGATTTATGAAACCATCTTAGGATGGACCGGTAAAAAACTGGGCGTTAAATTTGCTACTCCGATATTTGATGGTGCCAGCACCCTTGAAATTGAAGAGTTATGTAATAAAGCAAATATTCCACTCAACGGACATACTTATCTATTTGATGGTGAAACAGGAGAGCGTTTCCACCAGAAAGCAACTGTGGGTGTAATCTATATGATTAAATTGCACCACATGGTTGATGATAAGATGCATGCCCGTTCTATCGGACCATACAGTTTAATTACACAGCAACCGCTGGGTGGTAAAGCTCAGTTTGGTGGTCAGCGTTTTGGTGAAATGGAAGTATGGGCATTGGAAGCATATGGTGCATCCAATATCTTACAGGAATTACTCACCATTAAGTCGGATGATATCATTGGCCGTGCTAAAACATATGAAGCCATAGTAAAAGGCGAAAATATACCACGTGCCGGTGTTCCTGAATCATTCAATGTATTGGTACATGAACTGAGAGGATTAGGGTTAGACCTTAAGTTTGAATAAGTTATAACTTTAAAGTGTTAAAAAGCCATCACAGTAATGTGATGGCTTTTTTTATTCAGGATTTTGATTGCCTGTATTTTTCTAACAATAGGTCGCTGTATGAGTTATACACATAATCTGAAATTTTCAATTCAAAGAATTCAAAATAGAATCTACATTGTTCTTTTAGTTTTTCTATTCCAATATCCTGTTGATTGTCAATTGCCTCCACCTCAATAAAAGTTCCCAATTCTTGTACATGGTCAAAATGAAATTTTACATTGTCTATAAAATAGATCCTGCGGGTTTTGTTAACCACTACTTTAATTCCATGAACCTTATTTAAGATATTTTTTAAAGATGTATCCGGTTGATGCTGATAGAGTATAATATCTGATTGTTTGGCATCAGCAGTATCCTGTCGTTCATAATAGATAAGGGCATTTTCGATATTTCCTTCCCTAAGCTTTAACCTGCCGGTTTCAATATTATAGTAGGTATCAATCTGATGGTCTTCCCCTTTAAATACAGGATGAAGGGATAATAATTTTTCTTCCAGTTTTTGAAGATGCCCGGTTCTTGCTTTAAATTCAAAATTGATAATATTCATGTATAAGTTTTTTCTATTGCCAAATCTATAGTATAAAAGAGTAGTAGCAAGCTTTTGTTAAGATTGATATATGCCTGTTCTGAACTTGCATTTTGATATGTAAAATCAGTTGGAAATTGTAACTTGGCTCCTCAAATATCAGGTATGAAAAAAATATTGACCGCGTTTCTGATTGTTTTATCTTTTACAGTTGTTGCACAAAACAAACAATACTATTTGCTTATAGGTACTTATACAACAGACATACATGTATATAAATTTAATACAGCAGATGCCAGTATTAAATTTGTAAGCAAGATTTCCGGAACAGAAAATCCATCTTACCTGGCTATTACAAAAGACAACAAATTTGTATATGCCGTCAACGAAAATCATGGGGATAAGCCAGGTGAAGTAAGTGCATTTTCCTTCGACAGACCAAAAGGTACTTTACAGTTCATTAATAAAACAACAACAAACGGGGATGATCCCTGTTATGTAGATGTAGATTCTACCGGTAAATCTGTTGTGGTGGCTAATTACAGCAGCGGTAATTTATCCGTTTTCAAAACCAATGCAGATGGCAGCCTGCAACCTGCAATACAAACACTGGAGCACCAGGGTTATAGTACCAATTTTACAAGACAGTCTAAACCTCATGTACATTGTACTGTGATTTCACCAGATGGAAAATATGTTTTTTCCAATGACCTGGGTACAGATAAAATTTATCAGTATAAGTTTGATGCAGCTGCAGCCCAGCCTATTAATGAAGATGATTTTGGCACAACTGAAGTTCCGGATGGAAGTGGCCCCCGTCATTTAGTATTTCACCCCAACGGGAAATATGCCTATGTTATCAATGAACTATTGGGAACCGTTATTTCATATGAGTACAAGGATGGAAAACTCACAGAAATTCAAAACCTGCCCTCCGATAATACCGGTGGCAAACAAGATAAGGGAAGTGCAGATATACATATAACACCCGATGGCAGATACCTGTATACTTCTAACCGTGCATCTGCAAATGATATTGCTATTTTCAGAGTAGGTTCAACTGGCTTATTAACTGAAATCGGCCATCAGAGTACATTAGGGGTTCATCCAAGAAATTTTGCTATTGATCCCAGTGGAAAGTTTTTACTGGTAGCAAACAGAGACAGTAATAACATAGTAGTATTCAGTATTATTAAAAGTACCGGATTCTTACAACCTGCCAATAATACCATTCAGATTGAAAAACCTGTTTGTTTAAAATTTACAGATGTGAAATAAAACTTACCTGAAGAAAAAGGGCAGTACTTTGCAATACTACCCTTTTTTTTATTGCATCAGCCATTCTTTTAATGCTGAAAAAGTAGGTGCTATTGAAATGCTTTTCTTTTCCAAACCAAATAAGTATTGTACAGCATCCGGAATTTCAATTTTCTGATGAATTGCAGCTTCTACTGTTTCAGGAAATTTTACAGGATGAGCAGTTTCCAGTATAAATCCCTTATTATCAGTATCTGTATTTTTTAAATGCTGGTCCAGGGCATAATACGCAACCGCACCATGAGGATCCAGCATATAATTGAATTGTTGAAATACTTCAGTAATGGTTTGTCTGGTAGTATTATCATCCACACTGATACTGCTTACCTTATTTTTCAGTTCATTAAACTGATGGTGAAATATTTCCAGTATTCTAATAAAATTACTGGGATTTCCAACATCCATGGCATTGGATATAGTTGCAACGGCTGGTTTTGGCTGGTAGTTACCTGTTTGCAGATAATCTGTTACTACATCATTGGCATTACAGGCTGCAATAAAATGCTGTACCGGTAGCCCACTTGCAAAAGCCAGTATACCAGCACAAATATTACCAAAATTGCCACTGGGTACGCAAATTACAGGTGGCTTTTCTTCTACCCATTGTTGATAAGCATAGAAATAATACAGTTGTTGGGGTAACCAACGTGCCACATTAATAGAGTTGGCAGATGTTAATAACAATTTTCGGTTCAGGTCCGGGTCAGTAAAAGCCTGCTTAACCATGGACTGGCAGTCATCAAAATTTCCGTTCACTTCCAGAGCGGTTATATTTTTGCCTAAAGTGGTTAATTGTAATTCCTGAACAGGGCTAACTTTTCCGGAGGGGTATAAAATCACAACATTAACGCCATCCACACCTAAAAATCCATTGGCTACTGCACCACCGGTATCACCACTGGTTGCTACCAATACAGTTACTGCCTGATCACGTTGCTGGTTAAAATGGCCCAGGCACCTGCTCATAAACCTGGCGCCTACATCTTTAAATGCAAGGGTAGGACCATGAAATAATTCCAATGAAGCTATCTGTTCATTAATTTTTACCAGAGGAAAGTTGAAGTTGACCGTTTCTGCAATTATCTTCTGTAAATCAATATCATTGATGGTTTCTCCAACAAACGGTTTCATTACTGTAAACCCAATCTCTTCTTTAGAATACGATCTGATGTTTTGAATAAAACCATCCGGCAATTTTGGAATACTCCTGGGAAAATATAAACCCTTGTCGGGTGCCTGCCCGCTTACTGCTGCATCTGCAAAATTTACCCTGGGGGCATTCTGATTAAGACTATAATAAAGCATATAAAAAAAGAAAAAAATGATAAATTTAATAACTGGCTTTTAATTTCACCCCTTCCATATTAATGGTGGTTACATGTGTATGATAGGCTAAACCAATTTTATTGTATACCTCTTTCATGACAGATTCCACCTGCACTGCAGATTCTCCATTACGGCTTAGCATAAAGATGGATGGCCCGCTTCCGCTGATGCCACCACCCAATGCTCCTGCTTCCCTGCATTTTAATTTTACCTCATCAAAACCTGGAATGAGAATACTTCTTACCGGCTCAATAATTACATCTTCCAGGCTTCGGCCAATTAAGTCGTAATCGTGTTTCAGTAATCCTGCAACCAGCCCTGCAATATTTCCCCATTGCTTAATGGCATCTTTTAAAAGCACTCTTTGTTTCAGGATTTGTCTGGCATCGGAAGTCCGCACTTCTATTTGGGGATGTACTACTGTTACATGCAGTTCAGGAGCATCAAGGCTTACAATGTCCAGTGGAAAAATGGAACGGATTAAAGTTACCCCTCCATATATCGCAGGCGCAATATTATCCGCATGTTTTACACCACTGGCCACTTTTTCCCCAAACATGGCAAAACGGACCAGGTCTTCTCTGGAAAACCGGTTACCCAGTAAATGATTTGCAGCTATCACAGCACCTGCTGCACTGGCGGCACTGCTGCCTATTCCGCTGCCGGGCTTAATGTTTTTATTACTTACCAACTCAAATCCGGTAATCTCCTTTAATTCATCCAGCATAGCCAGTAAGGCTGCACCACTAACATTATCTTCTGCTTTTGTTGGCAGATGGTAATCATCCTTATTTATGATGGTAACTCCGGGTGTATCACTAAGAGATACAGTTAATTCATCTATCGGATCGTTCAATGCAAATCCTAAAATATCAAAACCACATACAACATTGGCTACTGTTGCCGGGCTCAGTACAGTTACTTCTTTCATTTTATTTATTTATCTGGCCACTCTGATGATATCTGCAAAAACTCCACTCGCTGTTACATCGGCACCAGCGCCTGCTCCTTTTACTACTAAAGGTTGTTCCGGATAACGTTGTGTATAAAATAAAACAATATTATCCTTACCGTATAAGTGATAAAAGTCTGAGTTGGAAGGGATATGCTGCAATCCAACTGCCGCTTTTCCATCTTCGAAACTAGCAACAAATTTCAATTTACAATTCTCTTTAGCTGCAGCTTCATATAATGATTTAAAATGGGCTTCATGTTTTGCCATTTCAATATAGAAATCTGCAACAGTTCCTTCAAAACAGGACTCTGGCAGAAAACTGTTATTGCTGATATTTACCATTTCTATTATTTCACCTGCTTCCCTGGCAAGGATCATGATTTTCCTCATTACATCTGTGCCGCCTAAATCCAAACGTGGATCCGGTTCTGTATAGCCTTCATCCTGTGCCTGTTTTACCACTGCTGCAAAACTGGTTTTTCCATCGTAATTATTAAAAACAAAATTTAATGTGCCGGACAATACCGCCTGAATCTTATTTATTTTATCTCCGCTTTTTATAAGGTCATTTAATGTTCCTATCACCGGTAACCCTGCACCTACATTGGTTTCAAAAAGAAAAGGTGCATTGAATTCCTTTGACAAAGATTTTAAATGCCTGTAATTGACAAAAGGGGAGGAAGCCGCAATTTTATTACAGGCTACTACTGCTACACTTTTTGACAAAAGCTGATGATATACTGATGCAACTTCTGTATTTGCAGTTACATCTACAAAAACACTATTACGTAAATTTTTATGAATAATAGTTTCAATAAAATTTGCTAGAGACATGGATTCAGATTTTGCCAAGCTATCTTTCCATTGGTCCAGGTTAATCCCATCTTCATTAAACAGCATTTTTCTACTGTTTGCAATTCCGGTAATTCTGACTTGCAGATTTAAATTTTCCAGCAGGTATTGTTGTTGTTGTTTAATCTGTTCAATTAATTTTCCGCCAACATTTCCTGCACCAATAATATATACATTCAACTGTTTATGAGTAGATTCAAAAAAAGCCTCATGTAATACATTCACCGCTTTTTTTACATCACTATAGGCTAATACTGCAGAAATATTTCTTTCGGAAGAGCCCTGTGCAATTGCCCTGATATTAATACCATTTCTGCCTAATGCATTAAACATCCTGCCGGCAATTCCGGTATGGCTTTTCATTTTGTCACCCACCAATGCTACGATCGACTGATCATGCTCTACTTTTAATAGTTCAACTTTGCCGGTTTTTACTTCATAATCAAATGCAGTATCTACAGCCCTTTTTGCCTTTTCTGCATCCACTGTATTAATGGCCACACAAATGGAATGTTCAGAGGAACTTTGGGTAATTAAAATAACATTTACTTTTTCACCTGCCAGTGCTTCAAAAAGTCTTTTTGAAAAACCAGGAATACCTACCATTCCGCTGCCTTCCAGACTTAATAATGTTACATGATTAATACTTGAAATTCCTGTTATGATATCTCCGGCAATTTGCGGTTTTGCTTCTATCAATGAGCCGGCTGCTTCAGGTTCAAATGTATTCTTAACACTAATGCTAACTCCTTTTTGCATGGCAGGCTGTATAGTAGGCGGATAAATTACTTTTGCGCCAAAATGGGATAATTCCATTGCTTCCCGGTAAGAAATATTAGGAATGGTCCTGGCATTGGGAACCCATCTCGGGTCTGCAGTCATCATACCTGTAACATCTGTCCATATTTCCAATCCTTCTACTTTTAATGCTGCAGCAAAAATAGAGGCTGTATAGTCAGAACCGCCTCTTCCCAGTGTAGTGGTATGATTTTCAATGTCACTGGAAATAAAACCAGGTGCCAGAAATAATAAGGCGCTGCTTTCAGCTATTTTCTCTTGAATCAGTTGGTTGGTCAGTTCAAAATCTACAGTCGCAAACCCATAATTACTGTTTGTTTTAATAATAGTTCTGCTATCTATCCATTGATTATTTAAACCGGCGGACTGGAAAAAAGCAGCTATAATTTTGGAAGATAATAATTCTCCGAAACTCACAATTCTATCTTTGGTCCGAGCAGATAATTCTCCTAACCTGAATACTCCTTCACAAATATCTTCCAGCTCATTAAATTGTTGTTTAATACTGCTTAAGCAACTACTTTGTGTAGTAACAGGTAATAACCCTTTGGCAGTGTCTATATGTCTTTTTTCTAATTGTAATAATGTTTCTTTATAAGATTCCAGGCCATGAGATGCAGCTGAACCAGTTTGAATCAGTAAATCTGTAACGCCACCCAGTGCAGAAACAATAATAATTGCTTTTTGATATTCAGGCTTTTTTACAATTGCTGCGACTTTTTTTATATTTTCTGCATTAGCAACTGAAGAACCGCCAAATTTTAGAACTTTCATGAATACTTATTTTGAAATAGATTGAATTATAAATAGATTTTGTAATTGAGAAACAGCAGTATGCCCTAAGGATAATATAAATTTGTATAACCCCTTACAGGGTTGTGGTTGTGGTATTGATTGTAATGATGGCAACAAAACGACTGGTTAATATAGCTTTAACAAAAGATGGTATGTATTGCTTATTTTTCATTAAATCGGTGACGAAGGTAAAGGAATTCTAACTAATCTGGCAAAATTTTATTAATTTTCGCGCCTATTCAGTTGCTTGCCTATTTTATTACCGGGAAAAACAGAAGTACATGTCGAGTAACACGAACCTGCAAACATTTAAAAATCTTGTAGGTATAAAATTTCAGTTGTATAACAGTTTGTTTACATCTCTTCCTTTTCACAGGATTGAGAAGACAGGCATTCTGGTGTCAATGCTTTTATTGAATTGTGAAGATGGCTATAAGAAAAAGAAAAGCCCTGTTGAAATAATTGAAGAGTTTTTCAAGACTCAAACTTCTTTACAGAAGGAGGAAGAAAAGCTGGATTTATTATTCCGTTTTATTCAGTATATAGAACGACAGGTTGTTTTATTTGATGCATTGGAAGATGCTGCTTTTAAACAAGTGCATGACCTTGGTGGCCAGGGTACTTTAAAACATCTTTCCATGGAAGTGGAACAGTTGCATTTGAATAATGAGTTAAAAAAGAAACTTCATGATTTTAATGTTCAGCTGGTATTAACGGCTCATCCTACTCAGTTTTACAGAGGAGCAGTTTTAGGCATTATTCATGATCTGTCCTCTGCTATCAATTCCAATAATGAAAATCAGATTTATTCATATCTGCAACAGCTGGGCCGAACACCTTTTTTTCAGCAAAAAAAACCAACACCATATGATGAGGCAGTTAGCCTGGTCTGGTACCTGGAAAATATTTTTTATCATGCAGCAGGTAAAATTGTAACTTCTCTTAAAAGCAGGTTTAATGATGCAGTAAATACAGAAAATCCAATAATAAGAATGGGGTTCTGGCCAGGGGGAGACAGGGATGGGAATCCCTTTGTTAAAACAGGTACTACCATTCAGGTGGCGGATGCTTTAAGGGGCAGTATCATTAAATCCTATTACCTGGAAATACGAAAATTAAAACGCAGGCTTACGTTTAAAGGAGTGGATATTGCACTGTCACAGCTGGAAAAGAAGTTATATGATAACCTTTTTATTCCCGGTTATCAGTTTGATCTGAATAAAGACGAATTTTTGCATGCGCTTAAAAATATCCGGCACCAGTTAGTGTACGAACACAATAATCTGTTTGTAAACCTGATTGATTCCCTAATCAATAAAGTTGAGCTTTTCGGTTTGCATTTTGCAACCCTGGATATCCGTCAGGATAGCAGTATTCACGGTAAAGTGCTGGAATCAATTGCTGCAAATACAGAAGCACTTCCAACAGAATATTCCAATCTAACAGATACAGAAAAAATAAATATTCTTTCAACTGTTTCAACTAAAGTAGGTACCAATATATTTATTACGGATGATGTACACCGAGATACGCTTGATGTTATGTCTGCCATTCAGTCTATTCAACAATTAAATGGAGAAGCTGGATGTAACCGGTATATTATTAGTCAGTGCAATTCTGTACTTAATATATTTGAAGTATTTGGATTGTTCCTGCTGAGTGGTTGGGAAAAAGAAAATCTTTCTATTGATATCGTTCCATTATTTGAAACCATTGATGATCTTGCCCATGCTGCTGATATAATGGAGCAGTTATATACTAACAACTGTTACCGGAAACACTTAAGCAGGCGAAAGGATAAGCAGACTATCATGCTTGGTTTTTCAGACGGCACCAAAGATGGTGGTTATATGATGGCAAACTGGAGTATTTATAAAGCCAAAGAATCTTTAACGGCTATTTCTAAAAAGTATGATATTGATGTAGTCTTTTTTGATGGAAGGGGTGGCCCTCCTGCAAGAGGAGGTGGAAAAACACATCAGTTCTATGCTTCTTTAGGACAGAATATTGCCAATAAGGAAATTCAGCTAACCATTCAGGGGCAGACTGTGAGTTCTAATTTCGGAACAATTGATGCAGCCCAGTTTAATATTGAACAGCTGATTCATGCAGGTATATCCAATGATGTATTGAATATAAAAGCAAAAACACTATCTGAAGAAGCAGAGACATTGTTGCAGTCTTTGTCAGAAGCCAGTTATTTTGCGTACAAGCAATTGAAAGAGCATCCCTATTTTATAGAATATTTGGGGCATGCCAGTCCACTCAGGTTTTATTCTGAAACGAATATTGGCAGCAGGCCTGCCAAGCGAGGAGCTTCTTCCAAGCTTACCCTGAAAGATTTAAGGGCAATACCTTTTGTAGGAGCCTGGAGCCAACTTAAACAAAATGTTACAGGTTATTATGGGGTAGGCACTGCTTTAGAGCAATTGGAAAAAGAGGGGAAATTTGAAGCATTGCAAAACTTGTATAAAAATTCCCTCTATTTTAAAACGCTGATGGATAATTGTGAAATGGCGATGTATAAATGTTTCTTTCCGCTTACAGAATTTTTATCCTGTCATCCAGTTTATGGGGAAATCTGGAATAATATTTTTAATGAATTTCAGTTAACCAAGAAATATATATTGAAACTTTCTGGGAAGTCGGATTTGATGGCTGATTATCCTGTAGAACATTTATCTATACAAATGCGGGAAAGAATAGTAATGCCATTGCTTACCATACAGCAATATGCAATTACCAAGGTAAGGGAACTGGAAGAGCAACTGATAGATACGCCAGTTAAGAAAACGTATGAAAAACTGGTGATGCGTTGTTCTTTTGGAATTATTAATGCCAGCAGAAATTCGGCATAATATCATTTATAGAATTTTAATCTGGTTGAATAAAAAAAGAGTCATTGTTAACAATGACTCTTTTTTTAGTGTACTGCTATTGCAGTTAGTTTTGGTATTTAAAAAATCAAAAAAAGAAAGAATTATCTGGATAAAGGAGTTTCTGCATTTTTATCCAAGCGAATACCGGAATATCCGTCTATTCCCATTTCAGGTAAATCCAATCCAAGCATTTCTACTTCTGGTTCTACTCTGTTACCTACTAATTTGTCAAGGAATTTAAACATTAACCAACCTGCCAGGCCAAACCAGAGCACATTCACAGATGCTCCAATAAATTCTGCAACAAATTGTCCGCCATCGCCATAAAATAAGCCTTTTACAGTTCCTTTAACACCATTCAAACCATCACCGTAGGTACCATCTGCAAATAACCCAAGGGCTAATACGCCCCAGATACCATTTGCACCGTGAACAGCAATAGCTCCAACAGGGTCATCAATTTTCAGTTTCTTTTCTACAAATAATGTTACTTCCACTACTATAATTCCGGAAAGTAAACCTATAATTAAACCACCCAAAGGAGATACAAATGCACAGGGAGCAGTGATTGCCACCAGACCAGCTAATAAACCATTACACATCATACTAACATCTGGTTTAGTACCTCTTACAAACCAGATCCATAAAGTGGATGCAAATGCACCAGCACAGGAAGCCAGTAAAGTATTAAAAGCTACAACTGCAAACCTTAAATCAGTTCCAGCAAGTGTAGAACCAGCGTTAAAACCAAACCATCCAAATGCAAGTATCAGGGTACCTAATACAGCCATTGGTATACTATGACCGGGAATGGCATTGGAAGAACCATCTTTATTAAATTTACCCAACCTTGCATCAATCATTTTTGCACCCACAAATGCTAATACACCACCGGAAAGATGCACTACAGAAGAACCTGCAAAGTCAACATGACCATGTCCCAATCCGAAATTAGCTCCTAATTGAGACAACCATCCACCGCCCCATACCCAGTTACCGTAAATTGGGTAAATAAGTCCGCCAATCAGAAATCCGGAAATTGCGAAAGAAGCAAATTTCCATCTTTCAGCCATAGCACCTGTTGGAATAGTGGCAGTTGCATCCATAAATACAACCTGGAATACGAAAAATCCTAATACGCCCACATCATAGATCCCGTTCATGAAATACCCTTTGTTTCCCCATAAACCGAATGCATGTCCGAAGATTTTTACAGTAAATTCCTGGTTTAATCCATCAAATCCACCCAAAGTGCTTAATGGCCCCATTCCTCCAAACATAATAGCAAAGCCACAGATGAAAAAGCCCAATGCACCTGCTGGATAAACAAATAAGTTCATAGCCATAGTATTACCTACGTTTTTAGCGCGGGTTAAGCCGGTTTCCACCAAAGCAAAACCTGCCTGCATAAAGAATACCAGGAACCCGCCAATCAGTAACCATACCAGATTGATACTGATTTTATTCTTTCCAACCTGATCAGAAAGTTCAGCTGTTGTAGGTGCACCAGCTTTAGCTGCTGTAATATCTGCAGTAGTACCTGTAGTATTACCGCTTGGATCCGGTGCTTTCGTTGCAGCGGTTTGCGCATCTGCATTTAATACAGACATACTCAGCATAAACAAAACGGCTAATAATAATATTTTTCGTATCATGATTTTATATTTTAATGAGTTAATTGATTTATAAATTGTCACCCGGGCCTGCGGTTGACGCTTCGCCTCTAGCACCGTTACTGATTCTGATGGATTCTTCAATATTGTAACTGAAAATCATTCCGTCACCGATTTCACCGGTATAAGCTGCTTTTTCTATACAATCTATTGTTTTACTAACATTGCTGTCTTTTAAAACAATGGAAATAACGATTCTGGGAATATATTGTGTATCATATACGGTTCCCCTGTAACTATGATGACCCCTCATATGTTCATTGCCAATTCCAGAGGCTTCCCAATAGGAAAAGAAGTCAATCCCAATTTTCTTAAGTTCTGTCTTCACATCCTCAAATTTTGATGTCCTGACAATTGCTTCAACTTTTTTCATAATCATTTTTTTAATGAATAAATAAAAATTCGAATTTATAACAAGCTGCAGTTAAATATATATTCTTTTTCAATCCTATCCTTTGGTATAATGCCCCATGCAGCAATATCTGTATTATAAAAAAAGATAGGTGGTGTTTTTGTGATTTTAAATAAAAAAATGCAATTATTGGAAATGTAAATAAATAGTAAGTATAAATTACATTTAAAATAAGATTCCGGTATTTAAGTAAATAGTAGGTCTTCCTAATTATAATTCTATTATATAAAAGGAATAGATTGCTTAAACAGTTTTTTAAGTCTAATAATTTGATAACTAATATATTATAATTTAAGTGCTTTGGATTTGAAATACTTAAGAATGATTTGATATATACGGTTGTATAAACTTTCAAAATATTTAGGGGTTGAGTTTCTTTCAAATTAAAAAAATAAATATTCAATTTATTTTTAGCTAAAATAGTGAAAAATAAATATTAAACCATAAAAACTAACATATATTATAAAATGTAGTATAAAATTAAATAGTTTTTAATAAACTTTCTTATTCAGTTAATATTATTAAATAGTATTTGGAGCAAAGCATGTAATTCAGGGCAATAAACCGATTTCTATATTCTAAAAATTGCGACTGAAAAGTTGATTAAAATGCCAAATTAGCCTTAATGTTATCAAATAAAAAGAAGAATGACAAATTAGATATTAAAGCATAGAGGGATAGAGATAATTAATTACGTAGTGACTATTATGGCTGGGAAAGAATGGAGTAGTTGGTTAAACTAAAAAACCTTCCTAAATTATAGGAAGGTTATATTAACTAAAAAAGCTTAATTATGCGTGGTTGGAATGGGAATCCTGTTTCCAAAGCAACATAACAAAAGTGGCTACACAAGCAATGATACCAAATACCATTAATCCGCTTTCATTAGCTACGTTGTTAGACAGAACTGCCATTTGTGCATTTAATAAAAACATAAAATGAAATTTATAGAGTTAAAATGTTTGTTTCAATGCAAAATTGGGTTTAAAAACTGAATAAATTAATATATAAGGTAGAAGTATACACTCCTGCCAATATTTTAAATTAATAAAATGTAATTGATTTTTTTGAATAATCCCTTTTATTTGAATAGTTTGAAGGAAAAAAATACCATTTATTCTTTCATAGAATAACAAATTAAAAAAAGAGCTGAAAAAAACATTCTTTGTTGTAGAAACATTATTTTTAAAAGTTATCCACATTTTTTAAATAAATTCAATTTTTAAAGAGAAATACCATTTTCGCTGTCAGATGCTTTTGGTTTTGCGTTTTTTAAGTGTTAATTTCTTTAAAATTCTTATACTTATACTCGTTATTTTTTTATTTTTTTTAATTTTTGGCGTAAAAAAAACACCCGTAAAGGGTGCTTTTTCTGCGTTTAGTTTTGGTTGATGGATGATTAGTCCTGAAAATGGTAAGCCGATACGCCATGTTCAAATAAATCTAAACCTTCACCAGTTTCAGCTTCAGGTTCAACACGTAATTTCCATGGGTAAGGTAATTTGTTTACAGCCCACATTAATACAATTGCTATTGCAAAAGTTGCAAGAGTAATAACTGCACTGCCTATAATTTGAGCTTTCAGTACATCCAGGCCACCGCCATAGAATAAACCTTTAACGGGGGCTGAATTATCTGCACCAGTTGGACCGGTTGCACCATACTGACCACTAGCAAAAAATCCTAAGGAAATAGTGCCCCAAATTCCTGCAATCCCGTGTACAGGTACAGCTCCAACAGGATCATCAATTCTCAGATGTTCCAGTAAAAGGGTGCCATAATACACTACTGCACCAGCAATTAAGCCTATTAGAATAGCTCCCAAAGGAGAAACCCAATAACATGGGCAGGTGATAGCCACTAATCCCGCTAATAAACCATTGATTGTAAATCCTAAATCGTATTTACCTTTATTAGGTCCAAACCATAATGGAAGTAACATAGCTGTGAGTGAGGCGGCACAGGCGGCTAAAGTTGTATTGGCTGCAATACGACCAATACCATCAGCATCCATAGCAGAAAGTGTACTACCCGGGTTAAATCCATACCATCCAAACCACAGTAAAAATGCACCTACTGTAGCAATGGGCAGGTTATGGGCTGGTGGTAACCCCCCTTTTTCTTTATCATCTCTTTTAAATACCCTTCCTAAGCGTGGCCCCAGTACCAATGCACCTGCCAGAGAAATCACACCACCAATGGTATGTACAACAGTTGAACCGGCAAAGTCACGGAACCCCTGTCCTAATTTTGGAAGAAAATGCCCGTCGGAACCCATTAATGCTAACCAGCCATCTGGTCCCCAGGCCCAATGCCCTATAATAGGGTAAATGAAACCTGTAACCCCAATACTATATAAAATATCACCTCTAAAACTTGTACGGCCAATCATAGCTCCGGAAGTAATGGTTGAAGTAGTGTCTGCAAAAGCAAATTGGAATATCCAGTGTGCCAGTACAGGTATACCAGTAGTTTCATAAGTAGCAGGAGCTCCGTTTAAGAAAAACCAGTTTAATCCAATAAAGCCATTACCATGACTGAACATAAAAGCATATCCAATGGCCCAAAAAAGGATACCACAGATGGCGGTGTCGAATATACATTCCAGTAATACATTTACTGTTTCTTTTGATCTGGCAAAACCCGCTTCCAGTAATACGAAACCTGCCTGCATTCCAAATACCAGAAATGCTGCTACCAGTGTCCAAACAGTGTTAATGGAATTGAAAGTTAAAATTTCATGTGCAGTAAAGGTTTCAGCTGCATTGGCAGGAGTTGCCAAGAATGCAGGAATAATTTTCATTATTGCTACCAGTAATGCAACAGCAATAATTTTTCCAGAAAAAATAGTTAAACCCAGACGTATTTTTTCAGCCCTGGTAAAATGATAAACGACAGTGTCTGACGATCGTCCCTTCCCCATTTGTTTTAAGTAGCTTAAAGTGGATGAAAACATAAGTTTAAAGTTTTGGTTGATGAATAAATAAAGTCATTAAAAAACTAGAATTTATAAACAGCTGCGATTAAAATATTGCCAGCTCCGGAAGTAGCAGCGTTAGAGCTGTTCATGAAAATTTGATCCTTAGCATTGTCTAACCTTAATTCAGGAATTATGGTCAGGTTATCTAAATGAATATTCGCAGATAAGGTAGCAGCAAATACTGATGTACCAACTCCTACAGCATTTTTGGTATCATCAAAATATTCACCTCTTAAAGCCAGTCCAAATTTGCTGGTTGGGTCATAATTGAAATACAATGCATTGCTTGACCATGTTTTTCCTGCTATATCTGCAACTGTACCATCATAATTGATACCAAATTTGCTACTAACTACTCCATTAACCACCAAATCAAACTGTGATTTATCTGTACCTCCCTGATAATTTAAAAAAGCTTTCAGTTTGTCATTTTTTGTACCGGTACTGAATTGAGCAATAAACATTTTAACAGAAGAAGTAGTTGTGGTGTAATCAGTTGGATTGGCAATACCTACCATTAAGGCTGATTTAGCCCCCAATGTGATATCTGCCCTGGCACCTGTATGGAAGAATGGTCCGTAAGAGAAACCATAACTCATACTGTAGTTCCTGTTGGCATAGGCATCCAGTAATTCATAGCCAATGTGGGTTGCCCATTTACCAACTGTTATTTTTACCTTGGAAGAAACTGCATAGCTCAAATAAGCTTGTTTAATAACCTGAACTGTTGCTACATCATTATAGGAAAACTCCTGAGCTCTTCTTCCAAAACCTAAATCGATTGTTGCGGCCAGTTTACCAAAACTATGATCTGCCCTTACTGAAGCCATACCTAACTCAAATGAATTGTTTGAATTTGTAAAACTTGTTTTGTTGTTGGATGCTTGTCCTGCAAAATCAGCCCTGTAGTAAGCATCCACAGAATAGGTGAATGTGGTGGGGCTTGCAGCCGGAGCTGCGGCTGATGCGGCAGTTTTGGTTGAATCCTGCGCGTAAATTGTTACAAAACTTAAAATTCCGATTGTCCCTGCTGAAATTTTCTTTAACATTGCTAGTGATTTTTATGATTAATAATTAGGCGTGGCTCAAAACTTGGTCCAGAAGTTTTAGAGTTGCGCCTTTTTGCTGCTTCCGAAATAAAAATTTCCGATTTCTGGTGTTTTAGGTTGTTCTGGCTGAATAAAAACTAAATAGCTTTTATTTTTTTCATATTTAGGTTTGGTGATAAAACCTTGGCAATGCGTTATTAGAAAATTGAATTTCAAAAAATAAGATAAATAGGGTTGATCAGCCCTGATGTTGTAATCAATTGTATTGAAAATGAGTTTATTGCAAAATAATACGCTTAATAAATAAGCATTTGAAAAATTAGGAATTAGTCTTTGGTAATAAAATCTTCTCAAATTATTTTGCGTTTTTGATTGAATAATAAATACATTATAATAAATAATATATTTTTATTGTTTAGCTAAATTACTAAATTTTCAATAAAAATAATCAACTTTTAAAACATATTATTAAATGTAATTTAAAATTAGATAGTTTTCAATAAAAATACTTTTTGTTGCGTGCTAATTGATTTCCATTTTTTAGGAAATAAAAAAGCCATCATTTCGGTATGATGGCTTTTTCAAAACAGTAAGGTATATTTTTTTCAATTCCTGTTTTAACAGGTTGCTACCAGGCTCATATCTTTTCTTTCCAGTATAGAATTTCCATTTCCTAAATATTCATCCACTTTCCTGGCACATTCTCTTCCTTCACTAATGGCCCAAACAACCAATGATTGGCCTCTACGCATATCTCCTGCTGTAAAAACCTTTGGAATATTGGTCTGGTATTTTTTGTCAGTTGCTTTAACATTGCCCCTTTCATCCAGTTCAGTTCCCAATTCATTTAGCAGTCCGGATTGTTGCGGATGCAAAAAACCCATTGCCAGTAAAGCCAGTTCACAGGGTATTTCTCTTTCACTGCCAGTAACTTCAGTAAATTGAGCAGGACGGCCATCTTCTGTTATCTTCCATTCAAGATCTACAATTTTTAAAGCTTTCAGATTTCCTTTTTCATCTCCAATAAATTCTTTCGTAGCTACTGCCCATTTCCTTTCCACTCCTTCTTCATGGGAGGTAGTTGTTTTCAAAATCATAGGATAGGTAGGCCAGGGCATGTTTGCTGTCCTGCTTTCAGGAGGTTTGGGTAATAATTCAAATTGGGTAACTGATTTTGCACCCTGCCTGTTGGAGGTACCTACACAATCACTTCCGGTATCACCACCACCAATTACCACCACATTTTTACCGGTTGCTTTGATTTCATGTGTAAAAATATTGCTTTCTATATGCGCATTTGCAAGTGGGTCTTTTGATGCAACCCTTTTATTTTGTTGCTTTAAAAACTGCATAGCAAAATGTACACCATTTATATCACGGCCAGGAATATTCAAATCTCTGGGCACTGTAGATCCTCCTGCCAAAATAATAGCATTAAACTCTCTCAGTAAGTCATTGATACTTATATTTATTCCCACATTTGCATTATACCTGAAAATAACACCTTCTTCTTCCATCACTTTTACCCTTCTGTCAATTACCCATTTCTCCAGTTTAAAGTCAGGTATTCCATACCTTAATAATCCACCTGCTGCATCATCCCTTTCAAAAACTGTAACCAAATGCCCTGCATAATTTAATTGTGCAGCTGCTGCCAGGCCTGCAGGCCCGGAACCAATTACTGCAACTTTCTTCCCAGTCCGGATATTGGGTTTACGTGGTTTTACAAACTTTTTATCAAATGCTATTTCAATAATGTGTTTTTCAATTTCCTCTATAGTAATCGGTGGCTGATTAATTCCCAGTACACAGGCACTTTCACATGGAGCCGGACAAATCCTTCCCGTAAATTCAGGAAAATTATTGGTAGAGGTTAATATGCTGTAAGCTTCTTCCCAGTTTGCATCATACACTGCATCATTAAATTCAGGAATCACATTACCCAGCGGGCATCCGTTATGGCAAAAAGGCACACCGCAATTCATACAACGTGCAGCCTGTTTATTCAGCTGATCTTCTGTATAGGGTAAAATATATTCCTTATAATCCTTCACCCGTTCTGCAACCGGACGTTTTGAAGGTAACTCTCTTGTAAATTCCATGAAACCAGTTGGCTTTCCCATTTATTTAAATAGTTTTATGGTTTGTCGTTTATTTATTTATTGCTGCCTTTTTCTTTCTTTCCAGTAATACTTTTTTATAATCCTGAGGGAACACTTTCACAAAATTCTTTAGCTGATTTTCAAAATCATCCAATACAAATTTTGCTACAGTACTGCCGGTATGCTGAAAATGTTTTTCAATCATTGCATTTAATTCTTTTGCATCTTCATCATTCACCGGATCCAGATCCACCATTTCCTTATTGCAATTATTTGCAAAAACACCTTTTACATCATAGACATAGGCAATACCACCACTCATCCCTGCTGCAAAGTTTCTGCCCGTATCACCAAGTATTACAATATGGCCACCAGTCATATATTCACATCCATGGTCTCCCACACCTTCCACAACAGCATTCACCCCAGAGTTTCTTACGGCAAATCTTTCACCAGCTTTTCCCCTGATAAACGCTTCCCCGCTGGTAGCTCCATAGAATGCTACATTGCCAATAATGATATTGTCTTCCGGTGTAAAGGTTGCTTCTTTGGAAGGATAGATGATTAATCTTGCTCCACTTAACCCCTTTCCAAAATAATCATTGGCATCCCCTTCCATTTCCAGTGTAATCCCCTTGGTGTTAAAGGCACCGAAACTTTGTCCTGCCGTGCCCGTGAATTTGAAGTGAATCGTATCATCCGGCAATCCGGCTGAACGGTATTTCTTTGTAATCTCATTCGATAAAATAGCCCCTAATGCTCTGTCGGTATTTAAAATATCAAAACTGGCTTTGATTTTTTGTTGAAACTCTATAGCAGGTTTTGCTGCTTCCAGTAATTTCCAGTCCAGCACATCAGCAATGCCATGATCCTGTTCTTCCTGTTTGTAAAGGCCTACATACGGGGAAGCCGGCTCTTTGAATAAAATAGGAGAAAGGTCCAGTTTACTGTATTTCCAATGAGTAATATTTTCTCTTTTTTCCAGGCAGTCTACCTGTCCGATCATTTCATTTACTGTTTTAAATCCAAGATCTGCCATGATTTCCCTTAATTCCTGTACAATAAATTTGAAGAAATTTACTACATGGTCCGGGTTACCGGTAAACCTTTTCCTCAATTCAGGGTCTTGCGTAGCAACACCCACCGGGCAGGTATTTAAATGGCATTTGCGCATCATAATACATCCTTCCACCACCAATGCTGCTGTGGCAACACCCCATTCTTCTGCACCCAGCAATGCTGCAATGGCAATATCACGGCCTGTCCGCATTTGTCCGTCTGCCTGAACTGTAATCCTGCTTCTTAATTTATTTTTTACCAGGGTCTGGTGGGTTTCTGCTAAACCTAATTCCCAGGGTAATCCAGTATGTTTTATAGAGCTTACGGGAGACGCACCGGTTCCGCCATCATGACCAGCTATTAAAACCACATCAGCCTTTGCCTTAGCCACACCTGCAGCAATAGTACCCACACCGGCTTTTGACACCAGTTTTACGTTGATACGCGCTTTACGGTTCGCATTCTTTAAATCAAAAATCAGCTGAGCCAGATCTTCAATAGAATAAATATCATGGTGCGGGGGAGGAGAGATCAATCCAACACCAGGTGTGGAATGCCTTACTTTTCCAATCCATTCATCTACTTTATGTCCGGGTAATTGTCCACCTTCACCAGGTTTTGCTCCCTGAGCCATTTTAATTTGTAATTCATCAGCCTCGGCCAGGTATAAGCTGGTCACTCCAAACCTTGCAGAAGCAACCTGTTTAATGGCACTGCGCATACTATCTCCATTCGCCATTTTCTCATACCTTAATTCATCTTCACCACCTTCACCTGTATTGCTTTTGGCACCAATACGGTTCATAGCAATGGCAAGGGTACTATGTGCTTCATGAGAAATAGAGCCAAAGCTCATTGCTCCTGTTGCAAAACGTTTGTATATATTTTCTGCAGGTTCTACTTCTTCAATGGAAACTGAAGGGCGGTTACGCTTAAATTCAAACAAGCTTCTGATAGTACAGGCTTTTTCACTCTGGTCATTCACTACTTTAGTGAATTTTTTAAAGATGCTGTAATCGTTTGTGCTGGTGGCCTGCTGCAGTAAATGAATGGTCTGTGGGTTAAACAAATGAAACTCACCTTTGCGTTTCCACTGGTATAATCCACCTACCGGTAATCGTTGTACCGGTATTTCTGTTTTACTGAATGCAAAGAAATGTTTGGCCAGTGATTCTTTGGCTATTTCATCCAACCCCATTCCTTCAATTCTGGAAGTAGCGCCGGTAAAATATTTGTCAACTACTTGTTTATTCAGCCCAACAATTTCAAATATCTGTGCTCCCTGATACGATTGCAAAGTTGAAATACCCATTTTGCTGAATACTTTCAGCAAGCCGTCACACACGGCTTTAATATAGTTCTGTTTTAATTTTTCGTGGTCTTTATCGGTCTTTAACAGTCCGGTATCTTTTAAACTGCGTAAGGAAGACAATGCCATATACGGATTGATGGCAGTAGCGCCAAATCCGATCAGACAGGCAAAATGGTGTACCTCCCAAACATCTCCTGCTTCTACAATAAGACCAACCTGTCCGCGGTACCCTTTTCTTATTAAATGGTGGTGTACTGCTGCAGTGGCCAGTAATGAAGGGATAGGAGCGTGTTCACTGTCAATCGCACGGTCTGATAAGATAATTACTTCAAATCCATCTTCAACAGAATCAACTGCATACCTGCATAAGCGGTCCAACCCTTTTTGCATAGATCCCGGTTTGCCATCTGCCCTGAAATACATCTGTAGGGTCTTTGCCTGAAAAATACCGGTATCAATACTCCGGATCTTTTCCAGTCCGTGGTTAGACAGTACCGGATTTTTCAATGCAACACTGTGACAATCCAATGGGTCTTCTACCAGTAAATTGCCGTTATTACCGGCAAAAGTAGCCAGACTCATTACCAGCCTTTCCCTGATAGGGTCAATCGGTGGGTTGGTTACCTGTGCAAATAGTTGTTTAAAATAATGGCTTAAGTGTTGGGGCTGATCGCTCAGTATTGCCAATGGTGTATCGGTTCCCATAGATCCGATGGGTTCCTTACCATCCAATGCCATTGGAGTTAATATGGTTTCCAGGTCTTCGGTAGAATAACCGAAAACTTTCTGGTATTTGAATATCTGATCCTGAGATAAATGGGAGAAAGTAACCCTTGGTTCCGGTAATTCCTCCAGTTTAATCTTGTATTTATTCAGCCATTCACCATAAGGTTTCTGTGAACAGATCGTTTGCTTCAGTTCATCATCACTGATAATTCTGCCCTGTTCCATATCCACCACAAACATTTTACCAGGTTGCAGCCTTCCCTTTTCTTTTATAAGCTTCGGGTCAATCGGCAAAACACCTGTTTCAGATGCCATAATTACCCTGTCGTCTGTGGTAACACAATATCTGGAAGGGCGTAATCCGTTTCTGTCTAAAGTGGCACCGATCATTTTTCCATCTGTAAATGAGATAGAAGCAGGTCCATCCCATGGTTCCATAAATGAGGCATGAAATTCATAGAACGCTTTTTTCATCGGATTCATGTCTTCATTGCCATCCCATGCTTCCGGAATCAGCATCATCATTACATGTGGTAAGCTTCTGCCGCACATAGTCAGTAATTCAATCATATTATCCAGGCAGGCGCTGTCCGATTGGCCTTCAAATATCACGGGTAGCAGCATGTCCATTTCTTCCTTGGAGAAGTAGGGGGATGTAAAGCTTTTTTCACTGGTTTTCAGCCAATTTAAATTACCCTGCAGGGTATTGATTTCCCCGTTATGGGCAATATAACGGAAAGGCTGTGCCAGTTTCCAGGAAGGAAAAGTATTGGTTGCAAAACGGGAATGGATAAGTCCGAATGCACTTACTATCCTTTTATTGCTGAGGTCTGGAAAATAATGCCTTACCTGCAGACTGGTTAATTGTCCTTTATAAGAGACTGTTTTATACGATAAAGAGGCAATATAAAAACCTATAGCATCTTTTTTTACGGAGTTTTCAATGGTATGACTGGCATAATTGCGCAGTACAAACAGTTTACGTTCAAATGCTTCCGGAGATGATATATAATCCGGGCAGGCAATGAATACCTGTTCTATTTCCGGTTCTACGGATAGGGCAGTGGCACCGATATCAGTAGGATTAACCGGTACTTTTCGGTAAGCCAGGATTTCTAATCCTAACTTTTCGGCAGCACGGCTAAAAATATCTCTGCACTCTTCTTTTAAACGGATATCCTTGGGGAAAAATAAAACACCTACGCCATACTTCCCAAATGCAGGAAGATGTACACCCAGTTTCACACACTCATCAAAGAAAAATTCATGTGGGGTCTGAATCATAATACCGGCTCCATCACCTGTATTGTTCTCGCAACCACAGGCACCACGGTGCTCCATGTTTTCCAGGATCGTCAAAGCATCAGAAATAATCTGATGAGATTTATTTCCTTTAATGTTGGCCACGAAGCCAATACCACAGGCATCGTGTTCAAAGGCGGGGTCGTATAAACCTGTTGTACTTGCCATTTACGTTGTCAGTTAGTGATTTAAGTAATTAAAATATTTTTAAGGCAAGCAATCGTTCCTTCAAAAATATTCAAAAATTAACAATTTTCCAATTAAAAAACGCAATAAAACTCCGCTTTTTAGATAAGATATCCAAAAAGTGTATCGTTTTTGTTTATTTCTGAATAATCTATATGAAACGAATGCATCCTTTCTATTAAAGCTGCATAATCTTTTTTGTCCGATAATTCAATACCCACTAATGCCGGACCAGTTTCTTTATTGGTCTTTTGCATGTATTCAAATCGCGTAATATCATCCTCTGGTCCCAATACACAGTTCAGAAACTCTCTCAACGCACCAGGCCTTTGTACAAACCTGATCAGAAAATAATGTTTCAGCCCTTCAAACTGTAATGACCGTTCTTTAATCTCGGGCATACGGTCAATATCGTTATTGCTGCCACTTACAATACAAACCACCGTTTTTCCAATAATCTGATTGGCATAACTGTCCAGTGCTGCTATACTTAATGCTCCGGCAGGTTCTGCAATAATGGCTTCTTCATTGTATAACTGCAGAATGGTGGAACATACTTTTCCTTCATTTACCAGCTGCACATCCTCCAGTACTTTTTTGCAAATATTAAAAGTGATATCTCCAACCCGTTTTACGGCCGCACCATCCACAAAACGGTCAATTTTTTCTAAGGTTACAGGATGGCCTTTTTCTAAGGCTTCCTTCATGGAAGGCGCTCCCTCAGGCTCCACGCCAATAATTTTTGTAGCGGGTGACATGGTTTTAAAATAGGTTCCTACACCAGCGCTTAATCCACCACCACCAACGGGAATAAATACATAATCTATCCCGGATAAATCTTCCAGTATTTCTACTCCAACTGTTCCCTGTCCTTCAATAATTTTATAATCATCGAATGGCGGGATAAATATCATACCCTGTTCTTCTGTATATTTTTTTGCTGCAACGGCGCAATCATCAAATGTGTCTCCAATCAGCCTTACTTCAATATTATCGCCCCCAAACATCCTGGTCTGTCTTACTTTCTGTTTAGGCGTTACTATCGGCATAAATACCACTCCATTTACTTTCAGCTTTTTACAGCTGTAAGCAAATCCCTGTGCATGGTTTCCTGCACTGGCACAAACCACTCCTTTTTGTAAGGTATCGGTCGGCAAAGTAATCATCATGTTAAAGGCCCCGCGTATTTTGTACGAGCGCACATTCTGCAGGTCTTCTCTTTTCAGGTACACATTGCACTGGTACCTGTTCGACAGATTTAGGTTAAACTGCAGGGGTGTCTTTTTTACCACTGCTTTTAACCGTAAAGCTGCTTCGCCAAACTGCAGATTGGATGATATGTTTTGCGTGTTTATCATTTTGATAAGAAAACCCTGAAAGCAACGCTTTCAGGGTTTTTATAACGAAAAGCTGATTTATTTTTGATTTTCAGGACGTAAGGAACGTACTGTTTTTCCTGCCTGCCACATTTCACTGTCCCGTAATTCTTTCAGTTCAACTTCCAGTTTTTCACGGTAATCAGGCTGTGAATTCAAATCAATTGACCTTTGAGATTCTTTTCCGGTTGCCACACTTTCATACAATTCTTTAAATACAGGTGCAGTTGCATCACGGAATTTTTTCCACCAGTCCAATGCGCCGCGCTGTGCAGTAGTGGAACAGTTGGCATACATCCAGTCCATACCATTTTCTGCAACCAATGGCATTAATGATTGGGTTAATTCTTCTACAGTTTCATTAAAAGCTTCAGAAGGGGAATGGCCTGCATCGCGCAATACCTGGTATTGTGCAGCAAAAATACCCTGAATGGCTCCCATCAGTGTACCACGTTCTCCTGTTAAATCACTGTATACTTCTTTCTTAAAGTTGGTTTCAAATAAATAACCACTGCCTACCGCAATACCTAATGCAATAACCCTGTCTTTAGCTTTGCCGGTTGCATCCTGGAAAATAGCATAGCTGCTGTTCAGTCCGCGTCCCTGTAAAAACATTCTTCTTAAAGAAGTACCAGAACCTTTAGGGGCAACTAAAAATACATCCACATCTGCAGGAGGTATAATACCGGTCTGTTCTTTAAAAGTAATTCCAAATCCATGAGAAAAATATAAAGCTTTTCCGGCTGTTAAATGTTTCTGAACGGTAGGCCACAACGCAATCTGTGCTGCATCACTCAGTAAGTAGCAGATGATGGTTCCGCGCTGTAAAGCTTCTTCAATTTCAAATAAAGTTTCACCAGGTACAAATCCGTCAGCAATTGCTTTATCCCAGGTCTTGGAATTTTTACGCTGACCAACAATTACATTAATACCATTATCTCTCTGGTTTAATGCCTGTCCGGGTCCCTGAACACCATACCCAATTACAGCAACAGTTTCATTTTTTAAAACTTCCTGTGCTTTGCTTAATGGAAACTCTTCGCGGGTTACAACATTTTCTACTACACCGCCAAAATTTAATTGTGCCATTTTTTGTTTGTTTACTGATTAAAAAGATTTGTTTTTAATGTTTAATTCTTATTTGGGTTTCCAGTTTTTTATCTGTCCTTTTTTTAAATACCCTTTAATAGGAGGGTATCAAAAATTGCAAAATTACTGATTTCCCGGTAGAGATTACATGGTAAATACTTCATCCTGCTTGTTCAGGAACTCATTTTCTACCAGTACTTCTCCCGGTTGCTCTTCATCAAACTCTTTCAGTTTTTCATGAAATCCGGTACTTGTTTTTATGATGGCCACCCTTGCACTGCGTACAAATTCTATCAGTCCATAGGGTTCCAAAGCCTTAATCAGTTTTTCTATTTCTTCCCGGTGGCCTGTGGTTTCAAATACAGTATAATCTTTGCGGATGGCTACTGCTCTGGCGCCAAATTCGCGTAGCAGCCTTTCAACTTTTACTTTTTCTGCAATCACTTCTGTAGGTACTTTATACAATGCCAGTTCCTGCCAAACCACTTCATCATTGGTATTATAGTAAGCTTTTAAAACTTCCACCTGTTTTTCAATCTGGCGGCATAGTTTATGTACCACTTCTTCATATTCACTGATTACAATGGTAAAACGATGAATCCCTTCAGCCTCAGATGGTGATACATTCAGGCTTTCGATATTTATTTTTCTGCGGGAGAAAATAATGGCAATACGGTTTAATAAACCAACCTGGTTTTCTGTATATACGGTTATGGTAAATTCCTGTTTCATACAATTGAGCCCCTGCGGGCAATTTAATTTGTAATACGGTTTCTTATTTTAATCTTATTTCACTTACACTGCATCCCTGCGGAACCATTGGGAACACATTGTTTTCCTTTCCTACAAATACTTCCAGTAAGAAAGAACCTGTATGTTCCAGCATTTCCTGCAAAGCACCCTTCAGGTCTTTTCTGTCTTTAATGCTTTTGCCTGCAATGCCATAGCCCTTGGCCACCTGCACAAAATCAGGGCTCTGTATGTCCACAAAAGAATACCGTTTATCGTTAAACAATTCCTGCCACTGGCGAACCATGCCTAAAAACTGGTTGTTTAATATTATAATTTTAACATCCGTTTTATATTGCATAATGGTACCCAGTTCCTGTATGGTCATTTGGAAACCGCCATCACCCACCACTTCAACTACCGTTCTTTCCGGTGCGCCCATTTTAGCACCAATAGCTGCCGGTAACCCAAATCCCATAGTGCCTAAACCACCGGAAGTGATATTACTTTTCGACTGGTTAAATTTGGCATAACGGCAGGCCACCATCTGGTGCTGGCCCACATCTGTTACAATGATGGCGTCTCCTTTGGTTAAAGTGTTTAATTCTTTAATCACTTCACCCATGGTCATGATTGCTGATGTAGGGTTCAGTTCATTATGAATTACAGCGTCAATTTCTTTTTGAGTATATTCATGAAAAGTCTGTAACCATTCCGTATGATCTTTCTTATCAATTAACTTAGTAAGTAATGGCAATGTTTCTTTGCAATCGCCCCAAACAGGTACGGTTACTTTTACATTCTTTCCAATTTCTGCCGGGTCAATATCCAGGTGAATTACTTTTGCCTGTTTGGCGTATTTATCCAGTCTGCCGGTAACGCGGTCATCAAAACGCATCCCGATAGCAATCATCACATCACAGTCATTGGTCAGCACATTCGGGCCATAATTACCATGCATACCCAGCATACCCACATTCAGTGGATGGTCGGTTGGCAATGCACTCAAACCCAATACGGTCCAGGCTGCAGGTAAACCACCTTTTTCAATAAAAGCTTTGAATTCTTTTTCCGCTTCGCCTAATATAATTCCTTGTCCAAACAGTACAAATGGTTTTTTAGCTTCATTAATCAGTTTGGCAGCTTCCTGTATAAATTCCTTACGGATAATGGGTTTCGGGCGATAGCTCCGGATATGCTCACAAGGTTTGTACCCTGTGTATTCAATTTTTTGTAACTGTGCATTTTTAGTAATATCAATCAGTACGGGGCCGGGTCGTCCGGTTCTGGCAATATAAAAAGCTTTAGCCAGTATATGTGGTATTTCTGTAGCATCGGTAACCTGGTAATTCCATTTGGTTACAGGAGATGTGATATTGATTACATCAATTTCCTGGAAAGCATCTGTGCCCAGTAAATGTGCAAATACCTGTCCCGTTACACAAACCACCGGTGTACTGTCAATCATAGCATCTGCCAGGCCGGTTACCAGGTTAGTGGCACCAGGGCCGCTGGTGGCAAATACAACACCCACTTTGCCACTGCTGCGGGCATAACCCTGTGCAGCATGAATGGCACCCTGTTCATGACGGACAAGGATATGTTCGAGCTGATCATGGTAATCGTACAGTGCATCATAAATAGGCATGATGGCACCACCTGGATAGCCGAATATGGTTTTTACACCTTCAGCTACAAAGGCTTCTAATACGGCCTGGGAACCGCTGATGCTGATGGGCTCTGGCAAGAGGGCCACTGTCTTATTGGTTATTTCTAGAGTTTCCATAATGGAGTATGTTAATTATGAAACATTTTATTGAGTGAATAGATATTTTCTTTGATCGTGTAAAGGTTAGAAAGGTGGATTGAAATAAACAGACAGGCACAGACTCGGTCAGTTAACTGCATGCTCTGGCAATTCCTGTCGTGCAGGTAATTGTGGTGTGACTGTATGTTTATTGCAGATGGCATATACTTTATTATTTAGATACTACAAAAGTGATACTTTGTCTGTGACGATAAATAGTAGGTTTCCCATTTTTACTTGCAGGCTGCCATTTCGGGGATTTTCTGATTACCCTTATTGCTTCCTGTTTAGTTCCGTATCCCGGATCATTTTCTGCATCAACATCTATTACATTTCCTTTAAGGTCAACAATGAATGTTACTACTACTGTGTATTTTCCATCCGGAGCATTTTTTTTGGTTGGTATATCTGAGTTTAAATGTTCGCCTAGATAGTTCGACCATCCGGGTAATCCACCCTGAAACTCAGCAGGAATCTGTGTAAAAGAGGATTCAGCAATGAGTTTGCCGTTTTCAGTAAACATATCCACTTTTAATTCATAAGAATGTTCATTCAAAATGGATTGTTTTAAAAGTTTTCCGCTTTTATAAAATGAATATTCTTTTAAGGCTGTCCCTTTTACATCATATATCGAGGAATCTTTTGGTGATCCTGTTTCATAATAATTGATCATCGTGCCAATTCGTTTATAACTAATGGTATCTGTAAACAATGACCTTCCATATATATTACCTGAATTTTTGTAATAAGATGTTCCTTTAAAATAATTACCAACTTTCTCATATTCTGTATAATAGACTGCTTTCTCTGCAGAAGCAGGTTTCCAAAGCGAATCGTAATATTTTACATTCACTTTATCCTGCCCCTTCACAGCAAAAACAGAAATAAAAAATAAGAATACCAAAATCAGTTTCATAAACTTTAATTCAAATAAGTAAAAACTAGTCCTCATCCGTTACACATCCTTCTGCTGCTGTCTTTACCAGTTTTGCATATTTATACAATACACCACTGGTAGCTTTTAAAGCCGGCTGTTTCCAGTTCCGCTTTCTTTCGGCAATTACTTCTTCGGCAACTTTCAGGGTAAGCGTATTTTTAATGGCATTGATTTCAATAATATCATTGTCTTCCACCAGTCCAATTAATCCGCCTTCATGTGCCTCCGGAGTAATATGGCCTACTACAAATCCATGGGTACCACCACTAAATCTTCCATCAGTAATTAAAGCAACTGATTTACCCAATCCAGCTCCAATAATAGCGCCTGTTGGTTTCAGCATTTCAGGCATACCGGGGGCGCCTTTAGGCCCTATATTTTTAATCACCACTACATCTCCTGCATGTACCCTGCCTTCGGCAATACCTTTAATTACGGCATGTTCACCATCAAATACCCTGGCTTTCCCTTCAAATATTTCTCCTTCTTTTCCGGATATTTTGGCAACGCTGCCACCTTCTGCCAGATTACCGTATAAGATCTGTAAATGCCCGGTTGCCTTTAATGGGGTTTCCAGTGGCATGATAATTTTCTGCTGTTCAAAATCAAGGTCTGGTGCTGCTGCTAAATTTTCTGCAACTGTTTTACCTGTAACGGTTATACAATCGCCGTGTAACAAACCATTCTTCAGTAAATATTTCATTACAGCAGGTACACCACCATACTGGTGCAGGTCATCCATTAAATATTTACCACTGGGCTTAAAGTCTGCCAGTACGGGAATTTTATTACTGATAGCCTGAAAATCATCCTGTGTTAAAGGAACACCCACGGCCTTGGCCATGGCAATCAGGTGCAGTACAGCATTGGTACTGCCACCCAAAACCATTACCACCGTAATTGCATTTTCGAATGCTTTACGGGTCATGATATCTTTAGGCTTTATATCTCTTTCCACCAATAGTTTAATAGCTGCGCCAATAGCTTCACATTCCTGCTGTTTTTCTGCACTTATAGCAGGGTTGGAAGAGCTGTTTGGCAGGCTCATTCCCAATGCTTCAATAGCGCTGGCTAAGGTATTGGCAGTATACATACCACCGCAGGCACCTGCACCCGGACAACTGTTTTTTACAATTCCTTTAAAATCTGCCTCATCCAGGTTCCCTGCAATTTTTTGTCCCAATGCTTCAAAAGCAGAAACAATATTCAGGTCCTGTCCTTTATAATGCCCCGGTGCAATGGTTCCGCCATATAACATAATGGAAGGGCGGTTTAAACGTGCCATTGCCATGATTGAGCCCGGCATATTCTTATCGCAGCCCGGTACGGTAATAATGGCATCATAATATTGTGCTCCAGCATTGGTTTCAATACTGTCTGCAATTACTTCCCGGCTCACCAGGCTATACCGCATTCCATCAGTACCCATACTTATCCCATCACTTACTCCAATGGTATAAAAACGTAAACCCAGTAATCCGTTGGCTTCCACACTTTTCTTTACTTCTGTAGCCAGATCATTCAAATGCATATTACAAGGGTTACCATCCCAGCCCATGCTGGCAATACCCACCTGTGCTTTTTTAAAATCTTCTTCTTTAAATCCAATGGCATAATACATAGCCTGCGCTCCGGGCTGTGTTTCGTCCTGTGTTAATGTTTTACTGTACTTGTTTAATTCTGTAGACATGCTATCAATTTAATTTTTTACTAAACTGTTTATTTTTTCTGTTATCCAATGCACCCAAATAAAAAACCGCCTCTGTAAGGAGGCGGTCTTTGTTATAATAAAATCGTTATTTTTTATAAGCAACATTCACCTCCATGCAGTGCAGGAATAATAATGACAGCGACGATCAGAATGACGCTTAATATCACATTATTATTTTTGCTTGCTAACATGTTGGAGTGTTGTTGCAACAAATATAATACGCCTCTCAATAAAAACAAAGAACTATTTTATATTATTTTTAAATAATAGTCGATTTCCTCAATTCTATATTTTCCTGGTTAATTTCATCTGTAATCTTATGAATTACATAGTCACTGATCAGTTCTCCCACTGTACTGGTGAAATAAAAATTAATCGGATCAATGTCTTTGGTAATAAACTTATTTTTAAGGGTCCAGTTCACGCCCTGCCTTATTCTTTCTGCTTCCTTGTGCATCTGAAAATAATCCAGCATCATGGCTGCCGACAGTATGGATCCGATGGGATTCGCAATATCTTTACCAGCAGCCTGCGGATAAGCTCCGTGTATGGGTTCAAACAAAGCAGTACAAACCCCATAGGAGGCAGAAGGTAACATGCCGATAGAACCGCTGATTACACTGGCTTCATCACTGATAATATCCCCGAACATATTTTCGGTAAGAATCACGTCAAATTGCCTGGGGTTGAGAATAATCTGCATGGCTGCATTGTCAACATACATATAATTAACTGCAACATCCTTGTATTCCTTTGAAATTTCCTGTACTACTTTTCTCCAAAGCCTGGAAGTTTCCAATACATTGGATTTGTCCAGCAGGGTTAATTTTTTTCTTCTCAGCCTGGCATTCTGAAAGGCAATATGGGCAATCCTTTCAATTTCAGATGCATTGTACACACATTCATCAATGGCTTGTTTGCCGTCTTCACTGGTTTCTTTTTTGCCAAAATAAATACCACCAGTCAATTCCCTGAATATGATAAAATCAACTCCTTCCAGCTGCGATTCTTTTAAAGGAGACAGATGCTGTACTGAAGGGTAAGCTACAATGGGCCGGATATTGGAAAATAGTTGCAATGATTTTCTTAGTTTCAGTAAACCCTGTTCCGGCCTTATTTTAGCAGAAGGGTTATTGTCATATTTAGGGTCGCCAATGGCACCAAATAAAATGGCATCACTGTTCAGACAGGTTTCTATGGTTTCATCAGGCAGGGGAGTACCTTTCTGTTCAATGGCGCAGGCCCCCATTAAACAATAATGGTAAGTAAATTCATGATGATACCTGTCTGCCACTGCATTTAAAACCCTGATTGCCTGTGCAGTAACTTCAGGACCTATCCCATCTCCATTGATAACTGCTATATTTTTTTTCATGCTGTATTGGATTTATTCTGCTGTTAAGGTCACTGATTTTCTTTTAATATGCTGTTTCCCTTCCGTTAATTCCATTTTAAACTGTATACAGGAGGGTAATTCATCTTCATAATGGCTTACATAAATTAAAGTAGTATCCGTACCCTGACAAATGCTGTCAATCAATGCGGTAAATGCTTTGATATGTGCAATATCCAATCCCTGGCAGGGTTCATCCAATACCAGTAAAGGCGGATTTTTTACCAATGCCCTGGCCAGTAATACCCATCTTTGCTGCCCGGCGGATAAAGCTGATAATGATTTATCAGCATATGCTGTCAGCTTAAAAGCATGCATCCATGCTTTTAAAATAGTTTCCTGTTCTGCATTCAGTTTTCTGTATAACCCCATCGTATCAAAAAAACCTGATCCAATGGTTTGGTATACACTGATATGGGTATCAAAATATTTATGTAATTCTGGCGAAACATACCCGATATTTTTTTTAATATCCCAGATACTTTCTCCCTTTCCCCTTTGTTTGCCAAACAGACGGATATCATTGGCATAAGCCTGTGGATTGTCGGCCGTTATCAAACTCAGCAGTGTAGATTTACCCGCTCCGTTAGCACCTTTCAGTAACCATTTTTCTCCCTGCATTATTTCCCAGCTGATTTTATGCAGGATTACTTTAGCACCATACTGGACTGTTACTTCCTTCATGTCCAGAATATGCGGATACTGCTGATGATCGGGCATTGCCGGAATCTCAGTAACCGCAGCCTCCAGGTTCTTTTGTTTTTTAAGCAGGGTCCAGTTAAAGTTTTCTTTGCTTTCAAAAGCAATCAGCCTGCCATCCTCTAAAGCTGCCACATGGGTTATACATTCCGGCAGTTCTTTTCTGTCTGTAATCAGGATCACTTTGGTTCCTTCGGCTGCCAGTGCATTCAATATCTGGTGTAATTCTTTTCTGCTTTTTACATCTAATCCGGTAAAGGCTTTATCCAGTATTAAAACCTGTGGTTTTTGTAATAATACCTTTATCAGCTGCAGCTTTTTTTGTTCCCCGTTGGAAAGCTGAATTAACGGGGTATTAACCCTGTGTAATAAATTGAGTTGTTGCAGCCACTTGTTAATCAGGCTGCTTTTTTCTTTAGTCCGAAGATGTGTAGTTACAGTTTCCAGTGCCCCGGAAACTGTAACTGAATCTTCTGCATCACAGCTGTTAAATCTTTGCTGGTAATAAAAATCAGACACATTGGAAAGGTTTTTCCAGGTTTCTGTATTTTCTGCCAGCACCACTTTAGGCAGCAATTGTGCATTTGAGGTAAAATGAATATCAATTTTACCTTTGTAAAATATATGGGAAGCGATCGTTTTTGCCAGTACTGTTTTGCCACTGCCTGCATTTCCGGTAATGGCCAGGTGCTGATTTGATTTCAGGCAGAACGAAACCTGGTCCAGTACAGTTTTTCCAAACTGTTGCACACTCACATCAGATAATATAATACAGGGTGTATTCATTATTTATTGGGCAATAACAGTAACCTGCTTTGCTAATTGCTGCAGGTCCTCATCCCTTACTTCTTTTTTACTGTCTGCTACCTGTAAAAATTGGGCATAGATAATATCTACCTCATCCCTTTTAAAATCGTACCCCAGGTTTTTTAACCGGAATGCCAGTGCACTTCTGCCGCTTCTGGCAGTCAATACAATTTTGGAAGTATCTGCACCTACTTCAACCGGATTGATAATTTCGTAAGTAATTGCGCTTTTTAAAAAGCCATCCTGATGAATGCCGGATGAATGAGAAAATGCATTGGCGCCTACAATTGCTTTATTGGGCTGCACCGGCATTCTCATAATATCGCTTACCAGTCGGCTGATTGGATTTAGCTGTTTGGCATTTACATTGGTATAATAGCCCAGGTCTTTGTGTTGTTTTAAAACCATTACCACTTCTTCCAGAGAAGTGTTTCCGGCTCTTTCTCCCAGTCCGTTAATCGTACATTCTATCTGGCGGGCACCGTTAATCACCCCTTCAATGGAATTGGCAGTAGCCAGTCCCAGGTCATTATGGCAATGGCAGGAAAGAATCGCTTTATCAATATTGGGAACATTATTTCTTAAATAAGCCATTTTAGAACCATACTGGTTGGGCAGGCAATACCCGGTGGTATCGGGTATGTTTACTACCGTTGCTCCGGCTTTAATAACGGCTTCCACCACACGGGCTAAATAATCATTGTCGGTCCTGCCGGCATCTTCTGCATAAAATTCCACATCATCCACAAAATTCCTGGCCCACTTTACGCATTGTATGGCACGGACTAAAATATCCTCCCGGTTAGAGTTGAATTTTCCTTTGATATGATGGTCTGATGTACCAATTCCGGTATGGATTCTCGGCCTCTTAGCTGGTTTTAAAGCTTCAGCAGCCACTTCAATATCTTTCTGAACGGCACGGGTTAAACCGCAAACCGTTGTATTTTTTATGAGCTTGGATATTTCGTGAACAGATTCAAAGTCGCCCGGCGAAGAAATAGGAAAACCAGCTTCAATAATATCTACCCCCAGTTCTTCCAGAACTGCTGCCAGTTCCAGTTTTTCTTTGGTATTTAATTTACAACCAGGGACTTGCTCCCCATCTCTCAGCGTGGTGTCAAAAATGTAAACTTTATTGTCGCTCATGACTTAATATATTTATTTGATTACGTTTGCTTGCCTAATTTTAATACCGCATTCGGATTAAATTCCGGCAATCATAGTTTATAAAAGTATTTAACCTGAACTATAGATTTTTGTCAAAAATGCACCTGTTTTACGTTGAATAAAGACAGTTGTATAGCATAGAAGCCTTAACGGGCGTGCATTTTAGCTAAATTTAAATACGATGCCCAACAGAAGTACAGACCATGTTTTTCAGTTGATTAAGTCGCTCGACAAGGGCGAAAAACGCAATTTTAAGCTGTATGTGAAGCGGAATTCCGGTGGGGAAGACCTGAAAATTGTGCAGTTGTTTGATGCGCTGGATAAAATGGACGACTATAACGAGGCTGTTTTACTCCGTAAAAACAAGGCACTGACTAAACAGCAGCTTTCCAATACCAAAGCATTATTATATAAAAAAATACTGGCCAGTCTGCGTTCTTCGGAAGATGAGGATAATATTGATATCCGCCTGCACGAGCAGCTGGATTTTGCACGGATACTCTACAATAAGGGCCTGTATCTGCAGAGTTTAAAAGTACTGGATAAGTTAAAGGAAGTGGCCAAAGCCCATAACCAGATCACTTACCAGCAGCTGGCTGTTATTTTTGAGAAAAAGATTGAAGCCCTGCATATTACCCGCAGTATGGAAAACAGGGCAGAGGAGCTGAGTAAGGAATCTGATATTATCAATGATAAGCTGTTTCTGATTGGCCGTTTCTCTAACCTGGCATTGGAACTCTATAGCTGGTATATTAAGCATGGCCATGCCCGCGATTCCAGGGATGTGCATGCTGTGCGCACTTTTTTTGAAACCAACCTGCCTAAATACGATACAGCCCACCTTAGTTTTTATGAAAAATTATACCTCTACCAGGCCTATTGCTGGTATGGATTTATACGGCAGGATTTATTAATGTATTACCGCTATACCCAGAAATGGGTAAATATTTTTGAAGAAACGCCTTTTATGAAAGGCATTGAAGCTGGCCAGTATATACGTGGGCTGCATAATTTGCTGAGTGCTCAGTTCAACCTGAATAATTACGATAAATTTAATGATTACCTTAACCTGTTTGAAGATTTTGCTGCCTCTAACCAGAGTACACTGAATGCCAATACCCGGATCCAGACTTTCGTTTACCTGAATATTGCCCGGATTAACAAGCATTTTGTAGAGGGTACGTTTACAGAGGGGTTGAAACTGGTGCCCATGATAGAAGAAAAGCTGCAGGAATATCAGTTGCACCTGGACCGTCACCGGGTACTGGTCTTTTATTATAAAATTGCCTGCCTCTATTTTGGCAGTGGCAACAATGAAAAAGCCATCGATTACCTGAATAAGATCATTAACTGGAAGGTAGACCTGCGTACAGACCTGCAATGTTATGCCCGGTTGCTGCACCTGATTGCCCATTATGAGCTGGGTAATTACGATTTACTGGAATACCTGATCAAATCTGTTTACCGGTTTATGGCTAAAATGAAAAATCTCAGTATAGTGGAAGAAGAGGTCTTTAAATTCATAAAACGTTCATTCTCATTATCTTCTCAAAAATTAATTCCTGCTTTTACCCATTTAAAAGAAAAGCTGGAAACCATGGAAAATAACCCGCTGGAAAACCGCTCTTTCATGTATCTGGATATTATTGCCTGGCTGGAAAGTAAGATAGAAGGCGTGCCTGTACAGGAAGTAAGACGGAAAAGGTTTCTGCAGGGCCGTAAAATAAAATCCTGATTCCCGCCATCCATTAACTATTCATTTCCCTACTTTATTGTTAGCAGACCCCAATCTGCCAGAGGACTGTTTGCCAACTTAGCCGTATCTGATTCTTATTTAAGCCGCAATAAAACCACAGTTAACCCGCAGTTTATACACATAAAATGTGGGAAATATGTGGGATAACTGTGGGATAACTGTGCGATAACCTAAAATAAGGTAGCAATTAGTACCCCTGCAAAGCACAATCAGTTGCCTGCCAGAAAAGGTTAAAGCATTGGTATAATAAATGCAAAAGAGGTTGTTTTGGACTTTTTTTGTGTTAAAAAGCAGAAATATGCTATTTTATGCTTCAGAAATTGCCCAAAAAATAAGAACCTTGTTTTTTTAAGTTATCTTTGCAATTCTGTGCCAATTATATTTTAGCATTTAAAATTGAACGATGACGTATACTGATCACACTTTTCATATCCCTGTAATGGGATTGGCATTTACAGCAAATACCCCCGTAAAAGTGGCCCCCTATGGTATTTCATCCGTAATATCTATAGTGGAAGATTCTTTGCTGGAAAGACTAAGGGAATATTATTATACCCAGTTAAATGAATTATATATACCAATTCCTGCCATTGATCTGGATCATCGTGCCAAACGTATTACCGATTATTTAAACCTGGTAAACAGGATGGTGCATGAAAAAGTAGACATGCTGAAGTCGAAGGCATTTGAAAAAGGGCAGGAAATAGTGAAGTATTTTGAAATGCTTCCGGAAGAAAGCAAACTGAAACAGCTGTATCATTCCATGCAGGAAATGAAAGATGTTAATCTGAAAGAACAGTTGCAGGAAAAACTCCGCACCCTGATTCATCCGGGTAGTATTGATGTGAACATTATGACCAAAATTGATAATAACAGTTATAATAAAGCCGGGGAAATGATTGAAAACGGCTCTGATGCATTAACAGCTATCCGTGGATATGTGGAAAGTGACCTGAAGAATTCGGCTGTAATTTTCTCTGCCGGGATGAACCCCAGGTTATATAATTACCTGGAAAATTTTGAACAGTTCCGTGTAGAAAAGAATGGGGTGTTTGAAAAGAAAATTGTTATTAAAGTAAGTGATTTCAGGTCTGCACTGATACAGGGTAAATACCTGGCCAAAAAGGGATTATGGGTATCTGAATTCAGGGTAGAATCCGGATTGAATTGTGGTGGCCATGCTTTTGCAACAGATGGTTACCTGATGGGGCCTATTCTGGAAGAATTTAAAACCAAGAAAGAGGAAATGTGTACAGAGCTGTTTGGTTTATACAGCAAAGCTTTATTGGAAAAAGGCAAAGCTGTTCCTGAAAATATTCCTTATACCCGTATTACGGTGCAGGGAGGTATTGGAACAGCAGAGGAAGATTCCTTCCTGAGAAATTATTATGAAGTAGACGGAACCGGTTGGGGAAGCCCTTTTTTACTGGTCCCTGAAGCTACTACGGTAGATGATGCTACCATAAAAAAACTATGTGAAGCAGGAGAAGAAGATATTATTCTGAGCAGAAACTCACCATTGGGGGTTCGGTTCAATTACCTGAAAGGCAATTCAGGAGAAGTTGAAAAACTGTCAAGAATTGAAACTGGTACATCAGGAAGTCCTTGTCCGGAGAAATTACTGGAAAGTAATACAGAATTTACCGAAAGGCCTATCTGTACCGCATCTACCAAGTACCAGAAATTGAAACTGGCAGCTTTGGAATCACTTGGGTTAGGTAAACACGAACTGGAAAAACAAAAAGAACTGGTATTAACCAAGGAATGTTTATGTCTGGGGTTAAGTAATGCAGCAGTAAACTGCAGTATTACCAAACCACTGTTAAAAACTGCAGTTGGCGTAACCATTTGCCCGGGCCCCAATATTGCTTATTTCAATAAAGTGGTATCCCTGCAAACCATGGTAGATCATATTTATGGCAGAACCAATATTCTGGATGAAGGGTACCGACCCAATATGTTTCAGAAAGAACTGGAATTGTATGTAGATTATTTCAAGGAACTGGTAGAGGAATCTGCAAACACAACAGATGTTAAAAAAATAAAGTATCTGAAAACCTTTTATAATAATATTCTGGAAGGGATCAGGTATTATCATTCCCTGCTGGAAAGAAAAACATTTTTAAAAGACACTGTTTTTTACAGCAAACTGCAATGTTTTGAGCAACAACTGGAATCTTTAATGGAGCGTTTTACCACGGCTTCAGTAACGGTTTAGACTGATCAATCCGGTTTCTGTAAAAGGTATATTTGAAAACACCAAAAACTGAATTCATCAATTGATTTGTGAAGAATAAATTTTATTAGTTATTTTTATTACATCAATCAATTGAAAACCTCCTATGTCATCCGAAGACAGGTTCAGCGCATTGTTTAAATTTGCAGCTGAAAGTATACTTGTTGTAAACCAAAAAGGTGAAATTGTTCTGGCAAACCCTGCCAGTGAAAAATTATTTTCCTATTCCAAGGAAGAACTAATTGGGAAGCCCATTGAACTTTTGATTCCGGCCAGGTATACCCAACAGCATCATAAAGACCTAGCTAACTATAATAAGAACCCGCATGCCCGTTCAATGGGTATTGGTATGGATTTGAACGGACTGAAAAAAAACGGGGAGGAATTTCCGGTTGAGATCAGCCTGAGCCCTTTTGAGAACCAGGAAGGGAAATTTGTGATTGCATTCATTATAGACATAACAGTAAGGAAACTGAATGATGAAATCCTGAAAAAACAAAAACAGGAACTGGAATTTTTAACCAATGAACTGGAAAAAAGGGTAAAAGACAGGACTCTGATACTGGAAGAAGCCTTACACGAGTTGGAACGGTCCCAGGAAGAATTAAGTTCTGCCCTTGAAAAGGAAAAAGAACTGAATGAGCTGAAAACAAGGTTTGTTTCCATGGCATCCCATGAATTCAGAACCCCTTTGGCAACTATTTTATCCTCACTTTCCCTGATAAGAAAATATGGGGAGCGGAATGATGTGGACAGTCAGGTACGCCATATCAGCAGGATCAAATCGTCGGTTACGCATATGACAGAGATACTCAATGATATGTTGTCTTTAACCAAACTGGAGGAAGGTAGAATTTCCACTATTCCGGAAGAATTTCAACTGGACGATTTTATCTCAGAAATTATACAGGAACTACAGGCTGTGGCCAAGAAAGGACAGATTATTCATTATAACCACAAGGGATATTGTGAAGTGGTACTGGATGGTAAAATATTAAAAAATATACTCTTCAATTTAATTTCCAATGCCATCAAATTCTCCATGGAAGGATCCCCAATTGAAGTGTATTCAGTGGTGAATGACACGCAAATTGAATTAATTATCAAAGATCATGGTATTGGCATACCCGAAGAAGACCAGGAACATTTGTTTGAAAGGTTTTACAGGGCTATTAATGTAACCAATATACAGGGAACTGGTTTAGGGCTTAATATTGTAGCCAAATATGTAGAACTATTGAACGGTAATATTGATTTTGTAAGCAAATTAAACGAAGGCACGACATTTAAAATTCTTATCCCAAAAAATAATGCAACCAATGAATAAGAAAATATTATTAATTGAAGATAATCCCGATATGCGGGAAAATACTGCCGAAATACTCGAATTGGCTCAGTTTAATGTAATTACAGCTAAAAATGGAAAAGAGGGAGTGGCTTTGGCAGAATCTGAAAAGCCCGACCTGATTATTTGTGATATAATGATGCCGCTCCTGGATGGGTATGGTGTATTGCATATGCTTACTAAAAATGAAAGTACGGCCGCTATTCCTTTCATTTTTCTTACTGCCAAAGCAGAAAGGGTAGATCTTAGAAAAGGAATGGAAATGGGGGCAGATGATTATTTAACCAAGCCATTTGATGATATTGAACTGCTGAATGCCGTGGAAAGCAGGTTAAGGAAATCGGAAATATTAAAGAAAGACTTTTCAAAAGATATTGTAGGATTAAATGAGTTTCTGAATGAAGTAAAGGGCTTGGAAGTGTTAAAAAAATATGCAGAGGAAGGGGAAGTCAGGACATTCAGAAAAAAAGAAGAAATCTATAAAGAAGGAAACTATCCTAAAGGGATTTATTTTTTAAGTAAAGGAAAGATCAAAACCCATAAATTGAACGATTTTGGAAAGGATTTGATTACCGGTTTATATAAAGAGGGAGAATTTTTTGGGTACCTGGCATTGTTTGATGAGGGTAAATATGCTGAATCTGCTACTGCAATGGAAGATTCTGATGTATGCCTGATTCCAAAAGACGAGTTTTATGCACTGGTATATAAAAATGCAGAAGTTTCGAAAAAATTCATCAAAATGCTGTCTAATAACCTCAAGGAAAAAGAGGAGCAACTGATAAAACTGGCGTATAATTCTGTTCGTAAAAAAGTGGCAGATGCCCTGATTACATTATACGACCGGTATAAAAAGGAAAATGAAAGCAATTTTACCATTAATATATCCAGGGAAGACCTGGCAAACCTGGCCGGAATTGCCACAGAAAGTACTATCCGCACATTAAGTGACCTGAAAGATGAGAAACTGGTAGATGTGAATGTAAGCCGGATTGTTATTCTAAATTATGAAAAGCTTAAAAAAATACAGAATTAATTATATTTGGCATTGATTTGAGTACTCAGCGATTCGCCCTGTTTGTTTTGTTCCTCAAGTGTCCAGTTATCTGTTACCGTAGTACCCAGCCAGATATTCCCGGATTTACGGAGGATTTGCGTGTTAAGTCCGTAGTACCTGTTGAAACTCTTTTCAAGTTCAGTTACGGTCATATTAGATGTTATAACAACAGAATCATCAGCAGGCAGAATTCTGTATTCAGCCAGTGTTTTAGTATTGAGCACCGGATGTTTGGAAGTGGAGCTTCCCACATGGCTGCTTTTTTTGTAAAACTCTATCTTTAAAAAAGGAAACATTTTGTTGAATGCTGCCTTAATAGTTTCAATATTTTCAGTATCGTTTAGTATCATTTCCATGAAAATAACCCTCTATATAACAAAACTATTGTCCAAGGCTTCAGTAAAAACTGATTATTGTCATATTTTACGGTGATTATCATCAATAGCCCCCTTCTTTTGAATATGTGGATTTTTTGTGGATTTATCTCAAAATCAAAGGATTCTGTGTATAAAGGATAGAAAATACCTCTATTTTAACAAAAAACATTCCTTGCGGATTTAAAATGTATCCTTACCTTTGCCGCCTTAATGATTTTGAAGCAATCCTTTCAATTTAAAGCAGGAATGTAACAGTGTACGATTGAAAATAGTTAATTTAAAAATGAACTATTGGCAATTGTGTCTGTTTTTTGCGCTTAAAAAAGAGGGGAATTCATTACAACAATCTTTAAAATTGCAATTTTTAATATGGCCATCAAAAGAGACAACCGTCCCAAACCAGCTTTTTCTAAAATTACGATCAGTCTTGCGTCACCTGATTCAATATTGGAAAGAAGCTTTGGTGAAGTGCTTAAGCCCGAAACAATTAATTACCGTACCTACAAACCTGAAAGAGATGGTTTGTTCTGTGAAAGGATTTTTGGCCCGGTAAAAGATTATGAGTGTGCCTGCGGAAAATACAAGCGTATCCGTTATAAAGGTATAGTGTGCGACCGCTGCGGAGTGGAAGTAACAGAAAAGAAAGTACGCCGTGAACGTATGGGGCATATCAAACTGGTTGTTCCGGTAGTGCATATTTGGTATTTTAAGTCATTGCCTAATAAAATTGGTTATTTACTGGGAATGAGCTCTAAGAAATTAGAGAGCATTGTGTATTATGAAAGATTTGTGGTGGTTCAGGGTGGTGTTAAAGACAGCCTGAATATGGGTGACCTGTTAACAGAAGAAGAATACCTGGATATTATTGACAATCTGCCTAAAGACAATCAATACCTGCCGGATGAAGATCCCCAGAAATTCATTGCAAAAATGGGTGCTGAAGCGGTACATGATTTACTGGCCAGGCTGGATCTGGATGAATTAAGTTTCTCTCTGCGTAATGCAGCAGCCAATGAAACCTCACAGCAACGTAAAGCGGATGCTTTAAAGCGTTTAAGTGTGGTGGAAGCTTTCCGTGATGCGAGTACCAGGATTACCAACCGCCCTGAGTGGATGGTAATGCAATATATACCTGTTATTCCACCGGAATTAAGACCATTGGTTCCTTTGGATGGAGGCCGTTTTGCTTCTTCAGATTTAAATGATTTATACCGCCGTGTTATTATCCGTAATAACCGTTTAAAGAGATTATTGGAAATTAAGGCTCCGGAAGTAATCTTACGAAATGAAAAACGTATGTTACAGGAAGCCATTGATTCCTTATTTGATAATTCCCGTAAGTCAAATGCCGTTAAAGCAGAAGGCGGACGTGCCCTTAAATCACTCAGTGATGTACTGAAAGGTAAACAAGGCCGTTTCCGTCAGAACTTATTAGGAAAACGTGTGGATTATTCCGGACGTTCTGTAATTGTGGTAGGCCCTGAACTGAAAATGCATGAGTGCGGGTTACCAAAAGATATGGCTGCAGAATTATTCAAGCCATTTATTATCCGTAAATTAATTGAAAGAGGTATTGTTAAAACCGTTAAATCTGCCAAGAAACTGGTAGACCGGAAGGAAAATGTGGTTTGGGATATTCTTGAAAATATATTAAAAGGCCATCCTGTAATGCTGAACCGTGCCCCAACACTGCACCGTTTATCCATTCAGGCATTCCAGCCTAAACTGGTGGAAGGTAAAGCCATTCAGTTACACCCATTGGTTACTGCCGCCTTTAATGCGGATTTTGATGGTGATCAGATGGCGGTTCACGTTCCGTTAAGCAGTGCAGCTATTCTGGAAGCACAATTATTAATGTTGTCTTCTCACAATATCCTGAACCCGCAGAACGGTACCCCTATTACCCTTCCTTCGCAGGATATGGTACTGGGACTGTATTATATTACCAAAGGCAAGAAAACCACTGATAAAGAGATTATAAAAGGTCAGGGAATGACTTTCTATAATATGGATGAAGTGCTGATTGCTTATAATGAAGGTATTGTTGACCTGCATGCCGCTATTAAGGTGAAAACCAATGTTCGTGAAGGCGGTAAACTGTCTAAGAAAATAATTGATACTACTGTAGGCAGGGTATTGTTTAATCAGCATGTACCTGAGGAAGTTGGTTTCATCAATGCATTACTGACCAAGAAAAGCCTTCGGGAAATCATTGGGGATATTATCAAAATCACCAATGTTCCTAAAACCGCTAAATTCCTGGATGATATCAAAACCCTCGGATTCCGTATGGCATTCCGTGGAGGATTGAGCTTCAGTGTAAATGACCTGATTGTTCCTGAAATCAGGAACCAGATGCTGGATAATGCAAAAGCGGAAGTGGATGAAGTGTGGGAAAGCTATAATATGGGTTTAATTACCAATAACGAACGTTATAACCAGGTTATTGATATATGGGGCAGGGTGGATATGAAAATCACAGAAACTCTGATCCGTGAAATGGCAATTGATAAACAGGGCTTTAACTCTGTTTACATGATGCTTGATTCCGGTGCCCGTGGATCTAAAACACAGGTAAAACAGCTGGTAGGTATTCGTGGATTGATGGCAAAACCAAGGAAAAGCGGCAGTACCGGTTCTGAAGTAATTGAAAACCCGATCCTGTCTAACTTTAAAGGCGGATTGAATGTACTGGATTACTTTATCTCTACCCATGGTGCCCGTAAAGGTTTGGCGGATACGGCATTGAAAACTGCGGATGCAGGTTACCTGACCAGACGTTTGGTGGATGTATCTCAGGATGTGGTGATTACAGAAGAAGATTGCGGAACCTTACGTGGTATTGCAACTACAGCTTTAAAAGATAATGAGGATATTATTGAACCATTATCAGACAGAATTGAAGGACGTACTTCATTGCATGATGTATTCAATCCGGTTACTGATGAACTGATTATCAAAGCCGGGGAAGAAATTTCTCATGAAGTTGCCAAAGAAATAGAAGATTCAGGAATTGAATCTGTTGAAATACGTTCTGTATTAACCTGCGAAAGCAAACGTGGTGTTTGTGTAAGGTGTTATGGTAAAAATCTGGCAACAGGGTATCTGGCACAACGCGGGGATGCTGTGGGTATCATTGCTGCACAGTCAATTGGTGAACCAGGTACACAGTTAACCTTACGTACCTTCCACGTGGGTGGTGTTGCGGGTTCTTCTTCTATTGAATCTACACTGAATGCCAGATTTGATGGTACTATTCAGTTTGACGGTTTAAGAACAGTAGCTACTACCAATAATGAAGGTGAAAAAGTACATATTGTTATCGGTCGTACCGGGGAAGTGAGGATTATGGATGTTAAAAACGACCGCTTATTAATTACCAATAACGTTCCTTATGGTTCTACATTGTTATTAAAAGATGGTCAGGTTGTTAAAAAAGGAGATCCGATTTGCGTATGGGATCCGTTCAACAATGTAATTGTTGCTGAACAGAATGGTAGCATTAAATTTGACAGTGTACTGGATGGTATCACATTCCGTGAGGAAGCAGATGAACAGACAGGGCACAGGGAAAAAGTAGTTATTGAAACCAAGGATAAAACCAAGCTTCCTTCGGTTATTGTAGAAGGGAAGGAAGTGAAAACGTATAACTTACCGGTAGGTTCTCATATCTCTGTTGAAGAAGGAGAAGAAGTTAAAGCCGGCCAGGTACTGGTTAAAATACCACGTATTTTAGGTAAGTTAAGGGATATCACGGGAGGTTTACCACGTGTAACTGAATTATTTGAAGCACGTAATCCGGGTAATCCTGCTGTTGTTTGTGAAATTGATGGTGTGGTTTCTTTCGGTAATATTAAACGTGGTAACAGGGAAATTGTAGTGGAAGCGAAAGATGGTATGGTTAAAAAATACCTGGTTCCGTTATCCCGTCAGATTCTGGTACAGGATGGAGATTTTGTAAAAGCAGGTGCGCCAATGTCTGACGGACAAATTGCACCGGCTGATATTCTTTCTATCCGAGGTGCTTTTGCTGTTCAGGAATATGTGGTAAATGAAATTCAGGAAGTATACCGTTTACAGGGTGTAAGAATTAACGATAAACACATTGAAGTAATCGTTCGTCAGATGATGAAAAAAGTGGAAATCGTGGATGCCGGTGATACTATTTTCTTGGAAGAAGATCTGGAAGACAGGTTCGACTTTATTGCCGAAAATGACAGGATCTATGATAAGAAAGTGGTAACTGAACCTGGTGACAGTACTAAAATGCGTGCAGGTAAAATTGTTACCTTACGTGAATTGAGAGAGGAAAACAGCATTTTACGCAGGGCTGATAAAAAATTAGTTCAGGTAAGGGATGCAAAACCTGCAACTGCCCGTCCGGTATTATTAGGTATTACCAAAGCATCTCTGGGTGTGCCAAGCTGGATATCTGCTGCTTCCTTCCAGGAAACAACCAAGGTATTAAGTCAGGCTGCTATACAGGGTAAAGCTGATGGAATGCTGGGCTTGAAGGAGAATGTAATCACCGGACACTTAATTCCTGCTGGTACCGGTTTACGTGAATTTGAAAGCCTGATTGTAGGTAGTAAAGAAGAATATGAAGTATTGGCTACTACCCGTGAAGCCATGAGTTTTGATGATGATGAATAAAGCGGCTTCATTTATATAACTGAAAGGGAAGCTTAGGCTTCCCTTTTTTTGTAAAACAGCTGTTAGATGTTGCCATATTAATGATATTTTATCTGTGCAGGGCCTGGTAATAAAAAATACAGATGATAATTACAATACATAAGGATTTCTTTAACAATTCTGTTTTATATTTAGCCCCTATTTTTGTTCGCTAAATACCATCTTTGATGAAAAATATCACCCTTGGACTTAATGTAGTATTAGCTATAGCTGTTGCAGTATTATTCTATCTGCATTTTGCTAAACCAACCACTGCTAACACTACCCCTGAAAAAGCAACGGCATCCGGTAATTTCAGGATTGCTTATTTTGAAATGGATTCTGTGCAAAACCAATTTGACTATTTCAAGGAAGTAAGAAATGGTTTACTGGAACGTGAACAGGAAGCCGGCAAACAACTGGATTCCTACAAAAGAAATATTGCAACCAAATACCAGGATTTACAATCAAAAGCACAGACTTTAAGTCAGGCTGAAATCAACAGCAGACAGCAGGAATTAATGGATCTGGATAAAGAAGCTAAAAATAAAGAACAGGCTTTAAGCCAGAGTTTACAGGATGAAAGCTTTAAGAAATTGCAGGAAGTTAAAAAAGAAATTGAAGAGTACCTGAAACAGTACAATAAGGAAAAAGGATATACGTATATCCTTTCCAATTCATCCGACCTGATCTATTATAAAGACACTGCGTATAATATTACCAGTGACCTGGTAAAAGGATTAAATGATCTGCACAATAAGAAAAAATAACTAAATAATTTTATTATCTTACTTCCCGTTCAACTTAAAAACTGAACGGGATTTTTATTATGAGTAATACAACTACATTTAAACCTTCACTGGGATTATTGGACGCTACCATGCTGGTGGCCGGCAGTATGATTGGATCGGGTATATTTATTGTTAGCGCAGATATTGTAAGAAATGTGGGAAGTGCAGGCTGGTTAATAGCTGTATGGTTACTAACCGGATTTATGACACTCACTGCTGCGTTGAGTTACGGCGAATTAAGTGCCATGTTTCCCAAAGCAGGTGGCCAGTATGTGTATTTAAAAGAAGCCTACAATCCGTTGGTTGGTTTTTTGTATGGTTGGAGCTTTTTTGCGGTGATACAAACAGGTACCATTGCTGCTGTAGGGGTAGCTTTTTCAAAGTTTACAGCTTATTTAATACCACAGGTAAGTGAAGATTTGGTAGCATTTACGATTGGCTCTTTTAAGATATCACCTGCACAGGTTTTATCCATCGTTATTATTGTGATACTTACGTATATTAATACAAGAGGGGTAAAAAGCGGAAAACTTATTCAGACCACTTTTACGCTTACCAAATTGCTGAGTTTATTCGGGCTGATTATTTTTGGCTTTTTTGCCTTTAAAGGAGATGTATGGCGTGCCAACTGGAGTGATGCATTTAATCTGCATCATCTGGCAAAAGACGGTACTGTATCGTCTTATACCACCATGGCTGCACTCGGTGCTATTGCTGCTGCAATGGTAGGTAGTATTTTTAGTAGCGATGCCTGGAATAATGTGACCTTTATTGCAGGTGAAATTAAAAACCCCAAAAGAAATATTGGCCTGAGTTTATTTATGGGTACCTTAATTGTGACCATTATTTATGTTACTGCCAATATTGTGTATACCGGTGTTTTACCCCTGCAGGAGATCGCATCTGCTGAAAAAGACAGGGTTGCAGTAGCTGCTTCCCATGAAATATTCGGCAATGCCGGAACAATGCTGATAGCCCTGATGATTATGGTCTCTACGTTTGGTTGCAATAACGGGTTGATTTTGGCCGGCGCAAGGGTGTATTATACAATGGCCAAGGATGGTTTGTTCTTCAGGAAAACCGGAGAGCTGAACAGTAAAGCAGTACCAGCATTTGGATTATGGATTCAGTGTATTGTGGCCTCTTTATTATGTTTAAGCGGAAAATATGGCGATTTACTGGATATGGTTTCATTTATAGTGGTTATATTTTATGTGCTGACCATACTGGGCATCTTTATTCTGAGAAAAAAAATGCCGGATGCTGATCGTCCCTATAAAGCCTTTGGATACCCTGTATTACCGGTAATGTATATCCTGATGGGTATTAGTTTCTGTATTTTACTGATAAAATTTAAACCTGAATTTACATGGCCCGGACTGATTATAGCACTGATAGGAATACCTTTGTATTATATTGCAGTAGCAAATAAAAAGAAAGTTTAATTGTATGAATTTTGATCAGTTATTTGAAAGTTTCAAAGGGATAAAAGTGGTGGTATTTGGAGATGTAATGCTGGATACTTACTGGTGGGGAAATGTGGAAAGGATTTCACCGGAGGCCCCGGTTCCGGTAGTTGCCCTTAAGAATAAAGAACTAAGAATTGGTGGTGCAGGCAATGTGGCATTAAACAGTGTAGCATTGGGGGCGGAGACTTATATTGTTTCGGTAGTAGGTAAGGATGAAGACGGTAAACAGTTGACACAATTATTTGAACAAAATAAGATTAAGACTGATTTTTTATTGGTTTCTGATAAACGCATTACTACCAATAAAATTCGTATTGTTTGCCGTAACCAGCAAATGATGCGGCTGGATGCAGAAATAACACATGATGTGGAGGAAAAAGAGAAGGATCAGTTACTAACCGGATTGAAATCCTGCTTTGAGCATATACATCCGGATGTGTTGATTTTTGAAGATTATAACAAAGGGGTGTTAACAGAAAGCCTGATTACTAAAGTGATTTCCCTTTGTAAAGAGTATCAGGTTGTAACAACTGTTGATCCTAAAAGGAAGAATTTCTTTTCTTTCAGAGGAGTGGATATTTTTAAACCCAACCTGAAGGAAGTAATTGAAGGGTTGAACCTGTTGACAGAAACGGTTACAGAACAATCTTTACAGGATATTCATGCAGCTTTAAAGGAAAAACTGCAGCATAAAGTATCTTTCATTACACTGTCAGAGAAAGGGGTATTTTTTCAATCGCCCGGTCAGTTTAAATTAATACCCACACATATCCGTTCCATTGCAGATGTAAGTGGTGCCGGAGATACGGTAATTGCCACTGCGTCATTGGTATATGCCACAACGAAAGACATGCAGCTGGCAGCTGAAATGGCTAATATTGCCGGGGGACTGGTTTGTGAGGAAGTAGGTACTGCAGCTATTAACAGGCAAAAATTACTGGACGAGTGTAAAATATTATTGCACTGATTGTATTGAAACTGGCTCAGGTGTTTGGATTTTAAGGCTCATTTCATCATTTTATAGGGTATGCTTTATGTTTGCAGAGAAAACTATAATTGGAGTTTCTTTTTAAATAAATTCTAATTTAATGGCAAATATTAAATAGTAAAATCGTAAATATTTAAAAGTTAGATTGAATGTTTAAATTTTATTCAGCGACCTTTCAAAATAATTTTAAAATATACTACTTCTAATTGGCTAATTTCGGTCAGATACAAATGCCAATATACATGTCTGATTTTACACTTGTTATTCACGGGGGTGCGGGTACTATTTTGAAGGATGATATGACCCCTGAACTGGAAAAAGCTTATATAGATGTTTTACAGTCATCCCTGGATGCTGGTTTTGGTGTATTGGAGCAGGGAGGATCTGCAGTTAATGCAGTAAAAGCAGCTATTGTAGTAATGGAGGATAATGTGCTTTTTAATGCCGGGCGGGGAGCTGTATTTACTAAAAAAGGAGTGCAGGAAATGGATGCCGCCATTATGGATGGCAGTAACCTGAATGCCGGAGCTGTTGCAGGAGTAAGGAATGTACGTAATCCAATTCTGCTGGCAATGGAAGTAATGAACAATAGTAACCATGTTTTTTTAAGTGGTAAGGGGGCAAATGATTTTGCCATTAAGCAGGGTATAAAACTGGAGCCCGATGAATATTTTTATTCCCAGTTCCGGTATGACCAATGGAAATCTATCCGGGACTCTGACAATTATTCTCTGGATCATACCAATCACCGACTGGAAGAATTGTTAAAAGATAAGAAATTTGGGACGGTGGGTGCTGTAGCTTGTGACAGTAATGGAAATCTGGCTGCTGCCACCAGTACAGGAGGAATGACCAATAAAAAATATGGAAGGATCGGAGATAGCCCTGTAATTGGTAGTGGCACTTATGCCAATAATCATACCTGTGCTATAAGTTGTACCGGACATGGCGAAATGTTTATAAGAGCAGTAGCCGCTTATGATGTTAGTTGTTTAATGGAATACAGGGGACTGAGTTTACAGGAAGCAATGGATATAGTGGTGAATGAAAAATTGGTACAAATAGGCGGAGAAGGAGGAATGATTGGCGTGGATGCCAAAGGAAATTTTTCACTGGTACTCAATAGTGCCGGAATGTACCGCGGTGCAAAAGATAATAAGGGATTTAATCAGGTTGAGATTTATAAATAAGCTTCATTGATTGCATTATCTGGCAGAAAGTTAAGCTGCCAGTTCCTTTAAAATCACTGAGGCTAAATAAAACCAAAAGCCGGCAGCAATTCTAATGCAGCCGGCTTTTATGTATTTACAATTATAAAGCATTACATCGCTTTTTTCATAGGCATTTCACCATGTTCTGAACATAGTTTTCTGGTCATTTGAGTAGTGGCAGCACCACAAGCAGGGCATTTACCAGCTTTAGTTCCAGTTGCTTTTACACAATGGGCGCAATAATAAGTGCCTAACTGTACTTTGGCAACCTTACAATCTGCACAGGAGCCACCATCTTTTGTTATTTTATAACATTTAGGGCAGGCCCATGCAGCCGGGTTTTGGGCTTTTTTTACAGTTTCCACTTTTTTGCTGGGATCAGTAGCAGGTGTTGTCTGCGCAAAACTGAATACCATAAAGCATAAGAATGCAAGGAATAATACTTGTTTTTTCATATTTAAATCGTTTCACTAAATGTATTAATATTTTAAGATTTAGGATAACCATTATTTGTTTTGTGGACAAAATACCTGCATTACAGATTTGTTGCATTTTTAAACTGCTGCAATGAAGGAGAATAAATAAAAAGATCCCGGTATACCGGGATCTTTTTATTTATTCTGATATCTATTTTTTCCATTCTACTGCTGCAAAGTTTTTAGCTGCATCTTTCATAAATGCATCTTTACATTCTTTTGAACAAAAACCCAGCACTTTATCTTTTACATGTGCAGTATCGTCAATGCCAGCCCCAACCGGCATGCCGCAACTGGGATCTTTAGCATTATCTACCATTGCTACTGTAAATTTAACTGAATCAGCCTTTGGCATTTCCATTTTGGAAGTATCAGTTTTAGCAGTTGCATTTTCTTTAGCCGGTTCATTTTTACAGGCAAAGAAAAGAACAGCAGAACAACATAATAAAGTGAAAATATTTTTTTTCATAATCAATGATTTGAAAAACAAATGTAACAGAATTTTGCATTTACAGGCTAAAAGTAATATGAACCATGCCCCTCATCTTCATAGTTGTTTGCCCTTCAGCAAAACTCTGTTGAA
>Ga0208872_1000072_pt1 | contig 103539 bp, 99 predicted proteins | sample CryBogCBH12Aug08_FD_185508 | JGI IMG/M metagenome (GOLD analysis project Ga0208872, IMG submission 185508) | Freshwater microbial communities from Crystal Bog, Wisconsin, USA - CBH12Aug08 (SPAdes) | ecosystem: Environmental > Aquatic > Freshwater > Lake | place: Crystal Bog, Wisconsin, USA...
ACCCCACAGGATGACGACCGTTCGACGGTGTCCGTGCCCGAGTCGCATCAGCCGGTGGTGAATGTGATTCTTGTCGGCGTTATGGAAACCCTGTCCGGAAGCCGTTCGTCGAATGAACGCGAGAAACGCGTCGACGAGCGGCACGCCGAGGATGAAAACTGGGATCAGGAGCGGCGCAAAGAAGAAGAATGTGACGCCACTCGTCGACGACACGCGGCCACCAATCACCATCGTCGAGGCACTCATCAAGAGACCGAGCATGAGGGCTCCCGCGTCACCCATGAACAGTCGGGCGGGGTGGACATTGTCACGAAGGAATCCGAGGCAAATACCGCAGGTGATCGCCGCGACCAGGGGGCCGATGTTGTTGGTGGGGAGAAGTCCTAGATCCTCCAAGCGCAACCCGTAGACGCATAAGGTTCCCGACGCGATGGCGACGATGCCTCCGGCGAGTCCGTCGAGACCGTCGATGAGATTGATCGCGTTCGAGAGCGCGAAGACCCAACCGGCCGTCAATAACGGCAGGATCGATCCGCCGACGTCAATGAACCCCGCGAACGGCAACTTGAGGTAATACATGACGACGCCGGCGAAATACAGCACGGAGGCCGCCAGGACTTCGCCGGCCACCTTGGCGGGCGGCGACATGTCACGAAAATCGTCGACGAGGCCCACGACAAAGATCACACCCGCCGCTAAGAGAACGCCGAAGTACTCGTCGGAGTTTCGGATGATGACCCGCAGCGAGGGAAACAGCAACGCCGCCATCGACGCGACGCAGAGGCCAATGAACATGGCCGCTCCCCCGCCGTACGGGGTGACGCGTTCGTGCACCTTGCGGATATCGGGCTGCGCGGTGTAGCCAATCTTGAGCGCGATCGACCTCGAGGGTCGGTTCACCAACAGCGTCGCCACCAGCCCCACGACGAGGACCGCGATATACGACGCGACGTTGCCCACGAGCGTTGTCTACACGAAGGTCGCGTAGGGGTTGAAGCCGCTGCACAATTCAGCGACGTCCGCCCGCACCGCGGCCAACGAGGCCTCGTCGGTCCGCGTGCGCAGGGCCCGCGCCATTAACGCCGCGATCGCGGCGAATTCGCCTTCCTTCATGCCCGCGGTCGTCTGGGCCGCCGTGCCCACGCGAAGACCTGACGTGATGAAGGGACTCCGGGGATCGTCAGGAATTTGGTTGCGATTGGTCGTAATGCCCGCACGGTCGAGAGTCTCTTGTGCGTCTTTGCCCGTTAACTCGGCGTCAAAATCGCGAAGGTCCAGCAGCAGCATGTGATTATCGCTGCCACCGGACACGAGACGGAAGCCTTCGCTCGCCAAGGCGGTGCCGAAGGCGCGCGAATTGGCAACGATCTGATCGGTGTAGAGGGAGAAACTCGGGAGACTGGCCTCCTTGAACGCCACAGCTTTCGCGGCGATCGCGTGTTCGAGCGGTCCCCCTTGTTGTCCCGGGAAAACGGCCGAATCAATCTTCTTCGCGTGTTCTTCTCGACAGAGGATGGCGCCGCCACGGGGGCCACGCAGGGTCTTGTGTGTCGTGAACGTCACGACGTCGGCGTAGGGAACGGGGTTGGGGTTCGATCCGCCCGCGATGAGGCCCGCGGGGTGCGCCGCGTCGAACATCAACAATGCTCCGACTTCGTCCGCGACCTCGCGAAAGATCGCCGGTTCGATGCGCCGCGAGTACGCCGTCGCGCCCGCCACGATCAGCTTCGGCTTCTCGCGCAAGGCGAGCTCCCGCAAATTCTCCACGTCAATCACTTCGCCCGGGTTCTCGGGATCATCCGATCGTGGCGTGACGCCGTAGGAGACGAATTTCCAAATCTTTGAGGTGATCGAAGCCGGCGAACCGTGCGTGAGGTGGCCACCTTGGTCCAGGCGCATCGCGAGAATCGTGTCCCCCGGATTCAACAACGCCTGGTACACCGCGACGTTGGCGTTGGCCCCCGAATGCGGCTGCACGTTGGCGTGATCGGCGCCGAACAGAGCCGTCAACCGGCGACGCGCCAAGTCTTCGACTTCGTCCACGATCTGATTCCCGCCGTAGTAACGGCGTCCGGGGTAGCCCTCGGAGTACTTATTGGTGAGGACTGAACCCGTCGCCGCCATGACCGCGGGCGAAGTGAAGTTCTCGCTCGCGATGAGTTGCACGGTGGTGGTCTGACGCCTCCACTCCTGGGCCAAGAGATCGGTGATCTCGTCGTCAGCGCTAATCCAAGCGTCAAAGGGAGAGGGGACCACGGTCGTTACTCGGCCTTTCTAGGTAGATCATCGAGGTGATTCAGTTTCGCCACGCGTCCGATGTGGCGACCTTCGCCGAGGGGCTCGTCGAGCCACGCTGACAGGGCGTCGAGGGCCACCTGCACGCCGGTAATGCGCTCACCCAGGCACAACACATTCGCGTGATTGTGCTCACGAGCGAGTCGAGCGGTGGTCGCGTCATGCACAAGAGCGGCACGCACGCCGGGAACCTTGTTGGCGGCAATCGAAATGCCGATGCCGGTGCCGCAAATCGCGACGCCCAGATCGACCTCGCCTGCGGCCACGGCCCGTCCAACGGCGGCACCGAAGTCCGGATAATCGACCGACGTGGTGGCGTCGTTCGTCCCCAGATCAACCACATCTATCCCGCGCGCAGAAAGCACTTCCGCGATCGCGGCCTTCAAGTGAAAGCCAGCGTGATCGGAACCCACGGCTATTCGCACAGATGTACCCTACCTGCCACTGTGGCGTTGCCGAGACCGTGCGTGGTCAGCCCAGTAGTGCGGCGACACGAGCCGCGTCGATGGCGCCGTGACGTCGGATCGTAAAGGGCGTGGTCGTGACGTCGACCACTGTCGACACGGCTCCCGTGCGTTCCCCTCCGTCGATGACTCCCACGAGGTCGTCACTATCGGCGAATGCCGATTGCACGTCGGCCACCGACGTGCACGGCGGCTGTCCGTGCACGTTGGCGCTGGTGACCGCAAGAGGACCCGTGACCGAGAGAAGTTCCCGAAGGGCTCCGTCACCGGGACATCGCACGCCGAGAGTGTCCTCGGCACCCACCAAGCGCGCCACGTCGTGGCATGCGGGAACAATGATCGTGAGGGCTCCCGGCCAGAACGCCTCCGCCAAAATCGCCGCCGACGTGGTCCACGTCACACCCAGTTCGAGCGCGTCGTCGACGGAGGCCACGAGGACCGGGAGCGCGACGGTGACCGGTCGTTGTTTGAGAGTGAACAGTCGTGCAACTGCGTCGGGCGACGCTAACGATGCCGCGACGCCGTAGACCGTGTCCGTCGGAATCGCCACAATATGACCCGCGTCGAATGCGGCGGTGATCTCTTCGATGTTCGAAAGTGCGAACTCTCTCATGCGGGTTGCCGCGAAACGAGATAACGATTGTGGCCCGCCATGTCCCGCTCACCACGCACGTCGACGAGACCAGCGCGATGCGCGGCTTCTTGAGCGGCGGGGCCGTGATCGGTGCCGTGTTCGCATACGAGTAGTCCGCCGGGCGCCAGCCACTGCCCTGCGGCCGAGATGATCACGGCCAGGTCGGCAAAACCGACCACGCCGTCAGCGTCGGCAGAGACCAGGGCGCCGCGTGGTTCGAAGGACAAGACCGGATCCAGGGAGGCCATTTCGCTCTCGCCCACGTACGGCGGATTCGCGGTAATCACGTCGACGTGCGCGCGAAGCGAAGGGTCAAGATCGTCGAACCAACTCGAGTGCACGAAGCTGGTGCGTAGGAGTTGGTGCTTCAGGGCGTTGCGCCGAGCAACGGCGAGAGCGTCGAGCGAGACGTCAACGGCCACCACGGTGGCTCTCACGCCGCGATCATCCAGCTCGCTTTCGAGGGCGAGACCAATCGCGCCGGAGCCACACCCGAGGTCGACAATCAGCGGCGTGGCCGAGGACGAACGAGCCAGTTCTCGCAGCACCACGCCGACGAGCTCTTCTGTTTCGGGGCGAGGAATCAGGACACGAGGATCGACGTCGAGATCGAGTGTGCGAAACGGCCAATGTCCGAGAATGTATTGCAGTGGCTCGCCGGCTCGACGGCGCTCGGCGGCGTGACGAACCGCCGTCGCGAACAGGGCGTCGCCGGCGGGTGCGAATTCGTCAACGATCCACCGGGCTTCGCGTCGTTCGAGACCGAGAGCCTCGAGTTCGCGCACCATGGTGGCGCTAGCGTCCGTCACCTTCGCCGAGTTGTCGGGCTCGCTTGTCGGCGAGCAATGCGTCCACCAAAGGATCAAGATCACCCTGCAATGTCGCATCAAGCGAATGCAGCGTCAGGCCGATGCGGTGGTCGGTCACCCGATTTTCTTTGAAGTTGTAGGTGCGGATCTTTTCCGATCGCCCGCCACCACCCAGTTGGCTGCGCTTGAGGTCGCCGAGCTCGCTGGCCTGCGCGTCCTGTGCCGCCTTCAAGAGCCGCGAGCGCAACACGATCATGGCTTTGGCCCGGTTTTGAATCTGACTCTTTTCGTCCTGCATCGACACCACGATCCCGGTGGGTAAGTGGGTGATGCGCACCGCGGAGTCCGTGGTGTTCACACTCTGACCACCCGGTCCCGACGAACGGTAGACGTCGACACGAATCTCGTTCGGCTCGATCTCCACGTCCACTTCCTCAGCCTCTGGCAATACCGAGACGGTGGCCGAGGAGGTGTGCACGCGTCCTTTGGCTTCAGTGACCGGCACGCGCTGGACTCGGTGGACGCCGCCCTCTTGTTCGAGCCGCTGCCACGCGTCATCGCCCTTGATGAGGAACGTCACTTCATCAAGGCCACCCTGAGGAGACTCACGTTCTTCGACGACTTCGAGCTTCCATCCGCGCTGGGCGGCGTAGCGCCGATACATCTCAGCGAGATCGGCCGCGAAAAGATTGGCCTCCTCGCCACCTTCCGCGCCGCGAATCTCGATAATCACGTTGCGACCGTCGTTCGGGTCGCGCGGCAACAAGAGTGTTTCGATCTCCAACTGCAACTCTTCGAGTCGCAATTCTGCGGTCGTCATCTCGTCGCGCCAGATCTCGCGTTCGTCGCCGGTCGATTCGTTGAACATTTCTCGGGCCGTCACGAGGTCATCGCGCACGTTCGTGAACGCCGTCCAGGTCGTGACGATCTCCGTGAGAATCTTGTGTCGACGTGACAAGTCCCGCAGGCGAGCGAGATCAGACGCGACGTCAGGTTCCGCGAGGGCGGCTTCGACCGTGCGAAGTTCGTCGCTGAGAGACGTCAGCGTCTCGTCGAGGGATTGCACTGCGGCGGGAGGGCCAGACGGTTACGCCTTGGGCGTACGCGTCTTGGTCTTCTGCGCGTAACGGCGCTGGAATCGCTCGACGCGGCCACCGGTGTCGACCAGCTTCTGCTTACCCGTAAAGAAGGGGTGGCACTCGTTGCAGAGCTCGACGCTCAGCGTCGGCTTCGTCGACTGGGTGGTGAAGGTGTTGCCGCAGGAGCAGGTAACGGTGGCTTCGCCGTAGTTGGGGTGAATGTCGGGCTTCATAGCTCTCCTTGGTGCGGCCTTAGATTCTAGCGGCTTTGTCAGCTAGTGGGACTCGGGCCCCGGCCAATCTCGGCCAGGAACTCGTCGTTTGAGCGCGTCTGCTTGAGTTTGTCGATCAACAACTCGAGTCCCGCGGCCTCTCGGCCCTCGGATGCGAGGCCATTCAGCACTCGACGGAGCTTCCAGACCTGGGTCAACTGATCACGGTCAAACAGCAATTCTTCGTGTCGGGTCGAGGATCCGTTGACGTCAATGGCGGGATACAAGCGACGCTCCGCCAAGCGACGATCCAACTTGAGCTCCATGTTGCCGGTGCCCTTGAATTCCTCGAAAATGACCTCGTCCATCTTCGATCCGGTCTCGACCAACGCGGTAGCGAGGATGGTGAGGGAACCGCCCTCTTCGATATTGCGGGCTGCTCCAAAGAACTTCTTCGGGGGATACAGCGCACCAGAGTCAACACCACCCGACATGATGCGTCCGGTCGCCGGCTGCGCGAGGTTGTAGGCGCGCGCGAGACGGGTGATGCCGTCCAAAATGATCACCACGTCGCGGCCCATCTCGACGAGACGCTTCGCACGCTCGATCGACAGTTCGGCGATGTGGGTGTGCTCGTCGGCGGGTCGGTCGAACGTGGACGCAACTACTTCACCGCGAACGCTGCGACGCATGTCGGTGACTTCTTCCGGACGCTCGTCCACGAGGAGCACCATGAGGTGCACGTCGGGGTTGTTTTGTTCAATCGACTGCGCGATCTGCTTCATGATCGTCGTCTTACCGGCCTTCGGCGGGGAGACGATGAGTCCACGTTGTCCCTTACCGATGGGTGAAATCAGGTCGACAATGCGCGGCGTGAGGTCGTTCTTACCCTCATTGGTTTCCAGCTTGAGCTTCTCGTCGGGGAACAACGGGGTGAGGTCCTCAAAGCGCGGGCGGAGCTTCGCTACCTCAGGGTCGAGGCCCTGAATGCGGTCCACACGCAACAACGCCGCGTATTTCTCGTTACTACCGGCGGGACGGAAGGCGCCTTCAATCGCGTCACCCTTTCGCAGCGAGTAGCGACGAACCTGGCTGATCGAGACGTACACGTCCTTCGGGCTGGGCTGGTAACCATTGGTGCGCAGGAATCCGTAGCCGTCATCGCGCAGATCCAACAGACCTTGAATTTCGATCAACTCGCCGTTGTAGGGCTGATCGGCGCCGCTCTGCGGTTCGCCACCACGTTCGAAGCGGTCACGGCCACGGTTGCGGCGATTACGACGATTGCGATTGCCGTCGGGACCTTGGCCTTGGCCCTGTCCCTGTCCTTGGCCCTGCGAGTTGTTGCCGCCGTTATTGCCGTTGAATTCACGTGGCGGGCGCTCGGCGCGCGGCGCTGGCGCTGCAGTTGATGTTGACTCGGTCGACGCGTCAGCGGGTGCGGGTGCACTCGCGGGCGTGGGCGCCTCCGACGTCACTTCCTTGACGAAGTCGTCGTAATCGGTCTCCGGGGTTTCTGGAGCACTCACCGTACGCCGCGAGCGAATCGGCCCACTACGACGCGGTGTTTCGTCGGCGCTGTCGCTGCTGCTCGACGCCGGCTCCTTCGCCTTGGTCGACGACGCGCTCGGCGCGCTCGCGGCACCCTGGGGGGTGGATTCAAGAATGGCGGAGATAAGCGTGGCCTTGGAGGCACGAGCGGACGTCTTCACGCCGATTGCGGAGGCAATTTGCTGAAGTTCTTCGCGCTCTTTTGTTTCGAGCACGCTCTTCGAGTTGGGCACTGAAGCCATGGATTCCTTCCTCGCCACACCGCAGGTACACGGCAGCGACGAAAAATAAGGGAGAAGTGTCACCAGGAGAGAGTTCCGCACTTCGGCTAGGCCGTCAGTCGGTGACGATGTCACTCTAGCGGGCTCGCCACCCGCGTCGCCACTTCTTTTACGAAAGATGCGCCAGCAAAGCTTCGATGGACGAATCAACGACGACCGGAGTGACCGCACGAGAGACGGCGGTGTCGGGATCCTTGAGGCCATTGCCCGTGAGAACACAGACAATGCGTGAGCCGGCCGGCACGCCGAACTTCAACAAACCGGCCACGGAGGCGGCCGACGCGGGTTCGCAGAAGACCGATTCGTGACGAGCAAGAAAACTCCACGCGTCCAACAACTCGTCGTCGGTGACGGCGCGAATCGCCCCGTGGGATTCGTCGACCGCTTCGAGCGCGGGAACCCAGCTCGCGGGGTTGCCAATGCGAATCGCAGTGGCGATCGTTTCGGGCTCGTCTACTCGGTGACCAAGAACAATGGGCGCGGCGCCGGCGGCTTGGAAGCCCCACATCTTGGGCAAGGTGGCCGACTTCTTCGCGAAGTGGTACTGCGTGAATCCTCGCCAGTAGGCCGAAATGTTACCCGCGTTCCCCACGGGAATCGCGAGGATGTCCGGCGCGTCGCCGAGTTCATCCACCAACTCGAAGGCGCCCGTCTTTTGACCCTCAATACGGTCCGGATTGATGGAGTTCACAATCGTGATCGGCATGTGCTGAGTCAACTCGCGCGCAAGGTTCAAGGCGCGATCGAAGTTCCCGCGAATTTGGACGACTTCGGCACCGTAGACAATGGCCTGCGCCAATTTTCCAAGAGCGATCTTTCCTTCGGGCACGAGGACGACACAACCCATTCCCGCGCGCGCCGCGTACGCCGCGGCCGCGGCGGACGTGTTACCGGTCGAACCGCACACCACCGTCGTGGCGCCGGCCGACTTGGCTTTGGTGATCGCCATTGTCATGCCGCGGTCCTTGAACGAACCCGTCGGATTGAGACCCTCTAACTTCAGCCACACGTCCGCGCCCACGCGCTCGGACAAGCGCTCGGCGTGCAGCAGTGGCGTGTTGCCCTCGAGCAGCGTGACGACGTCGGTCACTCCGCGTAGGTCGAGCCAGTCGCCGTACTCCCTCACGAGTCCCTTCCAACCACCCACGACTATTCCTCTCCCACAATGCGAATACATGCGCCCACCGAGTCGACAACGTCGAGTTGTTCGAGGTCCTCGATCGTGGCCGTGATATCGGACTCGAAGGCCAGGTGCGTGATGAACGTCAAGCGCGCCTCGTCGCCGAAACCGGATTGCTCCATTGACCTGATGGAGACGGCGTGCTCGCCAAAGACCCCCGTGACAAGTGCCAGAACACCGGGACGGTCGAGCACGTCAACGGTCAAATAGAACTCGCTCTGTAGTTCACCCATCGGGTAGTTCTGCAACGTGTCGTCGACGGAAAGAGGTGCGTCGCAGCGCCCGGTTACTCGGTTGCGAGCGGCGACCACCACGTCGCCCAGCACGGCGGCCGCGGTCGGATTACCGCCCGCACCTTGTCCCATCCACATCAGTGGTCCAGAGAAGGCACCTTCGACGAACACGGCATTAAAGGCACCGTGCACGCTCGCCAACGGGTGCTGGTCCGGCAACATCGCTACGTGCACGCGACGAGAAATCGCGTGATCACCAACGCGCTCGGCGATGCCCAACAACTTGATGACGTAGCCGTGGTGTCGGGCGTAGGCGACATCGATGGACCGAATCTTCGTGATGCCCTCGCGGAAGATCACCTCGCCCTCGAGTGGCGTACCAAAAGCCAAGGACGCCAGGATCGTCACTTTCGCCGCGGCGTCGTATCCCTCGACGTCCGCGGTCGGGTCGGCTTCGGCGTAGCCCAGCGCCTGAGCTTCGGCGAGTACGTCGGCGTAATCGCTTCCCTCGCTCGTCATTTTCGACAGGATGAAATTCGTCGTCCCGTTGACGATGCCCATGACGCGGTTGATACGTTCTCCGGCCATCGAGGTCCGCAGCGCTCGCAGAATCGGAATACCCCCGGCCACGGCACCCTCGTAGTAGAGGTCTGCCCCGTGCGCATAGGCCAATTGCACGAGTTCCGTACCAGCCGCCGCCATGAGCGCTTTGTTCGCGGTCACCACCGTCACGCCCCGTCGCAGTGCGGCTTCAATCAACCCACGCGTCTCGTCGACACCACCCATCACCTCAACGAGGACGTCGATGGGTGCGTGACCCGCCACAAAAGCCGCGTCAGTAGTGAGAAGTTCTGCGGGAATTCCGTCGCGCGCCTTGGTCTCGTCCCGAACCGCGACGGTGACCAGTTCCAGTCGTGCTCCCGCGGCGTCGATCAACATGTCGACCCGGTTCGTGTCCAACAGGAGTTGCGCCAGAGACGAACCCACGGTGCCGGCACCGATCAATCCGACCTTGACCACCGGGGTTTCCATAGATCAAGGCTAACCGGCCGCTCGGGCGCGAAAAATTCAGACCTCGAGGCGAAAGAGGTCGTCCATGGTTTCACGACGAAGGACCAATCGGTCGACCCCGTCGCGCACGAACACGACGGCCGGACGGGGCACCCGGTTGTAGTTCGACGCCATCGAATATCCGTACGCGCCGGTCACGGGTGTCGCGATGAGGTCATCAATCCCCGTGCTCGCCGGCAGCCACGCTTCGTCGACGAGAACGTCCCCACTCTCGCAGTGTTTTCCGACCACTCGGTACGCCACGGACCTTTCGGCGAGAGGGTCACTTACGGCGAAGGTCTCATATCCCGACCCATAGAGCACGGGGCGAGGATTATCACTCATGCCACCATCAACCGCCATATACGTTCGTTGCGCGACCGGCTTGATGGCGCCCACCTTGTACACGGTGACCGCGGCGGCGGCCACGATGGACCGCCCCGGCTCGGCGGTCAGACGCGTTCCTGCGGGCAGGTGACTATTCGCGGCGGCACGCACCGCCACCCCCCACTCCGTCAACGACGGCGCCTTCTCACCGGCGACATACGGCACACCAATACCGCCACCCACGCAGACTTCGCTGACGCCGAGGTCACGGACGAAATCACCGAGAATCGCGATGGTGGCCTCAAAGGCGGTCGTGTCGAAGATTTGAGAACCAATGTGGGCGTGAATGCCCACCACGTCGACGCCCGCTATGGCGCGCATCCGCCCCCACGCCCGCGCCGCGTCGCCGCGCTGAATGGAAAGTCCGAACTTGGTGTCCTCTTGGCCGGTGCGCACAAATTCGTGCGTGTGCGCTTCCACGCCCGGCGTCACTCGCAGCAGGCACCGCACGGGACGAGCCGGATTCGCCAAACGTTCCAGTCGATCAATCTCATCAAAGTTGTCCACGATTAATCGGTGCACCCCGAGTTCGATCGCGCGACGGAGTTCCTGCTCGGACTTGTTGTTTCCGTGCACAATGATGCGACCCGGCTCTACACCCGCTCGCAGGACGAGGTCCATTTCGCCTTCGGTCGCCACATCGATACACAGACCCGCGTCGACCGCAATCTTCGCCATTGCACCGCAGAGAAACGACTTCGACGCGAAGGCAACGCCGTCGTCAAATGCCGCCGCGGCCTCCGCACATCGTGTGCGCAGCATGTCCTCGTCGTAGACGAACAAGGGCGTGAGATATTTCGCGGCGAGTTGCGTCAACGAGACGCCCCCGATCAGAACATCGCTGTCGATCATCGTGACATTCGTGGGCAAAAGTCGAGGATCGATAGGTGCCGCCATGACGAGACCTTAATTCGGGTGCGTCACTGCTCTCATTTCGCGGCGATCGAAGCGACGGGTAGAGTTGACTTCTCGCCCTCGTAGCTCAGCGGATAGAGCACCGGCCTCCGAAGCCGGGGGCGCAGGTTCGATTCCTGCCGGGGGCACTTTTTCGCTGTCGCGATGCGACGTGACCTTGACGGGCTGCGGCGCTAGTTGACGATCGTCATGCGCACGGTGTCGGTCGTTGATTGACCACTTCCGTGTGAGCCCGCCATGATCACGACTGCGTCGCCGGTGGTCACGAGACCGGTCTCCTTGAGGCGGGCAATTGCGATCTCGGTCAAGTCGTTCATATCGGTCTTGTCGGACAACAAGACGTCGACAACTCCCCAGGAGCTGCGCAGTTGACGCGCTGTCTTCACACTCGAGGTCACCGCGAGAATGGGCATCGGCGGGCGAAAACGTGAAATGGAACGAGCGGTCATACCCGAATGCGTGCACGCCACGATCGCGGCCGCTTCTTCTTCCATGGCGGCGCGCCACGCGGCACCCGTCATGGCGGCCGTGATGCGAATGGCTTCGCTGCGAGTGCCGGAGACTTCCTGCACCCCAAGTTGGGATCCCCATTTTTGGTACGGAAAGTTCTCTTCCGCGCGCTCCACGATGCGGCACATGGTCTCGACCACGCCAACGGGGTCGTGACCAATGGCGGTCTCGGCGCTGAGCATCACGGCGCTGGCGCCATCGAAGACGGCGTTGGCGACGTCGGTGACCTCGGCGCGGGTGGGCACGCGAGCGTGCGTCATGGATTCGAGCATCTGCGTGGCCACGACCACGGGGCGTGCGAAGCGGATACCTTCGCGGACGATTTCTTTCTGGAGGTGCGGGACGTCCTCGATCGGCATGCGCACGCCCAGGTCCCCGCGCGCCACCATGATGGCGTCAGCCACTTCGACAATCTCGGCCAAGTTCTCCACGCCTTCGGCGGTCTCGATCTTGGCCATCATGAGAACGTCCTCGCGCGACAACACGCTGCGCACCGCAATCATGTCGAACGCCGAACGAACAAACGACACGGCCAGGAATTCGAAATCCTCGTGTCGCAGAGCTTCGAGGCGTTCGCGGTCTTCCGGTGTCGGCAAACGGTCGTTGATGATCGACGACGGGAACGACAGACCGGGCTTGCCGAGGACCGCACCACCGGAGATGATGCGTGCGGTCGCCGTCGTGCCGGTCGTGACGATTTCGAGCGAGACACCACCGTCACCAATGTGAATGACGTCGCCCGCCCGCAGGGCGCTGATCACGCCGTCGCGCTCGACGTAGATGCGTTCGTGCGTCGAGGTTTCTCCAAAACCAGCGACGAGTTCGATCTCGTCGCCGTAGCCGAGAGCAATGGGCTCCGACCCGAAGGAGCCGGCGCGAATCTTGGGTCCCGGGATGTCGACCATGATCGCCATTTCGGGCGCGAGTTGACGCAAACGGCGCAGACGCTCGATGTTCGACGGCAGATCTCCGTGGGCAAAGGACAATCGGAAGACGTCAACGCCCGCTTCGACCAGACCTTTGACGACGTCTTCGGGCTCAGACGTGGGCCCGAGTGTGGCAACAATCTTCGTGCGACGCACGGTGTATCCCTTCAACGCTTTGATTCAGCCTACGGGATACAGAAATAGACACCGAACGCAACTCAGGTGCTTGAGGCCACCGCTCGTCCGGAGACTCTCGTCACGACGGGCACGACCACATCCGCACCGTCCACGTCGACCACGCGAAGCTCCGTGCCGTAGGCCGCCGACAGTGCCGATGATCGCACAACGTCCCGCGCCGGTCCCGATTCGCGCACGCGCCCACCCTCCAGAAGGATGAGATCGTCGGCGAACTGACCCGCGAGGGTTAAGTCGTGGAGGGTGGCGAGAACCGTGAGGCCGCACTCATCGACCTCACGGCGCAAGAGTTCCAACATCTCGGTTTGGTGACGCACGTCCATCCCCGTCGTGGGCTCATCGAGGACCACCACGCGGGTCGACTGCACGAGCGCACGAGCCCACACCGCCCGTTGCCGCTCACCCCCGGACAGCGTCGTGACGTCGCGATGGGCCAGACGCGTGAGCCCCACGCGGGCGAGCACGTCACTGACGAGAGTGTCATCGGACGCCGAGCCTCCCCGCAGGAGCCCGTGGTGCGACGTGCGGCCCAAGATCACGTAGTCCCAGACGTCCATTCCCGCAGGAATTACGGGGTGCTGCGGAACAAGAGCAACGAGCCGAGCGCGTTCTCTCTCCTTCAGCGCGTGCACGTCGTGTCCCTCGATGCGTACCGAGCCCGACGACGGCGCGCGAACACCGGCGACCGTCTCGACGAGTGTGGTCTTCCCGGCGCCGTTCGGACCAATGACGGTGTACCAACGGCCCACCTCTAAATCCAACGTGACGTCGGACAAGAGAATGGCGCCGTCAATGTGGACGCCGAGCGAGCGAATAGTGATCGCGCTCATGTGGTGGGCCGCCGCGAAATGTTCAAGATGACCACAAAGACCGGAGCGCCAATGAGCGCAGTGACGACGCCCAGGGGAATCTCGGCCCCGGACAACGCCGATCGCGCCACGCTGTCCGCGAGGACGAGAAAGGTTGCGCCGAAGGTCACGCACAAGGGCAAGATGCGCCGGTAACTCGTGCCCACGGTGAGACGAACAACGTGGGGCACGATCAAGCCGACGAAACCAACGAGACCCACCACAGAGACCACCGCCGCGGTGCCGAACGAGGACGCCACGATGACGAGGAACCGGACCCGACTGACCGGAAGTCCCAAGGCCCGCGACTCCAGGTCGCCGACGCTCAAGACGTCCAGCGCCCTGCCGCTCGCAATGCACACCAGGGTGCAAATCACGACGTACGGGATGATGAGCCACACCTGCGCCCACGACGCTCCCGACAGGGAACCGAGTAGCCACAAATACACCGACTCAATCGATGACGACGATGAGGACTGCTGCAAGTACGTCTGCACACTGGTCAGCAGCGACGACACGGCGACACCGGCGAGTACCAGCGTCGCGGCCGTATTTCGGGCGCCACGACCGCCAATGGACCAGGTCACCGCAACGGCGGCCATCGCGCCGCCGAACGCCAGCCACGGTGTGTAGGTCGGTATCCCCGACGACGTCGGGTTGCCTATACGCGTGATCGCGATCGTCGCTCCGAGCCCCGCGCCGGCGGCGATTCCCAATAAGTACGGATCAGCGAGAGGATTGCGAAAGACACCCTGATAGGAACCGCCCGCCACCGCGAGCATGGCCCCGACCACCAACGCCATCGCGACCCGTGGCGCGCGCAGGTCCCACACGATCGCGTCCTGCACGTCACTGAGCGACGAATGACCAATGCCGAGATGACTAAGAACGTCACCAATCGCGGCAGTCCCCGACACCGAGGAGACACCAATCGCGAGTGCCGCGCCCGCCACCACGATCATCACGATGACGGACAGCACGGCGACGATGGCCGTGCGTCGGGCGCTAGGAGGAACGGCGTGGGGCACGGAAACTACTTTTTCCACACCTTGGCATCATTCAGGGTGCCGGTCACGCCCTTCGCGAGTTCCGTGATCAACGTCGCCACGCGTGGTCCCCAGCGAGACGCCACGTCGTCATTGAGTCCGACCACGTGATGATTCTTCGCCGCGCTGATCGTGCTGAATCCGGGGCGCTTGGCGAAACTCGTCGGGTTCGCCTTACAGCACACCGTGTCGGCCAAGAAGACGAGTTGGGGGCTCGAGGCGACCACGTATTCGCTGGTGAGCTGCGGGTACCCGTCGTCACTCGGCTCCGAGACAGCGTCCGCGATATTGCTCGCCCCAAAGGAGTGCAGAATCTGGCCGACGAAGGTACTGCTCGTCAACGAGTACAGCGTCGGATCGAGCTCGTAGTACGCCGAGAGGGTCCGGCCCTTGTATTTGGGAATCTGCTGGATCGCGGCCGCGTCGACCGCCTTGATGGACGCAACCAGTTTCGCGGCCGCGGTCGCGTGTCCCGTTAGTGACCCCAGTTGCGTCATTTGGCTGTACGCCCCCGCGAGATTCGACGGGGCGTTCTGGGTGACGACATTGATGCCGAGGGTCGTGAGTTGTTCCACGATGTTGTTCGCGTCGTACGCCACCACCACGAGATCGGGCTTGGTGGAACGGTGCGCCTTTGAGGTGGCGCACACGCTGGCGATGGCTTCCGCGTTGGGGCTGAAGGCGTCAAAGCGCTTCTTCGGCAGTCCGGTCGTTGGGAAATTGGCGTCGCGATCAACGGCCTCCACCTGCTTGCCGGCGCCGATCGCGAACAGGGTCTCTGTGGCGGTCGGCGACAACGACACGATGCACAGATTGCTGCTCGACACGCTGGTCGCAGATGTCGAGGCCAATGGCACGAGCGAGGCGGCGAGCGCGAGAGCCGTGGCGGCGAATAGAACGGGATGACGTTTCATGGGTATCTCCTTTTCGTCGAGCTGGTTGGACGACGGATGGAGATCCGCACGACCGCCCCTTACCTCGAGAGCTGTCTTGCACTTCCCCTCCCAACAGGCGACCTGGCTTGGAACGCGATGTTCCATACAGTTGCGGGACAGCGTCGGATTCACACCGACTTCGCTGTTGTGAGGTGCTGCGACCTTACCCCACGGCGCACCGGCGCGTCGGGCCGAGCGGATCTACGATGCCCCCATGACACTCGCGCTCGTTCCGGACGCCACAGCGCTGCCAATGGTGTTGCCGACGGACCGTTTGCTGCCCAATGGAATGGCTATTCCCGAATTACGAGCAAAGTATCGAACGATCGAAAATTGGCGAAATGTTCGGGCGGTCGTGCTCCTGTGGACGTGGGTATTCGCCATGTCATGGGTGGGCGCTCATTACGTCCTCTACGCCGCCGTTCCCGTATTTGTCTTGATGGGGCCAATGCACGCGCGTTGTGCGATCCTGATGCACGAAGCGGCCCACAAGTTGCTCTTCACCAACAAGAAGATCAACGACGTCGTGGGCAAATGGTTCATCGCCGCTCCGGCGTTTGTACCGATCGCGCTCTACCGACGGAGCCACTTCGCCCACCACCGTGAAGAGTTCGGACCCGACGAGCCCGACATCGCTTTCTACCGCGGTTACCCCTGCACCTGGAAGGACCTGCGACGCCGGCTCCTGCGCGACGCCGTGGGTATTTCGGGGTACAAGAATTTCAAGACGCTCCTGCTCGCCCTCACGAAACCTACGAGCCGGCGTATCTCGGGCGAGATCATGGTTGTGCAGGTCGTCCTCTTCGGACTCTTCTGGGTCATCACCGGTGCGTGGTGGAGCTACCTCGCATTTTGGTGGCTCCCGTGGATGACCCAGTGGCGTGTCCTCAACCGACTACGCGCACTCGCGGAACACGGCGGCATGATGCGCAGCGACGATCGTCGAATGACGACGCACAACGTGACGCAGCACCTCATCGCACGTTTTTGGTTCGTGCCGTATAACACGGGCTGGCACCTCGCCCACCACGTGGACATGGGTGTGCCGTGGCACAACTTGCCCGCCTATCACCGCGAGTTGCAAGAGGCCGGGTACATCACCGACGGCATCACTTTTTCCAGCTACACCGAATTGTGGCGTGCGGCGTGTTCGGGAATGCCCACCACCAACAGCGCTAACTGACGGTCATCCCACCGTCGACGGCGAACACCGCCCCGGTCACACCGGAACTCGCCGCCGAGCAGAGCCACGCGATCATCCGCGCTGGTTCGCTGGGTTCGAGGAGTCGCCCAATGGGTTGTTGCGCAACAAATTCTTCGGTCGACGACAAGCCGTAGAGACGAGCGGATGCCTCCAAGATCGGTGTGCGAGTGGATCCGGGACTCACCGCGTTGGCGGTAATTCCCGTTTCCGCCAAATCCATCGCGACACCGCGAATCATGCCAATGACCGCGTGCTTGGCGGCCGAGTACGCCGCGAGGTGGCGCAGACCCAGTTGGCCCGCGGCCGACGCGATAGCAACGACCCGACCGTCCCGGCGACCTTCGCTCATCATGGCGGGGATGGCGGCATCGAGCAAGCGACGCGTTCCCAGCACGCTGACGCTCCATACCGCGTCAACTTGGGCGTCGGTCATCTCCCACAACGGCACGCCGCCGGCCACGACGCCCGCCCCAGCGACAACGGCGTCCAGGCGTCCAAAGTGGCGGGTGGCCGTTTCGACCGCGAGCTGCATATCGGTGGCGGAACGAACATCACCGACGAGGCCGAGTACGGCGTCACCGTGACGAGCGACGACGGCGTCCAGTTCGGCGGGCGTCGCCATCGCGTACGGAATGTCGGCAATATCGCGACACCGGTCGACCGCGACGACGCGAAAGCCGTCATTGACCAACGCGTCCACCGTGGCCGCGCCGATGCCCCGCGCGGCACCCGTGACAATGGCCACTCGACTCATGCTGTCTCCCACATTGCTTCGACTAATGACACCACTTCAGCACACCACCGGCGACGCAGGTCCGCGCCGCGCGCAAATGTGGCTCGTCGAGGATTGCCGAGCACGCCCGACGCCGTCACGGCGCGCAGACCCTCGCGTTGAATCATCGTCTGCCAGCCCGTCGGTAGTGGTTCGTCCGCGGGGACTTCATCCTCGCGCACGAGCGAAGCGTCGATGGTCAACATGACCGACGTCTCCGTTTCTCCGGCGTGCGCGTCACCGTCATCGGCTCGCGGCACCCAGCACGCCACGCGGTCGCCTTCGTGGTGAGCGATGTCGGCGACGCGAGCGAGTGCCGTGGTGTTGCCGCCGTGACCGGACACGATCACCACCCCGCGCCACGACGCTCGAGCGGAACGAACGAGCTCGGTGAGTGCGAGCGCGGTGGCGTCGGTGCCCAACGAAAGAAGACCCGCGAATCCGTCGTGCTCGCCACTGGCACTGAAGGAGAAGGCGGGTGCCACGTCCACGTCACAGATCGCCGCCGCGTCGGAACAAATCGTTTCGGCAATGATCGTGTCGGTCGTCAGAGGTAGGTGCGGGCCATGTTGCTCAAACGAGCCGACGGGTAGAAGTAAAACCCGCAATGGTCCAGCGTCGTGTTCGCGGCTCGTCCGTCGCGATAACGGCGCCTCCACGCTGCTACTTCGCTGACAGCGACACCGGGGTGCGGCGTGAGTGATCCGGCGATGGCGAAGGACGGATTTCCACGCGCTTCGCCGCGAGCGCAGTCTCACCGTGTCCGAAGACACATTCGGGATCCGGGTCAGTCATCTCAAGTCCCGTGAAAAATTTGGCCGCCATGCATCCACCGCGACAGGCGTCGTATGACCCACAGGATGCGCAGGCCCCCGGGTTCCCTGGTTCACGGAGAGAACGGAAGAGTTCGCTCTCGGTCCACACCGCGCCAAAGCCTCGGTCGCGCACGTTCCCGGCGAGAAACTCGTCGTGGATCACGAAGGGACAGGCGTAGACATTTCCGACCGGGTCGATCAGACAGACCACGCGACCGGCGCCACACAAGTTGAGACCCTCCAACGGTTCGCCGAGTGCGGATAAATGGAAAAAGGAGTCACCGGTGAGAACGTTCGGGCGATCGAGCAGCCACCGGTAGAGATCGCGGTTCTGTTGCGCTGTCGGGTGCAGCGCGTCCCACACATCGACTCCTCGTCCTGAGGGTCGTAGGCGCGTTAAGCGCAACTCCGCTCCGTACGCGTCCGCCAACGTCGCGAGATCGTCTAACTGTCCGACGTTGTGACGGGTCATGACGACCGAAATCTTGAATGGACCAAAGTTCGCGTCCCGCAGATGATCCATGGCGCGTCGCGCTTGGTCGTACGTACCGACTCCCCGCACGGCGTCACTCGTCAGCGCGTCCGCGCCGTCAATAGAAATCTGAATGTCGAGGTAGTCCGTTGATGCCAGACGACGCGCGGCCGCGGCGTCGATGCGCGTGCCGTTGGTCGAGAACTTGACCCCAACGTGACGCGACACCGCGTGTTCGACGATGGTGAAGAAGTCTCGGCGGATCATGGGTTCACCGCCACCGATGTTGACGTAGAAGATCTTCATGGCGGCGATCTCGTCGATCAGGGCGGTCGCCTCTTCGGTCGACAATTCATTCGGGTCCCGTCGACCCGAGGAACTCAAGCAGTGGGTGCAGGCCAAGTTGCACGCGTAGGTCAATTCCCACGTCAAACAGATGGGTGCGGCGAGGCCGCGCTCGAATCGGTCACGCAACGTGATCTCAGCGCCCATGAATAATCTCCGATCGAGCCAAGGAGGCGAGCGCTCGCTCGTACGCACCTTGTTGTGTGGGGGCGACATGAGCGCTAATGGCGTCCGCCGCGGTGTGAAATTTTTCGAGATCGCGCACGATGTCCACCAGAGCGGGTGACTTCAAGAACACCAAGCGACGATTGCCGTGGTGATACGCGAGCGCCCCGAAGGCCTCATCACGCAACGACACCTCGGCGCTGAGCTGCCACGGCGCGTGCGCGTCAAAGGCGACGGGCGGCGCGAGGGACACGGTTTAGTAGACGCCGCAGAGTCCGTCGATCGAGACTTCCTCGACGAGCAACTCTTCCGTCTCCACGGACTCCTCAGTGTCGATGTTCTCTACCTGCGTGGTCTCTGCGCTCACGGACCCTCCTTCAACTCCGTCCATTCTGCCGTGTCACGGCACCTGCGCACCACATTGAATGGGAGAATGTCCTCCGTGACAGGGCCGACAGTCTCCATTCCGGCTCCCGTCAGCGAACCTTTTCCCGTCGGCACCCCGGTCGTGTGGGCTCCTTCCACCCACTTTGTGACCGATGAACTTCTTGGTGGCGGAACCCCGTGGCGTTTGCTGCGTGTCAATGCGGCGTCGCGACGCGCCATTGAAAAATGGCGCGAAGGTGGCCTAGTGGCCAAGGGCGAAGGTGCCTTGGCTCGCCGTCTCGTGCGCCAAGGCTTTCTCCATCTCCGCCCCACGTCGTCGTTCACCGCCGACGACGTGGGTGTGGTGATTGTCACCAGAGGCGCTCACGAGAACCTCACCACTCTGCTGCAGCAGTTTCGCGATTTCGACCTCGTCGTTGTGGACGATGGGTCCCCTAACGAGGACGTCGCCCACCTAGCCCGTCGCGCAGGTGCGCGTTTTATTCGTCACGAGACCAACCGGGGACCGGCAGCCGCCCGAAATACGGGAGCCGCCGCACAGTCGCAGCCCTACCTCCTCTTTATCGACGCCGACGTTCAGGTGAACGACGCGCGTCATCTCGCTCGTCATCTCCGGGCAGCTTTCGAGGATCCTCTCGTGGCGGCCGTCGCTCCCCGTGTGCAGGGAAGCCCCGGCGTTTCGCCACGCGAGTCCTTCGAGCACCAACATTCACCGCTCGACCTCGGAAATGAAAGTGGACTTGTCGTCCCACTCACCATCCGCAGTTACGTTCCCACCGCCACCCTCATGGTGCGCGCGAGCGCGTGGGGCTCGGGTTTTGACGAAGGACTACGAACCGGCGAGGACGTGGACTTCGTCTGGCGACTGCACGACGCGGGCTGGCTCGTTCAATACGACGCCACTCAGGTCGTCCATCATCCGGCCCGCACGACCACACGAGAATGGTGGGCGCAGCGCTACGGCTACGGCCTCTCCGCGGCGGCGCTGGCCGAACGGCATGGTTCGCGGCTCGCCCCCGTGCGACTCGACGCGTGGACCCTCGTGGTGTGGACCTCGCTCCTGAGTGGCCGACGTCGTCTGGCTCTTGGCGCCCTCGGAGCCGCTCGGTCGCATTTCACCGCGCAACTTCCCGCTGACGTCGCGAACCGCCGCCACGTCGCCAACGTGGTGGTGAACCGCGGTGTGGCGACGGGAGCGCTCCCGCTGGCTCGCTCCATCGTGCGCACCTTTGGACCCGTGGTTCTCATGGGTGTGGTCTTTCGACGTACGCGACGTGTCGCGATTCTTCTCTTCGTCGTCGGAACGGCGGCGCGTTGGCGCACACGGGGACTTCCTCGTCCTCTCGACATCCCCTACGCCGTCGCCGATGACGCCGCCTACGCCGCCGGCGTGTGGCGCGGCGCCCTGCGACATCGTTCCGCTACTGCGCTCACACCACACGTGACGATGCCAACGTTCGCGCGCACTCGTCGTCGCCCGACAATGACGAAGCCCCGCCCGCCCGAAGGCGAGCGGGGCTCCACACGTACTTAGAAGCGGACGACGCCGCGAACGTTCTTGCCGGCCTCGAGATCGAGGTAGCCCTGGTTCACTTCGTCAATCGAGTACTCGGTTGTCACAAGGTCGTCCACGTTGAGCAGTCCCTCGTGGTGCAAACGCAGCAAGCGAGGAATCTGGACGCGAGGTGCCGCCGAGCCAAAGACTGTTCCCTTGATCTCCTGGTTGTACAGCGTCAACATCGACAGGTTGAGGTCAACGCTGGTCTGCGCGAACGGCGCGATGGCGGTCGCCACAATCGTTCCGCCCTTGGCCAAGATAGAGCGGCCTTCCTCGATCAAGTTTCCGGTGAGTCGACCGGGCGTCAGGATGACGACATTGCAGTTCTGACCACCCGTGAGATCCGGGAGGAAACTGAACGCTGCGTCGAGAGCGGAGGTCGCCCCGTGCGTCGCGCCGTACTTGAGTGCACGGTCCACCTTCGACTGATCGATGTCAATCGCGATGACCGCTCGCGCACCCGCGTGCACGGCACCCTGGACTGCTCCGGCGCCGACGCCACCGCAGCCAATGACGGCGACGACGTCGCCGGGCTTCACGGCACCACGGTCAACTGCCGAACCGAAGCCGGTGGCGATGCCGCACGAGATCAGCGCGGCGGCGCGCAGGTCGTACCACGGGTCGATGCGAACCAGCGATGCTTCGTGGACGACGATGTACTCCGAGAACGTACCGAGCTGGGCGAAACGGTTGAGCTTCTTCTCGTTCCAGTGGTGACGCCACGTGCCGTCGGAGATCATCGGACCGGCGAGCGTTTGCGCCCCGAGGTCACAAATGTACGGGCGACCCGACGCGCAGTACTGACAACGACCACAGGAGGGAATGAACGACACGGTGACGTGATCGCCAGGGGCCAGACCGACGACATTCTCGCCCACCGACTCCACGATGCCCGAGCCCTCGTGACCACCCACGAAGGGGAACATTGAGTCCACGCCGAAGAAATTCAGAACTTCCGGCGGCGCCGTCATGTCACCCACGCGCGAATGCTCGTCGGAGTGGCACATGCCCGCGAAGGCCATCTTGACTTTGACCTCGTGCGCCTTGGGCTCGTCGATCTCAATCATTTCGGTGGACCAGGGCTCATTGAGGCCCGTGGCGATTGCAGCCTTGACTTGCATGGCTCCCCCTTGATTCGTTCGTGACGTCACCTGCGCCACGGGGCAACTCTACCCATCGTCGCGAGGGCGGCGGAGGTGAATTACATCCGTTCGGGCGCTTCAATTCCGAGTAGTTCGAGACCCAAGGCCAAAGTCCGCGCCGTGAGGTCGCAGAGGGCCAGCCGTTCCTCACGAACATCATCTGTTGCGCTCAAGACCGGACACGCTTCGTAGAACGACGTAAAGGTTTGGGCGAGATCGAACAAATAGGCGCACAAACGATGCGGGGCCAGCGCACCGAGGGCACCCGAGAACGCCTCGGGGAAGCCAAGAAGTCCAAGAGCCAACGCTCTTTCCGCGGGGTGCGCCAGCGCGAAAGTCGCGCGCGTGGGCTCGTACGGAGCGTCGAGTCGACGGAAGATCGAGCGCACGCGAGCGTGCGCGTAGGCGAGATACGGTCCCGTATCTCCCTCGAAGGCAACCATGCGATCAAGGTCGAAGACGTAGTCCCGCTGACGTTCTGTGGAGAGGTCCGCGTACTTGATCGCCGCGCGTGCCACCACCGTCGCGAGTTGGCGCCGCGCGTCACCGTCGAGATCAGCGTCTCGTTCTTTCAGCGCCGCGTCCGCGCGATCGATCGCCTCGTCGAGCAGGGCCACCAACTTGATGGTCTCGCCACTACGAGTCTTGAACATCTTGCGATCGGTGCCGAGCACATTGCCGAAGTTCACGTGCTCGCAGCGCACGCGGTCCGGTAGCCATCCCGCCATGCGAGCGACGGCGAACACCATTTCAAAGTGTTGCGCCTGCGGCGTACCCACCACGTAGAGAATCTCGTCGGCGGCGAGGGTGTCCACGCGATCGCGAATCGCGGCGAGATCGGTCGCGGCGTACCCAAAGCCTTCGTCTCGTTTTTGCACGATCACGGGCAAAGGTTCCCCGTCTCGATTGGTGAAGCCGGGGGGAAAGACGCACTGGGCGCCGTCGGAGTCTTCAATGAGGCCGAGGGCGTCGAGATCTCGCACGACTCCCTCGAGGGCGCCGTTGTAGAAGGACTCCCCGACCACGTCGATCGGACGAAGGAGGATGTCGAGTTTGCCGTAGACCTCCGAGAAGTAGGCCACGGATTGATCCACCAGAATGCGCCACAATCGCAACGTTTCGGGATCCCCGGCTTGCAGCGTGACGACCCGCGCACGCGAACGCTCGCGAAAGGCCTCGTCCGCATCGAACTTTGCTCGGGCGGCTCGGTAGAACGAGTCGAGATCACCTATGGAGAGTGTTTCGATCGCGTTCTGCTCACCCATGTCCACGAGGTGCTCGATCAACATCCCGAAGGGTGTTCCCCAGTCGCCTACGTGATTGCGAGCAATCACGTGGTGACCTTGGAATCGGTAGAGACGGTGCAGGGCGTCACCGATCACTGTCGAGCGCAGGTGACCCACGTGCATTTCCTTAGCCACGTTGGGAGCGGAATAATCCACGACGACACGAAGTGGCGAGGTCGTCGCGACGACGCCCAATCGCTCGTCGGCGACGAGTTGAGCGACCTGATCGGATAGAAATTCAGGCCGCAACGTCAGGTTCAGGAAACCAGGACCCGCGATCTCGACGTCGGCGACGTGATCGAGATCGAGACGTTCGACGATTTCTTCGGCCACTTCGCGAGGCGGGCGGCCCAGCCTCTTGGCGAGCGACATCACGCCATTCACTTGAAAATCCGTGCGGTCCGACGAACGAAGCACGGGGTCACAACCGGGTTCTATCTCGTCAAATGCCGCCTGCAGGCGGACCAGAATCGCGTCATAAGTGGTGGCCACGCGTGCCAGTCTCCCATCTTCGACGGTCCCCGCCGGCGTCCTCGGATGCAACCGGACTGCGAGGTCCTGGAACGGGGCAGAATAGAAGCATGACCACTGCCTCCCACGACTCCTTTCAGACCCGCACACAGCTCACCGTGGGTGAGCGCACTCTGGACTACTTCTCGCTGCGCGCCGCGTCGCTGCAGAAATGGAATGTTGACCGTTTGCCGTATTCGATCAAGGTCCTCTTGGAGAATCTGCTGCGCAACGAAGACGGCGTAAAGGTACGCGCCGCCGACATTGAAGCGCTCGCGCAGTGGGGCGCGGCTCCCGATCGTCACGGCGAAGCCGCCGGTGACGACGCACACGAAATTGCCTTCACACCCGCCCGCGTCCTCATGCAGGACTTAACGGGTGTGCCCGCCGTCGTCGACCTCGCGAGTATGCGCGACGCGATCATTGCTCTCGGCGGCGACCCGGCCAAGATCAATCCCCTGGTGCCGGTCGAACTGGTGATTGACCACTCCGTCATTCTCGAACACACGGGCACGGCAGCGTCATACGAAGAAAACGTCGACATCGAATACGAACGCAACGTCGAGCGCTACACCTTCTTGAAGTGGGCGCAGAGCTCCTTCGAGCAGTTCCGCGTCGTCCCTCCGGGCATGGGCATCTGCCACCAGGTCAACCTCGAGCACCTCGCGCGAGTCGTGTTTGAAGATGACGGCGTGGCGTACTTGGACACGGTCGTGGGCACCGATTCGCACACCACGATGGTCAATGGTCTCGGCGTGCTCGGTTGGGGTGTCGGCGGTATCGAGGCCGAAGCCGGCATGCTCGGACAACCCACGTCCATGCTCATCCCGCCGGTCGTCGGACTTCGACTCACGGGTGCGGCTCGCGAGGGCGTCACCGCAACCGACGTTGTTCTCACCATCACGGAACTACTTCGCAAGAAGGGTGTCGTCGGCAAGTTCGTCGAGGCCTACGGACCCGGCGTGTCGTCGCTCTCTCTCGAGACCCGCGCCACGATCAGCAACATGGCGCCCGAATACGGCGCGACCTGCGGACTCTTCCCCATTGACCACGTGACCCTTAACTACCTGGCCTTCACGGGACGACCCGCGTCGCAGCTCGCGCTCGTTGAGGCGTACGCCAAGGCGCAGGGACTCTGGCACGACGAAAACACTCCCGAGCCGGTGTACTCCGAATACGCCGAACTCGACTTGTCGACGGTGGAGCCGAGCCTCGCGGGACCCAAGCGACCGCAGGACCGCATTTCCCTGAGCGGAGCTCGCGGCGCCTTCCGCGACGCGCTCGCGCGGGAGCCCATCGAAGTCCAGGGCGTCGAGGCCGCCGAGACATTGCGTGATGGCGCTGTAGTGGTGGCCGCCATTACCTCCTGCACCAATACGTCGAATCCCGCCGTCCTCGTTGCCGCGGGCCTCGTGGCGAAAAAGGCGGTCGCGCTCGGACTCTCGAAGAAGCCGTGGGTCAAGACGTCACTCGCCCCCGGCAGCCGCGTCGTCATGGACTACCTCGATCGCGCCGGTCTGACCTCGTCGCTCGATGACCTCGGCTTCTACCTGGCCGGGTTCGGATGCACAACCTGCATTGGTAACACCGGACCGCTCCTCGACGGCGTGTCGGACGCGGTGAACGAACACAACCTCTCAGTCGTCTCGGTTCTCTCGGGCAACCGCAACTTCGAGGGTCGCATTCACGCGGACGTCAAGCAGAACTTCCTCGCCAGTCCGCCGCTCGTCGTCGCCTACTCACTGGCGGGCACCATCGACATTGATCTCACGAGCGAGCCTCTCGGCACCAGTGCCTCGGGCGAGCCCGTGTACTTGCGTGACGTGTGGCCGACGGACGCCGAAGTCGCCGACGCCGTGCGTCAGTCGCTGACACCCACGATGTTTGAAGAGCGTTACGCCAGTGCCTTCAGCGGTGACACTCGTTGGCAGGCCGTGCCCACCACGAACGCCGTCACCTACGACTGGAATCCCGCGTCGACCTATGTCAAGTTGCCGCCGTATTTCGACGGCTTGACCATGGAGATCGATGACGTCCACGACGTGCACGGTGCGCGTGTGCTCGCGAAATTGGGGGACTCCGTTACGACGGACCACATCTCCCCCGCCGGCAACATCCGGCCGTCGGTGCCCGCTGGTTTGTACTTGCGTGACGGCGGCGTGAAGCCAGAGGACTTCAACAGCTACGGCACCCGACGTGGAAATCACGAGATCATGGTGCGCGGAACCTTCGCCAACATTCGCTTGCGGAACCAGATGGCGCCGGGCACCGAAGGTGGCATCACCATCAAGCTTCCCGAACGCACCGAGATGCCGATCTTTGACGCGGCCATGCTCTACGCCGAGCAGAACACGTCACTCGTGATTCTGGGCGGCAAGGAATACGGCACGGGTTCGAGTCGTGACTGGGCCGCCAAGGGCACCAAGCTCCTCGGCGTCAAAGCGGTCCTCGTCGAGAGTTTCGAGCGCATCCACCGTTCCAACCTGGTGGGCATGGGAGTTCTCCCCTTGCAGTTCCTACCGGGAGAATCCGTGGCGACGTACGAACTGGACGGCACGGAAGTTCTCGACATCACCGGCTTGGAGGCCCTCAATCGCGGCGAGGTCCCCTCAACCGTGACCATCAGCGCGACGAGGCAGAACGGCGAGGTCGTCGAGTTTGCGGTTCGCTTGCGCATCGACACGCCGACGGAGGCCGAGTACTACCGCCATGGTGGAGTACTCAACTACGTCTTGCGCCACTTGGCCGCACAGTAAGTGAGTCCCTTCGTCGCAGTTGAGCGCCCGCTCGCGGGTGCGCACGCGCACGTCGGACGACGGTCGACTCTCATCGATGATCCCGCGCGTCCGGGACGGCTTCTCGGCGTCGAAGCCTGGTACCCCGCTGCACCCAGCACGAATGATGTGGCGACCTACGAACTTCTCCCTGACGTTGGGTTTTCTTCCGTCGCCCTTCGCGACGCCCCAGCGGCCGAGGGATCGTTCCCACTCATTCTCTTCTCACACGGCCGGTCGGGCAATCGATTGGTGTATTCGCAGTTGTGCGAATCTCTCGCGCACCGAGGTTTCGTTGTGGTGGCGCTGGATCATCCTGGCGACACGATGGCCGACTGGCTCTTAGGTCTCGCGGCGGACGACGCCACCAACGAGCAGCAGCGTGTTCTCGATCTCACTCGGGTGCTCGAGGTTCTCGACGCTGGCCTATTTGCCGAAACAAACCGGGACCTGGACGACCTTTTCTTAGCCGGTCACTCCTACGGTGCCTTCGCGGCGGTGGCCTCGGCGGCGGTTCGCGAGCTGCGCGATCGCGTCCGTGGCGTCATTGGACTCGAGCCGTATCTCCGCACGGTCACCAGTGACCAGTGGGCATCACTTCGTGCGACGACCCTCTTCCTCGGTGGCGCCCGCGACACCACAACGCCTCCCTCGGTCGACATTGCCGCGGCGATCTCGCACGCGGCGACCGTGGTGGAAGCGTGGGAGTTTCCGGCGATTGCGCACCAGGGGTGCAGCGACGTGGGGCTCTACCTCGAAGTGAGTCAGGGTCTCGCTGATCTGCCCACGATGATCACGGACTACTTGCGCTCCATGGCGCGCGATGTCACCGGTGCCGACGATGCCGAGTGGCGACCCGCCGTCCAAGGGCACGTGGACGCCATCGAGCGGTGGATCACCAGCGTGCGGGGATCAGACCGCGCCGCCTTCGACGAGTACATGAATGCGGCGGCGGCGCGCCGCTTGCATTAATTGGTGCCCAAGGGGCGGAAGAAATCGGGTGGGGCGATCACGTCATCGCGTCCGAGTTCGTGAATGCTCGCTTTTCCGAGTCCGAGGAGCGAGGAGTCAATGCCCCCACGCAGAATGTCCAGGACATTCTCGACGCCCGCCTGACCGTTCGCCGCGAGACCCCACAAATACGCCCGTCCGATCATGACGGCCTTGGCGCCGAGCGCGAGTGCCTTGACGACATCGCTTCCTCGACGGACGCCACCATCGAGAACGACCTCGATCTGGTCACCCACCGCATCCGCGACGGCCGGCAACGCGCGAATGGGCGCCGGTGTGCCGTCAAGGTTGTTCCCGCCGTGATTCGACACGGACAGGGCGGTCGCGCCTAGATCCACGACCCGCTTGGCGTCGTCCACACGACTCACACCCTTAACCATGAAGGGTCCGTCCCATTGACTGCGGAGCCACGCCACGTCTTCCCACGAGGCGGGCGTGGACTGCATCCACTCGTAGTACGCGCCGAAGAAGGTGGGCGCCTGCTGTCCGGGTTCGGCCATATTGGGAGCAACCAACGAAGGAAAGTGGCCGGTCTTCGCGAATGACCAGAGCCATCGCGGCCGTGACAAGCCTTCGGGCGACAACTTGATCATCGACTTCAGGTCCATCTTTTCGGGAATCCAGGGGCTACCCCAGTCGCGACCATTGGAAAATGACCAGTCCAGCGTCAAGATGACGCCCTGGGCGCCCGCCGCCTTCGCGCGTTCGAGGCGCCGCACCATCACGTCACGACCACCCGACCAGTACAACTGGAAGAACACCTGCGAATTCACCGCGCACACGTCCTCGACCGAACGACTCGCGAAGGATGACAGGCCCATCGGGATGCCGCGAGCGGCGGCGGCACGGGCCACCGCGACTTCGCCGTCGGGATGTACGGCCTGCACACCCGTCGGAGAAATGATGACGGGCATCGACAACGACTGACCCATAACGGTGGTCGCCATGTCGCGTGTGGCGCTTAAGCCCGCGACGTGCGGAGCAAATCCCAATTGATCGAATGACGCGAGATTGTCGGCCGAGGACAACCCCTTCTCGGTGCCCGCGATGAGTGCGCCGTACACCGACTTCGGTAGGCGCTTTTCGGCGCGGCGTTGCGCGACCGCCACTGTTTCAAACCACTTGTTCGCCATGTCACTTCTCCCGAACTGTCGTCAGAACTCTACCGGCGCTCTCCCCCGTCACCCTCACGGCGAAACCGCATCGACGGCTTCTTCGACCGTTCCGTAGACGGAAATGCCGTGCAGCTCTTTCTCCGGTGCCACATGCAGGGCGCGCACGACCTTGTCATTCGCCCGCGCGACGACCAAGTCAATGTCGTCGCGAGCGAGATCCTCGACGACCTGCGCCAATGTCGTTAGTCCGGTGAAATCAATATCAATCATCGCCGCGGCGTCGATCACCACGTGCTTGGTGGCCGGGTAGTTATGCAGAGTGGCGTGAATCTCCGTGCGAAACAATGCGGCGTTGGCGAAGTAGAGCGGCGCGGTAAAGAGAAACACGGTCGTGTCGTCGACGGCCGCTGCGCCCTCTTGACCAATCGGCTCCCAACTGGTCGTGTCCGGACGCCGCCCGAGCACCGTGGCCCGTGGCCGAGCCGATCGCCTCGTGCGGTCGAGAATGGCGAGTCCAACGGCCACACCTAACCCGACTTGGACGCCGATAAAAATGACCGCGACCGTCGTGACAATCGCGAGAGCAAATTCGTAGCGATCTACTCGCAAGATTTCGCTCAGTGTCTTGATCTTGAGTAAACGACTCGCGACGTACAGAAGCACTCCCGCCAGCGCCGCCAACGGCAGATCCTTCATTACGGGAGCCAGAAAGACCACGGTCATCGCACCCAGGGCAGCGACGAGACCGACGAGTTGGGTTCGACCTCCCGCGACGCGCACCACACTCGTGCGAGCGGGCGACGCATTCACGGGAAGTGCGCCCACGACGCCACTGAGAATATTGGCGACGCCCAGCGCCACGAAGTCACGATTGACGTCGTCGACAACGCCGAGGTCATCAGCCGACGACCGAGACGTCGCCGCCGATTGCGACAGCACGACGAGCGCTACCGTCGCGGCGGTGGTCGCCACCACGCCGGCGTCACTCCAATGAAACGCCGAGAATCGCCACTGTGGCGCAATCGCGGTCACGGTGCCCAAGACAGCCACGCCCTTAGTGACGAGACCCCCCGCGGCCACGATGATGGTCGAGATGACGACCGCGAATAGTGCGAACGGAATCTTGGGCGCCATACGCTCACCCACCACGACGAGGACGAGAGTGCCGAGGCTCAGCGCGAGGGTCCATCCATTGACGCTAGAAAGATGTGTCGCGATCAAGTAGATCCGGTGCGGAATCGACCCCGTCACTTCGGATACACCGAGAGCATTCGGCAACTGGTGCACCATGATGGTTACGCCAATACCCGTCATGAATCCCGCGACAATCGGCTGCGAGAGAAAGTCCGCAAGCCATCCCAACTGAAACACCCCGATGAGCACGACGAGGACCCCCGTCGCCACGGCCGTCGCCGCCACCAAGACGAGATAATTCGCTGACGCCGGGGCGGCTAACTTCACGAGCGCGACAGCAAAGAGTGGTGCAATTGTCGAGTCGGCGCCCACCGACAGGATTGGATTGGAGCCGAGCATCGCGAAGGCCAATGTGGCGGCGACGAAAGCGAGCAGCGCGAGAAACGCCGGGACATCGGCTAACTGGGAGGTCGCGAGTTGTTCGGGGACCGCAATGGCCAGCAGGGTGACCCCGGCCAAGAGTTCGGCGGGGAAAATGGCCCGAGAAAGATGCCGGAGCGAAGGGAATAACGAGTCAGCGGGTGACCGCTCCGAGATTCGTGCGTGGGCGTTGCTTGTTTCTGGAATACCCGAAGATTACGCCGTCACGACGCGACGGAAGCCTTCCGCCAAGCGTCCCTTGCCGAGTCCCGCCTCTTTCGCAACGCCGCGTGCCCATTCCTTGAGGAGTTTGTCCAAGTCATCACGTTGACCGACTTGAGAGACGTGACAGCGCAATGCGGCCACCTTGGCGTCAAAGTTCTCGGTGATGTCCACGATCATGTTCGGTGACGACGACGACATCAACCACACTTCGCCCACGGTGTGGGGAGCGTGGCCTTCACGCACGAGTTCCGGAAACGCGTGGGGGTTACGAGCGTCGGGATAGACCGCACGGAGCGTGGCCTCGCCCGCCGCCAAGTGGTCCGGATGGGAGGCAAAGATGCGCTCGAAGTTTCGCTCCGGTGATTGACAGAGAACAAGGTCAGGCTGGTGCACGCGAATCGCGCGGGCAATTTCACGACGAAGGAGTAGCGACGGCTCGACTTGTCCGTCGGGCCACCGGAGGAAGGTCAATGTCGTCACACCCACAGCTGCGGCGGCGGCTCGTTGTTCGTCCTCACGGATCGCGGCGCGCTCTTCTTTGGTGTGGGTCGAGTCGTCGCCGCCGGCGTCTCCGGAGGTGACGAGACAGTACGCCACGTCCACGCCGTGCGAGGTCAACGTGGCCACCGTGCCCGCGGAACCAAAATCGACGTCGTCGGGGTGCGCGACGACGACGAGAGCTCGCTTTACCTTCTCATTGAATTCAAAGAGCGGTGTTTTCAGTTCTTTCGGGCTCACAGTACGGACTCCTCCATGGTGGGTTGCCAATTCGCCAGATCTTTGAGATGAGGGTTATTCGAGAACACTTCAACAATGGGTCGCTTCAGCGCGAGACGGCGCATGATGACCTCGGCTTCGACCATCTGATTCCACAAGAGCAACGAGACCACAATGCCGGTTGAACCCGCACGGGCCGTGCGACCCGAGCGATGAATGTACGCCTTGTGATCCTCGGGAGGATCGAAGTGAATGACGACGTCAACCCCATCAATGTGAAGGCCACGAGCCGCCACGTCGGTCGCGACGAGAACGGGGAGCGCATTGTTGGCGAAGTCCGCGAGCGCCTTTTCCCGCTGGTTCTGACGCAAGTCACCATGAATGGCGGCTGCGTTGACGCCTTCTTTTTGCAGTTGCTCCACGAGTCGGTCCGCGCCGCGCTTGGTGCGCACGAAGATGATCGACTTGCCGTACGTGGTGCAGATGGTGGACGTGACCTTGATCCGGTCCATTTGGTGGACGTTCAGAAAATGGTGCACCATCTGCGAGACGGTTTGACTGTCCGATCGCACTTCGTGGAAGACCGGCTCTTTCAGATAACGCTTCACCAAACGATCCACTGCGCCGTCGAGTGTCGCAGAGAACAACAAGGTCTGGTGTTCGCGCTCGGCGATACGACGAAGGACCCACTCAACTTGCGGCATGAATCCCATGTCTGCCATGCGGTCGGCTTCGTCGAGGACGAGGACGTCGAGTGATTCCACGTTGACCTCACCACGATCTCCAAGGTCGATGAGTCGCCCCGGTGTCGCAATGATCACGTCGCTGCCGCGTCGTAGATGCTTGATCTGCTTTTCAATGTCCGCACCGCCGTAGACGGCCGTCACCCGCAGACCGAGGGACGCGCCCAACGGTTCGAGAACTTCGTGAACCTGTACCGCCAACTCTCTCGTCGGCAAAAGTACCAATCCCGCCGGGCGCGCCGGACCGCCGGCGGCCCGGGGTGCATCGCCAAGAGCTTGCGCAATGCGCTGCAGCATCGGAAGACCGAATCCCAGCGTTTTCCCTGATCCCGTCTTGGCCTTGCCACACACATCGCGTCCCGCTAGGGCGTCGCTGATGGTCATCGCCTGAATCGGAAAGGCAACGGTGATGCCCTTCGCCGAAAGCGCTTCGACCAGTGGCGCCATAACGCCAAGTTGGGAGAAAGTTGTTTCGGTCGCGTACGTGTCGTTGCTATCAGCGACGCTCGAGGATTCCGTGGTCACGGTCGGGCCTGATCTCTTCTCGGTCGGACCCCGAACCGGCAAAGAGAGGGAATTGGGCCCAGGTCACCGCGTCACGCGTGCGACCTCGCTGTCTAGTCTACGACGACACGCGCAATACGCGACGATGACAGTGAAAGGACCCTGATGGCGAAACTCGAAGTAGGAACAGCAGCACCCGCGTTCTCTTTAACGGCCGACGACGGTTCCGTGGTGTCGTCGCGTTCGCTGAAGGGTCAGCGTTTCGTTCTGTACTTCTACCCCGCCGACGACACTCCGGGATGCACGAAGGAAGCCTGTCAGTTCAATGAATTACTGGCCAGCTTCGCGACCAGCAATGTGGCCGTCTACGGCGTATCTCCCGACAGTTCCGCCAAGCACCAGGCCTTTCGCGACAAGTACGGCCTGGCATTCCCCTTGTTGACCGACGCGGACAAGTCAGTGATGGCAAGTTTTGGTGCGTACGGTGAGAAGAAGCTGTACGGGAAGACCGTCGTCGGCGTCATTCGCTCGACATTCGTCATTGGCCCGAAGGGCACGATCGAGCATGCCTGGTACGGCGTGCGCGCGGATGGTCACGCCGCGAAGGTCCTCCGCGAACTCTCCAACGAGTAATTCAGGACCGCTCGGCGTGGGAACCCTTCACGGACTTCCATCGATGCACAAATCCGACGATCAAGAGCACCACGAGGGCTCCCAGGATCGGCCATTGTGCGGTGTGGAAATACTTCGCGACGTGTTGCCAGTTGGAACCCGCTGCGTATCCCAGTGAAGTCAGTAGCGACACCCAGGCGGCACAACCAATCGCCGTGAGGGCCAAGAATTTTCCTCGCTTCATTTCCGCAAGGCCGGCGGGAAGAGAAATGACGGTGCGAACAACGGGTATGACTCGACCCACCAAGACCGACGGCGCTCCGTATCGCTCGAACCATCGTTCGGCCGCGTCAAGGTCCTTGTGGGTGAGCAGTACCCATTTGCCCCAGCGGTCCACAATGGAACGTCCGGCCGACCGGCCGACTTCATAGGCCAACGCAGATCCAACGACGGATCCGATCACACCTACGAGAATCACGAGAAAGAGATTGAGCGGCTTCCCTTGTGCCACTTCTGCGGTGCACAACGCACCCGCAAAACCAAACGTGACCTCAGAGGGAATCGGAATGCACGCGGACTCGGCTAACGCGAGAAAAAACAAGGCGAAGTAGCCGTAGTTGTGAACGAAGTTCTGCATCCCATCATTCTGACCGACTTCGTTGGGCGTGTGACGCATCACTCAGAGTCGGCGAAACATGACCGTACCCACTAGTTTCGGCCGAAGGGGGAAACATGATTGATCCGACAGCGCACCTTCTTTCGGACGTGGCGCGCGCTCTCGACACCGAACCCGGTGACCTCACGAACGTCGTGCCGATCGGCAATGGTCAGGTCGCGAGATGCGAAAGGTGGGATTTCACCTCACGCAGCGCAGTCGTGAAAAGTCCGTCTCTGGATGCGACCAGTCGCGCCACCGCACAACTGCAACACCTCTACGGCCGAGAAATTGCCTTCTACGAATCACTGCGACCACTCGTCGCTATTCGCACGCCAACGCCACTGTGGGTCCGGCACGACCAGGCAAGCGACGATTTTGTCCTCGTGTTAGAAGACTTGACTCCCGTTCGCACCGTCGACCAATTCACGGGTCTTGATGCCACTGACGCCCGTCTCGCCTTGACGGAGTTGGCGGGCCTTCATGGACCAACAATGGGCCGCACCGATCTCTTCGCGGCGTCCTGGTTAGGGGGCGTTGCCGCCGACCTCGCCCCGCTGTACGCGGCAGTGCTACCGGGACTCTTCGAACAGTTTCTCGACCGGTACGCCGTCCAGCTCGACGACCCAACGCGAGACACGGTTGCGCGACTTCGCGACGCCCTCGGCAGTTTTAGTGGTTACGACCCCGAATTTCGCTGCGTCGTTCACGGCGACTACCGCTGCGAAAACATGTTGTTCGACGGGCGAAGTGGGGACGTTCCCTTGGCGGTCGTCGACTGGCAGACACTGTCGACGGGAAGTCCGTTTCTCGATGTGGCCTACTTCCTAGTCACCAGCCTCACGGGTGATGAACGTCGACGCCACGAACGCTCCCTTCTCGAGGGCTATCTCGCCTCTCTCGAGGACCACGGCGTGACGATCCCCATGGAGGTCGCGATTCGTGATTACGCCCGCTACACCTTGCAGCCCATCGTGATGTTGGTCGCCGCGTCGGTCATTGTGGAACGTACGGATCGCGGAGACGAAATGTTTCTCACCATGATTCGACGAGGTGTCGAAGCAGCCACTGAGTGGCGGGCCTTTGAAGTACTGGAGAATCATGCTGATTCCTGAAGACGACTACCCACTGCATCAACAACCCGTGCCGCTCGGGCACGTGATGAATGGTCACCCGAATGCCTACGACCGTTTTTGGTTTAACGGCTACGACGAGAACATCTTCTTCGCGGTGGCCCTTGGGCTCTACCCGAACCGGGGAGTGATCGATGGCGCGTTTTCGGTTGTGCGAGATGGCGTGCAACGTTCCGTTTTCGCGAGCGACGCCCTCTCAGGTCGACCCACCACCGTTGGACCCGTCCGGATCGAAATCGTCGAACCCCTCCGCGTCAACCGCATCGTGGTTGACGCGCCTGATCACGGACTCTCTGCGGATCTCCTCTACACACGCCGAACGGTCGCCTTTGAAGAACAACGCCAGACGATGCACGACGGACCTCGGGTGTTCATGGACGTCACCCGAGCAACCCAGATGGGCACGTGGTCCGGATGGATCGAGACTCCCGAGGGTCGCGTGGAACTCCAGGACGGGACCTACGGGACGAAAGATCGATCGTGGGGTGTACGTCCGATTGGCGAACCACTCCCTGGGGCTCCCGGCGTTCGCGCCCCCCAAATTTGTTTCTGGTGGGCACCCCTTAACTTTCGCGATCGCGCATTCCACTTCACCACATTTGATGCTCCTGATGGACGTCCTCTCATCAGGTCGGCGGTGGTGCTTCCCCTCGACGGTTCGGGAGAACCGCAGTCGTTCGAAGGAGCTCTGCGACCCACGCCTCTCCCGGGCACTCGACGCTGCGGCGCAGCGAGCATCGACATAGGCGCAGAGACGATCACGCTCGAACCCCTTGGGGTTTTTCACATGCGTGGCGCTGGTTACGGGCATCCGGAATTTGGCCACGGCCGTTGGCACGGCGGACTCGTGATCGGCGGGGAGACTCTTCGCACCGATGAGGTTGATCCACTGGACTACCACCACCTCCACGTGCAACAGATCGTCCGGGCGCGCAGCGGTAACGAGATCGGTTACGGCGTGCTCGAGTCACTCATCGTTGGTCCGTACGAACCACTTGGCGTGTCGGGATTACTAGACGGCTCAGTGTTGGTGAACTGAACACCAATAGGTCGTGCGACCGCCGATGGTGGCCGACAACATCGCACCCCCATCGCGCGGACACAGCCCGCCGGGAAAACGGGCGATCATGTGATCGCCCGTGTGGGAACCACCTCGTCGCTGTAAGGTGCGCAGCGTCAGTTTCAGTGCCGCGTATAACGCGTCGCGATCGACGGAACTGAGACGACCGACCGGAGTGCGGGGATCCAACGATGCACGAAACATCATCTCGTCCGCGAGCAGATTTCCGATTCCCGCGACGCGTGACTGATCCAAGAGTCGCGCTTTCAACGCGGGACCATCGCCTCGCTCGCTCGAGATCATGGCGTCAAACTCACGACGCGTCAGTCGCAAGGCGTCGGGCCCCAGTTCGTCGAGGTCGGGCTCGATCTCCACTCGCGCGAGTCGACGGGGGTCGTGGAGGAGGAGTCGCCGACCGTCGTCCAGCGCAAGTCCAGCCCGGATCCACTCTTCCTTGTACTCGTGCGGTCCGTAGAACAATCCTTCAATTCCCGCCGTGTCATCAATGAGCAGCACGCCCGTCATACCGAAGCGGACCCCCAACGTAGGCCCCGAGGTCGTCAGCAACATCAGTTTTCCGCGCCGCGACGTCCCCGTAATCGTTAGTCCTTTCACAGCCCGAGGCCACGTAGAAGTCGATCCGAGCTTCTTGGCCGCGTAGGCGTCCGCCCATCCCTTTGCAATGGAAGCGCCCACCACCCGATCGGCCAAAGAACGGTACGACTCCACTTCCAAGATCTCGGGCACGGCGCTGATCGTAGTGTCCAAAGTCCTCTCCCCTCGCCGCGACGGGCCTCTGTAGGGTGGAGTTATGAGCCTTGAAAAACCACACTGGCGCGAACTCTTCACCGAAGTGGTCACCTCCGGTTTGTGTACCGGATGCGCTGGTTGCATCATTGCGTGCCCTCACGACGTTCTCGAATACGACAGCGACCAGGGTCACTACAAACCTTTCAAGCTCGAGATCGACGGCGGTCGCGAAGACTGCACGCACGGTGAGAAGGGATGCACGATGTGCACCCGAGCGTGCCCACGGTTTCGCAATTGGGAAAGTGAAATCGACACGCACCGATTTGCTCGACCACGAGAAGACGCGGAGGTCTTCGGAATTGGTGACGTCATGCTCGCCCGTGCGGTCGATCCACTGGTCAACGAAACGGGACAAGACGGTGGCTTCGTCAGTGCCTTGCTGATTCACGCACTCGAAAACGACGTGATTGACGCTGCTTTGGTCAGTGGACTTGAGGGCGATGGATCAACCTGGCGCGCCGAGCCCCGTGTGGTGCGCACACGCGACGAAGTTCTCGGTACGGCGGGGTCGCGCTACACCTACAGCGCAAACTTGCTCGCCTATCCCGCCGCAGTCGAAGGTGGTGCCGAACGCATCGCCGTCGTCGGCATGGGTTGCATGGCCTCCACGAACGGCGCCATGCAGGCCCGCAAAGCGGGCAAGGTCGCCCGTCGACTCTCGCTGTCGATTGGTCTCTTGTGCTCGAAGAGCTTTGACGACGCCATTTTCGAAGAGCTCTTCGAAAGCAAGTACGGCATCAAGCGTGCCGACATCAAGAAGATGAACATCAAGGGCGTCTTCCAAATATGGACGCACGACGGCGCGTATCACGAGATTCCGCTCAAGGAAGCTCACGCCTTCACCCGTGAGGGTTGTCAGCACTGCCCGGACTTCGCCGCTGAACACGCGGATATCTCCGCGGGAGGAATCGGCGCATTCAGTGATTGGACCATCGTGATCGTCCGCACGGATCAAGGACGCGAGCTACTCGCCTCGCTCGTCGCGTCGGGAGCGGTGGAAACGCGTCCGGGTGACGATGATCCCGATGCCATCGCCCTGCTGCGCAAATTGGCACGCCTCAGTCGCAAGCGCTGGCCCGAGGATGCCGCCCCGGATCCGCGTCGCTTGCCCGTCACTTCCGCGTAGAACAGGCCGTAGATTCACTCAGTGGCTACTTCGCAGAAATTCACGACGGTACTCCTCGTTCGACACGGCACGACCGCGACGACGGGCACCGTCCTGCCGGGTCGCGCTCCGGGCCTTCACCTCAGTGAGCGAGGTCACGAACAAGCGCGTACCGCCGCCGAACGGCTGGGTGCTCTAACACGGTCACCGAAAGCCATCTACGCCTCCCCACTCGAACGAACACGAGAAACGGCGGCTCCGATCGCTCGAGCCCTCGGCCTGCCCGTCAAAATCGATCGTGGACTTATCGAGTGCGACTTCGGTGATTGGACGGGCAAGAAGTTGGCCCTCCTCAACAAGAAGCCAGAGTGGCAAAAGGTGCAACACGCGCCCAGTACCTTCCGCTTTCCGAACGGCGAGAGTTTCACGGAGATGCAGTTGCGCATATGGAAGTGCCTTGAGACTTTGGCCGCTCGTCACCGCGGTCAGACGATCGTGTGCGTGTCGCACGCCGACCCCATCAAGGCCGCGGTGACCTACGCCCAGGGCGTTCCTTTGGACTTATTCCAGCGCACCGTGATCTCGCCGTGTTCGGTGTCCGCTCTCGTACTGACCAACGGCACCCCCATTGTCCTCGCCGTCAATTCCACCGGAAACCTCACGGAGCTCGTCCCCTCATGAATTACGTCTTTGAACAGCCCGACAAAATCATGGTGGGCACACGTGGAGAAGTCGGAAACCGCCTCTTCCTATTCCAGGTCCGCGAAGGACGTCGGTTGGTGATCGCGAAGTGCGAAAAGCAACAGCTGGCCGCTCTCGCAACGTGGATCGGCGGAGTCATCGACACTCTCGGCCGCCCTGGCCACCTCCCGGATGATCTCGCCCTCGAACCGGAGTACGAAGCCGACATCATTGTCGGGGATATCAGTGTGGGGATCGACGAAGACAATGGCGTCATCGATCTGACGCTGACGTCCGACGACGAGGAGTCGACGCTCGACGTCACTCTCACTCGGGAATGGGCGGGAGCATTAGCGATCGCCATCACGCGTCTCGTCGAAGCCGGTCGGCCCCCGTGTCCCTTGTGCGGACTTCCGTTGGACGCTCGTGGGCACGACTGCCCGCGCACCAACGGACACCGTCCTCCGCTTCGATGACGCGCGACGAAGAAATCGCCCTGCTGACGCACGGCGCCATTGACGTCTTGGGGCGAGTGAGTGGATCTTCCAATCAAGCTCTCTTCGTGGAAGTGACGTTGGACGGCGTCGTGGGTCACGCCTGCTACAAGGCGGAGATGGGCGAGCGACCACTGTGGGACTTCCCTGAAGGTCTCTGGCGCCGAGAGGTTGCCGCCTTTGACCTCAGTCAACTTCTCGGGGTCGATCTCGTGCCGGCGACCGTGTCGCGCGACGACGGTCCATTCGGCGTGGGTTCCCTGCAGTGGTGGGTCGACGACAACGGCGAGGACCACTACTTCACGTTGCGCGAACGCGACGATTTCGCGCCGTGGTTCGCCGCACTGGGCGCTTTTGACGTCGTCGCGAACAACGCCGACCGAAAGAGTGGGCACGTCATTTACGACGGTTCGAGATGCTGGGCCATTGATAACGGACTGTGCTTCCACGAAGACGACAAGTTGCGCACTGTCGTCTGGGACTTTGCCGATGAACCACTGGACGCGGAGCTCAAAGAGAAGTTGACGCGACTTGCCAATGGAGAAGTGGGCACTCTCGGCCACTGGTTGTCACCAATCGAACTCGCCATGACACAGATGCGCGCCGGCGAGCTCGCGGAATTCGGCGTTCTCCCACACCCGGACGAAGATCGGGATTGGCCGCCGTATCCGTGGCCACTCGTCTAAGAAGATTCTGAAGCCTCGTGAGGAACGCGCGCCGCGAACAGTATGTGCGTTCCTCCGTCCAGCGCCCCCGGCTCCGCGCAAGCTCGGATTTCGTTCGCGATGAATCGCTCCCAGCGTTGAGGATCTTTTTCTAATTCCGCAAGAACGTCTTCGTCGCCGAGGGAAGCCCAATTGCTGGCACTCATGTGAATGAGAGTTGCCCCAGCAGCAGTAACGAGTGGCTCGATGTCGCGCGACTGAAACATCTGGCAGATGTGGTTGGCTCCCGATAAGCGCAAATCGCCTGTATCAAGAATCTGGTCATTCAGGTCTTCGCCGTACTCGCGGGCTTCCTCAATGACAGCAGGAAGAGCCCACCGCCAGGTCCCCCACCGCGACATCACCGAAGCGACGATGTATCCCCCGGGCCGCGTAATGCGAACAAGCCCGGCGAAGGCGCTCTCCAGCTCTTCGAAGGCGTAAGAGAGCGGACCCCCGTAGGCCACCACGACGTCGTACGCGTTCTCAGGAATCATCGATGTGTCGCACACGTCGAGCGGCTTTCGCGAGAGCACCGCCGACTCGGCATTGGTGGCACCGACAAATCGTCGATGTAACTCGAGTTGCACGGAGGAGATATCGGTGACATCCACAGTGGCCCCGTATTGGGCCAGATCTATGGTGAAACGACCCGGCCCCGCACCGATCTCCAACACGTGGTTCCCGGGCGAGACGTAGGAATCAAGAAAATGTCGATGCACTTCGTACGCAACTCTCGTACGTGGTGTCGCGACGAGCCGCTCCCATTCCCGTTCTCCGTACGCGTCGTAAAAGACTCGCACCGCCTCACGATCATTCGAACTCATCAACGTGCCGCCATGAGTCATTCTCGCGACAAGTAGGTAACAATGTCAACCGCAGAAACAACGATGCCCCGGTCATTGCTGACCGGGGCATCGTTGAAAACGAAAGACGGCTTAACCGCGTCCCTCCAGGGCGCTGATCAGCGCCGGAAGCACCTTGTGCACGTCGCCCACGATGCCGAGGTCGGCAATCTGGAAGATCGGCGCATCGGGGTCCTTGTTGATCGCCACGATGTTCTTGGAGCCCTTCATACCCACCATGTGCTGCGTGGCACCGGAGATACCGCACGCGATGTAGACGGTCGGCTTAACGGTCTTGCCCGTCTGGCCCACCTGGTGTGAGTACGGAACCCAGCCCGCGTCAACGATGGCTCGGCTCGCACCGGCGGCACCATTGAGAAGCTTGGCGATGGACTCGATCAGCGAGTAACTGCCCGCTTCACCGAGCCCACGTCCGCCCGAAACCACCACGGCAGCCTCTTCGAGCTTGGGGCCGGTGCGCTCTTCAACGTGACTCGTCACGATCTTGGCTGTGCCGGTAGCACCCAGATCGCCCGCGGCGATGGATGACACGCTGGCCGCGGCTCCGCCGCTCGGCTCCGCCGCGAACGACTTCGCGCGCACCACGATGATGCCGGGGCCGTCACTCGTGAAGCGAGCCTTCACGTTCAAGGTTCCACCGAACACCGGGTGCTCCGTCTGGAGTCCGCCTTCGTCGGTGAGACCCGTCACGTTCGTGAGGACCGGACGGTCGAGACGAGCCGACAAGCGACCCGCAATGTCACGTCCGTCGTAGCTGGTCGGAATCAAGATGGCGTCCGGCGCACCGGCGCTGGCTACGAGACCGGCAATGGCCGCGGCGACCGGGGCACCCGGAAGGCCACCCGCCAAGTCACCGGCGTCATACAGCGTCGTCGCGCCGTACTCACCAGCCTGCGCGGCGAGCGAGGCACCACTGCCACCCCACGTAATCGCGGACACCGACGCACCAAAGGTGCGTGCGTGCGTCAAGAGTTCGAGGGACGTCGTGGTCAACTGACCATTCGCCGGCTCGACAACAACCCAAATGTTTGAAAGTGCCATGACCGTCTCTCCTACAGAACCTTGATCGAGTCGAGGAACGTCACGATGCGCTCGGCACCGTCGCCCTCGTCGACAACAATTTCACCGGCCTGACGCGCTTCCGCGGCTTCGACCGAAACAATTTCCTGACGGGCACCCGCGGGTCCCACCTGACCATCGAGACCGAGGTCGGCGATGGTGAGTTCCTCAACCGGCTTCGACTTCGCCGCCATGATGCCCTTGAAACTGGCGTAGCGAGGCTCCACGACTCCGGCGGTCACCGTGACGACAGCGGGCAGCGGCGAGGACACCTCGTCGTAACCCGCTTCGGTCTGACGGTCCACCTTGACGGTGCTGCCGTCGATGGTCACCGACTTCGCGAAGGTGATTGACGGGAGACCCAGAAGCTCGGCGACCTGCACCGGCGTGGTGCCGGTGTAGCCGTCGGACGACTCAGTGGCCGCGAGGACGAGGTCCGGGTTCACGCGCTTGATGGCGGCGGCCAGGACCTTCGCGGTTCCGAGCGCGTCGGTGCCGCGAAGACCGGCGTCACTGACGACGATGGCCTTGGCGGCGCCCATCGCGAGGGCGTTACGGATACCCGATAAGTCAGACGACGAACCCATCGAGACAACGGTCACCTCGCCAGCGCCCGCCTTGTCGACGAGCTGGAGCGCCATTTCGACGCCGTAGGTGTCCGCCTCGTCGAGGATCAGTTTGCCCGATCGATCGAGGTTGTGAGTGCCGGCCTCAAGCGACTGAGGAGCCGCCGGGTCGGGAATTTGCTTTACGCAGACGACAACGTTCATGTCCACAATCTAAGCGATTTCGCGAACCCCTTCGTCCGCTCCTCTAGCGGCGAGCGGCTCGCAGGCTGATCGCTAGAGCGGGATCGTCGGTGATGAGGGTATCGACGCCCCACTCGAGCATCTCCTCCATATCGGGTCCTCCATTGACCGTCCAGACATTGACCGCAATGCCGTGGTGGTGCGCATTGGCGAGAATTTCAGGGTCCAGGCGTTGGAAGAAGGGGTGAATAGCGTTCAACCCGCGGTCGGCGACCATGGCGACGGTAGGCGCCGTGTCCTTGCGCCAGTCCAGGAGCCAGCCAATTTCAATCGCGGGATCCTTCTGGCGCACGGCCTCGCACGTCGCCAAATCGAAAGACGAGATAATCACCCGTTCCCGCCACCCCAAGTCGATGATCTCATCGATGACCTGATGCGCGAAACCGGGCGTGGGATCGTGACCGGGATCTCCGGGAATGTTCTTGATTTCCACGTTGACCCGAATTCCTTCGCACGCACTCAGAGCTTCGGCGAGCGTGGCCACGTACGGCGGGAGGTCGCGTACCTCGAGGTCGCAGATGTCGCCGACCGACTCGATACCTGCGTCATGGTGGACCACCAGAGCCCCATCGAGGGATCGACGAACGTCGAGTTCGACGCCGTCAACCCCGAGGGCCTTCGCCTCGAGGAAAGCGTTGACGGTATTTTCCCGTTCGTTGATGTGCAGGCCACGGTGGGCGTAGATCGACGTCATGCCGAAATCTTGCCAGATTCCCTTCAATTAGCGGATATTCCTACATTTTGAGCAACATCAAGAAAATTCAAAGTTGCCCTTGTCACTTGTGTTACTGGCGAGTAAAATTTCACTCTCGCAGGGAGATTTGTGCGCCAAATGGCCATAAAACTCTTGGCCCCCCACCACATCAAGGAATTAGCCATGTCACTCATTTGGAACCGCACGCACGCTTGGGACGACGCGGACTGGCGCACGAACGCGGCCTGTCGCGACACTGAACCGGACCTGTTCTTCCCCGTGGGAACCACTGGCTCCGCGCTGGACCAGATTGAGTCCGCCAAGCGCGTCTGCGACGCGTGTGACGCTTCCAAGGCCTGCCTTGAGTTCGCCCTCGCCACGAACCAGGAATCTGGCGTGTGGGGTGGCACGACGGAAGAAGAGCGCCGCAAGCTGCGTAAGCAGTGGCTGGCCGCCCGCCGCCGCAGCTTGTCGAACTAGTCGCTCAACGTTCCTCCGTCAGAGGAACACGAACGCGAACGAAGGTTCCTCCGCCCTGCACCGAGGGAACGGAGTTCATCTCGATGGTGCCATGTAATTGAGCGCGTACGAGGTCGCGCACGATCGACAGTCCGAGGCTGGTAGGAATCTCGAGCGAGAAATTGTCGTCGAGGCCGATGCCATTGTCACGGATTTCCGCGACGGCGACGTCGCCGTCGAGAGACAGATTCAGCACCACAATCCCGACGTCTTCGTTACTGGGACCACCGAACTCCGTAAAGGCGTGTTCCACGGCGTTGGTCAAGAGTTCCGCGATCACGATGGCGAGTGGAGTCGCGATATCGGTGGGCAGCGTCCCGAGATCGCCGTTCACCAAAATCTCGATCGGGTGAAGACTGAGGACGGAATCTTCGACCATCACCGCCAAGGATTGGACAATCTCGTCGAAGACGACCTCCTCTCCCGGCTCACGCGACAGCACCTCGTGCACGACGGCGATCGAACGGATACGTCGTTCGGCTTCGAGCAAAGCTTGGCGAGAGTGAGTGTCATCGCTGCGACGAGCCTGTAGACGAAGCAGCGACGAAATGGTCTGGAGGTTGTTCTTGACCCGGTGGTGCACCTCTTTGATGGCCGCCTCTTTGTTCAGGACCATCCGATTGAGGCGTCGCAGATCCGAGACGTCACGTAGGAGCACCAGAACACCGGTCACCTTGCGTTGCTCCAGCAAGGGCACGCAGTGGAACATGATGGCCACTTCACTCCCACGATCGACTTCTTCGATCGCGGGGATGCCGTATTCGAGGGCGCGTTCGACGACGCGGACACGTAACCCAAGGTCCCGCAGCGACCGACCTTCGGTGGCCGCGTAGAGGCCCAGACGGTGCATGGCGTTCGTCGCGTTGGGAGTCGCGAATTCCACGAGTCCTCGCCCGTCAATGAGAATGATGCCGTCACCCACACGAGGGATTCCCGGGCCTGCGACGTCCGCTTCACGGTACGGGAACGTCGAATCGGTCACCATGCCGCACAGTCGCGTGAAGAGATCGAGGTAGGCCTGTTCGTACGCCGACGCCGGTCCGCGCAGTGGACCTTGGAGGCGCACCAGCACGGCGATGGTTCGTTGGTTGTAGCGCACCGGAATACACCAGACCGGCACGGGCGCGTCCTCGTCATCGAGGTGCACTTCGCCCTCAACGATGTGATCCGCATTCATGGCTTCGGTCACCAGGGGCCAGTGTTGCGATCGTTGCGTCGTTCCCACCAGGTCGTCACTCAAGAGAGTCGCACGATTGTTCGGGCGCACCTGACCCAGCACCACGAAATCCTTAGTCCACGCCTGTTCCGTATCGCCTTGCGCCATGAGCAACATGTCCGAGAACGACAAGTCGGCCAGGAGCGACCACGACGCCGCGAGTCGACTGAGGTGATCTACTTCACCGCCATTGAGCGACGTGCGGACCGCCGCGAGTTCGGCGAGGGTGGCCACTAGCTCGCTCGCAGGTCGACGAGTCGGCGTTGGCGGCCGTCGTACGCCGCGAGCTGGTGCACGCCGCGCTCTTCGAGCAGCGCCGCGAGATCTACGGCCCGTTCGCTCACCCGGTCGAGACGGTGCGCGTCACTCGCGGTCGTAAACGTCAGTCCCCGTTCTACGAGTCGGTCCATGAATCCAAGAGCGGGATATTGCTCGCCCACGGGCTTCACCCAACCGGCCGAGGAGCACTCCATCGACACGTCAGCTCGTGCGGCGGCGTCGGCCATGGCGTCCCAAAACTCCTCGGGGGCCGCCGGCTGGAAGCCCGCCACTTTGATGAGATCCGGGTGGGCCAGCACGTCCACGCTGCGAGAGGAAGCCAATTCGTCCAGTGCCGTCGCGTACTGCGCCCACGCATCATTGACGTCGCGCGTCGTCCACTCCGCCATCTGGATTGGCGTATCGATGTCGTCGAATTGCCACGTCCCCAGCCAGTGAACCGATCCGATCAAGACGTCAAAGGGATACTGCGCGAGCAGGGCGGACACGTCATCCATTTGGTCGCGGTAGTAGTCAACCTCGAGACCAATCTTGACGGGGAGACCCGCGTCCTTGGCGGCTTGCGCCAACGTCACGTATTCCTCGAGGGAATTGCGCGCGTGAAAGTCGAAGTACTCCGCCATCGCGGCACTGGTGGGCTCGTGTTCGAAGCGAGTCCAAAAATCGCCCACGGTGGCTCGGACGTCTCGGAAGCGATGCGCGTGCTCGGTCAGCGCGAGTTCCTGCACACCGTTGCGCGCGGCTTGGGCGCAGTAATCCGCGATTTGATCGAGCGAGTACCAGACGGAGGCATCCGAATGCGGCCACAAATGCAGGTGGTAATCAATCACCGAATCCTCCTCGTCGTGCGTTCAGGACTTTACGACACCCTCAGCGCCGTAGAGAACGTCGCCCAGAAGCGTGAGTCCCGCGAGTTCACTGATTTCGCCATCCAATGTCGGGATGGTGAACACGGGCACGGCACGTGAATTCAGTCGCTGCGTTTGCTGGCGTTCCGCGAGGGCCACTTCCCGCCAGCGCTGGGTGTTGGACACAAGGGCGTCGCGCACGCGGCGCAGGCTCGCCTCGTCAGCTCCGGTGGTGGCGACCGCGGTGGCGAGATCGGCACGGGATAGGTCATCCATCGCGATCGCGAGGTCCTCGCTCGCGATGCTGGGCGGCAGTACGCGATTAAGGATCCAGCCTCGAACATTGAGGTGCCGTTCGGACAGCTCTCGGACGAAGAATTCTGCTTCGGTCACCGGAACAGACTCGAGGGTGGAAATCACGAGAAAGGAGGTGTCGTCGTGAGCGAGCAGCGTCTCGACCTCGCGGGCGCGCTGCACAAAGCCGTCGTACATCGTGTTGAGCAGCAAAAAGAACTCGGTGATGTCGCCGACGAATTGACCACCGAGAATCTTGTCGGCGATCTGGCTAAAGGGTCGAGCCGCAAATCCGACAACGCCACCACGGGCGGGCGCGATGAGCCAGCGCAGTAGGCGTGACGAGAAGAAGTCGGCCATGCGACTGGGGGCGTCGAGAAAGTCGAGCGCGTTGCGCGTGGGCGGCGTGTCCACGATGATCAAGTCGTACAGGTCTTGTTCGACCAGCTCGTGAAGTCGCTCCATCGCGATGTAGTCGTGACTTTGGATGAAGCGGCCGGTGATGTTCTGGTACAACGCGTTGTCCAAAATTCTTTGTGCGGTCGCGGCGTCCGGCGCGTGACGGCGGATGAGCGCGTCCCAACTGGCCTTGGTGTCCAACATGGCCACCGAGAGTTCGCCCGCACCACCCACGTCGTGCACCACGGTGGCGTCATTACCAATTCCGCCCAACCCGAGGGCGTCCGCTAGACGACGCGCGGGATCGACGGTCACGACGAGGACGCGACGTTCCGTCGATCGCGCAACGGCGACGCCGAGAGCGGCGGCGCAGGTGGTCTTGCCGATCCCACCCGGTCCACACGTGATGACGACTTTCGACGTGCCAATGACGTCGCCCAACGTGCTCACGAGATCTCCTCAGCGAGTGAGGCCGCGACGTCGGCCACGATGGCCGCGGACGTCGTCGCGCCGAAACAGTAGGGCTGAATGATCACGGGCAACGTCGACGGAATGCCGTCGCGCAGCACGCCGAGGTGTTCGCGCGACACTTCGCGACGTTGAGCGGCGAAGCGCTCGGCGGCAAATAGACCGTCGAGGCGAGGGTCATCGAAAGGAGACGGTCGTTCGCTAGCGAGTCGTTGCGCCAACGCTTCATCGCGCGGCACCAGGATGTCGGAGACGACCCGGTTCACAACCACCGCCGCAGCGTGCGTCGTGGTGTCTTGTCGAATAGCCGTCAGGAGTTGCAAGGTCTCACTGACCGGCATTTCTTCCGCCGTTGTGACCGCGATCACCCCCGTGAGTGATTCGTCCGAGAGAATTTGCAGCATCCAGTCGGTCTGCGAACGAATGAGACCTACGCGCACCAGTGACTGGAGCGCCTGAGGAGCGGCCAAGTAACCGGTGACGTGACCCGTCGCGGGAGCGTCCACGATGACCGTGTCGTAGTGCTCTTCTCGCACTTCGTAACAAACCTTGCCGATGGTCAGGATTTCTCGCACCCCGGGTGCTGCCGTCGCGACGAAGTCAAAAGCCGCCGCCACGGGTCCTATGCGACCCACGATCGGCAGCTTCAAGTAGATCTTCAGATATTCACGCAATGACGCTTCGGTATCCATCGCCATGACTGACAGGTAGTCATCCACCCGTGTCGGCTCAAAACGAAGTGGCGGCAAGGAGAACGCGTCGGCGAGATCGGAACGATCATCGACACTGCACAAGAGGACCCGTCGCCCGGCGCTCGCCATCGCGCGCGCCAGTCCCGCCGCGATGGTGGTCTTGCCCACGCCACCCTTTCCGGTGACGAACAACAAGCGTCGCTGCCGCAGGGGCGGCGTCACGCGTTAGGCGGCGCCGAAGCCGACGCGGCGTTCGCTCGCCGGAGCGCCGAATTCCACGTACGCCACACGAGAGGCGGGAATGCCCACACGGCGACCCTTGCGGTCCGTGAGCCACAAGACAGACTCGGTACCGATGGCCGCTTCGATGGCCGTCACGACTTCCTCCGTCTGCGCGTCGTCGGCTAGCTCGACTTCAATTTCTTTCATCGACTGCACAATTCCAATGCGAACGTCCACGACGGCTCCTTCAGTTACGTACGAAAACAACTCCATGTTACGGGGCTAGGGCAAGATGGCGGTCGTGGACAGTGACAACCTGAGTGATCGCGGGCGCCAGTGGGCGGCCACCATGGAGGGTTTTCTCGGCCCGGCGGCCGACGTGACGCTGGCCCACCGTGATTCATTTGCTCGACTCGCCGAGCCGGCTGACTCGATCGTCCCGTTGCGGTACCGCGATGAGCGAGAAGAAGCCGAGGCACTGTGGCTGGCCCCCGGAGCCACGCGAGCCGCCGGCGCCGGAAGGCGTCACGTTCCCGAGGAGCCCGACCCCTACCGATCGTGCTTCGAACGAGATCGCGACCGCATTCTCCACTCGAGCTCATTTCGACGCCTCGCGGGAAAGACCCAGGTCTTCATCTTCCCCGACGATCACCAGCGCACCCGCCTCACGCACGCCCTCGAAGTTGCTCAAGTCGCCACGTCGGTCGCCCGCACGGTCGGGCTCAATGTGGCGTTGACCGAAGCAATCGCGATCGGGCACGACTGCGGTCACGGTCCGGGTGGCCACGCGAGTGAAGACGCCCTCCAACCATTCGTCGATGGAGGGTTCGATCACGCGAGTTGGGGTGCGGACGTCGCGCTCGCACCACTCAATTTGTGTCACGAAACTCTCGACGGCATCCGCAACCATTCGTGGTCGCGACCCGCACCCGGCACCGCCGAAGGTGAACTCGTGAGTTGGGCGGATCGTGTTGCGTACGTGTGTCACGACTTCGAGGACGCGGTGTCGGCGGGCATTGTGAGCGAACGAGATCTACCGGCAATTGTGCGCGAGCGGTGCGGCACACGTCGCAGTCAGCAATTGGGGACATTCATCAACGCGCTAATTGCGACCATTGGGGCGCACGGTGTGGTCGGGATGGACGCCACGTACGCCGAAGCGCTGGCCGCCTTTCGCACGTTCAACTACGAGGCGATCTACCTCCGTGATTCATCGCGCGAACAGGCCGGTGCGGTCATCGGCATGCTGCGGGCACTGGTGGACTACTTCGCCGCACACCCCCACGAGATCGCCGGTGACGAGAGCAGTATCGCCACGGACCCGCTGCACGCGGCCGTCACCTACGTCGCGGGAATGACGGACCGCTTCGCGTGTCGCACCGCGGTGTCGCGGCTCGACTGGCCCATTGATCAATTGCCGCGCGGCATCGATCGTTAGGGCTTGGTCGCGCCTTCAAGGTTGATGGTGGTGGGTGCGCCACCCTTCATCCATTCGAGACGCTGTTCCGTCGTGCGGATCGCGGCCTTGAAGTGCGTGAGAATCCAGAACTGGTTCTCCCGGACGGCCTTTTCAATGGCCTCGGCGACAATCGACACGTCGATACCCGCGTTGACGGCTTGTGCTCCGAGATTGTTCACGGCTTGCACGTCGGCGGATTCGTTGTAGCTAATCAGTTCATTGGGCATGTTGCGCTGCGACTCAAAGATACGGGTCTTCACGAATCCCGGGCAGAGCGCCGACACACCCACGTTCGCGCCCCGCATCTGAATCTCGTGATAGAGCGACTCGGTGATACCGACGGTGGCGAACTTGGACGCGCAGTACGCGCCCATACCGGGCACGCCACCAAGTCCCGCGAGGGACGCCGTATTGATGACGTGGCCCTCGTTTTGTTCCAACAAGAGCGGCACGAAGGCGTTGATGCCATTGACGATGCCGTTGACGTTGACACCCATCACCCAGTCCCAGACCTTGAGCGGCGTGCCAATCGTCGGGCCGGCGGCGACGCCGGCGTTGTTGAAGATCACGTGCACGGCCGAGAATTCCGCCAGCGCGGCGTCACGAAGGGCGAGCACGTCGTCTTCCTTCGCTACGTCTGTCTTCACACCAATGACGTTCGCGCCGTCGTCCTTGAGTCGCGCAATCGCCGCGGCGAGCGGCGCGTCCTCGATGTCGCCCAGAACGATGTTCGCACCACTGGCCGCGAAACGTTGCGCCGTGGCGAATCCGATCCCACTCGCGCCACCGGTAATTACAGCGGTCTTGTCCTTGAGTTCCATGGTGTCCCCCTCACATCGTGTCGGGGACCATCCTGCCAGATTGCTAGACGAGTTTGAGTTCTTGGCGGTAGACGCGAGCACGACCCTGCGCGACCACTCGCTCCGCGAGGGCCACGAAAGCTCGCGCGACCTCGGAATCTGGTCGTTCCACGACGACGGGCAGTCCCTCGTCACCACCCTCGCGCAAGTGCGTGTCGAGCGGAATCTGTCCGAGCAAGGTGATACCCAACTCACCGGCGAGACGTTCGCCACCACCGGCGCCGAAGATCTCGTAACGCTTGCCGTCGTCACCGGTGAACCAACTCATGTTCTCAATGACCCCGCGCACCGCGAGTTTCAGCTTGCGTGCCGCGTAGGCCGAACGCTGCGCGACTCGCTGGGCCGCCGCCTGGGGTGTGGTGACCACGTACATCTCGATGCGGGGCAGCACCTCGGACAAGGTCAACGCCACGTCACCGGTTCCCGGCGGCATGTCAATGAGCAAGAAGTCGGGCTCATCCCACCACGCCTCGGTGACCAACTGTTCAATGGCCTTGTGCAACATTGGTCCACGCCAAATGACGGGCTGCTCATCGGGAACGAAATAGCCCATCGATAAGCACCGCACCCCGTGGACCAGTGTCGGAATCACGGTGTCACCGAGAATGATGGGGTCGTGGCTCGCGCCCAGCATCTTGGGCAACGAGAATCCGTAGACGTCCGCGTCCAGGACCCCGACGTCGTACCCGAGTGCCGCGAGCGAGATCGCCAGATTCACCGTGACGGACGATTTCCCAACACCGCCTTTTCCGGAAGAAATACCGAGTACCCGCGTCTTGGAGAGCTTGTCGAGGAACTTCGGCGCGGGGTCTCCCCCATGATCGTGATGCCCTGGTCCCGCCGGCGCCGCCATGGCGCCACGAAGAAAATGGCGCAGCGCCAGACGTTCCTCGTCGTTCATGGTCCGCGTAACGACCTCGGCCCCCGGAGAGACAGCCTGCACGCGAGACGTGAGTTCGCTCAACGTCGGCCAGGCCAAAATCGGCAGGACTAATTCCACGCGCAGGCCCGAGGGGCCCTCGTCCACGGCCCCGAGAAATCCGAGATCGCCCAAGGGGCGCACGAGTTGGGGTTCGACGACCTGGGCCAGGGCGTTACGAATTGCAGCAGAAACCGGCACGGATTATTCCTTCGCGTTGGGACTCCCAAGGCTACCGGTGGTAACCCCTCAAGCGCCCATACACTCTGCATCGTGACCTACGCGACTGAGAACGAAGAACTCGACGCCAACGCCTTTACGGCCAAGGTGGCGGGACTGGTGGCGTCATTCGGGGATCCGACACGCCGAACCCTCTACCTCTACCTCCGCGAGAATCCGGGTTCCACCGCAAATGACCTGGCGGAGCACTGTCACGTCCACGCCAACGTGATCCGTCACCACCTCGACCGACTCGCCGCTGCGGGATATGTCACCACCGACGACGTTCGTCGCAACGGCGTCGGCCGACCGGCCAAGGCGTACCGCGTGCTGGACGATGATCTCAACCTTGACGGTTCGCCGCGACGTAATGATCTCATGGTCGTCCTCCTGGAGCGTGCGGTGTCCCTGCTCGGTCCGGAAGTCGCCGAACAGATGGCCCTCGAGGTGGGTCAGGACTACGGACGCATGATCACCGAGTCGTTGACGCCGCAAGATTCCACTCGTACCGTGCGAGCCGCGATGGCCGCGGTCGCCGACGTGCTGACGGCCCACGGGTTTGCCGCCCGCGCGGAAGAAGACCCGCTCGGTCAGGCCGTCGTCTCCGACAGTTGTCCGTTCGATCAAGCCGCCACCAAGCACCCCGTCTTGTGCACGGTTCACCGGGGTCTCATCGCTGGCGTTCTCGAGGGCGTCGGTGCGACCTCTACGCAGGTCACCATGACCTCACGGGCCCGCGGCGAAGACTCGTGCCGCGCGATTGCCTGAGGAGAGAATTACTTCGCCGCTAAGCCGAGTTGGCGCAGCCACGGGGCCGCAGTTGCGAGTAATTGCTTGCTTGGTGCGAGCGCCAAAAAGCGTCGGAATTGCTGAATGGCGAGCGTGCGCTCCCCCGGAGTGAGCGCCGCCACGATGGCGTAATAGAGGCGAGGATCAGGGTCGCGCGGCGCCTTCTCAATCGCTTGTCGCAAGCGCGACTCACCCAGTCGAACGGCGGCGACATCTTTTTGTGCGCTCCCCGCCGAGAAAGAAAGCCAACCGGACTGCGTGAGTGCCTCGATGTTGTTCGGGTCCAGCGACAGGACCTGGTTAAACGCGTCCAGGGCCAGAGTGTCGTTTTGGGTCGCGACGTCGACCTCGCCTTGTGCCAAGAGTTGAGCAATCTGCGCCTTGGTGGACTGGGAAATGTTGCCGGACGCTGACGTGCCCGGTTGACGCGGGGCCAGGGCGCTCACCAACACAATGACCACAGCCACCACGAAGCAACCGAGCGAAAGGTACAAATAGCGGCGACGGTGCCGGCGTGGTTCCACCGGGCTGACAGCGACATCGGACGGAGCGAGAGATTCCGCGGATGCGGCCATCTGTGCCTCACATCGAGCGATCGCTTCCTCTTCGCGCTCGACCAATTCTGAAAGAGCCGCGTCGCTCAACTCTCCATCGGCGTGTTCGCGACGAGCATCGAGAATTGACGCCCGGCGAAGAGCGATTTCGTCGCGCAGTGCATCGAAATTGTCGCTCACGTCTTCTTCCGTGCCAATCGTGCGTAGATGATGACACCGCTCACCAGAACGACGAGTGGCACCGTGATTAACAAGATGGTCAAGCCACTAATACCGGGGGCGAGAAGAATCGTGCTCCCGTACTGCGCTTCGAGCGTCGCTAGAACTTGATTGTCACTCTCGCCCTGTCGCACCAGCCGAGCAATTTCCGCTCGAATCGCCACCGAGGACTCCGAGTTGGATTGGGCCACCGAGAGGTCCTCGCACGACGGGCACTTGACCACCGTTTCCAGATGGGCAATGCGCGTGGCGTAGGTGTTCTGCGCGGGGTGCGCGATCACGACCGCGGCAAAGAACAGCCCGGCAACCACGAGCCACGTCCAAAAACTTCGCAGAATTCGTTGCGGACTCATCCCATCGCCTCCACGCGCGCGACCACCCGGGCGAGCTGCGAGGCCGACGTCGGCCCGACGAGTGCCGCGGCCACCACACCCTGTCGATCGATGACAAAGGTGGTCGGAGGCGCCACGACGCCGTAGTCATTGCCAATGCGTCCCCCCACGTCAACAACCGTGGGGTACAAAGATCCGTAGGTGCGCTGAAAACTACGCGCGGCGCTCACGGAGTCGTTGAACAAGACACCCACGAGGTCCGTTCCCTTGCTGCGTTCCTGCCAGGCGAAGGTGGAGAGTTCGGGCGCCTCCTGTTGACACGGGCCACACCAGGAGGCCCAGAAATTCACAACGACGACCCGACCTTTTTCGTTCGCCAGTGAAAATCGCTGCCCGCTCAAGGTCGCTCCCGTGATCATCGGTGCCGACTTGCCGAGGAGGGGACTTGCGAGGCTGCTCGCCGTGGGGGCTGGAGCGCGCGTGGCGAGCAGAACGGAAAATGCCACCAACACGATCAGAACGAGTGATCCAATAATCGCAATCGAGCGACGCTTCACGGCGCCAACTCCGACTTCGTCGAACGACGGAAGAAGGACAGAGCCGCCCCGAGGGCCACGATCAAGCCACCAATCCAGAGCCACGCGAGCAGGGGTTCGACGGTGACGCCGACGACCACGGAACCTTCAGGGACATTGTCCGCGACTTGGGCGCCCGACACCGCTCCCCCTTGACCAATGGCGTCGAAGGTGACGTAGACGTCACGCAGAAGATTGGAGTCAATGGCCGGCGTCCCGACCGCTCCCTGGTCGGTACGTCCCTTAAAGGTCGTAATCGCCGGCGACACGTGGGCGTGGTGATTAACCGTGATCGACAGCGCGGTGCCGAAGCGCAGTGAGTCGTTGAATTCGTGGAGTCCGTCAAAGGTGATTTGCTGGCCGGCCGTGACGCCCGTTTGGCCGGGCGCCAACGTGATTTCGGTGCGCGACGCGTAGGACGTGGAGGTGACAATGCCCACCGCCAGGATCACGATGCCGATGTGAACAACCATGCCACCCGCGGACGGACCCACCAGGGTGCGCCACCACGGATCGCCTCGCCGACGCGTGGCGAGAAACGAACCGCGCAATGTCCGCAGCGCCGAACCGAGAGCGAGGAGTGCCAAGAGGTACGCACCCAGCACGAGTGGCTTGCGGACGCCGGCCACGTACAAAAGGGCCACCACGGCGAGGGACATCCACGCGATCACGAACAATCGACGCCACAGCACGTGAGCGTCCGCGTGACGCCAACTCACGAGAGGCGCAATGGCCATCAGCGCCAAGAGCAGGACGCTCGCCGGTGCGGCCACCGAGACGAAGTACGGGCTACCAATAGTGACTTGGTTGCCGTTGACGGCCTCGTAGAGCAACGGAAAAACGGTGCCGAGCAGCACAACGATCGCGAACCCTACGAAGAGAATGTTGTTCGCAACGAACAAACCTTCCTTCGAAAAAGGCGAATCAACACCGACGGGCGAACGGAGTCGGTCCCCCCGCCAGATCAACAGCGCGACGGCGCCACCCACCGTAAAGAAGAAGAACCCGACGAGCAAGGGGCCCAGCGTGGAGGAAGAAAAGGCGTGGACGCTCTGGAGTACTCCCGAGCGGGTGAAGAACGTTCCCAGAACGGTGAGGGCAAAGGTCGCTACCGCCAACGAGAGATTCCACACGCGCAGGAGTCCCCGTCGATCCTGCACGATGACCGAATGGACGTAGGCCGTCGCCGTGAGCCACGGCAGCAGCGCCGCATTCTCCACCGGGTCCCATCCCCAAAACCCACCCCAACCGAGCACTTGGTAGCTCCACCACGCACCGAGAACGATCCCTAGGCTCAACGCGCCCCACGAGAGCACCGTCCAGCGGCGAAGGACCATCGGCCACTCTTCTTGGACGCGACCGGTAATCAACATCGCGATGGCGAAGGCGAAGGGAATCGTGAACCCGACGAAGCCGAGATACAAGAGAGGTGGATGAACGGCGACGAGAGGATTGTCCTGCAGCAGCGCATTCGGTCCCGCGCCCGTCGACGTGGCCGCGTTGGGATTGGTCACAAAGGGATCCGCCGGACCAGCCATCAGGATCGTAAAGAAACCGAGCACCAAGAACAAGATGCCCTGGGCCCACGAAATCACGGGATCGTCGCCGCGACGGCGGTACCGCACCACCACCACGAGGACGAGAACCGACAACATCAGGGCCCACAACAAGATCGAACCTTCGAGGTCGCTCCACATACCCGTAATGGAATACAGAAGCGGTGTGAACGTGGCGTTGTTCTCCGACACGTACAGCAGCGAGAAGTTGTGCGTCACGAGTGCGAACTGCATGACACCCACCGCTCCGGCGATCGCCAGTACGGCGAGGGTGGCGAACCAGATGGCCCGCGAACGACGGTGAGCTCGAACGGCGAGGATCTGATCAATCAGTCCCACCACCAGCACGAACGACGCGCCGTAAATGAAGGCTCGGCCGAGCCAGGTCAAACTCACCGGACGGAACCGTTGGGCGCCTTCACCCGATTGGGGTGCTGCGCCACGTACGACGAACTGTGCTTCACGATGATCTGATTCGCAACAAACACGCGGGACGTCGGCGACGTGAAGTGTCCGTCAACGACCACCGGAATATTCCCTTGGAACAACTGCGGCGGCGATCCGGACTCACGTACGTATACCGAATTCTTCTTCGAGCCGTCGATATAGAAATTCGCACCCACCGACGTACGTTCAATGGAGCCGGTCCGCACGACGCCTTCGAGTCGAAAATCCTTGGTGCCGAGTTGTGCCCGTTGCGTAAAGGCCTCGTCCACGGTCTCGAAATAATTCAGATTCTGGAGCAGGCCCTGGGATAACAGAGCACCGACCGCGAGCACGAGCACCACTACGACCATCCACGAACGCAGACGTCGACGCGATGGCGCGGGAGGTTCGACGGGCGTGACGTCGACAGTCGCCTCAGTCGCCTCAGTCGCCTCAGTCGCCTCAGTCGACGTCACGATGACTCCTCCACCACAACGACAGGGCGTATCCCGCGAGGACCACTCCCGTCACGGAGTAACCGGCGATTACGTACTTCATCGGGGAACGCCCTCCGCCTGACGCTGGGCGAGCGCGGCTTGCAGGACGTCGCTCGTGCGTCCGGCACGTCGCACACTCAGACGGTAACGTTCGCGCGTCAACCACGAAAACAGCAGAGTAAACGCCACGAAACTCAGCAGCATGGTCCACAGCATGGACCCGTGGACTTCGAGCTTTCCTCCGGGTGCCAGCACCGACGCGGACTGGTGCAGGGTCTGCCACCATGTGACGGAGAAGTGAATGATGATCACGTTCAATGCGCTGACGAGAGCGAGCACCGCGCTACGTCGAGCGCGGATATCGGGATCGAGATTGGCGCGCCGCAACGCGATGATGCCGAGCTCCAACACACCCATGATGGCAGTCGAGGTCAAGCGCGCGTCCCATACCCACCACACGCCCCAGGCGGGTCGGCCCCAGAGTGATCCCGTGATGAGCGTTAAGGCAATAAAGACAATGGAGACTTCGAGCGCCGCTTCGGCCACCCGGTCCACCGTCAGGGAGCGCGTCCGTGGCCACAGGTACAGGGCACTCGCGACGACGACGGTGCCAAAAGACACGTAGAGCGCCACCCACGCCAACGCGGGGTGAATGTACAACATGCGCGCGAGGTCCCCTTGGACTTTGTCGGGCGGTGTCACCCATATACCGAGCCAAACGGTGAGGGCCAGAGTGACGGCCGTGAGTGGTCCAAGAGTGCGCTGCAACAGTGTTTTCATCACGATTCCTCGGTAACACCGTAAAGGAGAATCCCCACCGCTAGGTACGCGAGCAGCGAAACAGATAGGAAAAGTAGCCATTTGACGGACGACTGACCCGCGACGGCGGCGGCGAAGGACTTTTCGCCCACGATCAATAAACCGGCGAACGGGGGCAAAGCAATAATGGGCAGCAACGTCGCCTGCACGTCGGCCCCCGCGACCAGGGCGCCGTACAGGGTTCCTCCCGCGGCGAGAGCCCCGAGAGTCAACAGCACGCTCGGAATAGCCGACGCCGTGCCCGCGAGTGGAGCGTGCAACAACACCACGACACCGGCCAGGAGGACGGCCGCCGTCACGATGAGTTCCAGGGCGAGGGCGAGCGTTTTGCCGAGGAAGATTCCCGCCGGATCGCCACCCAGCATCGTCACCGAAGTTCGCGTTCCCGCCGGCGCCTCAACGGCCTGGGCGCGACCAATCATGAACAGGACGACGAGCAAGATCACGAGGTAGAAGAGCCCTGGTGCTGCGTGGCGCATGGCGTCGTCATTCGGGCCCACCGCGAGACCGCTCAAGATGAGCGCGATGACCCCGAAGGGCAGGACTTGCCAGAGCAGGACCCGACTACGTGTTTCAATCCGTAGGTCCTTACGCGCGACCAGCCACGCCACGCGCATCATGCGGACTGGTCCTTCAGTACACGTCCGCCCGCCATTTCGACCGTGCGCGTCGCGAAACGCTCGTGACCGAGGGGGTCGTGCGAACTGACCACCACGCCCGCGCCGGCCGCCACGACATCACGCAAGAGATCGTCGAGAAACTCTCGACCGCGAGCGTCGAGCGACGCGTACGGCTCGTCGAGAAGCCATAACGCGGGCCGACGAATCAGCAACCACGCGAGACCGAGTCGACGGCGCTGACCCGCGCTCAATTGTTGGGTACGGGTGTTCTGTCGCGACGTCAGCCCCACCCGGTCGAGCGCCGTGGCGATGGCGTCGACGGGACGATCGGCCATGCCCGCCGCGAAGGTGAGGTTCTCCTTCACGGTGAGGTCGTCGTAGAAGGATCCTTCGTGCCCGAGCCATCCCACGCGACGACGCAGCACCCGACGGTCGGTCGTCATGAGGTCGACACCGAGGACCTCTGCGCGTCCGCTCGTCACGCGGGAGAGTCCGGCGAGAACTCGTAGGACGCTCGTCTTGCCCGCACCGTTATCGCCGGTGAGAACCGTGACTTCGTGATCGTGAAGTTCCAACGTGGCCCCCGCGAGAACCGGAAAGCCGCCGCTTGTCACGACGACGTCGACGAGTTCGGCAATGGTGGCCACGTCGTCGCCGAGAACTACTGCTGCAGAGCTTTGAGGTCCGCCGCGACCATCATTTCCACCAGACCGTGGAAATCGACTTCTCTGCTCCACCCGAGGACGCGCTCGGCCTTGGCCGGATCGCCCACGAGGAGATCAACTTCCGCCGGACGCAAGAACGACGGGTCGATCACGACGTGATCTTCCCAGTGCAATCCCGCACTGGCAAAGGCGACCTCAACGAGTTCGCGCACCGAGTGCGTTTCTCCGGAGGCCACGACGTAATCATCCGGTGCATCTTGCTGGAGCATGAGCCACATGGCCTTCACGTAGTCCGCCGCAAATCCCCAGTCGCGTTGTGCGTCCAAATTCCCCAGGCGCAACTCCGTAGCCAGTCCGCACTTGATCTTGGCGACCCCGTGGGTGACTTTGCGGGTAACGAATTCCAGGCCACGACGTGGCGACTCGTGATTAAAGAGAATCCCCGAGGAGGCGTGAAGTCCGTAGCTCTCGCGGTAGTTGACGGTGATCCAGTGTCCGTACACCTTCGCGACCCCGTAGGGGCTGCGCGGATAGAACGGCGTCTCCTCGTTCTGCGGAACAGTTTGGACCTTGCCAAACATTTCCGACGAACTGGCTTGGTAGAAGCGAATCTCGGGGTCCACCGTGCGAATCGCGTCGAGCACGCGCGTCACGCCCATGGCGGTCGTTTCGCCCGTCAGCACGGGCTGGGAGAACGACGTCTGCACGAAACTCTGGGCGGCGAGGTTGTACACCTCGTGGGGACGGTGGTCGCGGAGCACGTTGATCAAGGAGACTTCGTCGAGGAGATCCCCCGACGCCAGCGTCAATCGATCTTGGATATGGGCAATTCGTTCGAAATTCAATGTGGACGACCGCCGGACGACGCCGATGACGTCGTATCCCTTCTCCAGGAGAAGTTCGGCGAGATAGGAGCCATCCTGTCCGGTGACTCCAAGAATTAATGCTCGCTGCGCCACCATGACACCTCTCCAACCACGGCACTGGAATTGCCCGAAGGAGTCTACCCAGCCCGCTCTTCCACCCCCTCTCGCCACCAATTAGCCTCTCGTCGTGGCTCGCATCGCTGTCGTCAGCTTCCGACTCGGTCTCAACGACGGAGTTTCGATCGAGGCGAACAAATGGATTGATGCGCTCCAAAAACTCGGACACCGCACCGTGACGGTGGCGGGTGAGGGCCCCGTGGATCGCCTCATTCCCAGTTTGGCCATCAACGCGCAGCCGGATCCTGACCCCAATGAACTCAAGCGAGCCCTCGGCGACGTCGACCTCGTGATCGTGGAAAATCTCGCCTCGCTGCCCCTCAACCTCGACGCGCGTGACGCCGTCTACGAAGCGTTGCGCGACCGCGCCGCCATCTTCCGCCACCACGATTTGCCGTGGCAGCGACCGCACCTCGCGCATCTCGAGGGCCCCGAAAACCTCGGGCCGTGGGCCCACGTCACCATTAATGACCGCTCGCGACTGGAGCTGCGCCAGCGCGGGATCATCGCGACGACCATTCCCAACCACTTCGACTGCGACCCACCCCAGGGCCGTCGCGACTTGATGCGACAGTCCATTCAAGTGAAGACCAGCGCCACGGTGATTTTGCAACCCACCCGAGCCATCCAACGCAAGAACGTGCCGGCCGGACTTCGTCTCGCGGAAAAGTTGGGGGGCATCTACTGGCTGCTTGGAGAGGCCGAGGACGGATTCAACTCCAATCTCGAAAGGCTGCTCCGTACGTCGATGACCGGAATCCGTCGCGGCTTGTCGGTCGGGGCCTCCATTCACGACGCCTACGCCGGGTGCGATCTCGTGGTGATGCCCTCGACCTGGGAGGGATTCGGCAATCCCGTCATTGAGGCCGTCACGCACCGTAAGCCACTCGCCCGCTACCCCTACCCCGTCATGGAAGAAATCGAGAGCCATGGCTTCGAGTTCTTCAATCTTGATGATCTCGACGGTATTCGCGCGGCCATTAGCGATCCGTACGCCGAATTTCTCGACAAGAACTTGGCGATCGCCAAGGCCAATTTCGATCTCTCACTCTTGCCGGGTCGACTCGCCCCGGTGCTGGCCTCCGTCGGCATCCTCTAGCGAAGCGTTAGCCTCGTCGCCGATGGTTATCAGCGACACTCGCCACACGCCCGCCGATCGACGCGAGCAGTTACTGAACGTCGCGCGCGTCATTTTTGCGCAGCGTGGCTACCAGGCCACGACCATGGACGATGTGGCCACCGCGGCCGGATTTACCAAGCCGATCTTGTATCAGCACTTCGCGTCCAAAGAGTCTCTCTACAACGAGATCGTCCAGGGAGCCTCGACGCAACTCCTCGAAGGTCTGACGGCGGTTCGCGAACAGACGAATTCTCCTCGCGCGATGGTCGAGGCCGCCTTTCGCCTCTACTTCGAAGCGGTGGTCAACGAAACGGCGGCGTTTCGACTCCTCTTCTTGCAACCACACGTGGGTGAAGGCGCGAGCGAGCTGCGTCGCGTGGAGTCTCGCTTGGTGTCGTTCATTGAATCCTTGATTCCGCTCGACTCGGACCCGCCGTTGCGACGTCAGGTCGCCGCCTCGATTGTCGGCATGGCCGAAGGAGCGGCGACCGCGTGGCTCGTGCAGCAAGAAAATGCTGGCTGGCCGGAACTGGCCGACGGCGAAGTTGACCGTCTCGCGGGCCGCATCTCGGCGCTCGCGTGGGGCGGACTGCGCTCGATTGAGGTGAATTAACCGAGAGCCTGCGAGAGATCCGCGAGGAGATCATCAATGGTCTCAATGCCGACCGACAATCGCACGAGATCACTCGGGACCTCCAGCAATGAACCCGCGACCGACGCGTGCGTCATCGCCGCGGGGTGTTCGATCAACGACTCGACTCCACCCAGTGATTCACCGAGCGTGAAGAGGTGCGTGCGATTACAGACGTCGAGTGCGCGGGACTCGCCGCCGGCAACACGAAATGACACCATGCCCCCGAAACGCTTCATCTGTCGCGCCGCAACGTCGTGATGCGGATGCGTAGGGAGACCCGGGTAGAGGATGTCGGTCACGTCGGCGTGCGACTGCAGAAGGCGCACGATCTGTTCAGCGTTATCGCAATGACGCTCCATGCGGACGGACAAGGTGCGAATACCGCGTAAGACGAGCCACGCATCAAATGGACCGCTGACGGCACCCATGGCGTTCTGGTGGAAGTACAGCCGCTCGGCGAGATCCGCGCGATTCGTGACCAGCGCACCCCCTACGACATCGGAGTGCCCGCCCAAATACTTCGTCGTCGAGTGCACGACGACGTCGGCGCCGAGTGCGAGAGGTTGCTGCAAATAGGGCGACGCGAACGTGTTGTCCACGACCACGGTGACCCCATATTCGTGCGCGAGGGTGGACAGGGCCGCGATGTCGGCGACATTCAACATCGGGTTCGTCGGTGTTTCAATCCACAGGACTTTGGTGCGACCCGGCTCCAATGCGGCGCGGACCGAGTCAAGATCACCGAGCGCTACGGGCGTGTGATCGACTCCCCAACGCTCGAGGACGCGAGCGTAGAGCCGGAAGGTGCCGCCGTAGGCGTCGTTGGGAATAACGGCGTGATCGCCGGGCGCGAGCAGCGTGCGCAACAGGGTGTCACTCGCGGCCATGCCCGATGCGAAAGCAAGTCCGCGAACGCCGCCTTCGAGTTCCGCGAGGCACTCCTCTAACGCCGTGCGTGTGGGGTTGATCGAACGCGAATAATCATGTCCACCACGAGCGCCACCGACGCCGTCTTGCTTGTACGTTGACACCTGATAAATCGGTGGTACGACGGCACCGGTCGTCGGGTCCGGGGTTTGCCCGGCGTGGATGGCTTTGGTTTCGAATCCGTAGTGCTCGCTCACGCAGTGAGCCTACGACGCGAGATGCCCGAGGAGGTCCTGTCGCGACAAGACGCCGACGGGCTTACCGTCGTCGAGCACAATGAACGCGTCGCCTTGTTTTAAGGCATCCAGAGCCACCGCCAAAGGCTCGTTCGCGCCGACGAAGGGCAGCGGCGGCGCCATGTGCTTTTCGACGCGATCCGCCAAGTTCGCCGAACCGTCAAACACCGCGTCGAGCAGTGCTCGTTCCGTGACGGAGCCCACAATTTCCGCCACCATGACGGGAGGCTCGGCGCGCACGACTGGTAGTTGCGAGACGCCGTATTCGCGAAGAATGTCGATCGCGTCGCGGACGGTCTCGGTCGGGTGCGTGTGCAAGAACGCCGGGAGAGACGACGCCTTCTCGCGCAGGACGTCACCGACGCTCAATCCGTCGGGCTGGGTCCCGAAGCCGTAGCGGCTCAACCATTCATCGTTGAACACTTTCGACAAGTACCCACGACCCGAATCGGGCAAAAGGACAACGACCACGTCCGTAGGTGCCGCACGGCGTGCGACATCGAGGGCCGCGACCATGGCCATGCCGCAGGACCCACCGACGAGGAGTCCCTCTTCTCGAGCCAGTCGCCGCGTCATGGCGAAGGCGTCTCCGTCAGAGACCGCGATGATCTCATCGGCCACGCCCTGGTCATAAGCGGTGGGCCAGAAATCTTCGCCGACGCCTTCCACGAGATATGGACGACCGGTTCCACCGGAGTACACCGATCCTTCGGGGTCCGCGCCAATGACGCGCACCGCGCCGCCCGAGGCGTCTTTTAAGAATCGACCCGTCCCCGAGATCGTTCCCCCGGTTCCCACGCCCGCGACGAAGTGCGTTACGGTCCCGTCGGTCTGACGCCAAATCTCGGGACCGGTCGTGTCGTAGTGGGCCTGGGGATTAGCGGGATTGGAGTACTGATCCAACTTCACCGCATTCGGCCGTTCCTTGGTCAGTCGGTCCGACACCGAGTAGTACGACCGCGGATCATCAGGGTCCACGGCGGTCGGACACACGATGACCTCCGCGCCGTAAGCGCGCAACACCGCGATCTTGTCACCGCTGACTTTGTCGGGACAAACGAACACGCACTGGTACCCGCGCTGTTGGGCGACGAGAGCGAGTCCGACACCCGTGTTCCCGCTCGTCGGCTCCACGATCGTGCCGCCAGGCGTGAGGAGGCCGTCGCGTTCCGCCGCGTCGATCATGCCCACAGCGATGCGGTCCTTCGCCGAACCACCGGGATTGAAGTACTCCACCTTCGCGAGAACTGTCGCCTCGATCCCCTGGGTAACGACGTTCAGTCGTACCAAGGGGGTATTGCCAATGAGATCAGTGATTGCGTTCGCGACTTCCATATTTCGAATGGTAGGTCGGCGTCGCCGTCGCGTCAGACAACCGCGTCGTCGCCCATGATCAACGTGGCGAAGACCTGTGCAAGATCCCACAATTCACGCGCGCACGCGTCATAGGTTTCCTGATCGCCACCGGCGGGATCCGGCACGTCCAGTTCCGCGAGCGCGCCATGAGACGCGACGGCGGCGACTTGTTCCGCAGGTGGTCCATCCAAGGGCGCGCGCAAACAGAATGTGCGCAGCTGGACGACCTTGCCGTGCGCCTCGGGAAAGTGAGTTGCCATATAGGACACGTGATCAGCCTCGACGGCGATGATGACGTCAGCCCACAACACATCATCGCGAGTGATCTGGTGACTGCGGTGCGCGGTGTAGTGATGCTCCCCGAGGTCGTCCACTTTCTCTAACGACGCGAGCGTGCGGGGCGACATCGCCTGGCCCTCGATGGCGTGGGTGCCCGCGGTGCGCACGCCCCAGGACACACCATTGACGTCCGACAAGGTCTGGAGCATGTAGCCCAACATGACGCTGCGCGCGGCGTTGCCGGTGCACAGAGTCACGATGTCTAGCGTCGTCATTACAGGTACTCGTGTCGACGGAGCCACAAGAGCACGACATAACCCCACACGGGCGGGAGATAGCTCGTGAAGAGTCGCTGGACGAACACAGCCGCCACGGCTTCGGATTGGGGAATGCCCGCTGCGGTTAAGCCGAGAATCATGCCGGCCTCCACCACGCCCATGCCGCCCGGAACCGGTGAGACGCCTCCGAGCATGGAACCGAGGGTGAGCACGACGAGAAGTGTGGACAAGGGCAGTCGCTGGTCAAACGCGTGCAATGAGGCGCCCAACGCCAGAGCCACCAGAAGTTGGGCCGCAATGTTGCCGCCAAAGACTTCGAAGAGTTTGCGTGGTTGCGCCGCCAGAGTGGTCAAGTGATCGCGAATCTCGTGATACTTCGGGGCCAGTTTCGAACTCACCACTCGACGCCAACGCGGAATAGCGACGGCGAGGGTGACCAAGATCGCCGCGGCGACAATGGCGATCAATATCAAGTGGATGAGCTTCGCGTGCGAGCCACCACCCGAGGGCGATGTGGCAAAGTGCAGGTTGTGCCACGCGAAGGGCAACGCGATGATGAAGAGGCCGCCTTTGACGATCCAACTGGAGATCGAGGTGAGAACTCCCGAGCTCACCGCGACGGTCGCGTTGTAGCCCTCGCGTTGAAAGAAGCGCACGCGGGCCGCCAACACGGCCACCGTTCCGACAGCCAGTCCCGAGAAGGTGTTCGCCACCTCGAGCGCGACGAGTCGGCCGAAGGGCAGCGGTCCCGTCACGGACCCCATGTCACAGGTCGCCAGCGCCAAGAACGTCGCCTGCGACAGAACAAACACCAGGGCGACCCAGCCCCAACTGGCGCCCTTCAACGTCGAAATCGACGCGGCGACATTCAAGAACACACCTAATAGAGCCCAGCCACCGATCAACGTTCCGATGGTCAGCACAATCGTCGCACCGCTGACGCGACGAAGGGGCGCGAGCTCCGGCTCGGGAACATTCAGTCGCGACGCTCCCTCGTGTCGCAGGGCGGCGAGAAGCTCTTTGTCCTTTTTGGCAATATCGCGCAGTCCCTCCGCCAGAGCGGGACGCTGTAGATACGACAATGCCCGCGCCAGCGCCTCGTCGCCGACGCGAGCGGCGCACAGTGACACGGCCGTGGCGACGTCCGACACAGTGGCGAGAAGTACCAGTGCGGACGCGAGATCGCGGTCGAGCGCCGGCTCGAGGGCGTTGATCTGGGTGTTCAAGGTGTCGCGCACCACCGCGCGACCCTCGACCAGCAGAATGTTGTCCAAGTCAATGTCCACCAGCGCGACGCGATGATCGCGCAATTGTCCGAGCAATTCAACGACCGAGGCAATCTCGGAGTCGGAGACCGAACCAGCCGTCCGCCGCTCGTTGAGGCTCACACCTTCAACCGGTCGGGCAATGACCAGTACGTCATTCGTGGCGAGCGTTGACGCCATGCCCACCAACTCCGGCGCGGCGCCACCGGTCGCCTGGTGCACCGTCGTCACCGCGAGCGCTTCGTGTTCTGCTTGTTGCTGTCGGCCGACGAAGGGAGTCACACCGCTGTGTCGCGTCGTGATCACGCGCCACAAGGAACTCAACATTTCGGCGTCTCGAGCGTCACGCCCGTAGGCGGAGACGCGCAACGTGCCGTCGATGCCGTGAGCGCTCACGCGCTCGACACCCCAGGCTCCAACGTCGCCATCAGTTTGGACCCCGCCGCGCGCGAAGGTAATGGAGTCAATGTCGATCCCAATGGACGAAAGGGCCGCGATCATCGCGTCCGACGAGATTGTCGAACGAGGGGCTCCGCGCCAGAGGCGCACCACGAGTGAGGCGCACCAACCAATCACCAGCGACCCGAGAAGCGCGAGGGGCAATCCTCGGCCGGTCGTGAGCGCGCCGAGCACACCCGCGGCGATGACGACGAAGACGAAGCGGCGAACGCTGCGGGCGAGGTAGGGACGTCCCACAATTCCCATGGCGATGACCGCCGCCAGGATGGGAACGGGAAAGCCGGTGTCGACCGCGTTCAACGCTGCGTCGTGCGGTCGACCCGCCGTGACGCCGAAGAGCCACTGCACGCCGTAGGAAAGGCCCAAACCCACCACGATCGCGGCCACCAGGTCGATCGTGAGATTTCGTCGCCGCGCCAGTAGCGCGAAGAGGATTAATACGGCACCGGTGCCAATGGTGCCTAAGAGAAATAGGAACGTGAGAAGCCACGCCACGCCGTTCGGCGGTGGCACAGCGATATGCACCCACCAGATTTCCAGACGGGGGTCAGAGCGATACGCCACCAAAATGACCAGAGTCAGAACAACGCCCATCATCAACTGCACGGCGTCGGTACCCGATCGTCGGCGATACGCGGCGTGTTCGTCGACGTAGGCGAAGATGGCCGATCGCCAGGCTTTCGGTTGCACTGGACGAGAAACCGAATCGCTCACAGATACGACGGAAGAAGTCACGACGCTAAACCTACTCAGCCGACCAGAAACAACACGACCCCCGACCCGAAGGTCGGGGGTCGTGTGATGTGTAACTACTTGATGTGGATGCCGGAGATGGCGCGTGCGACAACCAAGCGTTGGATCTCGCTGGTGCCTTCGAAGATCGTGTAGATCTTCGAGTCGCGGTGCCACCGCTCCACGGGGTACTCGCGGACGTATCCGTACCCACCGAGAATCTGGATTGCCTCTTCGGTGACCTTGACGGCGGTCTCACTGGCGTACGCCTTTGACATCGAACCTTCTCCGCTGAGGAAGGGCTTGCGCGTCGCCGCCATCCACGATGCGCGCCACACCAACAAGCGCGCCGCGTCGATGTGCATCTTCATATCGGCCAACTTGAAAGCAATGGCCTGGTTCTCGATGATGGCCCGGCCGAACTGCTTACGCTCTTTGGCGTAGTCGAGGGAGTACTCGTAGGCCGCGCGGGCAATGCCGAGCGCTTGCGCGCCGACGGCCGGACGAGTGGCTTCAAAAGTAGCCATGGCGGCCTGCGTCGACGCCTTCTTGCCCTCGCGCACGCGCGCGAGACGCTCGTCGAGCTTCTCTTTTCCACCCAGCAACTGACGTCCAGGAATACGGCAGTCTTCGAGCACGACCTCAGCGGTGTGGCTCGCACGAATACCCATCTTCTTGAACTTCTGTCCCATGCGAATGCCCGGGGTGTTCTCACCAATCACGAAGGACGCGTGCCCGCGCGAGCCGAGCGCCGGGTCCACTGACGCCACGACGACGTGCGTATTGGCGATACCACCATTGGTAATCCACGTCTTGGTGCCGTTGAGCACCCATTCGTCCTTGGCTTCGTCGTAGACGGCGCGCGTGCGAAGTCCCGAGACGTCACTACCGGCGTCGGGCTCGGACACACAGAAGGCGCCGAGCTTGATGTCCTCGGGAGTGCCGTAGCACTGCGGGATCCACTCCATCGCCTGCTCCGGCGTCGCGTTCGACATCAGTCCAGCCACCGCGAGCGAGCTACCAACGATCGCCATGCACAAACCGGCGTCGCCCCAGGCCATCTCTTCGAGGAAGATCATCATCTTGAGACCGGTCGGGTCGCTAAAGGCATCGGCCAGGAAGTCCATGCCGTAGATGCCCAACTTGGCGGCCTCTTCGATGATGGGCCACGGCGTCTCTTCGCGCTCGTCCCATTCACTCGCGGCCGGACGCATGACGTTCGCCGCGAAGCCGTGGATCCAGTCCTGCATGGTCTTCTGGTCGTCGTTCAGGTCCATTGAGAAATCGGCCATTGATCCTCCGCGATCACGTGAGGCGGCCACCACCGCCTCCTTGAGGGAATCTCCCCCGGTAGTTACTCGTGAGTAACCCCTCGCCACCTTACGCGACGAGGGCCCAACAAACGCGACGCCGCCCCATGCGGGGCGGCGTCGGTCAATGAAATGCACCCAGGTGGGCGCGGCCTTAGATCAGCTTGACGCGCTTGGCGAGCGGTCCACGGTCGCCGGGCTCGATGTCGAACTCGACCTGCTGCCCTTCGACCAACGTGCGCCGACCATCGGCCTGAATTTCGGTGTAGTGGACGAAGACATCGGGCTGGCCTTCAACGGCAATGAAACCCCAACCCTTTTCATCGTTAAACCACTTCACAGTTCCTGCAGCCACCCTGGGCCTCCTTGTTACATTGAACCGAACTTCGGATCGGAGGAAACCTCGTACGGCGACCTCGCCGACCACGCTAGCGGGGCTTTGCTCGTTTGCCAAGGGCGATGTGTTAACGACGTATTACCGTTTCGCCGGTCGCATCTTCGACAATCCAGCCGGCCGTCACGAGTTCGTCACGAAGTCGATCCGCCTCGGCCCAATTCTTTGCGCGTCGAGCCTCGTCGCGAGCGCGCACGAGCGCGCGAGTGGCCTCATCGACATCGTCAGCCTGCGAACGCAAGGTCAAACCCAACGCGCCAAAGAGCGCCGTGACCGTGACCGCCAACGACTGAGCCTCCTCGCCGAGTCCTTGGTCCGACAGCGCGTTCGCTTGCGACACGGCATCAAAGAGCAGCGCCAATGCACCAGGTGTATCGAGGTCGTCGTCCAACCGCTCGCTCACCAACGCCACGAGTTGGGCGTTGTCGCCCGAGAACGCGTAGTCACCAGCCCGCTCGAAGCGAGGTCCGCCCAGTGGCGGTAGTGAAAAGCGCCGAGCGAAGGCGTCGAGACGCTCGAGCGAACGTTCCGCGTCGGAAATGGTGGCCTTGGTCACGTCGATGGGCGAGCGGTAGTGCGAACGCAACACCAGCAAGCGATACGCCCGCTGATCCGTCTCCGCGAGCAAGTCCGTGAGCGACGTGAAGTTGTTCAAGGACTTGCTCATCTTTTCGGAGCCGACCATGACCCAGCCGTTGTGAGCCCAGTGGCGCGCGAACGTGTCGCCGACGGCAATGGCCTGCGCCCGCTCGTTCTCGTGGTGCGGAAACTTTAAGTCCATACCTCCCGCGTGCAGGTCAAACCCGTCGCCGAGCAAATCGAGTGACATCACGACACATTCGGTATGCCACCCAGGTCGACCGGAGCCGAACGACGCCGGCCAACTGGGCTCGTCGCTCTTGGCGGCCTTCCACAAGGCGAAGTCGAGTGGCGAGCGCTTTTCGTCGTGACCCTCGACGCGCGCGCCGGCTCGCAACGAATCCAGCGGTTGTCCCGCCAGACGTCCGTAGTCCGCGACACGCGAGACATCGAAGTACACGCCGTCGGACGTCTGATACGCGATGTCCGTGGACAAGAGTTCCTCGATCAAGCGCACCATCTGCGGCACGTAGTGCGTCGCGTGGGGGACGTGGTCGGGGCGAGCGATCCCGAGGGCGTCGATCGCCTTCCACCACTCACCTTCGAATTCGTCACAGACGTCACGTTCGCTGCGCTGCTCCTCACGGGCTCGCGCGATGATCTTGTCCTCGATGTCGGTGATATTGGAGACGTACGTCACATCGAGGCCACTCCAGGTGAGCCAACGACGCGTGACGTCCCACACCAGCGCGAAACGCCCGTGACCAAGGTGCGGGAGTCCGCTGACCGTAGGCCCACAGACGTACATCGATACCTTGCCCGGGTCTCGAAGTTCGAGTTCACGAACCTCTCCTGCGACGGAATCAAAGAGTCGAAGCATCGTTCTAAACTAGGTCACTTATGGAAAAGCCTCCGGCGTCCGCATCCCGTCCCGTCCCCGAAAAGCCCACCGTCGATGGTCTCGAGGAGATCTGGCAGGAACGGTGGGCGGCGAGTGGGGTGTACGTCTTTGACCGCACCGCCACGCGTGACGAGGTCTTCTCGATCGACACTCCCCCGCCCACGGTCTCCGGCTCTTTGCACATCGGTCACGTCTTTAGCTACACCCAAACGGACACCATCGCTCGCTACCAGCGCATGCGCGGGCGCAAGGTGTTCTACCCAATGGGCTGGGATGACAATGGCCTGCCGACGGAACGACGAGTGGAGAATTTCTTCGGTGTGCGGTGTGATCCCTCCTTGCCCTACGACGCCGACTTCGTGCCACCCAGTGAACCTCCGAAGCAGAAGATCAGCATCTCGCGACGAAATTTCGTCGAGTTGTGCGTGCAATTGACCGAGCAAGACGAAGTGATCTTCAAGGACCTGTGGCAGCGCCTCGGCTTGAGCGTTGATTGGACCTTGGAGTATTCGACCATTTCGGATCACGCGCGGGCGATCTCTCAGCGCGGATTCCTCGAGATGTTGCGTCGTGGTGAGGTGTACTCCTCCGTTGCGCCGACGCTCTGGGACATTGATTTCCGCACCGCCGTGTCACAGGCCGAACTCGAGGACCGTGAGCGACCCGGCGCCTATCACCGCGTGCGATTCGAGTACGCCGACGGCAGTGGCAGCGTCGACATCGAAACGACCCGTCCGGAGCTTCTCCCGAGTTGCGTGGCTCTCGTGGCACATCCCGATGACGCGCGCTACCAACCGTTGTTCGGCTCCACCGTGTTGACACCTTTATTTGGGGTGGAAGTTCCGGTCGTCGCGCACGAACTCGCCGACCCCGAGAAGGGTTCGGGAATTGCGATGATCTGCACGTTCGGCGACACCACTGACGTGGTCTGGTGGCGCGAGCTGCAGTTGCCGACTCGTGCACTGATTGGGCGTGACGGACGATTTCTTCCCGCGGGGTTTGGGGAGGACAATTGGCCGTGTCGTGACGCCGCAGCAGCCCACGCTCGATACGAATCCGTCATTGGTAAGTCGGTGCACCAAGCGCGTGAAGCCATCGTGGCCATGCTGCACGAGACCGGCGCCCTCATTGGCGACATTCGACCCATCACGCACCCCGTCAAGTTTTACGAAAAAGGTGAACGCCCTCTCGAGATCGTGACCTCGCGTCAATGGTTCGTCGAAACCCTTCGCCACCGCGACGCCTTATTGTCGCGAGGCGACGACATCACCTGGCACCCCGACTTCATGCGTCACCGCTACCGGTCATGGGTGGAAGGGCTCAACACCGACTGGAACATCTCTCGTCAGCGTTACTTCGGCGTGCCGTTTCCGGTGTGGTATCCGGTCGATGAGTCCGGCGACATCAATTTCGACTCGCCTCTCGTGCCCACGGTCGATCAATTGCCAATTGATCCTTCCAGCGACACACCGGCGGGCTACGACGAAACCCAGCGCAATCAACCCGGCGGCTTTACCGGCGACCCGGACGTCATGGACACCTGGGCCACGTCATCGCTCACGCCCGAGATTGCCGGCCACTGGGGCACGGACCTTTTCGATCGCGTGTACCCGATGGACATGCGCCCGCAGGCCCACGAAATCATCCGTACGTGGCTGTTTTCTACCGTCGTGCGCAGTCATCTGCAACACCATCAACTGCCGTGGAGCAATGCCGCCATTTCCGGATGGGTGCTCGACCCCGACCGAAAGAAGATGAGTAAGTCGGCGGGCAACGTCATTACACCTATGCACTTGCTCGAACAGCACAGCGCTGACGCGCTTCGCTACTGGGCAGCGAGCGGTCGACCGGGCACCGATACGGCGGTGGACGAAGCACAGATGAAGATTGGTCGACGACTCGCGATCAAGATGCTCAATGCCTCCAAGTTCGTGCTCGGCCGACTCGAAGGAGTCGCGGTTCCCGGTCCGGACGCCATCATCACTCCCCTTGACTGCAGTCTCGTGGGTCGACTGTCCACGCTCGTCGAAGAGACGACGCGCGCCTTTGACGGCTTTGACTACGCCCGGGCGCTCGAGCGCACCGAGAGTTTCTTCTGGAGCTTCTGTGACGATTACGTCGAGCTCGTCAAGATCCGTGCCTACGGAGGCGACGACCCCGCAGGGACGGCGTCTGCTCGTGCCACGTTGGCGCTCACCTTGTCCGTCCTGCAACGACTCTTCGCGCCGTTTCTTCCCTACGTCACCGACGAGGTGTGGAGCTGGTGGCACGACGAGTCCATCCACGTGGCTGAGTGGCCGACGCTACGAGAATTCGGGGACGCAGGTGCGGGATCAGATGAAGCCATCTACCCCGCCGTGAGCGACGTGCTCGCCCTCGTCCGCCGAGCGAAGACGGAGGCCAAAGTCTCGCAGCGCGCGGCGGTCGAACGTTGTGACGTGCGCGCCGAAGACGCCATCATTGAGGCCGTCCGAGCGGCCAGTGCCGACCTGCGTGACGCGGGTTCGATCGAGAACCTGGAGTTGAACGCGGCGGTGGGCGACCTCGCAGTCGCGGTCACCTTTACCGAGAGCTGAGAGTCGCACGTGACGTCGACGTCACGTGCTCGGCGAAGGCCACCGCGGCACGAACTGTGGCGGACGTGCGGGGGGACGCACTGACGTCAAAGGCGTGCTGCGTGAGGGGAATCTCGACGTAGTACACCGGTGCTGTTGCGACACGACGAAAACGTTCGACGAAGTATCTCGCCACATGCACATCCACCATCGTGTCGTTCCCCCCTTGAATAACAAGGAAGGGCGGCGCGTCGTGCGTAATACGTTCCACCGGTGACAGCGAGCGATAGAGATCTTCGTGTTCTGCGACCGGAACACCGACGACAGTGTTCTCCAAAAGATCGCGCAATTTGTCGCCGTGTCCGTCCCACGCCACGTCGTCGCCGGTCATCTCCAGCACGCCGTAGAGAGAAATGCAGCCGCGCACCGACCAATCAGTGACTCGAGTGAATTCTTGTGGTCGCCACTGCGGATCGTCGGCGCACAATGCCGCCAGCGCCGCAAGATGCCCGCCCGCGGAGCCACCCGCGATCACGATGCGCTCAGGGTCGCCTCCCAGTGACGATGCGGATTGCTTGATCCATCCGAGTGCTCGCGTGACGTCTTCAATTTGCGCCGGCCACCGGTACCTGGGCGCCAAGCGGTAATTCATCGCAACGGCAATCCAGCCCCGACTCACGAACTCGTGCAACATGGGGCGACCCTGTTCCCTCTTGTCGCCGAATATCCACGCGCCACCGTGGACGAAGAAGATGATCGGCGCGTCCACTGGTGTCGTGGACAAGCGCCAGACGTCGAGGCGCTGTCGCTTCAACGGGCCGTAAGGGACATTGCTCTGCACCAGTAGGTCACGTGGGTGCAGCGGCACCTGAAGCAGCGTGCGCCACCACGAGCCGAACTGATCGTCACGGGGTCGGCCGAGGGCGAGGGGCTCATTTGGTTCACGGGACATCGCGCGGGCGACGACGGTGCGGGCATGAAACTGCACGCCCAACAAGATCAGATTGCAGAGCACAACGAGCGACGAGATCACGATCAACGTGGTCGACAGCCACTCTTGTCGGGGCCACTTCCACCACACCAGGAAAGCGATAGCGGCCAGCTGTGCGGCGATCGCCTGCAACGCCAGTTCTCCCGCAGCCCAACCCACCGGATACGCGAGGATCTTGACGACACCCTTTCGCCCCGGGCGCAGTGCCGTGAGCACACTTAGGAGAAGAAAAGCAGAGAAGAGAGTCACAACCACGGCCACACCTACATTGTTGTGCGGCGCCGCATTCGCCAGCAATTCTCCCTAGGCTCAGCGCTATGAGCGCAGACAACACCCCCGCACTTTCTCGACTTGCCGGGACCGTCGGAATCTGGACGTCGACCCACGAGTCACTCCCACCGGGACGATCCGCCGAGGTGGCGAGTGAGTTGGAATCACTTGGGTTCAGTGCCATGTGGATCCCCGAAGCGTGGGGCCGTGAATCCTTTACCAGCGCATCCTTGCTCCTGGCGGGCACGTCGTCGATCGTGATCGCGACCGGCATTGCCAATATTTTTGCCCGGGACGCCGTCAGTACAGCAGCGGCGACGCGAACGCTCAACGCGGCGTATAACGACCGTTTCTTGCTGGGCCTCGGCGTCAGCCATCGCCCGCTCGTCGAACGCCTGCGCGGACACGACTACGCCACGCCGGTCGAGAATATGAGCGAATTTCTCTCGGCCATGGACGCCGCACCCAATTTTTCCCCGGAAGGTCAACACCCCTTCGCCAAGGTGATCGCCGCCCTCGGGCCAAAGATGCTCGAGGTCGCCGCCACCAAAGCAGACGGCGCTCACCCGTACCTCGTCACGCCAGAGCACACCGCGATTGCTCGCGCGGCGGTGGGTGACAAGTTCGTCGGCGTAGAGCAAGCGGTCGTTCTCGGCGAATCACGAGAAGAATTCCTCCGTCGCGCCCACGCCCACCTCGAGATCTACACCGGACTGCCGAACTACCGAAACTCCTGGCGACGCCTCGGTTTTAGCGAAGACGATTTTGTGCGTGGTGGCAGCGATCGACTGTGCGACGCACTCGTGGTTCACGGCGACGAGGCAACCATCATGGAACGAGTCAAGGACCACCAGCAAGCCGGTGCGGACCACGTGTGCCTGCAGGTTCTCGGTGCGGACCTCTCGGTCGTCCCCACCAACGAGTGGCGCGCACTCGGTGCGGCCCTGCCCGCATGAGCGCGGGCGAGATCACCATTTCCCACCGGATGCCCGTGGACTCCGCGGTTCTTTGGGAGGAACTACGACACATTGATCGTCACGTCCAGTGGATGGCGGACGCCGAGAGCATTGAATTCGAAACCGATCAGCGCGAGGGCGTCGGCACGTCGTTTCGGTGTCGCACGAAGATCGGCCCCTTCGTCACGGTGGACCGCATGACGATCACGAGTTGGGTGGAGCGTCACGAGATGGGAGTGACGCACCAGGGACTCGTAACGGGTGTTGGCACGTTCACCTTGTTGGACGGTCCCGACAACACCTGCGACCTGACCTGGCGGGAAGAGCTTCGATTCCCGTGGTGGGCACTAGGTCCTGTCGGGGCCTTCGCCGCCCGTCCCGTTCTACGATTCGTCTGGCGCAAGAATTTGCAGCGTTTGGAAGGAAATATCACTTCGTAGGCTGACGAAGCTGCTGCGGCTGAGCCAGTTTTCGGGAAATATCTGAAATGTTCATTTCCTAAAGTTTTTTTATTCGGGTAGAATGGGGGTGACCTCTCATCGCGACGTCACCTGCAAGTGCGAAAGAAGCGCGGTATCCATGGCAATAGCCGATTCCGGTGAGAGGCTTCCCCTCACCCGCGACACGATTTTGAGTGAAGCAGTTGAGATTTTAAAGACTCACGGTATCGCTGGTTTCCGGTTGAAGGATCTTGCATCCAACATGGGCGTGACCATTCCGACGCTCTATCGCTACTTCGAAGATCGCGAAGACATCGTCACGTCCGCGTACGTCCGCGCCTTGCAGATTCAGGCCGAAGACATTGACGCCCTACTCAGCGACGACAATCCGGCTTTCGAGTCGATGTTGGATATCTATGACTTCTTTCAATTGATTTTCGGCCTCACCGCCACCGGCGACCTACGCGAACATCGTCTGGTTCGTCTTCGCGCGATGGCCGCGACCTCCCACGACGAGCACCTCCGTCGGGAAGTGTCCGAGAGTTTCCAAATCATGGACAACGCCGTCATGCGCGTGATCGAACGGGGTCAGCGTGAGGGGATCATCGATCCAACCGTCGACGCGGGATCACTCTCTCTGTTGCTGCGGAGCATCGCCCTGGGCCTCGCGCTGTGGGACTTTGATCCTTCGCGCGAAGGAGACCTCACTGAATACTGGGCCGTCGTCTCGCGCGCCTTCAGCGCATTCCGCGTCGATCGCGACTAGGAAAAATCCGCGGGACGATCAATGATGATCGTCTGATCGTGATGAGTGAGGCCCGAGAGAACTCGGAACGGCAAAGCGATCGCTAGGAGCACCACGAGCTCGGCACCACCAATGATCACCCAACCAAAGGTGACCCAAAAGGCGCCGAAGAGCAGGCCCTTGACGAAGCCGTCATGAATCATCTCAGCAATGATTAGGGGAACCCACGCGAAGAGCCACGACACAAACGGGGCGACAAACACCGTCCCCGTCCTCTTCAGCCAGCCCAAATAGGCGCCGAGTAAAACCGTGCACACGAGTGCGAACACTTCGAAAAACGATCGGCCTAATCGAGCTTGGATGCCAAAGAGGGATACCGCCATGGCGATAGCCCACAGCACCGTCGCAATACCGGGAGCCCCCTTGGTCTGCTCACGCACTCTGATGACCACGGAATTTGCCATACCCAAAACCTAGCAACGCATACGACGACCGCGGTCGTCACTGCAGCACGCCACGCGCGTGACCCCTACGCTTCCATCGTGACTCTCGGCACCCTCGTGATCCTCGGCTCGGGCGAAACGGCCCCCAACATGGTGAAAGTGCACCGTGAGGTCCTCTCGCGCCTCGATCGGGTCCGTGGAGTCCTGCTCGACACCCCGTTCGGGTTCCAGGAGAATGTTCCGCAGCTCACCGAGAAGATCCTCGATTACTTCGCCACGTCGCTGCAGGTGTCGTTGACGCCGGCCACTTTTGTGCGCAGTGACGCCACCAGTGAATTGCAACGCGCGCAGTATCTCGACGCCGTTCGATCAGCCAATTTCGTTTTCGCCGGACCGGGGAGTCCGAGTTACGCCGTCAAGCAATGGGCGAGCCTTGATTTCACCGACGCGCTAGAAACGGTCCTCAACAACAATGGGGTTGTCACGTTCGCGTCAGCGGCGGCCCTCACGCTGGGCGCCTACACGGCGCCGATCTATGAGATCTACAAAGTGGGCGAGTCGCCCTATTGGTTGTCCGGTCTCGACCTACTGAGCCGACTCGGACTGCGATGTGTGGTGATACCCCACTACGACAACGCGGAAGGACAGAACCACGACACGCGGTGTTGTTACTTGGGCGAGCGCCGCCTTCGGATGATGGAAGACATGCTCGACCCCGACGTGGCCACCTTGGGCGTGGACGAGCACACCGCGGTGATCATTGACCTCGCCGCCCAGACACTCCACGTGAGAGGACGAGGGAACGCCTACTGGCGCTCCGGAGATAGCGTGCGAACGCTATCGGCAGAGGACGTGGTGCCGCTGAGCGAACTGCAGTCGGCACCCGTGCCGGCGCGCGCGCCTCTCGCTCGCTCGGTCGTGACGGAACTTTCGGACATTGACGTTCTCGCGACGACCGCTCTCGCGGGTGGACCTGACGCCGCGCTCGCCGTTGCGCAGCTGACCCGCCGTGCCGCCACCGGAGGTGAGGGCCGCATCGATCCCGCACCTTTAGTGGAAGGGGTGTTACGCGCGAGGGCGCTCGCTCGCGAAGCAAAGCAATTCGAACTCGCGGACCAATTACGACAAGCGCTGGTTGACGGCGGCATCGAGGTGCAGGACACACCGAGCGGTGCGTCCTGGCGTGTCCCCAGTGAAACGGACGCCTGAGTAGTTTCTCCTCATGGGCTTTTACCAGCGCCACGTTGCTCCGCGCGTGATCGACACTGTCTGCTCGCCGGCCGCCTTGGGTGCGTGGCGGGGACGATGCGTGGAGGACGTACGGGGTCGCGTCATTGAAATTGGATTCGGTGCGGGTCGTAATCTCCCGCTCTACCCCGAGGGCGTCACCGAGCTCACCGCCGTCGAACCTTCGTCGGTGATGCGACAGCGCGCGCAGAGTCGTATCGATGCGGTGTCCTTTCCGGTTCGGTGGGGTGGCCTCGATGGTCAACACCTCGACGTGCCGGATGATGCCTTCGACGTCGCCGTGGTGACCTTTAGCTTGTGCACCATTCCCGACCCTGACCTCGCCGCTCGGGAACTACGTCGCGTGGTCCGTAGTGGTGGCGAACTGCGCGTGCTCGAACATGGTTGTGCGCCCGACGAGAACGTCGCACGATGGCAACACCGGCTCGACCCCATCGAGCGTCGGCTCGCGGACGGCTGTCACCTCACGCGAGATCCCGTCGCCATCGTGACCAATGCCGGTTGGGACATCACGAACATCTTTCAGAAGTACACGCCAGGCCCGAAACCGTGGACGTACTTCACGAGCCTGCGCGCGCGATAGCGGAGGGACTCCGGAGTCTCTCGTCTAGCCTTGCGAACGTGAAGGCGGCGCACAGCCTGATCGTGGGGAAATTCAATCCACCCCACGAAGGCCACCATTTCCTCATCGACACGGCCGCTCGGTCCTCACGCAACGTCACCGTCGTGGTCACGGGTTCCGAACGCGAAGCCATTCCGATCGCGACTCGGGTCGCGTGGCTGCGCGAAGCGCACGTCTGGTTTCCCCACGTAACGATCATCGGTGCCTACGACCCGCATCCCGTGAACTACACGGACGCCGCCATTTGGGATCTGCACGAGCGCATCTTCCGCGACGCCATCAACCAGACCGGCATCACGGTGCCCGTGGACGCCGTGTTTACGCCCGCCGCGTACGGTCCCGAACTCGCGCGACGCTTTGGTGCCCACCTCGTCAATCTCGGGAACTCTCGCGAACCGTTCTTCTATTCCTCGTCCGATATTCGCCGCGACCCCGTCACTCACTGGGACGACATGCGACCATCCGTGCGCGGCTGGATGGCGAAACGAGTAGTTGTCGTGGGCGCTGAATCCACCGGGACCACCACTCTCGTCAAGCGTCTGCGCGAAGAGTACCGACGACGCGGTGGTCCCTACGGGCTCACGCAATGGTGTCGTGAGTTCGGACGCGACATGTCGTGGATCAAACTGAACAAGTTGCGCGCGGAGCGAGCACTGCTCGACGAGCCAGAGCCCACGATGTGGGACGTGGAGTGGTCCGACAAAGACTTCATCGACATCGTTCGCGAACAAAACCGCCTGGAAGATGAGGCTGCCGCGGTCGGCGGCCCCCTGATGTTGTGCGACACCGATTCGTGGGCGTCCCTCGTGTGGCAACAGCGCTACCTCGGACACCAGACCGCCGACGTGGCCGCGTTCTCACAGCATCAGCCGCGCGCGTTGTACATCTTGACGAACCACGAGGGTGTCGATTTCGAACAGGACGGTGTGCGTGACGGCGAACACGTGCGCGAGCAGATGACCGACATGTTCCGTCAGGCACTCGGCGAACAAAAAACGCCATGGATCGAAGTGACCGGCGGTGACCACGAGGCGCGCGTTCGAGAATCAGTGGCGGCCATCGACCGCGTACTGGCGGAGCCCTGGCGCTGCGGTCCTACGAACTAGTCGCGAACGCGGCGCCGAAGTTCATCGTCCACCGCCGCCGGATCCAGGCCACGAGCACGTAGCAAGAGGAGAAGGTGAAACCACAAGTCAGCGGCTTCGCTGACCAGTCTCTCGTCGCTCTCACCCATTGCCGCAACGACGACTTCCGTGGCTTCTTCACCCACTTTTTGCGCGTTGGGACCGATGCCGGCTCCGAGCTGTCGAACAACGTAGGACGACGGATCGCCGGCTGCCTCACGTTGCAAAATTCGCCGCCATAGCCACGGGGTAAAGCACGACGTCGAACCGTCGTGGCAGGTCGGCCCGTCGGCGTGTGCTTGCACGAGCACCGCATCCTCGTCACAATCGAGCTCGATGGAGGTGGCGTGGAGAATGTTCCCGGAGGTTTCACCCTTCTTCCACAGGCTCTGTCGCGAACGCGAAAAGAAGTGCACCTCGCCCGAACTTCGCGTCAGCGCGAGAGCCTCTTCGTCCATCCACCCCAGCATCAAAATCCGACCGGTGTTTTCTTCCTGAACAATCGCGGCCCGCAAGGCTTGATCCGTCACGTCACTACCTCCGGTAGGGGTCGAAGAACGATGCCCGCGGCCTGAACGGCGTCGCGCAGCGCGGGCAGTTGCGAAGGATCGTCGTGAACAATGGATGCCACCAACGCGGCGTCGGTGACGCGAAGGGCGTCGACGACGTGTTGAGCATTTCCCGCGCCGCCGGACGCAATCACCGGGACCGGAACGGCGTCACGCACCGCCGCGGTGAGCGCGAGGTCGTAGCCCGAACGTTGGCCGTCCTGTTCAATCGAGGTGAGAAGAATCTCGCCCGCACCGCATAAAGCTGCCTCGCGCGCCCACTCCACCACGTCGCGGCCCACGGCGGTGGTGCCACCGTGGGAGTGGACTCGACCGCCTCCCGCGTCGATCGCAACGACGACGGCTTGGCTTCCGAAGAGGTTCGCAATCTCGGTGATCAGCGACGGTCGCGCAATGGCCGCCGAATTGATCGAGACGCGATCGGCGCCGGCTTCAATGAGTCGAGCGGCATCGTCGGCGGAGCGGATTCCTCCGCCCACGGTAAAGGGAATGCTCACCACGTCCGCCACGCGAGCAACGACCTCCACCATGGTGCGAGCGTTCTCGAGCGTTGCCGTGATATCTAAAAAGACGAGTTCGTCGGCTCCGCCCTCGCTGTACGCCGCGGCCAACTCCACGGGATCGCCCACATCGCGAAGTTGCTGGAAACTGATGCCCTTGACCACTCGGCCCGCCGTGACATCGAGGCACGGGATTAGGCGCGGGAACGGCACGACGCCAACCACCTCTCACCAGCGGCACCCGACTTTTCGGGATGGAACTGAACACCAAGAAATGAGCCCGCCGCAATAGCGGCGGTCACTCCGTCCGCCGTCGCGACGGTGGCACTCGAGCGTGCGGCGTAACTGTGCGCGAAATAGAAACTGTCGCCCCACGGCGACACCAACGCCCAGCCCAGTCGAGGCACACGACCCTCGGTAAGTCGGTGCACTGAACCTTCCAGTAGTCCGAGCGTCGCGACGCCCCCATCTTCTTCGCTGTGTTCAAGAGCTAATTGCAGCCCTAAGCAGATGCCGAGGATGGGACGTCCGGCGCGAAAACGCTCTCGAAGAGCGTCGGCGGCGCCGGTTTCCGTGAGGTGTTCCATCGCGGCCCGGGCCGAACCGACGCCCGGAAGAACAACAAATTCGGCGCTGGTAATCGCGTCGGGCTCCGCACTGAGCATCGTTGTTTCACCGAGTCGAGCGAACGCCGCACGAACGGAGCGAGTATTGCCCGCCCCGTAGTCGACGATCAACGTCTCACTCACAAGGTGCCCTTGGTCGATCGCACGACGTCGCCGTCAATCTTGAGAGCCACGTTCAACGCGCGACCGACCGCCTTGAACGCTCCTTCGGCCACGTGGTGGGCGTTCTCGCCCGAAGCGTCCACGTGCAATGTCAATTTGGCGTTCTGCGCGAAAGATTCCAGAGCGTGGGTCGCCATTCCCGGGTCCGGGACAATCGAAATACGACTGACCGGACGTCCCGACAGATCTATGACGGCGTGAGCCACGGCCTCGTCCATCGGAATTCGGCTCTCCCCATAGCGCACGATGCCTCGACGGTCACCGAGAGCGGCGTCGAGCGCATCACCGAGAGCACGCATCATGTCTTCGACCGTGTGGTGATCTCCAGTTTCGTGATCACCCACGCCCTCGACACGAAGATCGAGGCCGCCGTGAAAGCCGAGTTGTTGGACGAAGTGGTCGTAGAGGCCAGATCCGGTCTCCACGTAGACGCGACCCTTGCCCCGTAAACGAAGCCGCACGTCAATGCGTGTTTCCGCAGTCGCACGCCGGTGGTGCACGAGATCCGTCGCCGCCGCAGATCCCGTCGAGACCGCGCGAATCGCGTCGAGTAAGACGTTGTCGTCGTCTTCATCACGCACGGAGATGCGAATCGCGCCCGCAAAGGTTCGAATCACGACTCCAAAGGGCAGCAGCGCGTCGTGCCAGAACTCCGGATCGTCTACCGGGATATAGAGGAAATTCGTATACGACCGCAGCGGGGCCAGGCCCAGGACCGTAAGTTCAGCGGACAATCGCTCGCGCTCGGCAATCTGCGACGCGACGTCCGGAGGACTCTGCAGCGACGCGAGAGCGAGCGCGGCCGAGAGCGACGACACCGCGAGCGGAGCCAAGCGCGAGGAGAGGATGGCGGCGCGTTGTGGTTCGCACACCGCGTATCCCACGCGAGCTCCGGCGAGTCCGTACGCTTTGGAGAACGTCCGCAGAATGATGGCCCCGTCCTTCACGCGATCGAGCGCATCGACTCCCGCGTAGTCGGCGTAGGCCTCATCAATAATGAGCTGACCGGGTACCTCTGGAATCTCCGGCAACTCCCCCGTCGGGTTGTTCGGACGGCACACGTACACAAGATCGGCTTTCGTAGGGTCGTCGATCATCGTGGCGCCGGCCATTCCCGCCGCAAATCGGTACATGGAATACGAGTTCGCGGGAACGGTGGCGACGGTGCCGCCCGGCGCGAACACACGCGCGGCGAGAACAATGAGCTCATCGCTACCGGCACCGAGAACAATGGACGACAAGGGGACGTCGTGATGAGCCGCCAAGGCCGTCCGTAGGTCGACGTAGCGCCCACGGTCGTATTCGTTCACGTCGGCGAGCGCCCGCGCGACAGTCGCCGGACGCGCGCTCGTGGGGGGAGCGGCGGAGACATTGCCGTCGAATCGAAGAATGTCCGCGGGGCGAAGTCCTACGGCGGCCGCAATGTCGGCAGACGACGGAGGCCACTGGTATTCGACCAATGCGTCAGGCAGGGGACGAGTGCTCATCGTCGCGCCGTCTTCTTGTGATTGACCATTCCCTCGATCTCGGCGAGGGCTTCAATCGTCGGGGCCAGTTGCTCGAGGCCCTCACGCGTGATGCGTTGCACCGTCACTGCCTTCAAGAAGGTTTCGAGACCGACGCCACCACTTGACCTCGAGGAGCCTCCCGTCGGCAGGATGTGATTTCCGCCAGTGGCGTAGTCACCCGCCGGCACGGGCGCGAAACGGCCGACGAAGACGGCGCCCGCATTACGGATCAGGGGGGCCAGCGATTCGGCTCGCTCGCCCAAGAGCGACACGTGCTCGGCCGCGTGATCCTCCACCGCGGCGAGAGCGGCGTCGAGATCATCGCCCACTCGAACGACGTAGCCCTTGGAGTCCGGGCCGTGTTCCATCTGTGCCGCGAGTTCCTGCTGAATGAGCCAGTCCTCGACCCCGTCGTCCGCGACGACGACAATTTCACTGGGGCCAGCCGGAAGGTCGATCGCCACGTCCTGGGACACCTGCAGTTTCGCGGCGTTGACCGGCCCACTGCCCGGGCCCACAATCTTGTCCACGGGTCGGATGAGTTCCGTGCCGTACGCGAGCGCGGCAATCGCCTGCACCCCACCCACGGCCCACACCTCGTCAATGCCCAATTCTTCCGCGGCCGCGGCGACCAGCGCCGCTCCGCTCGGCGGCGTGCACACGACAATGCGATCCACACCCGCCACCTGTGCGGGAACCGCACCCATGATGAGGGATGACACGAGATTCTTCGGCACGTAGACACCGACTGATCGCAGAGGTGTCCAGCGTCTCTCCAGAACAACGCCGGGCATGACCTCCATCGTCACGTCGGCGGGGCGCTGAGCCGCGTGCCAACGACGCACGGCGTCCGCGGCTGCGCGCACGGCCTCGACCGGAAGTCCCTCTCCGGCTACCGCGCGGCGCGGTAGAGGATCACTCCCACCGTCGAAATAATTCGACCAGTCCGCCACCGCGGCGTCGCCGCGGGTGCGTACGTCGTCGATGATGGACGAGACAGTAAAGGTGCGTGACATTAAGGAACCATCCGTTCAACTGGCAGGGTAAGGATTGACGTCGCCCCGAGCGCTTCGAGTTTCGGCAGCAATTGCCAAATCTCCTTCGCCGGAACCAATGCGTGTAGGGCCACCGTGCCCGGCGTGGCCAAGGGCATCACACTCGGAGACCCCTTGGTGGGCAGTAACTCGGTCACCGCGTCGACCGCGTCGGTGGGTACATTGCACAACAAGTAGCGATTTGCTCGTGCGTTCACGACCGACCCGAGCACCGTCGTCAAAGTTCGCGCGGCTTCGGTACCCGCACCGTCATTGCGACCAATCAACACGGCTTCCGCTTCGAACAGTGTTCCAATCGTGCGTAGCCCATTGGTCCGCAGCGTGCTTCCCGATGACACGAGATCGATGATGGCGTCAGCCAGTCCGAGTCGCGGCGTTATCTCCGCCGATCCGGTGACGGTGACTAGTTCAGCTTTGATGCCCCTTTCGCGCAGCGCCGTCGCCGCGAGGTGTGGGTGCGCGGTGGCGATGCGCTTACCGTCCAGGTCATCCAACGTTGATGCGGCGTCCTCATTGGGAACAGCGGCTTGTAGCGAACACAGACCAAAGCCGAGGCGCAGCAGCACCTCCACGTCGCAGCCCTTTTCGGCGACGAGGTCAAGCCCCGTCACGCCACAGTCGACCACGCCGTCTTGCACGTACTCCGGCACATCGTCGGCGCGCACGAACAAGATGTCCACGTCCGCGTTGCGGCATTGGGCCATCAGTACTCGTTCCCCCGGTTCTTGGGGCGAGAGTCCGGACGCTTCGAGCAAGCTCCAGGTGGGTTCCCGCAGACGTCCCTTGGAGGGAATAGCAATCGTTAGACGTCGGGTCATGGCTTCAACTTTCCTAAAACGGAGGCGTAGCCCCCTTCTCCGTGCCGCAACCACTGGGCGACGCGTGTGATCGTCGCCGTCGAGGCACCGGTGCGGCGCGCTATTTGTTGGTACGGCACGCCCTGATCGACGAGCTGGGCAACTTCCCAGCGTTGCGCCATCGCATCGAGCTCAGACCTCGTGCAGAGATCCCGCAGGAAACGCTTGGTGAGCTCTACGTCCTCCAGCGTGGCGATGGTCATAATGAGGTCATCCACTCTGGTTTCGTGGTTGGGCTTGTGACCGTCGGCTCGGAGATTCGACATTTCAGTATTGTAGTACGCTAATACGTTGATATGCAACTCATCCCCGCTATTGACCTCCTCGGCGACGACGCGACGCGTCTCGAACAAGGTGATTACGACAAAGAACTCTTCCGCCGACCGGCCGAGGAATTCGTCGCCGAACTTGCGGCCACGAACCCACCCTTCCTGCACCTGGTCGATCTCGAAGGAGCCCGTAGCGGTGTCCTGCGTCCGGACGTCCTTCGACGCTGTGTAGCCGCGGCCAACGGCGTTCCCGTTCAAGTCTCTGGTGGTATCCGGTCACTGTCCGCGGCGGCGAGCGTCCTGGACGCCGGAGCAGCACGCGTCCTGATTGGCACCGCCGCGTTCGAGTCACCCGAAACTCTGACGTCATTTACCAATGAATTCGGCGACGCCCTCGGTGTCACCATTGACGTGCGCGACGGGTACGTGCGCGTCGGCGGGTGGCTGGATCGAACCTCCTTTACGGTCGCCGAAGCCGCGCGACACTGCCTCGACGCGGGCGTTGTTCGCGTCCTCGGCACCGCCATTGCCCGAGACGGCACCATGAGCGGTCCCGACCTCGATCTCTACCGCGAACTCGTGCCGTTTGGTTTTGCCGTCATCGCGGCGGGCGGCGTGCGCCACCAGGGTGACGTCGACGCGTTGGCCGAGATCGGTTGCGAGGGAGCTGTAGCGGGCCGAGCCTTCGCGGAAGGCGCGTGGCGCTAGGCGGTACGCCGACGAGAGAAGAGGACGAGAAGAGCTCCCGCGACGATCGCAAGCCCACTCGCCCACCACAGAGCGCTCGACGGTGCGCCCGTAAAGGGGATCTCTGGTTCCGTGACGGGTGGCAACGTTGCCGAGTCCGCGACCAGTGAGTTCGTAAAGGTGCAGGTCACGTGAGGGTTCGCGGCGGTGACGTCAATGACGGCTCCGGAACTACTCGATGACACAAGTGCCGCACCACAGTCGACGCTATCCAGCTGCCAGGTGAAGCCCGATGGCGACACCGCAGCGAGTTCATCAATCGAATAGGTGCCGAACACGAGAGGGTTGACGGGCTTGCCACTCTGTTGCACCGCGGTAGTGGCGACGTTGTCGGCTGTCGTGACGGCCTCAAAACGAACAGGTTGTTCGGAGGCGACGTTGGTGCCCAGCATCGAAAATTCGAAACGTCCAACGCCATTCGTGGAGATCTTTTGAATGGTCACCGATCCCGTGGGGATCAGTTGATTCGTAAAGGTGCAGGCGATGTCCTCACGCACTGACGTGACGTCGACCTCCTCCGTGAGAGACGGCGCCTGACTGACGCCATTGCAATCAAATGCACTCACGATCCAGTGACCCTCCGCCGTGGCCGCCGGCAACGTCTCCGTGACGCGGTAGTGACCAATCGTCACGTCGTGGACGACTCCCGCGAGAACCGGTGTATTCGACGCCGTGGTCGTGGCACTGAGCGACGTAGATGATCCCGATGGTGGCACCACCGTGAAGCCGAAGGGACCACCGTGACCGTCACGAGTTTGCTTAAAGACTGACAACTCGGTCGACGTCCGTTTGTTCTCGTACGTGCACACGACGTGGTCCGACTCGCCCAGATCAATGGTCGCGGTGGTGCCGCTGGTGTGAATGGTGCTCGCACCATTGGACGACGTGCAGCTCAGCCGCACGAATCCAAAACCCGCAGTCGGCAATTCGGTCACGTCCCAGGTTTCGCCCGACGCGCGATCGAAGCTCACTTGGCTACCGGCCGCGACGCTGAACGTTCCGCCGGGGTTATAGGAGATATTGCCCTGGAATGGAAAGGAGTTCTTCGCTACTTCCCCGGTGGGCAACGTCTTCTTGATCACAATCGTGCCGGGAGCGGTCGGCACGCTGACGGCGTAGTAGTAGCAAAACGCATGGTGGGCGCCGGCAGAAAAACCCACCCATTCAGCGTTGTCACCATTCAGGTTGTCAATCGAACACCGCAACGCACCAAATGCAATGTGTTCGGAGTTCGGCAGCGGGTCGGTGGGTGTGCCACCCTGCAGCCACAGCGACGAACGTTGCAGGGCGAGCTGCGCTTGTTCGGGCGTCAACTGGACCGTGACGGCCGTCGCGAGGTGGCTACCCGTGGGCTGTCCTTCGGAATTAAGCAAAGGAGTCGTCGGCAAGACCGTCACGGGATCGTACGCTCCGCGAACGGTGGTGAGACCCTTCACTTTCCCCGCGAGAGCCGTTCCGAAACTGAACTGGAAACCTCGAAGTGGGGTGCACTTTGGCTGATGCGTCGATTCGATGGTGGGATCGATCGGCTGTCCCGACACGTACGCGGTGTCGGGACCTAGATCTTGCAGACTCTCCATGATGTTGTTGCGTGCGAGATTGGCCGTGATGTCGCCGTAACTCGGACACTGTCGTGCCACGAGAGTGACCAGGTACGGCTGATCCTTGGCGGTGCCACTCGTCAGAGCTCCGGCCGTCGGAACAAGAGCGAGCGTCGCGGTGGCGAAGGCGGCGACGGTGATACCGAATCGACGAAATCTCACGCGTTCAGACTACCGATCGATGCTGCGAATATCGGGGAACAACGACCGATCGATAACAGTGCCCTCCAATGAATTGCGGGCGGACGACGAGTGCGCGGCCGCGGAGATTTAGGCTGCAGATTGTGACAGCACCAACGCCGGACAGCGACCTGACCCGCGAGGAACTCGAAGAACTGGTGCGCACCTTGCGTGAACAAGTGGCATCGCTACGCGAGGAGCTCCGACGAAGTCGGCGCGACCAGCACGAGACTCCCCCTCACTACCTCTGAATCTCGTCGAACTCTTCGTCACGACGGCAACGGATAATGTCGCCGATGAGTTCCAACCGTTCGGGAAAGTGCCCGTCGCGAAATTCCCCGAAGATGTCCCAGCGCGCCACGAAGGTGACGATGTCGTCCTCGGGCGTCAGCGAACCTCTCGACGAACTTTCCGCGTGCAGAATCTTGACCCGAGGTGTATAGATCACCTTGTAGCCGTGGCGTTGCACGCGAAGGCAAAAATCCACGTCGTTCTGCACGACGCGAAGTCGATTGTCAAGACCTCCGAGTTCGTTCCATAGAGAGCGACGTATGACGTGGCACGCTCCGGTCACGGCACTGATCTCGCGAACTGAATTCAAGAAGGCGTCGGGGCGTCGATAATTCAGATCACGACGAAGATGTTGCGGATACGGAGCGATCGAGATGCCTTCGTGTTGCGGACGTCCCGACGGGTCCTCGAGGTAACAGCCGACGAGGCCCACACGTGGCAACTGCAGCAGCGACACCATGGATTCCAACCACTGTGGTGTGACGACAACCGTGTCGTTGTTGAGCGTAACGATGATGTCTTCGGTTACCGCAGCTACCCCGGTATTGACAACATCGGAATAATTGAACGGCCCCGGGGCTGGCACAACATCGACGTCGTTCGTGGCGAAGTATTCCAATGTGGCCGGTTCAACGGAGTCATTGTCGATCACGACGATCCGGTACTTCGGATAGGACGTGACGGCTCGCACGGATTCAATGCACCGAGACAACAGATCCAGTCGGTCACGGGTGGGAATCAAGATAGCCACCGACGGCCACGGGTCGATCGGCGTCACGTTCCAGTCGAGCGAGTCGCAAGGACCAGAGCGCACGTCGACGGTGGCGTTCGGTACGGCGCGACTGATGGCGTCGCGGACGGGGTCGATTTCGGCGTCTCGATCTACGCCGCGTGCGGTGGGTGACTGCACAACGAAACGTGCGGTGTGGTGCACCACCGCACCTTCCTCAACTGATCGCAGCACGACGTCACGAAGAACCCCGTCGCTGGAATACTCCCGAAACCCCCCGCGTGCTCGTAATGAGGATGCGCGAAATGCCACCGCTCGACCCGTTGTATCGGCGCTGTACAACTGCAACGTCCCTAGGGTCGGCGTGACGAAATGCGGGATCCGTGTGCCGTCTTCGGCGATCTCGCACCAGTCTCCCGTGGCTAGATCGGCTCCCGCTCGCTGCGCGTTGTTGATCATGCTGGCCACCGCGTCGACATCGAAGACGTCGTCAGAACGCATGACCATGATCCACGACGCGTCACCACCGATCATTTCGTTCAGTCGCGCCGCTACCTCCTGTGGGGATGACGGTGTTGCGAGAGGCTGTACTTCGATGTTCACGCCGTGGGCAGTGAATCTCGTCGTCTCGGCGCCATCCCAGATGACGACCCGAAGGAGAATCTCACTTCCCCCGACCTTCGTTGACGGGTGGACGTGGTGTTCAGAGACCAGTTTTCCAATGCCGTAGGGAAATTCGACCTCAGGTGCGCTCGCCTGCGCGCGCGCATGTCGTCGACGCCGAAGAAGGGGTGACGCGACAACAACGGCGAGCCGAAATCTCCACGAACCAGGAGGCAGGATCCGCAGCGCCCAGGTCACCGAGTGGTCGTTACGGACCTCCGCGTTGAGACGCCAAATCTCCTCGTGATATTCCTGCCACCGACGGCGCGCTACTTCTCGCGTGATCGTCTCGTCAGGAACGTTGCGCATCACGCGCTACTCAATACCCGTGTACCAGGGCGACACCCGTGGCGGGAACGACTCTTGAAACATCGCGTGGCCGAACGACAGATTCGGGTTGTAATAGGGATCTTTGATGATCTCGAGTCCCCAACGATCACGGATGATCGCGACTTCCCTCATGGAGCGTTGAAACCTTGGTCCACTGTTATCGAGGCCTCGCGAGACCGACTCAAAGTGGAAGAGCTCCGCGAGTGGGGTGTACGTCACCTGTTCGCCCCCGGCCCGAATGCGTAGACAGAAATCGATGTCATTCCACGCGACTTCCAATGTTTCATCAAGTCCGCCCAGGCGCTCCCAGGTGCTGCGACGCACCGCCAAGCACGCCGCCGTGCACGCCTGGTATTCACACGGCACTGCCACTCGACCGAAGTATCCAAAATCCTCCGCGGGCGCTAGACGATTCACGTGACCAGCGAGCCCGTACGGACCCAAAACGACACCGGCGTGTTGCACGCGGCGATCGGGGTAGAGGAGTTTCGCCCCCACCGCACCGATCCCCGGTTGCAGGAGCTGTCCCACCATGGCGCTCAGCCACGTTCCATCGATGATCTCCGTGTCATCGTTGAGGAGCACCAACACCTCGCCACGACATGACGGCACCGCGGCATTGTGGAGAGCCGAGTAATTAAAGGGGCGATCGTCGCGAACCACTCGGACTCGGTCAGCGACCGAGTGAAGGAAAGTAGCGGTCGACTCCTCGACGGAACCATTGTCGATCACGACAATTTCGTAGTTCGGGTACGTCGTCTTCTCGAGCACCGACGTCACGCTGGTCGATAAGTACTTTCCGTCTCGTGTGGGGATCATGATCGACACCAGAGGCGGTTGCGCGGGCAACGCAAATTCCACGAGTGCGAGCCCGGTACCCGCAACTTCCATCACCTTGGCGTCAACCTCTCGGCGACGAAGAGCCTCCGTCACCGCGCGTCGTCCGGCGTCGAGCGCCCAGGGCTTGGCCGCCGAAGACTGCGACGTGGACTCTCGATGGCTGCGCCAGTGGTAGAGGATGTGGGGAATGTGAATAATCGTGTCGCGCTCAACTACTTCGCTGACCCGCAACACGAGGTCCCAGTCTTGCGCTCCATCGAATTCTGATCGCAGGCGTCCGAGCTGCTCGACGAGTTCTCGACGCACGACCGTGAGGTGGCAGACGTAGTTCTGTCCCAAGAGCAACAGCGGATCGAAGTCTGGCTTGAAATACGGCATGAACGGAACGTCCGCCTCGTCGATTTTGTCCTCGTCGGAATAGAGCAGGTTTGCCCGCGGATTTTCGTTCATCGCCAACACGACGTGAAAGAGAGCGTGCTCGACGAGAGCATCGTCGTGATCCATGAACACAATCCACTCACCGGATGCCTGCTCGATTGCCGAGTTCGTCGCGGCAGATATGTTGCCGTTCTCCGTCCGTTCCACGAGCCGAATGCGAGGATCGAGGGCTGCGTACTCGCGCACGATCGAGCGCACCTCGGCGTCGGGTGAACAGTCGTCGGCGATCAAGAGCTCGAAATGGGGATACAACTGCGCGCGCACCGATTCAATGGCCTTGCGCAAGAACGCGTGGTCCGTGTTGTAGGTGGCCATCACGATGGACAAGGTGGGCTTGTAGTCCAACAATCCCATGCGACGCTGCAGCAAGTGCTCCGCATCGGGAGTAAAGGTCATGTAGCGCTGCACCCACTGCGCGTACGTGGTCGAGGTCCCGCCGTCGGGTTGTCCGGCTCGGCCATATCCACGGAAGAGCACATTGAGGGCGTACGTCAGCTGCGTGAGAAATTTGCGAAGAAGCAAGAAGAGATAGCCCAGTTTCGTCGCCTTCGGAGGAACGACCGTAGGCGCGGGAACGGCAACTGCCTGGTCATCTCCCGGAACTTCTGACTCCACCCACGTTTCGGGCTGATCCGGCTCCGGGGCCGACGTCACCGCGATGGGTCGCTTGCGGAGCAGGGCGCGAAGGATGACTTCAATGCCGTTTGCCACTTTCATCACGACGACCACCAACGGGTAGATCCTCGATCGCGTCATCGCCCGGTACTGCTGTGCCAGGGCCTCGGTGGAAGCGGCGGTCAACTCCGATACACGAGCGGCGTCGCGCAATGCCGCCACTTCGTCCGCGCGTACCGTGCGCACGAAGTGCAGTGACGGGGGTGCTTCGTTCGGGGCTTCATCGGGAACGAAGGACACGGGTAAAATTCCTCTTCTGTCGTGAGAACGTGGCGCTACAAACGGGCGCCAGAATCGCCATAAGGATACTGACTATCTCTGCGGACGAGGTTGCTCCGTGAACCAGTCAGCGAGTCACCCACGGTTAGGCTCGACGAGGTATGAATCGACACAGCAAGATCTTTTCGATCTCCTTCGTGCTGATCTTTTCACTTCTTTTGAGCTGGACCTACGCCTCTCCTCTCTTTTCTGCCCCGGATGAGGAAAGCCATGTGATCTGGGCGGTAGCCATTGATCGAGGCCACTATGGCGTCCCGGTTGTTCTGCACAAAGCGAGCTACCGCATTGTCACAGTTCCTGAGTCTGTCGCCAGCAGCCTGACCGCGAACGCGTGTTTGAATAACCAACCCACTCACGTGGGCAATTGCATGGGCGCGTTGGACCAAAGTCAGAAACCAACGTCGGTGATCACACATTCGGCGGAGTACCCACCTCTCTATTTCGCGTTCGTGGGTCTCGCGACAATGTTCTCGGCAACCACGGGTCATCTCTATGGCATGCGCGTCCTGGGTGACCTCATCAACGCGATCCTGATCGCCATCGCCATTACGGCTCTCGCGGCGTCGTCTCGTCGTCGATTCGTCTGGTGGGGTTTCTTGCTCGCCTTGACACCGCAAGTCTTTTATCTCTCGAGCGTGGTCAACGCCGCGGGACTCGAGATCACGAGTTCGTTGTGTTTTTGGACCCTCCTGGCACTTTTCGTTCTCGACTTCGACCAGCGACCAAGTACGCCGCTGATTGCGGGACTCGCCTTCAGCGGAACAATGTTCGTCCTGACCCGACCTTTGTCGCCCGCTTTTTTGGCAGTCGCGATCGGCACGGCACTTTTGCAGTTGCCCTTGCGACGTCTGTGGCGTTACTTCCTGTCGACTCGTTCCTTTCAAGTGGCTGTCGGCGTCGTGTCAGCCATGACCCTGGTGGCGCTCGGGTGGATCGCAACCCACAGTTCCTACAAAGTTCTTCCTTCCACGTCTCTCGTTCTCATCAAGCCGCACGAATCCACGCTGTCGATTCTTCGCCTGACGTTTTCCTTCATTCCGTCGTGGATGCACCAAACGATCGGCAATTTTGGTTGGTTGGACACACCGCTCCCGCGGGTCTTTTGCGACGCGTGGTACATCGCGGTCTTTGCCGTGGTCCTCTTCGCATTGATCGTCGGCACCCTGCGTCAGCGAATCGCGCTGCTCTTCATCACCACCGTCGGGTTACTGTCACCGGTTCTTATCGTCGCTAGTCAAGCTCGCCACCTCGGCATCGTGTGGCAGGGCCGCGACAGCATGCCGATGACTGTCGGAATTCCTATTACTGCGGCAGCGATTCTTGCGTCCCGTGTCGAATTCTCACGCGTGTACGTCCGCGTCAGCTGGCTGCTCATCGCCTTCGTCGCCGGCATGCAGATCTACGCCTTCAACGAGATACTGCAACGATTCACGGTGGGTGGCACCGGGATCCACGTGCGGTATCTGCTGCATCCCCGATGGATGCCGGTACTGCACCCGGTCGTGCTGGCACTCATCGTGGCGACTTCAATTCTCGTTGGCGCCGCGCTCATAGTTCTTCAATTACGTCACAACGACGAGCACGTCGCAGAACTGGTCGGGTCCGAGACGTCGCCGGTGAAACCCAAGCGAAAAGCTCCGGCACACGCCGCAAAGCGTCAGCGGAAATTCGGAAGTTCGTTCGCCTCGCGACGCTGAGCGAGCGTCGGAGCGGCCGCGTCCTTGGGCGACAACAACGCCTCACCATCGAGCGGCCACGGGACGTTGATCTCCTCATCAAAAGGGTGTATCTCGAGTTCCATGGCTGGGTTGTAAGGCGACGAGAGCAAGTACGCGAGCGACGCGGTCTCGCTCGTGACGCAGAAACCATGCGCCACACCTGAGGCCAAATACACGGTCGTTCCCTGGGCGGCGGAGAGTTCCACCAGCTCCACGCGACCAAATGTCGGCGAACCGACGCGAATGTCGACCAACACGTCGACCAAGTCACCACCTACGCAGGTCACCGCCTTCGCTTGACCTTCGGGCGCGAGCGAGTAGTGCAGTCCTCGCACCACGTTGTGAGCCGAAAAAGAGAGATTCGCTTGTTGTGTGTCAAAGGTGACGCCGAGGGTGGCGAAGTCAGCACCCTTGAACCATTCACGGAAGAAGCCGCGGTCATCACCCCACACCGGACTCTCAGCTCGATAGCAGCCGGCGATACTTAGTTCTGAGAATTCCATGATTTAGAGACCCTTCAACGGGCGCCACCAGGCTTCGTTCTCTCGGTACCACTGCACGGTCGCCGCGAGTCCGTCCTCGAAGGGAACCTGAGGTGCGTAGCCAAGTTCTTCACGAATCTTGGAACAGTCGACCGAGTAACGACGGTCGTGACCCAACCGGTCAGCAACAGGCTCAATCATTTCCTCGCCCACGCCCATTAGTGACAGAAGTCGACTCGTCAACTCGCGATTCGTGAGTTCTGTGCCGCCACCGATGTTGTAGACCTCGCCCGCTCGACCGCCTTCCAGCACCTTGAGAATTCCTTGACAGTGGTCGTCAACGTGCAACCAGTCGCGCACGTTGAGACCGTCGCCGTAGAGAGGCACCTTCTTGCCGTCCACCAAGTTGGAGACGAAGAGCGGAATCACCTTTTCGGGGAACTGCCGAGGACCGTAGTTGTTCGAACAACGAGTCACCGACACGTGCAACCCGAAGGTCGAGTGGTACGCCAGTGCGGCAAGGTCACTGCCCGCTTTCGACGCGGAGTAGGGGGAATTGGGCTCGAGGATGTGATCTTCTCGCCACGATCCTTCGCTGATGGACCCGTAGACCTCGTCGGTTGACACGTGCACGAAACGCTCAACGCCTCCACGTCGTGCCGACTCCAGCAGTTGTTGCGTCCCGAGCACGTTGGTCGTAAAGAATGGCGCTGCTCCCGCGATGGATCGGTCCACGTGACTCTCGGCAGCCAGGTGGACGACCGAATGAACTCCCTGCAGTAATTCGTCGGTCAGCGCACCGTCGTTGATGGAACCGTGCACAAACCGGACGCGAGAGTCACCGAGAACGCCGGCGAGATTCTCCCGTCGACCCGAGTACGTGAGTGCATCCAGAAGTATGAGCTCGCTGTAACCGAGGCGTTCGGCTTGCTCGAGTACAACTTCAGTGAAACGTGAGCCGATAAATCCGGCAACGCCGGTGATCAGGATGCGCAAGAGGTGTCCAATCGCTCGTCAAAATCGAGAATGACCATGTCAAGACTACACTTGGCCCGTGAAGGGAATCATCCTCGCGGGCGGCTCTGGCACTCGCTTATATCCAATTACGCGGGCTGTTTCGAAGCAATTGTTACCTGTCTACGACAAGCCCATGATTTACTACCCGTTGTCCACTCTCATGTTGGCGGGTATCCGCGACGTGCTGATCATCACGACGCCACACGATCAAGCCAGCTTTCAACGACTCCTGGGCGATGGTTCCCACGCGGGCCTCTCATTGACGTACGCCATCCAAGATCAGCCCAATGGCCTGGCCCAGGCGCTGATTCTCGGCGAGGAGTTCTTGAACGGCGACAAGTGTGTGCTCATCTTGGGCGACAACCTGTTCTACGGACCGGGCCTCGGGACGCAACTCGCGCGACACCACGACATTGACGGTGCGTTGATCTTCGCCTACCAAGTGAGCGACGCCACCGCGTACGGCGTCGTGGAGTTCGCCGAAGACGGTCGCGTCCTTTCGCTCGAAGAAAAGCCCGCGAAGCCCAAGTCGAACTACGCAGTGCCCGGCATCTACTTTTACGACGAACAGGCGTCTGCCATGGCGCGTCAACTCACACCCAGCGAGCGCGGCGAGTTGGAAATCACTGCCTTGAATAACGCGTACCTGGAAAAAGGTGAACTCCGCGTCGATATTCTTCCTCGCTCGACGATGTGGCTCGACACGGGCACGCACGAATCATTGTTCGAAGCGTGCGGCTTCATTCGAACCACCCAACATCGTTCCGGACTTCGAGTTGGCGACATTGAGCAGATCGCCCGAGATCAAGGTTGGATTTCGTCGTCCGAGAACTAGATCGGTGAATGTGCCGAACGCGTGCGCCGGAGCCACGGTGTGAACGAGTTTCCTCGGCCTAGTTGTGCGACGAGGCGATGGATAGGGCGATGATGCCAAAAATCACGAAACCAACGGCGGCGACACCCATCTGAATCTTGAAATTGCGGATTCCTTTTCGCGCCGCGTCAGCGGCGTCCCCGTCACCTTTGCCTTCGGATTCGAGTTCATCAAGCGCCTGTTGACTTAGTCGATAACCGGCCCACGCGTCGTCCTTCGAGAGCGACAGCCGGTGCCCGGTATAGGCCAACGCCTCTGCACCGTCCATCCCTTGATTCGTCGAACTGTCGGTGGCACCCGAAACAGACTTTCCGCAGTGCGGACAAAATTCGTCCGTGGATTCAATCGGTTTCCCACAGTGGCTACAGAACATCTCGTCCCCTTTCGGACGTACGAATGTTGCGCTGATTCTTACGAGGCGAATCGAGACAGACTGTAGAAGATTTCGCGTCGTCATGCGCGGTGTGATCGCCGTGACGTCCCTGCGTCATGGGCGCCGTTCAACAAGCAAGGCATTCACAACACAATGTCCCGGTCTAGCCGAAGCCAAACCGGGACATTGTGCAGATCGATGATCTCTTACAAGAGAACATCATTTCGTGGCGGGGGCAGGATTTGAACCTGCGACCTTCGGGTTATGAGCCCGACGCGATAAACTTTTTTTCTACTTTTGACGCCCCATCAGTGCATTAGTTACAAGCAAAATGGCAACCTCACGGCCAACACAAAAATTGTGTAAAAACATGTGTAAAATCTCTGCCGCCGCTCCCGCGCCTTCACGCGTCAGTTGGGGTATCCATCTCGACGTAGCAATCCGGTAGATCGCGGCAGTTGAGAGCTTGCGACTAGGACTACCTGCACGCGACTGACGCTGTCAGTCAGCCGTTCAAGAAGTCCGGCCCCGGGACACTCACTCCTTAGTGTGAGATATGAGCCCCGAAGCAAGCAAGAGTAGGGCAGCCACGGGCCAGAACGCCACGATGCCCCAAAGCAAACCGAACAGCGCGAACAACGCAATGGCACCCGAAGCGACCGCTGCGACGACACGCAGCTCGACGCGGTGGAAGCGCAGGTCCAGCACCAAGCTGAGCGTCACCAATGTCAATGCGATAGCAAGGGCGAACAGGATGATGACGGCCCCCGCCGCATCGTGCTCGAAGAGCGTTCTGGCGGGGCTGGTGCCGTAGATATAGCGCGGTGGATGTCCCGAAGTGTCGATTTCTTCCCAGATGCTCCGACGTCCTGGGAAGTGATAGAGGAATGCACCTGCGACCAAGAGGGCGGACCACGCGTACGCGCCGCAGAGGCTGAGTATCCTCATGCGCCGGCCGCGACTGACGAGGACTTCGGGTCTGCTTGCAACGATCGTCGCCACGTGCCACCTCCTCGCGGTCACCTAGCCAACAACCAAGACTGTCTGTCGGCTGAGTTTTCGCGCATTGTTTGGTTGAACTTCGCTCAGTATAGGTTCGAAGCTCCGAGGCAGGCTCGCTCGTGCGGGGCCGCCGCCTTCAACCTCAGGACCGCCAAGGCCCCTGTTCGCGACGCTGCTCCAACGTGCTCGTGCGCTTGCGCCACTATGAGCAATACGTTGTTCACCGAGTACCGATGGAAGCGACTTGACGCAGCCAAAAATCGCAACCAGTTGTCACTCGTAGTGAGTTTTTCGATCGCGACCACCAACTGCGCATGGACATCTTCGAGAGCGCCCCGATTGTTGAATTTGGGACTATCCACTTGTTCCTGTCTGAACTGCGGAGCCTCCGAGAGCGCCATGGACCGTCGTAGCGAAGGAGGTTCTGACAAGCCCAACGCTTTGGAAAAGAGGCGAAGGAAGCGAAAGAGGCGAAAGAGGCTTTCTTCGCTTCTTTCGCCTCTTTCGCGAGGGTTCAGGACTTGTTACTCGGGGCGCTCAAAGTCAAGTCGGTGCAAGTACCGATCGCAGCCGTGGCCACATAGACAGTTGCCGTACGCCCATTACTGGGCCGGTCACAGATCGCGACTGCTCCGTTGCGGACCAACTCGTCGATCGCTACGTCTCGCTCGTCGGCCTTGATGTGACTTCCCATCTTCTTCGTGAGGCTGCTCTTGTCGATGCCGTTGGCACATTCCGCCTCGATGAAGGCAAGGATCTTCTGAGCCGTTGGGCTGATTGAGCTTGATGGAAAGACCATCATCGTCGTCGAACGGGCGTAGTCAATGAAAGCCAACGCCGCCTTGACGTGCTCCTTCTCGACCTCTTCCGAACCGTCGATAACTGCGTAGATCAAGGTCAGACGCAGGAGATGGGACATCAAACGCGCCAGTAGAGGGTTGTCCGAAGCTACAAGACTCTCCCTGTGGATCAGCGAAAGCGCACGAAACGCTCCATCGCTCAGCATGAGCCGTCCTCGATTCGCACCGGCTGCGGCGAGCGTCGCGATCTTCGCCGAGCCAACCGACTTGATACTCGGGTGGTTGGGATTGCCTCGGTCGTCAAAGCAAACTCGCTGAGATGTGTGCGACGCAACCATAAGAAAGCGGTTTGCCATGCCGTTTGTCTGGTCTGACGCAGAAAGTCGGAGAAGAAGTTCGTCGGGCGTTATGTGCCCGATCACTGCAGCGTGATACCCGGCGGCAACCTGCTCTTTCTCCGCCGTTCGCCGTGCCAGAGCATCACCATCAAAGAGTTGGCGAATCAAGGGCGACAACGTAGAGCCACTACGACCCGCGCTTTCCAACAGTCTCGCGAACTCACTTTCGACAATGACGGCGTGATCGGAACCAGCAGAGTCACCTGAAAGTTCTGCCACGAGTGCTTCACCCGAACCAAGGCCACTGATCTCCTTCAGCGCTTCAGTGGAGCCCAGGAGCCTCTTGGCCATTCCAAGCGATGTTCCCTTGCGTCCCGAGTTGGACGGCCCGATGATGAGTACGAACAAGTTTGGGACAACGGAGATTCCTGAAAACTCGATTGACGTACCGCGACCGATCAGCGCACCGGCAAACGCGAGAAGTGAGGCGAGGATCGAAGCTGGGTCTGCTTCGGTGAAGGCTTCGACGCTGGCAACAGCCTGGCCAATGGGTCCATGAAGAGCCACGGGATCGAGGGTCGGATAGTGCGATGGTCGCGGGACCTCTGTGACTTCGTGTCGCGGACTAGTTGAGGGGCTATCGCCAATCGCATCGATAGCCTCAAGCGCCAAACGCAAGTCAGAACTTGCCTTACGGGGGGTGTTAGGGGTACTCATTTGTTGCCTTCTGCCCGCCCGACTTTCGGGCGCAGCAGGGACTAACATGCCGGTCCGTCAAAACTGTGCACTCGTTGATCCGTGGCTATTTGGGCGATTTGAGTCAGTGTGAAGCGCCCATGGTGGAGCAAGTACGCCCGCCCCATGGGAAGTGACCTCATCTCGTCTGGCGAGATTGCAAACTGTTCCTGTATGCGCATCGAGCCTTGGTCCAAGAATCTCCCTGCGACAGTTACGCCGAGGCTCGCCTCGGGTTGTCGCCTCGTTCCAACTAGAGAGAGGACTTGCTCAGGATCGCTACACCGCATACAGATCGTCGATGCACCCGAGTGGAGCAAGCGCATCGCAAGGTCTTGGCTGCCGAACGATCCGAGACTCTGACCAGACAAGATGACACGACAGTTGGCGGAGCGAGCACGCTCCAACATCTCGACGATCACTCGCCCTGTTCCTTCGTCGTTTCCCACTAGGGCTCCGAGTTCCTCAACAACGAGAAGTACGGGGCGAGCATCACCCCGCCGCTCGGGAGAGCGAAGCCAAGTCATGACATCGAACAGGACTGCCCGGCCAAACCCGCTCGCGACAATCGGAGTTGTAGAGGTCGGCAGAGAGATGTACGCGAAGTCACATGTATCGATCGACCAGCCTCGATCAGAGTCTTTCGAAGGAACGGCTCCCACCGTTTTCAACGCTTGGTCAAGGCCGAAATAGCGCAACTTGACGCCCGCGACAAGTTCGGGCGTGAGTCTCGAAGCAACGTCGGCGAAAGAGGTACCAGCCCAAGTCCCTTTGAGGTATCCGGAGTCGAGACGCGCGATCATTTCGCTCAATGTTTCGGGAAGACCTCGTGGGTCGGATACGGCGAGGCGCAAAGCGGTTTTTGCAATCTGTTCATAGAACGGCTCAGTCCACTCCATCAACGAATGCGCTCGGTCGAGTACTTGTTGCGCATTGCCTCGCCATAAATCCATTGGACCGCCGGAAGGCCACGTCCTGATGCGCTGCCCATCGACCCCTTGCGCAAGCGCCATTGCTGCGAGCCGACGGCCTGCTGACTCATCTTCCTTGCCGTCAATAAACAGGACACGATGTCCCATTGCAAGAGACGCCGCAACCAGTCGCTCGATCGTGACGGATTTTCCCGCGCCCGTCGCCCCCAGGACAATCAGGTGATGGGCGTCGTCTGGAACCACAGCCCAACGTCCGTCTCTCGTCGATGGTTCCCGGTCGCCATCGAGCCACGGTCCCAGCACCATGCGCGTACCGATCAGAAGGGGCACACGCGAAGAATGCTCAGCCGCGCTCGCCAGTGACGACAATCGCCTCTTTCGGCGAGCACTTTGCGACTGCGGACCGTTGAGAGGATGTTTTGCGGCCATGTGCTCATAGAGGTGGTACATGAAAAACCCTGTCGGCCAACCAACCCCGAAGCCCACAACAATCAGCCAAAGCCATTCGGACCATGTAGGCGGTTCGTGACTACTGCAGAGCCAGAGCCAGAAATCGGCCCAACCCTCTACGTACGCTCGTCGGCCCACAATCGCGAACACGGTGAGCGAGCCAATGCCCAGCACAGCAGTCATCGCGGTGAGTCGGCGATGAAACTCATTCTTGCGAGCGACTAGCCAACCAATCACGATCGCAATCAAAGAAAGTGGCATCAATAATGCGGCGGCTACCGCAAGTTCCACGAGCGTTTCCTTCGCGGACTTGTCCACCTTTGAATGGGTTGTCGGCTTTTCAGTCAAGGTTGGGGACATGGCAGAACGACAACCCTTGCCCTCGAAGATTCAGGGAGTTCATCACGAACGGTTGTCACCTGCGTCATAACGGCCATCGAACACAAGTAGAGGACATGCCCAAACAAGTTGGACTCTCCCGAGCGGACCGACAGTAAGGAGGTCATTGCTTCGCGCACTCGGGTTCGGCCATGGCTGGTCAGCTCCACTTCGATGGCGGTGAGCGCCCCATCAATCTCGACGATTGCTCCGTCGGGCACCCGTGCCCCAGTAGGCAAAATTTCACGGAGTTGCTCCTCGTTTTTCCAACCTCTAGGGCTTCCCGGTCGGCAGACTTGTAGTCGCACTTGTGAAGTGTGAAGCGTGTGGTTCAACGTGCCCATGGCTGGCTTGCGCCACCTTCTCAAGCCCATCAACTTTGCCCCTGCGCCGGTCGGCATTACGACGGCTGGCCGACGATGCCACACGTGATCCCGTTCAACAAGCCCAAGACTCTCCCAACGGCTGATGATGAGGGCACCGCGGCGATCACTGATTGGCGATCCCCCCAAGTCACCAAGCAGCGTTGTCAGTTGCACTGTCGTTGCGGCTCTTTGCTCAACCAACCACGCGAGTGCCAGATAATCGCGCTCCGTGAGGCGCGGGCGCGCACTTGTCGCGAGGAGCAACTGCTGTCCTCTCCCTCCCCTGCTCTTCTCTTCCACTCTCTTCTCTCACAGTTCTCTTCTCAATCTCAATCCAACCTTGACCCCACGACCGCTGTGGGCGTGGGGTCAAGGTTGGATTGAGGATCGCCGCCATGGCGATTTGTCAGTCAGAGAACGACTTTGAGTGCTTCGAAGTGTTCCGCAAGTAGGTCCGCCCGTAGAACGCCGAACGGAGCAGTCAGTTGAATGCCGCCGCGGTGAGGTTCCGCCTAATCACTGGGCTTGGAAATTCCTCGCCTTGTGAACTGTTCGCCCACACCAACAGTGGCTTGACGCTGGTTGCGTTCACGTGCAGCGGCGTAGTGCCTGAGTGTCGTCAATGGAGATTTGTGACGCAATACCGCTTGCGCCGTTGCAGCATCATTACCAAGTGCTTCGAGCTCCGTTGCAACGTACGCCCGCAACGATTTGAAAGTGACACGCTTTCCCTTGGGAACCTTGCCCCACCTATCGACAGCGCGACGGAGCCGCGTTGTCAGAGTGTCCGGGTGCCATGGCACTTTGCCAAGAGCGTCATCAGTGAAGATGTACCCATCTTTGCGGCGCATGTCACTCAACTTCATGAACTCGATCCATGCATCCTTTAGAACTTCGGCAAGTTCACCATCGATGCTGATTCGCGCTGTTCCGCTCAGGCCGGTCTTTGTGTCAGTTTGAACCATTCCGAGGCGTGGCACGTACGTCAGGCCGCGGTCAATCTGAATCGCCGGGGCTCCTTTGCCAACAAAAGCCACGTCGAGCCACCGAAGCGCGATGAGTTCGCTTCGCCTTGCGCCGGTAGTTGCAGCCAGACGAACCGCGATCCATAGAAGTCGGTCGGTTCTCCATAGATGCTGCAAGAGACTGTCAAGGACATAGTGGTCAGGAGGCTGAGGTGGCGGTAGGACGATTCGAGGTCGCTTGACGTATTGGAGCGGGTTCTGCCGAATCAGCGACTGATCGACTCCCCACGCGCACATTGCTCGGAGGGTTTCGTGGACTCGCGCCACGCTCGTTGATGACAACGGCGGTCGGTCGTGCTTGTCACCGGGCAGCCGTCGCGTCTGTCTTAGAGTCGCGTAAAACTCTTTGAACTCTTCGCGCTCAACACTCTCGACTAGTCGAGACCCGAAGATTGGGGAGACGTGACGTTCAAATCGCTTTGTCTCTTGGTAGATCGTGGTTGCTGACCGGGGATTTTCGGTCGTCAGACTTAGGCCTCGAATCCAAGCCGCGAAAAGGTCATCGAATGTGTAATCGTGCCCACGCTTCGTTGTGCGGTACTGCTCGTTCACAGTTTTGACGAGATCAGCCAGGGCAAGTTTTGCGCCTGCCTTCGATCCCTTGAAGGTAGTGGTCTTCCAGCGACGACCACTACCGACCGTTGGCACCTCGACGCGCAAAGTCCACACACCGCGCTTGCGTTCACGCATGGTTCCCGACCCGGCCACGTTCTCGACTTTACGGCCGACGCAAGTCGAATGTGTAAATCACGGTGTAATGGACAAGGGCCTCCCTTATGGGAGGCCCTTGTCCTTCTTCGTGGCGGGGGCAGGATTTGAACCTGCGACCTTCGGGTTATGAGCCCGACGAGCTACCAGACTGCTCCACCCCGCGGCGGTCCGGAAAGTCTACTGCGCGAGTGGCAC